>Ga0316217_10000112_pt1 | contig 124377 bp, 77 predicted proteins | sample 1anoAmetaG_FD_203633 | JGI IMG/M metagenome (GOLD analysis project Ga0316217, IMG submission 203633) | Freshwater microbial communities from Trout Bog Lake, Wisconsin, USA - 1anoA | ecosystem: Environmental > Aquatic > Freshwater > Lake > Hypolimnion/Profundal zone | place: USA: Wisconsin... | reverse complement strand
TAAAATTTGTCGCCGTGTTGTTATACACATCCTGCGCCGTCAGCGTGATCCCCGTGATTGCTGTGCCCGCCGTCTGCGGTGACGAAATCGCCGAAATCACAAAATGATCCACCGCCGCTGGTTTGACTGTTTCCACCTGTGTGGCCGAAGTGATGGTGCTGGGCGAGGTGCTGGCCGCCGTGATGGTCGGTGTCCCGGCCTGCGTGTCCGTGTAGGTAAAGTTGGTGCTGCTCAACCCGGTGGCAATCGTCAACGAAGCCGGCGTGAACGTCACCGTGCCGGTCGAGGTGCTCGCCAGCGTCACCGTCCGCGCCGCATCCGTGGTGTTCGGGTTGCCGAAGGCATCCTGCCGCTGCACCGTAATGTTGCTGGAGGCCACGCCCGCCGTGTTGGTCACCGCCGTCGAAGTAATCACCAGTTTGCTCGCCGCCGCCGTGCTGACCGCGATGGTGGTGGTGTTGGTTGCGGGTGTCAGAACACCGTCGGTGTATTTCAGCTTGATGCTTTCCGCCAGATTGTCCGCCAGATTATTGAACGTCGCCACACCCAAGCTGGGCGTGGCCGTGGCCGTGCCCTGCAACGGCCCGGTGCCCGTCGCCAGAGCCGCCGTCACCGTGCTGCTGTCATTCGTCGCCACATTGCCGAACTGGTCTTCCACATAAACCGCCGGCTGCGTCGTGAATGCCACGCCTGCGGTCGCCGTCGCCGACGGCTCGGTCTTGATCACCAGCTTGCTCGCCGCCGCCGTGCTGACCGCGATGGTGGTGGTGTTGGTTGCGGGTGTCAGAACACCGTCGGTGTATTTCAGCTTGATGCTTTCCGCCAGATTGTCCGCCAGATTATTGAACGTCGCCACACCCAAGCTGGGCGTGGCCGTGGCCGTGCCCTGCAACGGCCCGGTGCCCGTCGCCAGAGCCGCCGTCACCGTGCTGCTGTCATTCGTCGCCACATTGCCGAACTGGTCTTCCACATAAACCGCCGGCTGCGTCGTGAATGCCACGCCTGCGGTCGCCGTCGCCGACGGCTCGGTCTTGATCACCAGCTTGCTCGCCGCCGCCGGGATGACCGTCACCACCTGCGTGTCGCTGGTCAGTCCGGTGGCCGAATTCGTGATGGTCGGACTACCCGCCACCGTGTCCCGGTAAAGATAGTTCGTCGTGCTGGCATTGGCCGCAATAGTCACGCTGGTGATCGCCGTCGTGCCGGCGGCGTTCGTGAAGCTTCCGGTCGCCGAACTGGAGGTCAGATTCACCGTCACCGCGCTATTCGTGGTTGGATTTCCGTATTGATCCTGCCGCTGCACCGAGATCGCACTGGAGGCCACCCCGGCCGTCACCGTCACCACCGTATTCGTGATTACCAACTGGCTCGCCGCAGCCGCGTTGATGGTGAAAGAACTGCTGGTCGCGCTGGCCAAGCCCGCGCCAATGCCCGAAGCCGAGGCGGTGATCGTGTAACTGCCCGCATTCGTGATGGCCAGATTGCTGAACGTCGCCGAACCGCCGGAGCCGGTGTTCACGGTTGTCGTGCTGCTGCTGGCAAATGAACCAGTGTTCAAGGTCAATGTGATCGGCACGTTGTTGGAAGCGATATTGTTCCCGAAGCTATTCTGAATCTGCACCACCACGTTGGCCATGGTGGAACCAGCCGTCGTGGTCACCGGCTGGGTCGTGAATGCCAGTTGGGTCGCGTTTGTGAACGCCTTGTAGGTCACGATGGCAGCAGACCATTGATGAGCCGGGCTTAATGTTGCTGTAGCGGCATAGGCACCTGTTGAACTTACAATCTGATATTCGGGCTGAATGGCCACAGAACTGGGAGCATTGGCATATGCCAACAAAGTGAAGCCGGTGCCAGCAGCTACCGTCGTGCCAGAGCCTGGGAGTATGCCAATTGCCCCGATGAGCAACTCGTTCGCCTGCGTGGTGGTGGCGGTGTTTGCAGTCGCGGCCGCAGCAGTGCTGCCTGTTCCCGTAGCCGTCTTGTCAACGGGCGAGGCCGACACAAGACCACTCACAGATGCCATGCTTACAGCAATAGTGGTAACCGCAGAACTAAAATGCACGGTGACACTGTCGCTGGTTGTAAGAGCAGTGGTCACCGGCGCAGAAAAAACCAGCGTGCGTTTGCCTGACGCGTTGTTGACATCAGCATCTTTCGTGTAGGTGTTGCCCGCAGTATCAGTCACCGAAACGGTAATGGTGGTGGATTGATCTGCAGCCACACAAACGATCATGGTATTGTTCGCAGCCACCGCGCTTGTCAAGGTCACAGCAATACTGGTGCTGGATGTCGTGCTCGTTGCCGTGCCGACACCAGTGGGTGCGCCAATGCTGTCGGTAAAATTTATTTGAGCCGTTAGACCGGAAGTCAGCCCGGTCGCCGTCAATTGCAGCGTCATGTTGGCTTCATCGGAAGTGACATACCACGTCGCCGTGAAATTGCCGTTCGTGTCCGCCGTGACCGTCCACGGGTCGTGTTCCGGGCCGGTGTCGGTGGGGTCGGTGACGTTCAGCACCTGCAACTGCACGGTCTCGCCGGGCGCAAAGCCGGAGCCGGTGATGTTGACGGTGGAACCGGGCGGATAATCCGATTGATCCGTGGTGACAGTGGCCTGGGCATAAGCCTTGCCGCCCGCCAACAGGCAGGCCATCAGCGCCAGTAAATAAAACGCCGCCTTTTTCATAGTTGTTATTTGGCCGCGTCAAAAACAGACCGCGCCGGGTTGCAGTTTGAGATCATGTTTTAATGGCCTTGTCACTCCCTTGTAATTTCATGCGCCTGTTAGCAATGAATTTGCCAAAACTCACATAATTGACGGGAAGTTTGCCACAATTAGAAAACCTTGTCAACACAAGACAAGGCCTTGTTTTTTTAACTGTCAATGGGCTGATTTACCCATCTAAATGGCGAATCCATGGCCGGAACCGCCCCCATTCCGCAGTCATCCGAACAAACCATCAGGGGACTAGGCCTGTATTATGAATCATTTCCCGGAAATTATGACAGTTAAACCACATCTGCGGTCAGTCCTCTACCCGCCGCCGCTTGCCAGCGAACTCGTCTTGTTCGCCATGGCGACACGCGCATAGTGACGCGCCCCACCTGTTCCATTGTTGCCAATCACGCCGGCTGCTGCTGGGTGAGGCAGTGCAGCGAGCCGAAGCCCCAGACCAGATCCACGGCATGAATGCCGACCACGGGCCGGTCGCGGAACAGCTCGCCCAGAATGCCGAGCGCCACGCGGTCGTTTGGGTCGTTGAAGGTCGGCACGATGACGGCGGCGTTGCAAATGTAAAAATTCGCGTAGCTCGCCGGCAGCCGCACGCTGTCAAAGAACAGCGGTGCCGGCATCGGCAACTCAACGACTTCCGGCTTAGAGCCATCTTCAAGCCGTAAATCTGTGATGCGCTCCCAGTTTTCTGCGAGCGGCTTATAGTTCTCATCCTTGGAATTTTTTTCGCGCACGAGGACTAGAGTTTTGGCGTTCACGAACCGGCAGATGTCGTCAATATGGCCGTGCGTGTCATCGCCTTTCGGACCTTTGGCGAGCCAGAAGACGTTTTTGACGCCGAGATAACTTTTCAGCGTCGTCTCGATTTCAGTTTTGCCGAGGCCGGGGTTGCGCACCTGGATTTTCGGATCCAGATAACATTCCTCGGTGGAAATCAGAGTGCCACGTCCGTTCAGTTCGATGCCGCCGCCTTCGATGATAAACGGCCGGCCGTTGCATTCGGCGTGAAAAAGTCTTTTGCCGAGCAGCTTCGCGGCAGTCTGGGGAACCTTGGTGTCCTTGCGCCAGTTGTCATATTTCGCCCAGCCGTTGAAATGAAAATGGACTATTCCGATTTCCGATTTCCGATTTCCGATTTCCGATTTGACAAAGATCGGCCCGGTGTCGCGCGTCCAGCCGCGATTGGTGGGGTGAACCACAAATTTAACTTTCTTCAAATCCACGCCGACACTGTTGAAAACATGGCGCGCGAACTGCTTATCTTTTTCATGCCGGATGATGAGGCTGATGTTCTCACCGGCGGAAATTTTGCGGGCCATCTCGCCATAGACCCACGGGATGACCGTGAATTTTCCCGGCCAGTCGGTGGCGTTGTGCGGCCAGCCGAGCCAGGTGGCCGCGTGCGGTTCCCATTCGGCGGGCATGGTGTAGCCGAGTTCGTCAGGCGTGGCGGCGGTGTTGGTTTTGATCGGCATAAATGGCGCGCGGAGCATAAATGATTCCCGGAAAATGCTGAATAAAAATTGCGCGCGAAATATTTTAAAGAAAACGAAAATAACAGTGGAATAATTCTCTGAATGGACGATATTAGTTTAGAAGCCCTGATTGGTGGAAGGATTAGTTGCCATGAAAGCAAACTTCAATGAGGCCGGAAGACTGGGGGCGGTGGCCAGGCACACCGCGGCCATCGGGCTGCTCTCCTTGGCGGCATTGTTTCCGGCCGTCCCGCAGGTCTTTTCCAGCGAGCCGGTGAGCATCACGCTGCCGTCCGGCGTGACGGACGTTCAAATTCAGCAGGCCCTGGATGCCCTGCCCAAGAGCGGCGGCGAGGTGGTTTTGCCGCCGGAAAAAATTTCCATCCGCCAGCCCGTGGTGTTGCGGCGCGACCACCAAACCCTGCGCGGCTCCGGCACCGCAACCGTCCTGCGGCTGGCGGATCATGCGAACTGCCCCGTGCTCATCCTGGGCGAGCCGGTCAACCATCCGAAAAAGACCGTAAGTTATCTCCGCGTCGCGGACCTGTTCATTGACGGCAACCGCCGGAACCAGCAGCGCGAGTTGTGGCGGCTGGCCGGCGAAGGCTCGCAAATCCGCAACAACGGCATCACGGTCCAGGGCGTGAGCGACTCGACGGTGGAAAATGTGACGTGCGCGGACTGCCGTTCGGGCGGGCTGGTCACTACGCTCGGCGTGAAGCGGCTGACCGTGCGCGGCCTGACGGCGTTCGACAACCAGTTCGACGGGCTGGCGTGCTACCACACGACGCATTCGACATTTTCGGATCTTTACCTACATGACAATCCCGGCGCGGGCATCTCGCTCGACCTCGCCTTCGACCACAACGTCATCAGCAACGCCGTTTTGAACGCGAATGACCTCGGCATTTTCATGCGCGCGAGCCGGGACAATCAGTTTCACAATGTCACCATACACAACAGCCATCACTACGGCGTGTTCATGGCGCACGCGGAGCAGTTCATCGCTGGCGTCCTGCAAGCGGCACCAGAATCCGAATGCACGCAGAACGCCTTCACCAATCTGGCCGCGGAAAATTGCGGCCGCGCGGCCTTCCGCGTCAACAATTCAAGCTGCACCAACAATGTCATCATCCGCCCGGAGTTTGACTGGAACGTCAAAGGCGGACTTTCGCTGGCGCAGCCGAATCTGGTGACAGTGCAGTAAATCTTCAATTCGCTCACGCGGGCTTTTCGCCGGTTTTCTCAATTTGAGATTGGATTTCGCGCGGACATCCGTATTGTTTGTGAAGAATTTTTCCAAACAATTTTATGGCCAAGAAAAAACAGACTCCAAAACTCACCGGCGGGCCCGTTTCCCGTTTCATCCAGCATCACTACCGTCATTTCAATGCAGCGTCGCTCGTGGACGCCGCCAAAGGCTACGTCGCGCACCTCGACGCCGGCGGCAAGATGATGATCACGCTCGGCGGAGCGATGAGCACCGCCGAACTCGGCCTCTCGCTGGCGGAAATGATCCGGCAAGACAAGGTGCATCTCATCACCTGCACCGGCGCGAATCTGGAGGAGGACGTTTTTAATCTTGTCGCGCACGACTACTACGAGCGCGTCCCGGGCTACCGCTATTTTTCCGCCGAGGACGAGCTGGCGTTGCTCAATCGCCACATGAACCGCGTGACCGACACCTGTATTCCCGAAGGCGAAGCCATGCGTCGCATGGAAAAGGCCATGCTCGAAGTCTGGACCGCCGCCGACAAGAAGGGCGAACGTTATTTCCCGCACGAATTTTTCTACAAGGTTTTGCTCAGCGGCAAATACAAAAAGTATTACCAGATTGATCCGAAAGATTCATGGATGCTGGCTGCCGCCGAAAAAAATCTGCCCATCGTCGTGCCCGGTTGGGAAGATGCCACGCTTGGCAACATGTATGCCGCCGCCGTGATCCGCGGCGATGTGAAGAATGTCCATACCGTCCGCACCGGCATTGAATACATGACGTGGTTGGCGGAGCATTACACGCGCACGGCTACCAAGAAGAGCACGCTGGGCATGTTCCAGATCGGCGGCGGCATTTCGGGTGATTTCCCGATCTGCGTCGTGCCGATGCTGCATCAGGATTTGCTGCGCACAAATGTCCCGCTGTGGGGCTACTTCTGCCAGATCAGCGATTCGACCACCAGCTACGGCAGCTATTCCGGCGCGGTGCCGAACGAAAAAATCACGTGGGGCAAGCTCGGCGTGAAGACGCCGAAGTTTATCATTGAATCCGACGCCACCATCGTTGCGCCGCTGATTTTCGCGCATGTGCTCGGCTGGTAATTATCTATGAAGCCCAGTGATTTTTCCGATGCGCGCGTGCTGGTGACCGGCGGCGCGGGCTTCATTGGCAGCGCGCTCGTCTGGGCGCTAAACCGGCGCGGCTGCGAGAACATCGTCGTGTGCGACATCCTCGGCACGAACGAAAAATGGCGCAACCTCACGCCTTTGCGTTTCGCCGATTACGTCGAGGCGGAATCATTGCTGCCGCGCTTGCAAAGCGGCGCGCTGGGGAAATTTGATCTGGTGCTGCACCTCGGCGCGTGTTCCGCCACGACGGAAAAGGACGCGACGTATCTCATCAAGAACAATTACGAGTTCACCCGCGATCTTGCCGCCTGGTCGCTGGCGAACAAATCACGCTTCGTCTATGCGTCTTCCGCCGCGACTTACGGCGACGGATCGGCCGGAATGGACGACGACGACACGCAACTCGACACGCTGCGGCCGCTGAACATGTATGGCTACTCGAAGCACCTGTTCGATCTGCACGCCAAGCGCGCCGGTTTCCTGAACAAGATTTGCGGTCTCAAATATTTCAATGTCTTCGGCCCGAACGAGGATCACAAGGGCGACATGCGGTCGCTGGTCCACAAAAGTTTTGCGCAGGTGCAGGGCAAGGGCGTCATCCAGTTGTTCAAGAGCTACCGCAAGGAATATGCGGACGGCGAGCAGAAGCGCGACTTTCTCTACGTCAAGGACTGCGTGGCGATGACGCTGCATCTCGCCGCGACGCCAAAGGCGACCGGGCTGTTCAACATCGGTTCCGGCCACGCGCGGACGTGGATTGATTTGTCGAACGCCGTTTTCACCGCGCTGAAAAAGAAGCCGAGCATCAAGTTTATCGAGATGCCGGAGGTGATCCGCGACAAATACCAGTATTTCACGCAGGCGAATTTGCTGCGGCTGCGCGGCACGGGCTACGCGGCGCCGGTGATGTCGCTGGAAAATTCCGTCCACGACTACGTCCGCAGGTATCTCGTGCTGGACAAACGGCTCGATCCGGCGGTGGAGTAAATTCACCGGAACGTGACTTGTCGCGGCGGGCGATTTTTGTCCATCATCATCCAAATGAAGATTAAAACTTTCATCCGCATCGGCTTGGCCGTGTTGGTCTGCTTGAGTTCCGGCAAAAATTTTGCCGACGATTTTTTCACAACCACCAAACCGGTCGGACGCGACGGCGACGCCACCGTCACGCCGGCCAACCAACTGGTCACGCCGGCGGGCACGCAAATCGGGCTGCCGGGCATCCGGCCGAACGCGCTGGCGTTGAGCCCCGACGGCAGGCTGCTCGTCACCGCCGGTTTGACGCATGAACTCGTCGTGCTGGATCCGGCCGGTGGAAAAATTCTCCAGCACGTCGCGCTGCCGTCCGGCAAGGTGCTGGAGCCGCAGCCGCTCGCGGAAGCGATTTTGGGCGCGGACGAAAAGGCGCAGTTAAGCTTCACCGGCCTGAAATTTTCGCCGGACGGCACGCGGCTTTACCTCGCCAACGTCAGCGGCGACATCAAGGTTTTCGCCGTCGGTCACGACCATAAGGTTTCACCACTCTTTTCCATCGCGCTGCCGCCGGCGGATGCACCGGAACGCACGAATGAGATTCCCGCAGGCATCGCCGTCTCGCCGGACGGCAAAAAAATATATGTCGCCGGCAATCTTTCCAACCGCCTGCTCGAGCTAGACGCGGCGACGGGCGAAGTTTTGCGGATGTGGAACGTTGGCGTCGCACCGTTCGATGTGATGCTGGGCAGAAATAAAATCTATGTCAGCAACTGGGGCGGACGCCGCCCGGATGCGAACAGCCTCACCGGCCCAGCTGGCCGCGGCACGCGGGTGCGCGTGGACGGGCGTTCCATCGCCAGCGAAGGCTCGGTGACGGTGATTTCACTGGATGGCACAAATCAAACTGAAATTCTGACCGGCCTGCACGCGTGTGCGCTGGCGCTGGCACCCGATGGAAAATTTCTGGTCGCCGCCAACGCGGGCAGCGACACGTTGAGCATGATTGACACGCGCACGGACAAAATCGTCGAGACGATCTGCGCGCGGCAAAATCCGGGCGATCCGTTCGGTGCGCAGCCGGACGCGCTGGCGTTCGACCGGTCGGGCAAAAGACTGTTTGTCGGCAACGGCACGCAGAACGCCGTGGCCGTGGTTCAATTCAAGCCGGGCGAATCCAAGCTGCTCGGCCTGATTCCTGTCGGCTGGTTTCCCAGCGCAATCGTCTTCGATGCCGGCCGGAAACAAATCTGCGTGGCGAACCTGAAATGCATAGCCGCCAAACCGCAAAAAGCCGGCCACGGGAACAACGGCTTTGGTTTCAACACAAAGCAATACACCGGTTCACTCTCGCTGGTGACGGTTCCGTCGAAGCGCGAGCTGGCCGCGTTCACGCAGACGGCGCTGGCAAATTTGCGCTATCCGCTGCTCGCGCAGGCGATGCTGCCGCCGCGTGAAAATAAAATTGCCGTGCCGGTTCCTGAACGCGCCGGCGAGCCGAGCGTGTTTTCGCATGTCATTTACATCATCAAAGAAAACCGGACTTACGACCAGGTGCTCGGTGACGTGACCAGCGGCAACGGCGACGCGGACCTGTGTTCGTTCGGCGAAACCGTCACGCCGAATGAACACAAGCTCGTCCGGAATTTTGCGCTGCTCGACAACACCTACTGCTGCGGCATCTTGAGCGCCGACGGCCACAACTGGGCCGACAGCGGCATCGCCAGCGATTATCTCGAGCGCGAATTCGCGGGCTGGCCGCGCAGCTATCCGGCGGGCGGTTTCGGCGACGCGAGCAAGGATGCGCTGGCGTATTCGCCGGCGGGCTTCCTCTGGAACGATGCGCTGGCGCACGGCAAAACCGTGGCGGACTTCGGTGAATTCGCCACGTCCACTTCGCATTGGACAAATCCGGCGCGCAAGGACAAGCCCCGCTTTCTGGATTATTACCACCAGTTTCTCAACGGCACGGATGAGCTTGCGATCAGCAGCGAACCGGACATCGAGTCGATGCGGCCGTATCTGGTGACGAACACGGTTGGCTGGGCGCTGGACATTCCGGATGTTTTTCGTGCCGCGCAATTTGTCGGGGAGCTGAAAAAATTCGAGACGGCGGACAATCTGCCGAATCTTGTCATCGTCTGGCTGCCGAACGACCACACCAGCGGCACCAAGCCCGGTTCGCCCACGCCCCGCGCGCAGGTGGCGGACAACGACCTCGCGCTGGGCCGGATTGTCGAGGCCGTGAGCCACAGCAAATTTTGGACGAACACCTGCGTCTTCGCGGTCGAGGACGATCCGCAGGACGGCTGGGATCACGTCAGTGGCTATCGCACCACGGCCTATGTCGTCAGCCCGTTCACGAAACGCCACGCCGTCGTCAGCACGCAATACAACCAGACCAGCCTGTTGCGCACGATGGAGCTGATGCTCGGTTTGCCGCCGATGAACCAGATGGACGCCACCGCCACGCCGATGTTCGACTGCTTCACCAACACGCCGGACTTCACCGCGTTCGACGCCGTGACCAACACCGTGCCGCTGGATGAAATGAATCCTGCGCCGAAGGAAATTTCCGACGCGCAACGCCGCAAGGACGCGCTGGTTTCTGCGCGGCTGCCGCTGGACCAGGAAGACCAGTGCCCGGAGGATTTGTTCAACCACATTTTGTGGCGGGCGACGATGGGCAAGCAGCCGTATCCCGACTGGGCGGTGAAAATTGTGGATGATGATTGAATCTTATTGGCGCTGGACAAATTCCCCAGCCGGATTCATTCTGACTGCGTCCACAAAACTATGGAACCCGCTCCAGCCAATCCTGATTCGGAATCGCAGCCGGTGCCAACGACTTTGTGGTCGCGGCTGCTGAACGTCTTCGCGGCGCCCGGCGAGGTTTTTGAGGAAGTCAAAAATTCCCAGTCCAGCACAGCCAATTGGCTCGCGCCGGCATTGGTTTACATCGTGGTCGGGGTGATTTCCGCCGTCGTGATTTTTTCGCAGCCGGCCATCGTCCAGCAGATCCGCGACCAGCAGGCCAAAGTCATGGATGATCAGGTCAAGGCCGGCAAGCTGACCCAGGCGCAGGCCGACCAGGCGCTGACCATGATGGACAAGTTCGCCGGGCCGACGATGCTGATGGTGTTTGGCTGCGTGGGCGCGATGTTCGGAAGTTTTGCGCACATTTTCTGGTGGGCGTTCATTTTGTGGCTGATGGCGCAGTTGATCCTGAAAACCAAAATTCCCTATCTCAAAGCCGCCGAGGTCGCCGGGCTGACAACAATGATTCTGGTGCTCGGCGCGGTGGTCACGATTTTGCTCACGGTCATCACCGGAAAACTCGGGATGACCCCCAGCCTCGCGCTGATGCTCGGCAATTTTGACCTGAAGAACAAAGCGCATCTGCTGCTCGCCGCCGTGAACATTTTTTCGTTCTGGCAAATCGGCGTGGCCGCCTGCGGCCTGGCGCGGCTGACCGGCAAGCCGTTTGCCAAGGCGTTGCTGCTGGTCTTTCTTTACTGGCTGGCGTTCACTTTGTTTTTCGTCGGCATCGGTTTCGGCCAGATGGCGATGTGACCGGCGTGGTTGAAACATTCATCCTTAAACTTTCCCTAAAATGCCAAGTCCAAAAAAACGGAAAAAGATTTTAATCCTGGCGGCCATCGTCGTCGTGCTGGTCGTGTTGACGCTGGTGGCGGTGTTCAAGAAGCGCGAGCCGGTCATCACCGTGCAGGCGGAAAAAGTGACGCGCCGCAACCTCACCGAGGTCGTCGTGGCCAACGGTAAAATCCAGCCGGTGCTGCAGGTCACGATCAGCCCCGAGGTGAGCGGCGAAATCACCGAGCTGCCGGTTCACGAAGGCCAGTTTGTCCACAAGGGCGACCTGCTGTTGAAGATCAATCCCGACGTTTATGTCGCCGGGCTGAACCAGGCCAAGGCCGGTTATGAGCAGTCGCTGGCCGGCAAAACCACGGCCGTGGCGAATTTGGAAAAAGCCGACACGGATTTTACGCGCAACAAGGAATTGTTCGCCCGCAAGCTGCTTTCGGAGTCGGATTTTGTTGGCTTCAAGGTCGCCCGCGACGTGGCCGAGGCGCAGCTTGAGAGCGCCAACGACCAGGTCAACGTCGCCAAGGCCGCCGTGGACAACGCGCAGGATTTGCTCAACAAGACCACCATCGTCGCGCCGCTCGACGGCACGATCACCACGCTGAATTCGCAGCTTGGCGAGCGCGTCCTCGGCACGGTGCAGAACGCCGGCACAATCATCGGAATCATTTCGGACTTGAGCCGGATGGAGGCGCGCGTGGACATCGGCGAAATGGACGTGGTGCTGATCCAGCCGGATCAAAAAGTGAAGCTGGAGGTGGACGCCTTCAAAGATAAAAAGTTTGCCGGCACGGTCACGCAGATCGCCGATTCGTCCAAAGGCTCCGGCCAGGCCGCCAGCGCCTACAGCAGCAGCCAGTCGCAGGAGGCGACGAAATTTGAGGTGCGCATCCGCATCAATGAAAAGGAGGATTTCCGGCCCGGCATGTCGGTGACGGCGGAAATTGAAACCCGCTATCGCACGAACGCGCTCACCGTGCCGCTGGCCAGCGTCACGACGCGGCCGCCGAAACCGGCGGACAAAAAATCGGGTTCCACCAACCACGTCAGCTCGGCGACGAATCATGTTGCACTGGCCACAACCACCAACAATGTCAGTGATCCGACCAACGATGTCGGCGTGGCTACCAATTCCTTCGCATCCACCAACTCGGATGCCACCGACAAAAAATCCAAAGATTCGCTGCCCAAGTTGAGCGAGGTTGTTTTCGTCGTCGAAGGCGACCATGTGAAAATGGTGCCGGTGAAAATCGGTATCTGCGACGACAATTATTGGGAAATCACCGACGGCCTCACCAACGATCAGGAAATTGTCACCGGCGGTTACCGCGCCATCAGCCGTGACCTGGCCGACGGCAAGAAGGTCGTTAAAGGCCCGGTCGCCGCCGAATCAACCCCTTAAAAATTGTGGCGCTGATCCGGCTGCAAAATATTTCGCGGCGCTACCAGATGGGCACGGAGACCGTCCACGCGCTGCGCGACGTGTCGCTGGAAATCCAGCGCGGCGAATACGTCGCCATCATGGGGCCGTCCGGCTCCGGCAAATCCACCTTGATGAACCTGCTCGGCTGCCTCGACACGGCAACTTCCGGCAGCTACGAACTCAACGGCACCAACGTGAGCGAAATGGACGACAACCAGCTCGCCGAAGTCCGCAACCGCGAAATCGGTTTTGTGTTCCAGACCTTCAACCTGCTCGCGCGCTCGAACGCACTGCACAACGTGGAACTGCCGCTTATCTACGCCGGCGTGTCATCAGAGGAGCGCCGGAAAATCGCGCTGGATGCGCTGGCGAATGTCGGGTTGGCCGACCGCGTCCATCACAAGCCCACGGAACTTTCCGGCGGCCAGCGCCAGCGCGTCGCCGTCGCGCGCGCGCTCGTGAACAAGCCATCCATTTTGCTGGCGGACGAACCGACGGGAAACCTCGATTCCAAAACCGGCACGGAAATCATGGCGTTGTTCGACGAGCTATCGCGGAAAGGCAACACCATCATCGTCGTCACGCACGAGGAAGATGTGGCCCGGATGTCGCGCCGCATTATTCGCATCCGCGATGGGTTGATCGCCAGCGATGAAGCCGTCGAGCATCGCAATCCCGGTTCCCCATGAATCTTTTTTCCGAACTCCGCGAAGGCTTCGGCATTTCGTGGGACGCCATCCGCGCGCACAAGCTGCGTTCGTCGCTCACGACGCTGGGCATTGTCATCGGCATCGTCACCGTCACGCTGATGGCGGCGGCCATTGAGGGTTTGGACAACGCGTTTCTGCAAAGCATTTCCTCGCTGGGCGCGGACGTGTTTTACGTGCAGCGCAACAGTTGGGTGAATGAAAACACCGAGGACACCTGGCTGAAGGCGCAGAAACGCCGGCCCATCCGGCTGGTCGAGGCCGAGGCTCTGGCGCAACAACTCCCGCTCGCGGCCGTCGCGCCGATGGCGTCCGACAGCGGTGATTCGGTGAAATACAAGGACCGCAGCGCCAACACCGCGTTCATCATCGGCACGACCGACACCTATCTCGACACCAGCGGCGTGGGCGTGGCGCAGGGTCGTTTTCTCACCGCCGCCGACGCCGAGGGCGGCCGACCGATCTGCGTCATCGGCAGCGAAGTGGCGAGCAACCTGTTCCGCGGCGAATCGCCGCTTGGCGCGAAAATCAAAATCGAAAACCAGTCGTTCGAGGTGGTCGGCATTTTGGAAAAACAGGGAACCATGCTCGGCTGGAGCCTCGACAACCGCATCATCGTTCCGCTGCGACAGTTCCTCGCGGAAATCTGGAGCCGGCCACCGATTGACATCCAGGTGAAAGTCAAAGGTCTGGTGAAGCTCGACGAGGCGCGCGAGGAATTGCGCCAAACCTTCCGCCACATCCGCCGGCTGCCGCCAAATGAGGGCGATGATTTCGCCATCAACCAGCAGGACCAGATCGTTCAATTGTTTCATCGCCTGACGGGGCGCATTGCGCTCATCGGCCTTTGCATCACGAGCCTGTCACTGTTCGTCGGCGGCATCGGCATCATGAACATCATGTTCGTCTCGGTGGCCGAGCGGACGCGCGAAATCGGCATCCGCAAGGCCATCGGCGCCAAACGCCGGACCATCCTGCTGCAATTCCTCATCGAGGCCGCGTGCATCTGTTTAATTGGCGGTTTCATCGGCGTCGGCATCGCGTGGCTCGCGACGCTGGCGGCCCAGCATTTTTTGCCGACCTATCTGTCTTTGAACATCGTGATCATGGCGCTGCTCGTGTCGCTGCTGACCGGATTGATCTCCGGTTTTCTGCCAGCCTGGCGCGCGGCGCGGATGAATCCCGTGGATGCCTTGCGAAACGAATGAAGCTCCACGAACCAACGCAATTGCTGGCCGAGGCCAAGGAAAGTTTCACGATGGCCATGAACGCGCTCGCGGCGCACAAGCTGCGCTCGGCGCTTACGCTGCTCGGCGTGTTGATCGGCGTGTTTTCCATCATCGTCGTGATGACCGCGATGCGCGTGCTCAAGCAGAACATCGAAACCGAGATCAGCCAGCTCGGCAGCCAGACGTTCGCCGCCAAGCGCTGGCCGGAAATCCAGTTCGGCAACCGCTCCGACTGGGAAAAATACTGGCGGCGCAAACCCATTTCGCTCGCACAGGGCCGGCGCGTTGAGGAAAAGGCCACGCTCGCCAGCAGCGTCGGCGTCGAAGGAAATTTCTGGCAGGGCCAGGTTCAGACCCGCTTCAAAAAAACGCCGCCGAACGTCAGCATCTTCGGCGAGACGCCCGGCAGTTTTCCCGCGAAAAACTGGCTCATCGCCGAAGGCCGCGGGTTGATGGAGACCGACGTGGACAGCGCCCGCAACGTCTGCGTGATCGGCGACAGTCTGGCCAAAACTGTTTTCCCGCTCGGCCTGCCCATCGGCGAACAACTCAAACTCAATGGCATCAACTATTCCGTCATCGGCGTGATCGCGCCCAAGGGCGGCGCGCAGAGCGGCGACCAGGATAATTTCGCCGTCATTCCCATCACCACCGCGCTCAACCGCTACGGCCGCTGGTGGGAAGACCTCACCATCCTGGTGCAGGCGCGCGACTCGGCCAGCTACGACGATTGCGAGGAACAGGTGCGCGGCATTCTTCGCAATGCGCGCAAGGTGGCTCCCGGCGACGAGGACGATTTTGAATTGTATTCCAACGACTCGCTCATCGAGCAGTTCAACACCTTCACCCGCGCCGTCCGCATCGGCGTGGCCGTCATCAGCTCCATCGCGCTCATCGCGGCGGGCATTGGCATCATGAACATCATGCTCGTGTCCGTGACGGAGCGGACGCGCGAAATCGGCATCCGCCGCGCGATCGGCGCGAAGAAGCGGAACATCATGACGCAATTCATCATGGAAGCGGTCGTGCTCTGCGAAGTCGGCGGCGTCATCGGCGTCGGGCTGGGGATTCTCGGCGGCAACAGCGTCGCCTGGCTGATGAAAGTCCCGCCGGTGATTCCGTTCGACTGGATCGTGCTCGGGCTGGGCATCTGCTCCGTCGTCGGCGTCGTGTTCGGCACCTACCCGGCGTGGAAGGCGGCGAACCTGGATCCGATTGAGTCGTTGAGATACGAATGACAGCCGAAGGAAATCAGGCAGTGCAGTCTATCAGTGTATTTGGCGTTACGGTAGTATATCTCCAGAATGGCTGCATGTCGGTGGCTGGTTCATCCGTCCAATTGTGTAAGTCCCACCATTCGGGCAAGTCAAAATCTTGCCGCCTGCTAAATATGGGCGAAGATCGTCCCAACTCGGTGTGTTAGTGGCTGAAGCGTGGTGTTCTAATCCCCACTGCTGCTTTGCTGCATCAATCTGTCGTAAATTGTTGAAGCAGGCATTCGCTGCCGACATGTAATGTGGCCCAAAATACAACTGAAGCCCGACAACCTCGGCGAGAATCAATATCGGCGCGAGAATGATAATCACTCGCAACGCGATGGACGATTTCTTTGCCATAAACTCTTTTTGACACCTAACAGATAATGGATGGCGGTCTATGTAATCTATCAAATTTCCAGTTTTTGGGCGAGTATTGCATTTATGATTCTATCCTTCACGTTTTTGGCTTTCAGTTTCCGATGGCGGTCGCTGAAATTTCTGCCACCTTATTTCCGCCGCCCATGCCTGTCCAGAAATGATTTTGGCCAAACTCAACCGCCACGTCGCCCAGTGCGCCAAGATTTTTTATTCGGAGAATGCAAAACGGGGACGCCGCTTGCGCGGCGTCCCCGCCCCCATCTCCCTATGCATTAGCCGGTGAATCACTCCACCCGCTAAAAAATCTGCTGCCGGCAAATGGCCAGATGACCCCGCACGACCGGCCGGCTGATAATGACCAGGCCGATAACGGTGTCATTGTGCTCCCGCCAATCCGGCGGGAAATTCAGTTGAAAGCAAAAATGAAGCCAACCTGCGGCTAATTGCCGCCCAATGAAACGGCTGGCTCAAAGCGTCCTCAATCCAGACAGCGCCGGAACAAAACAGGGCAGCCTCAAGGATCCCAGTCGCCGGTCTGAAGATAGGGCTTGAGCTTTTCCTTGAGCGTTTCGCGGCCGCGATGGATGACCGATTTCGTGGCCGAAAGCGAGCAGCCCAAAACCTTGGCGATCTCCTCGTAGCTCAACTCGTCCTGCCGGCAGAGCAGGATGGCGGTGCGCTGGATTTCCGGCAATTCGGCCAGCGCCTCTTCGATTTTTCCGGCGAGTTCGCCGTGCAACATTTTTTCCGGCGGCTGGAATATCTTTTTGTCCTCGTATTGCCGCGCCGGCTGGTCGTCGTGCTCGGCGTGGGATTCATCGAGCGATTCAGCGGGATGGCGCGAGCGGCGGCGGAGTTCGTTCAGGCAGAGGTTCCGGGCAATGGTGAAAAGCCAGGTGGAAAATTTCGCCGTGCGCTCGTAGCGGGCGCGCGATTTGAAGACCTGCAAAAAAACCTGTTGCGCCACGTCCTCGGCCTCGGTCTCGTCGCGCAGCGAGCGATGAACGAAATTCATCACCGGCTGCTTGTATTTCTCGACCAGCCCGGTGAACGCCGCGCGGTCGCCGCGCTTCACGCGCAGCATCAGGGCGGCATCCGGGTCGAGGTTGGCAGGCATTGCGCGGGCATGGTAACAAACTCCGCAGGAACGAAAAGGTTTCGCTAAGATGCGTTCGGTTTGAAGTTTTCAGCGCGGAAAACTTGAAACTTGCAGGTTGAAACCGGATGATATGCACCCGTGCAGGATTTAATCAGAAAAATCGAACTCAACGCGCAGGAGCGTCTGCCCGCGCCGAGCGGCAGCAATGCGGCGGAAAAACTTGCCCGTTACAAAGGATTTCTCAAGGTCGAAACCCACCGGCTCAAGATCGAGCATCGTGGCGGTGCCGGCGGGCAGGAAATTTGCCGGGCGCGCGCGACCATCCTCGACGAGTTGCTGCGGCATCTTTGGGCCTCGGCGATCGCCAGCCTGTCACCGCAGGCGCAAAAGGAGTTTCCCGCCATCGCGCTCGTCGCCATCGGCGGCTACGGCCGCGCGGAGCTGAATCCGCACAGCGACATTGACTTCATGTTTCTGCACAACGGCCAGGTCGCCGTCGGCCGGCCGCTGCCGCATTTGTCCCGGCTAATTGATGGCGTGCTGTATCCGCTGTGGGACACCGGCCTGAAGGTCGGCCACGCGGTGCGGAGCATTGACGAGTGCGTGAAGATTGCGAACGAGGACATGCAGTCCAAAACCTCGCTAATTGAAGCGCGGCTGATCGTCGGGAGCGAGACGCTCTTCAACAAACTGCAGAAGGCGGTCGTGGCCAAATGCGTCAACGGTTTCGAGGGAAAATACATCGCGGCGCGCGTCGAGGACCAGGCGTCGCGGCACGCCAAATACGGCAACTCGGCCTGCATGCAGGAGCCGAACATCAAGAACGGCTGCGGCGGCCTGCGCGATTTTCAGAACCTGATCTGGATGGCGTTTTTCAAATACCACACGCGCTCGTTGAAGGAATTGCAGGCGCTCGAATTCGTGACCGAGTCCGAGCGCAAGCTGATCGAGGCGGCCTATGATTTTCTCCTGCGCGTGCGGACGGAACTGCATTACGAAGTTCCCCGCCCGCTCGACGTGCTGGGCAAGAACCTGCAGCCCGCCGTGGCGCACGCGCTGGGCTACCTGGACCGTTCGCCCAGCACCCGCATCGAGAAGTTCATGCGCGACCTTTACACGCACATGCGGAACATTTTCATCATCACGCGCACGCTGGAGCAGCGCATGGCGCTGGTTCCGCCGTCGCTCAGCAGGCTTTCCCTGCGCGCCTGGCTGCCCAAACGAAAACGCGAGCCGGAAATCGTGGACGGTTTCAAGTTCATTGACGGCGAAATTCACGCCGCGTCGAACCGCATTTTTCGCGACTCGCCGCGCCGGCTCATGCGCGTGTTTCTCCACGCGCAGCAACGGCATCTGAAACTGCACCCCGACCTCGCGCAGCTCATCCGCAACCAGCTTGCACTCGTGGACCGCGATTTTCTAAACGACGAGCACGTCCGCGAATCCTTTCTTACTATTCTCGAGCGGCGCGGCGAGGTGGCGCCGATTTTGCGCGCCATGCACGAGGTAAACCTGCTCGGCAAATACATTCCCGAATTCGGCAAGCTGACCTGCCTGGTGCAGCACGAATTTTACCATCAATACGCCGCCGACGAACACACGCTCGTCTGCCTCGAACAGCTCGACAAAATCTGGGAGGCGCAGCAGCTGCCGTATAAAAATTACGCGCCGCTGTTTCAGGGCTTGAACCGGCCCGGACTGCTTTACCTCGCCCTGCTGTTGCACGATGTCGGCAAGGCGGAAGGCCACAAAAAGGGCGGGCACGCCGCAGTCAGCGCGGACATGGCGATGCGCGCGGCAAAACGGCTGCAGCTTGACGGCTCCGCGTCGCACACGCTGCGGCTCATCATCGAAAACCATCTGCTCATGGCGACGCTGTCGCAGCGGCGCGACCTCGACGACCCGGCGGTCATCCGGAATTTTGCGCGGCAGATCCAGACGCCCGAAAACTTGAACCTGCTCACGCTGCTGACCTTCGCCGATTCGCAGGGCACCAGCGACAAGCTGTGGAACGGTTTCAAGGATTCGCTGCTGTGGCAGCTCCATGCGCGCGCGCTGGTGCTGCTGACCGGCGGCACGGAATTCCGGCGCGCCTCGCAAAAACAGCTCGAACAGTTCCAGCAGGAAGTGCGCGAACTGGCGCCGCCGGTCATCGGCGACGAGGAACTGGCCGCGCATTTCGCCGCGCTACCGCCGCCGTATTTTCAAATCCACACCGCGCAGGAGGTGCTCGACGATCTGGAACTCACGCATCGCTTCATGCACCGGCTGATCCGCGAGAACGACCGCGCGCTTTCGCCCGTGACCGCTTGGATGGATGAGCCGAACCGTGGTTACAACGTCGTCAAAATCTGCACCTGGGACCGTGCGGGATTGTTCGGAAAAATTGCCGGGTCATTGAGCGCCGCCGGGTTGAACATTTTAAGCGCGCAGATTTATACCCGCACCGACGGCATTGCGCTCGACACCATTTTCGTCAACGACGCCCGCACCGGGAACCTCGCCGCCCGCGCGCAGCACGACAAATTTGCGGAGCTGCTCGAAAAAGTGCTGGCTGGTGAAGCCGTGGATTTGCCCGCGCTCATCACCCGGCAGATCACCAACCGGCCGGTCTATCAGGCCTACGCGGGCGAGCGCATGCCGACTGAAATTCATTTCGACAACGAGGCGTCCGAGACGCGCACGCTCATCGAAATCGAAACCGAGGATCAACTGGGCCTGCTTTACGCCATCGCGCAAACCTTTGCCGAGCTGGCGGTGGACATCGCCGGGGCACGCATCGTGACCGAACGCGGCGCGGCGCTGGACAGTTTTTATGTGCGCGAACTGGATGGCGGGAAAATTATTTCCGCCGAACGGCAGAAAAAAATTGCCGACAAATTGCGCGAAGCCATCAGCCGGTTTGACGTGGCGCGCTGAACGCGGCGGCAAACGAGTTGCCATCGGGCGGAGGGTCTGATAGAAACGGGAGAGTTCCAACGGGACAACACGCGGAGGCGGGTGTGGTTCAATGGTAGAATGTGGCCTTCCCAAGGCTGAGACGAGGGTTCGATTCCCTTCACCCGCTCCATTGATTATCAATTGCTTGCGCAATTGCGCAGGAAAAGTGCAGGAGAATCAAGTTTGCAATTTGACGTATTTCTGACTTTTCGTTCAAGTCTTCCTGAATTCGCAAAACATGCAGAATCTGGGAATCGAACCTGATAAAATTATTTCGGATTGAAAAATATCGGCCACTGCCGCGTCGGCAATCCAAAGACATCCAAGCCTCACGCAAATCATAATCACACACGCAGAGCCAAGCTATGGCGTGGAGTGCAGTCGTGTCTTGAATCTTCCGCCGTTTAGACCCAGCTGCACCAGCGATCAGGTCTGACCTTACAATGTTCTGATCCAACAAGCCAATTTGAATTACGAAACCGGCGCGTTAAAATAATTGTTTCTCAATCGTCACCAAACCGAAGCGTGAAGGACACATAAATTCACCAAATTCTTCAGCCTAGTGGCCAGTGACCAACACCTCATCCTCAAAGAAATTACCTTGCGCCCTTCGGAGGAATGGACACCACAAGGGAACGGCTGGACCGTTACGCGCATGGCCGAAGGCAGCGGCTATTGGCTGCACGATGGCACCGGCCACGAATTGAATGTCGGCGATGGGTTCGTGGCTGGCGGCAATGCCTGCGGCCTCCTCCGTTCGAGCCGGCTTGGTCCGCTAAAACTCCAGTTTTTCGGCGTGCAGCCTCAATACCTCAACGGCCTGATGAGCGTCGCGGAATGGCAGCACCTGGAAGTTGTGTCCGTCAGCCCATTGAAACGGGTTTTCATTTTTTCAGCCACTGAACCAGTCGCGCAGAAATTCTTGCAGATTGTTGATCTGCCGCATGATCCTGGCTTGTGGCAGCGCTGCGCAATGCTGCAATTATGGTCGGAAACTTTGCGAGATTTGCTTAACGCGCCGGTGACTGAAGCCGCCATCGGCAGCAAGCTTAACGAGCGCGTCCGAAACTTGATTGGCAAAATGACGGAGGCTGAACTGGCCGATGCGTCATTGGCCGATCTGGCCGCCCAGGTGAATTGCTGCACCAGGCAGTTCAGCCGCTTATTCCGAAAAGAGTTTGGCGTGACTTTTCACTCTCGCCAGATCGAATTGCGGCTTCAACGGGCGCAGCAACTGCTTGCGAATTCGGACTCGCAGGTGAAGAACATCGCTCATGCCAGCGGTTACCGGCATCTCGGCTTGTTCAACGCCATGTTTAAAAAGCGTTTTGGAGTCACTCCCAGCCAATGGCGCCAGCAAAACGGGGCTGGAAATCTTTCCCGGCAGATGTTGAATCATTTTTCGTCGGCAGCTCTAAAATAAATCCATTACTGGCGAGCGCTTCGCGCAAAAGGCTCAAGACCTCAACAGCTCGGCTGTGCACAGCGTCTGGGCGAAAAATGGGCGCAGATCCTATCTTTGGAAGCTTGCGAGCAGCAAGCAGAGTTTCTGTTTGTGAACCTGTCCGCGGAGCCTGACTCTGAAAGGTAAAACACACTATTGCCGTTGGAACAATTGTGACGAATGCGAACTTTTCAAAAACTTGCCAGTGACACTCGGGTGCCCGCCAACTTCAACGAAAAATTTCTCCCAACAGCCGGCGGTTGGCTTTTCCCGCTGGACTGAACAGATGTTCGCTGCTTTTCATGTTTCCCCTTATTTATGTTTGAAAGGCCGTTTTTCCGGCGCCATTTTCCGGGGCTTATGCCATAACGGCGGGTAAACATCAGGTTGAACTGGCTTAGAGAATTGTAGCCGCTGTCCAAGGCCACCTGAACCACTTTGGAATTGCTGGTCGCCAAAAGTTCCAGGGCTTTTTCCAGCCGGAGTTCGGCGCGTTTGTCCGTGAATGACTTGCCCACCAGCTTGCAAAAAATCCGGCTCAAGTGCCGCGACGTGCAGCGGGTCCTTTCCGCCAGCTCATTGAAATCCATTTCCATCAATTCGGACACGGGCAGTTCCTGTAGGAACCCTTGCAGGCGTTTCATGGCATCGGACGTGTCCGTATTGAATTCCATGAATTCGGGCTGGCGGTGTTCCTCCAGCAAGAATTCGGCAAAAATTTGCAGCAGCTTCAGCCGGAATAGCAGACCGCGCCGGTTCTTGTCGGCAAACAACTCACGCGCTTTCAGGGCAACCGGGTTATCCGGCGGCAGGACTTTCAACGATGATTCACTTGTCGTCGGCAGTTTCAGCCGGTGTTGCTCGTCCAAAGTGATCAACCCCGTCAGCCGTTCGGGCATGATGTGGAAAGAACCGAGGGACAATTCTTCCAACTGGCTGGCGCGAATACTTCCCTGCAAAAATCCGGCAACTATCAGCAAGTTGCCTGCGGCCAGTTCCTGATTTCCCTGAGGTTGCAGGCAGTAACCCGAACCTTGCCGGACATGAATCAACGACCAGCCGCTCGCACGCGGCAACCACTCTCCGCCGGACGGTATGGTAAATTCCCTGACGGCTAGGTTGTGCTGATATTTGAAATCTACTTTCTTCACGCTATCATGGCCTTCCAAAATTCCCGGACGATCTGACGGTTGCAGGCGACAATCAACAAAATCATGCGGCATTCCGGTTAAGTGACCCCGGGTCTGCCATTCCTCACCAGCCCGCAAGCTGAAGTCCACCCAACCTGTATCCGTGAAAATTAGACCGGGCTTGTTACGAACGGATGGCAATTGGGAAAACACCTTGAAACTAACTTTCGTTTTTAGGGGCACCTCTCACTTGAGGAAAGTATGGCGGCAAATTGTTCCAAGGCCGGTTTGTTTCCCAATTGTCACCATTCCGACAGCAGATTGTAATGTGCGGCTCCTAATTTTTACATCGACTTTTTTTAATCCTGCACTGTTGAGTTGCGCCGCTCAAGTCGTTTCAGAGGCGGTGTCGGTTTTATGGCGGACAAACTAAGGTCGGGAAAAGCAACCTCATGGTCGGTTACCGCCAACAACGAATTTGATTAATTTGTCCACCGTAAACTCCATCCAAAACACCGGGAATAAAACTTCATGCCAACAGCGACAGGGGCATTCGTTGGCTCCTGTTGTTCAAATGCAAGAGCGGAGCGCTATGACTCCGTCTTCGAGCCTTATTTTGTCTGGAGGAGCGCACACATGATTTTTCAGCATTCCCCATATCTCAGGATGCTCCGTCAGGCCATATACTTCCTGCTCTTACCATGTTGCTGGCTGGAAGCAACGACTTTGAGCCTGACAGCGGCTGATTCGACTGCTTCCCCGGCGGCGACAACTTCCTCGCCGTCCATCAATGTGATTGCCGCCGGCGGCACCAATGCTTCTTCTCGCTTTTACGTCGTTGGCTACACGGTCCAAGGCAATCCGTTGCTTTCGACGAATGTTCTGGTTGCCGTGTTTTCAAAATACGCCGGCCCGGACGTCACTTTGGAAGAGATCGTTAAGGCCGCTTCGGACTTGCAACTGGCCTATCGCAACCAGGGTTACCCGGCGATGAGCGTCGCCGTCGTCCCGGAGCAGATCACCAACGGCCTCGTCACAATGAATGTTTTTCAGGCCGTGGTTCCCCAGATTGTCGTGGCCGGCAGACGTTATCCGAGTTTAGGCACCAGTTTGGAAATAGCCGCCGGCCCCGCCACGAATCCGATCGTGAACCCATCGCCGGCCGGACCAGCCTTGGTCAAACAGGCTGCCGCCGCACCGCCGGTTACCGCCACCAACTTGGTTCCTCCAATAATTTTTCATCCAACCGAACCCGCCAGCGCTGAAGCGATGTCACAGGCGCGCGCCGTCTTGTTGGAGAAAATGGCCGAAGCCGCGGCCCAGGAAAAAGACACGCGCATCCATGTGGTTTCCACCAACGCCGGGCCGCGGTTTGAAGTGGAGGAGTATTTGGTCCTGGGCAACTCCGTGCTGCCACCGGGGGCCATGGCCGAGGTTCTGACGAACATTGACGGCGCCTACGGGACCAATGTGAGTTTTGAGGGCATCCGCACGGTGCTGGCAGAACTTCAGGGAGCCTACCACGAACGTGGCTATGTGACGGTCACCCTGGGTCTGCCCCAGCAAAAACTGACCAACGCCACCGTCAAAGTGCAGGTGACGGAAGGACGGTTGGCGGACATCAACGTCAAGGGCAACCACTATTTCAGTTCCAACAACGTGATGCGCGCGCTGCCCAGCCTGCACACGAACATGGTTCTCAACGGCCCGATTTTCCAGGCCGAATTGAACCGGGCCAATGCCAATCAAGACCGGCAAATCTATCCGGTCATCGGTCCCGGCCCCGACCCGGGGACCAGCGACCTTACGCTCCGGGTCAAGGACCAACTGCCGCTGCACGCCAAAGTGGACTATAACAATGAAAGTTCGCCCGGCACGCCGGACACGCGAATCAATACTTCCGCCGTTTACAACAATCTTTTTGATTTGGACCAGTCGGTTGGTGCCCAATACAGCTTTTCGCCCCAGCAATACAAGACCGGGAACTGGCCTTTCTATGACGAACCGCTGGTGGCCACCTATGGAATGTTTTATCGTATGCCAATTGGTGATCCGGCAGCGATTGGTGATGAGATTTCACACAATCCCGGCAATTTTGGCTATGATGAAGCCACCCATAAGTTTAACCTGCCGTCACCCACCGGCCAGCCGGACTTTACCGCTTTTGCCAGCCGCTCTACTATTGACACCGGCCTTGAAACTCTTTCCACCACCATCGTTTATGATCAGCCCGGTGTGCGCACCATTACCCAGCAAAATGTGCAGCAGAGCCTCACGGTGAACCAAGATGTCGGCGGTCGCTTGAGCGTTCCATTCGTCACCCCGGACAATCTGCTTGTTAATTTTTCCGGCGGCCTGGACTTCAAGACTTACCAAGTGGGGAACTACAAAACCAACCTGTTCCATTTTACAGAGTATACACTTGATTCGGCCGGCCAACCTAACCCTCCAATCGTCAGCACCGTTGCCTCGCCCGTGCCCGCAACCACCCAGCAAATCCAATATCTTCCCCTGTCGCTTCGTTCCGATGTCAGCGAGCGGGATTTTGCCGGCACCAGCACCTTCGGGCTGGGTTTGAGTTTCAACCCCTGGTTCACCAGCCAGACCTACAAAGCCAGCACCGCAACAATCGTCAGCACTAATATTAACGGCGTTCGGAGCACTAACACAATTCCCACGACCATAAAAACCGACGGCTATCAATCGCTGCAAGGTATCACCGGTTCCACGGATTCCACCGGCTACTGGGTGGTGTTGAGTCCCACATTCACGCGCACGTTCATGTTCTACACCAACTGGGTGACCACCTTCCGGGCGGACGGCCAGTGGGCCAGCCAGCCTTTGATCAGCAACGAGCAGTTCGGCATCGGCGGCGTCAACAGTGTCCGGGGTTATCACGAAGGCGAGGAGTTTGGCGACACCGGCTGGCATTTCTCGCTCGAACAGTCCACCCCACCGCACACCGTGGGGACGGTTTTCGGAAACACGCCGCTGACACTGCGCGGCTCGGTTTACATGGACATCGCGACCGTCTATCTGCTGGATCCGCAGGGCCGGCCGCCCAGCAGCGAACTCTGGGGCACCGGTTTCGGGTTTACCGCCTCGGTCGGTTCCCATTGGGAAGCCCGGTTCCTGTTCTCGCTGCCGTTGATCGGCACCAGCGCCACGCCGCAGGATCAGCCGTATTTTAATTTCGGTTTGACCGCGCAATTTTAAAGTTAACCAGAATGTAACATGCAAAAATTTGACTGAAAGTTTGAGGATGTTATAGGTGAAACCGACCTTGTTAAAGCTACGCAGCATGAACCGCACATTAATTTTTAGTTTTCGCCAGACGGCCGTCATGGCGTTGTTTTTGCTGATTTGGTTCAACAACCGGTTGGACGTGCAGGCCAACCCGACGGGCGGCACCGTTGCCCCCGGCGCGGCCACAATCAGCACGAAAGGTTCGCAGTTGACCATCATTCAAACATCCCCCACCGCCTTCATCAATTGGAACAGTTTTAACATCGGGCCGGGCGAGACCACGACTTTTGTCCAGCCTTCATCCTCCTCGGTGGCTTTGAACCAGATCAATGATGTCAATCCGTCGCAGATTCTGGGCAACCTTAACGCCAACGGCTATGTATTTCTGCAAAATCAAAATGGTTTTTATGTTGGTGGCCAGGCGTCCATCACGACGCATGGCCTGATCATGACCACGGCAAACATCCCCGCGTCCGATCTTTCGAGCGGCGGGGCCTGGTCGTTCACCGCGCCGCCGCCATCCGCCAAAATCATCAACTATGGCCGGATACAGACCACCGGAGGCGGTTCGGCGTTTCTGATTGCGAGCGACATTGAAAACAACGGCACCATTGCCGCACCGGGCGGAAACATCGGCCTTTACGCCGGCGAAAAAGTTTTGGTTTCCATGTGTTCTGATGGCCGGGGATTAAACGCCGAAGTCACGCTGCCCACCGGTTCAGTAGACAACCAAGGCAATTTGATTGCCGATGCCGGGAGCATTGCCGCGCAGGCCAGGCTCGTTAATCAAGGCGGCTTGATTCAAGCCAACTCCGCCCAGAACGTCAACGGCACCATCGAGCTGGTCGCGAGTGACAGCTTGAATTTGGAGTCCAGTTCCATCATATCCGCACAAGGAGCCGGCACGGGGACGAGTGCCGGCGGTTCGGTCGCCCTCAAGTCCGACAATACTTTTTCCGACCAAGCCGGCTCAACCATCAGCATCGGCGGTGGGGCACAGGGTGGCAACGGCGGGCAGGTGTCCATTTGCGCTCCGCAGATCAGTTCCATCCAGTCAAGCATCCATGGCCAGGCGGCTCCCGGTTTTATCGGCGGAGTGCTGAACATTGACCCGGACAACATCGTCCTGGCTTCAGCGTCTTCGGATCCAAACGCGCAATATTCCGGAACCATGCTTGCCACCGATCCGCCCACCTCCGCCTCCGGCACCTCCGCCACCTTGACGCTCAACGTCAAGGCCTTTTCTCCCACCTTGTCCCAGATCAATCTGGCGGCAAACAACAACATCACTTTGAGCACGATTTGGACGCTGACCGACCCCGGAGCTCCTGCGCTGTTAACTTTGACCGCCGGCAACAGCATTATTTTTAACAACGGTTCAGGGATTGATGCCGGAAAAAACTGGAGTGTCAATCTGTCGGCCGGCCCGAATAACCTGCTGGCCAAACCGACCACCTCCCGCACGGATGGAATCTATTTGGACGGTAGTTCCTTCCTGCAAACCCAGAATGGCAATATCAATCTTTGGGCTGCCAACGAGGTGCAGGTGGCCACGGGCGTTGCCGCAAATCAGAACAGTGGCAACGGAATCCGCACTTTGAATGGCGGAAACATCAGCGTGACCGCGCAATTCGGCAGCATAAATACCGGTGGAAATTCGGCAGGTTATGTGTTTCAAACTGATGCTCCCTACTATGTGGTCGCTACTCCCTCAACCGCTGACACCAGTCTCGGTGGAATCAGCACGGCAGCCGGGGGGAATGTCACCATCAACGCTGGTGGCGACGTCAATAGTTATCTCCCCAGCGGGACAATATCATCAGATGCGGGAACCGGTGCATTTGGACCGGAACCCGGCAATGTTACCATCAACGCCGGAGGCAGTGTATATGGGCATTATGTGCTGGCCAACGGCGTGGGCACCATTACCGCCGGCAACACAGTTGGTGCTTCCAGCGGCAAAAACTCCTTTGCCTTGAGCCTCATTGATGGCATTTGGAACGTGAATGCACCCAATGGAAATATCTATTTGCAGGAGGTGCGGAATCCGAACGGGGTTTTTAACAGCGCGGGCAACAACCAGTTGGCAGGCTATCATTTGTTTGATTACGGTTCACAGGCGGCGGTTGATTTGAATGCCGGCCTGGGAGTCTATTTGACCGATGTGAATCTTCCTCGGTTGTCGGGGGCTGGCAACGCAGTTCAGGTCATTTATCCCCCAATCCTAGACATCACCGCCGGTTCGGGCGGTGTGACTCTGGAAGGCAATGTAACCTTGTTTCCGTCGGCTGATCAAAATTTGAACATCACCACCACGGCGAATGGAAACCTGGCGGCAACGGGATCTGGAACAACCACGGAACTGCTCATGTCGGACAGTTCCCAAACCCAATGGAAAAACAGTGGCAATAGTAAGACTTTTAGTGATACTGATCATGGCTCCGGTGTGCCGGTCCAGGTTGGGAGCACCGATCCGGTGGTTCTCAACATCTCCGGCAACATGGATAACCTCACCCTCATCACCACCAAAGAAACCCAGATCACGGTGGATGGCGATATGGTGAATTGTGGCTTTTCGGGCCAAAATTTGCATTCCAGCGATGTCACGTCCATCACGGTGGGTGGCCAGATTTTCAATCGGAGTCCGTATTCGTTTGTCTATGACGTCAGCATTCCCAACATTCCAACATCGGACTTGCTGCCCGGCATGGGCAGTTCGTGGGACAATATATTCACCTTGGCGGTGAACCCGACAAAGATCGCATCCCTGACGATACCTGCCAATCTGACTGCTTCCCAACTGGCCTCTTACGCGCTCAAAAGCGTGGGTTTGTTCGGAGTTCAAACTTTGCCAGATGGTCAATTATCGGGAAGTAATCCTGGCTTTGTATACAACCAAAGCACCGGAAGACTGGGTTATGCCGGGCAGATGTCCTCTTACGTCCAGTCAGCGTTGGGATCGTCGGGGCAACCGATTACCATCTTGCGCCTTAAAAACGGTGTGCCGGTGACCTATACTGGTTTGGATAATCAACTCCACTTTGCAACGGACACAGTCTATTGGGCACCTTCTTCGGATGTGCAAACTCTTTATGCCAACAGTTCGGGCGCACCCTCGCCGATTAATGGTCAATTGGGTTATCGCATCGGCGGCCCCGGCCAGTTCAATATTGACGCCGGCTCGATTTCGCTGGGCAATACCTATGGCATTCTCTCCTCTGGCGTGGCGGACTCGCAGGGAGGTTTCGGACGTTATGGCAATCTGGCTTCGCTAACGCCATCCGGGGCGAACGTGAATGTCACCGCAGCTGAAGACCAAACGACGACGGTGAACGGCATAACCACAATCACATCCAGTTTGGATCTGCTGACCTCGGCCATTGCGGCCATCGGGGGCGGCGAAGTCAACGTAACCAGCACTGGCGGTTCAATAGATTTGGGCTCCCAGGAGTTGTTCCATCAACCTCGACAGGTGGGCTTTGGTATTTATACGTCCGGCAATAATGGGGCCGTCCATGTCACCGCTTTGGGTGATGTTGACATTAACGGTTCCCGGATTGCGGCTTTCAACGGAGGTGATATTTCCGTTGAATCACAGCAGGGGACGGTCAATGTTGGGAGCGGTGGCAACACTTACAACGGCGTCGGCGTATCTTTTGTGGATCCGGTCACCGGCAAGGCCGGATATTATACCGAGCAAGTTTATGGCAGCGGCATTGTAGCCTATACACTGGTGGATCCGTCCCAAGTGCCGGGCAGTGCCCTAAAACCAGGAAACATCACCGTGACTACTCCCCAAGGCGACATTGTGGCCACCTTGGGCGGCATCCTTCAGGAGGCGCTTAATGGCAATGTTGCCGCCGGCCCAACGATCACCTTGACCGCCGGCACACCCGCCGGGGAGGATTGGGATTCAAAAGCCCTGCCGATTTATGTCGGCAATATTGATCTGGGACAGTCAGGCGTGATCGGGGGAACCGTCAACATCAAAGCCACCGGCAACATCTCCGGGGTGATTATTTCCCGCCAAAGCAGCTCCGTCAATGCGGCACAAAACTTCACCGGCACGCTGCTTTCCGCGGGTAATGCCGATGTGTCCGCCGGCGGCAGTGTCTCGGGCACCATCATCGGCGTCGGGGGGGCCAGCGTTTCCGGCGGTTCAATATCGGCGTCCGTGCTGGGCCAGAATGTTTCCGTGAACGGCGGGGCGGCCACGTCAACTCTGGGCAGCTCGGCCAATGCCACCAGTTCCAGCCAAGCCGCCTCGCAACAGGCCAGCCAGTCCGCCGACCAGCAGGTCGCCAGCACCGACAACGGTGATGATGATCAAAAGAAGAAAAAGAAACCGCTTCTTCAAAAGACCAGCCGGGTCACCGTCCTGCTTTCCGTCGCCACACCGGGGAAATAAGCCGCATCATTTCAGGTTGGATTTGAGTGATGTTTGATTTGCGTCTCTCTGAAGCTGCACTCTTCCACTTGGGGAATTCATTAGTGCGGATTCGGATAGTGTATGAGAGTCGGCCCAATTTTAAGGGTAGCCAAGCCGAAGCCCGCCTGGCCATCTTTGATTTTATTGAAACTTTCTATAACCGCCAACGCCAGCATAGCTCTCTCAATTATCGCTGCCCCGTTGACTTTGAAAACTAAAACTACTAAACCATAAATCCTCTTTCACATGTGTCCGCCTTTTTGAGGCAAGCCCAGCACTCCGCAGCAACGGTGTTAATTAGCAAGTTGGAAATCATTATTTTTGAGGAGACGGTTTAAGAGGATGACAAGCTTGCGCATGCAGGCGGTCATGGCGACAAGCGGCTTTTTGCCGCCGGTCTTAAAAAGCCGGTTCCATCTGCCAAAGCCGTTGCCGCAATAAAAAAAGGCTGGCAGCCATCAAGCCGCCAGCCTTTCGAATTCCCACTTTAATTTAAGGAGAGACGAGCCGGAAGAATGCGGCCTTTAGCGCTGGCGAATTGGTATATGAATAACTGCCATCGGACAGGAATACGTTGGTCGCCACCGGCGTCCAGCTTGCCAGCGGCAGGGCAACATTAGTCGAGGTCAAAATCCGGTATTGCATTCCGGCCGGATTACCGGTGCCGCCCATCACAAGATTTCCACCCGACTTGGTCACCGTGCTGATCGTCGGGGTTGAAGACACCACGATGTAACTGGTCTGAGTTTTGGCGTTCGAACCGCCGACCCCCGCCACCGTCAGGATGACCGTATAGCTACCTGCGGAGATGTAGGTGTGATTTACACTGGCGTTGCTGGTGTTCGTAGCCGACTGGCCGTCACCAAAGTTCCAAACCCAGTTGGTAATACTGCCCGTGGAGGCGTCGGTAAAGACAACCGGTAGCGGCGCAAAACCGGCTGTCGGCGAGCCTGAAAAGCCGGCGACCGGTGGTGTCGAACCAGATGAAGCCCGGGTGAAGGTCATGGATCCATCGGGATTCAAAATGAAATAACCCACAAAGTAGGCTGATCCGGTCGTCAAACCAGTGAAAGGATCTGCGGAGCTGGTGGGGCATAACTGGTAAAAATCATTCCGCCGGGCGGAAGTAAAAGGATCCGGCGTTATATTCTCGACCGAGTAACCCAGAGGATGGCCACCGGCTCCGAAGTCACCCAAAGTGGGGTCAGTGGCATCACCAATAAATGCGGTCAGATAGTCGAAGGTATAAACAACCGGTTCCTGAACCAGAACCGCGTTGTTGCTTGCACTGATGATGCCGCCTAAATCACCGCCAATGTTAATAGCCCCTGCGCCAACGCCACTCATTTGCGATCCTTGATTGGCCTGGGTTGTGGCAGAATGCCGGGTCGGAGGTTGGGTTTGGGTGGTCACGTTGGTTCCGGGCAATGTAAGCCAAAGTGTAAAAGGACCGAACGTTCCCAATGAATTCGTCCAAGAAGTTGTTTCCGGATAAGTCGCGAAAACCGACCATTGAAGGTTTGCAAAATCGCCCGTATCCGCAAACGCATTCGTCAACTGGCTGTTGGCGTATTTGGTAATGTTGATCGTGGTGCCACCGGACAATTTCAGAAAGTTGGTGATATTTCCCAGATTCACCACCAGTTCGTAATTGCCGGCATTAACCCCCGTTTTCCGAAATCCAGCCAGCACGTCGCCATCCGCATTGAATTGAAATTGGGCGTTGGCCAGCCCCGGCAATCCCAGCAGGACCAGTAATACCAACGTGGAAGCGAGCCGTTTTAGAGAGAATTGTTTCATATAATGTATTTCCGACAGGCTAATGAAAACATCACCGCCAAACTACCGTGATCAGGACATTGACATCCGCAATACGGACATTGCCATTGAGTTATAAATTACTGTTGATAAAAGTCATGCGTTAAACCGCCTGGCGCATGGTGTTATCGGGCGCTTTGTCACTCGATTGTAACGCGAGACCGTTTTTAAGAATAAAGATGACGCCGAATTGTCACTTGCCCGCCAGCGCGGCGCTGAATAATTTTCCCAAATGAAATCAAATTTAACATTCGCGAAGGCCAGACAGTTTATCTTAGCAGTGTTGGCTGGATTGGGACTGGTTTTCTGTGTTCGGGCGCAGGACACAAACATTAATTTTGAAAACAGCCAGGCGGCGGCGGTCAAGGGCGATGCCAAAGCCCAGTATGAACTGGCCCGGTGTTACGCGAAAGGAATGGGCGTGCCAAAAGATGATGCCAAGGCGGCCCAATACCTGCGCCAGTCGGCCGATCAGGGTTATGCCGACGCCCAAGTGATGCTTGGCTCCTGCTACGGCCGGGGCCAGGGCGTCCGGAGAGACCTGATGACGGCGGTCGCGTGGTATCGAAAAGCCGCCGACCGGGGGAATGCGCTGGCGCAATATGCCATGGGGGGATTTTATGCCAACGGCACGGGAGTGACCAATGACATGGCCGAAGCCATCCGGTGGTGGCAAAAGGCCGCCGCCCAGAATCAGCCGGAGGCAGAGGCAGCCCTGGGACAGTTATATCTAATCCCGGCGGAACCTTATGGCACCAACTATCTCAATTATGCCGAGGCGTTGCGCTGGCTGCGTCAAGCGGCGGCGCAAGGTTCCGTCGGAGCCATCAACAACCTGGGCGTCGCCTATGAAAACGGAATGGGCGCAAAAGTGGACTTCAAGGAGGCCGCCAAATGGTATCGCGCCGCCGCTGAGCGGGGTGATGCGCTGGCGCAGGCCAATCTGGGACAGCTCTACTTTGACGGAAGGGGAGTGGAATTCGATCTGGTTCAGGCTTACAAATGGTTTAAGTTGAGCGCCAACCAGGGCAACACGATCGGCAGCAATGGCCTCAACAACTTTCAGGCCCGGCCGTTGCTATCGTCTAAACAACTGGCCGAAGCGGAACAGATGGTTCTGGATTTCAAACCTCGGCCGGCCCAAAGCCAGTCTGAATAAAATCATTGCTGCGACTGCACCTGGGCCGCCAGCGATTTTTGATAGTGCGCCACCCAGTATTGCATGTAGGCGTTATAGCCCAGTTGAACCACGGTCATCTGGTCGCTCTGGGATTGAGCCTCCTGCCAGGTTTGCTGATAGGCAGGGTCGGCCGGGTTTTGACTTGAACTGCTGACGCTGTTTATAAAATCCTGACGCAGATTGTTGACGGCCAGCTGCTGTGATTCATTCAGATTTATAGCCGCAGTATCCACCGGTTGAAACACGAGTGGCAACGATGCCGACTTTGGAGTCGGGGGCAGTTGACTGACGACCAAAGGCTGGGAAAATGCGGCCGGCTGTCCCGCCGCATTCACCGTGGCCGTTTTTGAAAGCGGCTGCCCGCCATCCGAATTTGCCGGCTCAATGTTTGCTGTCCCGTTAGCTGCGACCTGATTGCCGGCCGGCAGGTTCCCGCCGCTCGCTGGCCCGGCACTCAATGGCTGAACGGTTGAAGCCACTGGTTGAGAAGCTGCCTCTGCGACAGGTATCAAACCCAGAAAATCATTTATGTCCGCCGATTCTTCCTTCGGCAGTTGTTGCAATTCAAGCTTCAATGCCTGCTGGTCATGGTAAGTGCTGAGCTGGACCGCCCAGGAACCATTGTTCAAGTCATCCAGTTTTTTTTCCAGTTCCCCGCTGCGCTCCCGATAGACACGATCCACATCCGCCGCAACGATGGCGCGGAGCGTCGCCTCGGGACAGCCAATGCGGCGGAGGTTTTTGACATAAGTGCGATAATCCGTGGACGCGAGCTGGCTCCACTTGAACGGCAACGGTTCCACGCGTGGGACGGAAACCGGCATTGGCGGTGGAACCGCGATTACCGTTGCCGGCTGGGCCGACAGCATTGGTGGCTTTGATTCGGCAGGAAGCTCCCGTCGTTCCGCCCAAAGGAAAATCAGGGCGACGGCCAAACCCAGGTTCAGCAGCAGGGAAATCTTTAATGTCGTCTTCATTTTCGTTGCTCAAACACGCCACAAGTCTGAAACCTTGAGGTAATTTATTTCCGTCTGTCACCGGTTGACAAGTCTTCCAATGTTACAGTTGGAAGACATTTGACGGCTTCAAAAAACAACCGGCGCGGACACGAAGTCCGCGCCGGCCGGTGATTCAAACTGATGCCAGACGGTTAGAAACCGCCTTGAGACGGGAAGCCACTGTCAGCCGAGCGGTTGACTTGCATCAACGACACCGGGATGAGCGGGCTTTGACCAAGCGCTCCAACCGCTGGTGATGCAGTTCCCAAGGTTGAAAAGTCACCTGTCGCATTTCCATAATTAAGATTGCTCAACTCCGTCGCAATGCCAGCCTTGATGGCCGCAGCAACCGTCGCCGGGTTTCCAGACTGGCCGATCGAGCCCAGCAGATGTTCCTGGCCCCAGAACGGATAGGTGCCAGTGATGACCCCGCTGTCGGATTCATAAACACCGTTATACGTCAGAGCCGTTGCAACCTGCCCGGCGCCGGCTTTTGCGGGATTAACCGCATTCTGGCCGTCACCAATACCGACATATCCGATCAGGACCTTGCCAGATCCGCTTCCGTCAACATTCAAAACCTTTTGGACACCGCTGCCACTGTCGAAGCCGTCGTTGCCGCAAGCAAACAGCGACTGACCGGAGGCATAGCTGCCACCGAAGGTCAGGACGCCCGGAGTGCCTGATGGATATGAGGTGCCAAAGGCATACTGCTTGACCGGAACAGTGAGACCATACTGCATATTGAGGAATGTATTGACCCGCGTGCCGGAGCCAAAATTACGACCAACAATGGCCACCGGGTCAGTATCGGTTAAAACGCCAGTATAGCTATAAGCAGTGAAAAGGGTTCCCGCAGCGAGATTCCCGTTAACATTACCCGTGCTCACGTTCTTGAGGTGATTCCAAGAATTATCGGGAGCCGAATTATAGCCTTTCAGGAAAGTGAAAGGAACGATGCCAACGATACCGTAATCCGTCAAGGGATACAGCGACGACGGGGTGCGTGACACTGCCTGGGAACTGTCTGCCATGCAGAGATCAGGATTTGCCGGGGCGCCGGAAATGCTGGCCAAGGCGTTTGTTGCACTATAGGGCGGAGTCGTGGTCGGATCCAGGAAAGAAGGCGGAACACCCGGAAGGGGATAAGACGTGCCGCCGATGGTTTGGTTCAAACCTTGACCGGCCACCGCCGCGATGCCGGCTTCAGAACCGGTCCAAGAGCAGTCAATATCAACTGTTCCAACCCCGGCAATATTGCCTTCATAAACGACTAACCCGCTGCTGGCAGAGCCTTTTACGATGGTGCCGGCACCGGTGAAGACCACGCCAGAAGTCGTCATTGCCGAATCAATGACCCCGCGGGCGGCGGTTGAACCGGTAAGGTAGATGACCGTGGTTGAGGCTTGTGCCGCACCAGCCAGGGAGACAACGCCCAAGGCAATCAGTGCAGATGTGAATTTATTCAATTTCATATTATTATTTGTTGTTTAATGGTTTTGTTTTGTTGTGTTTTAGTTTGGCGAACAATTGGATCAGGAATTTTTGCGCGTGAGCTTGCGGCAGAGCGGCAGCGCCGCAAGGCCGGCGATGCCCATCAGGCCGAGGGTGGACGGTTCCGGAACGGGAGCGACGAAGGTGATGGTGTTAGCGTTCGCGTCGATGCTAAAGGTGCCAACGAGAACAGGAGTATAAACCGTTCCGTTATCAGCATTATAGGAATAATGATACAGGTTTTCGGAAACCACGCCGGAACTGAGATACGAGAGCGGCTGCCCCAGATTGCCCGAGACGGTTTGGCCACTGCCAATAGAGAGTGGTGATGCGGCGACGGCACCTGACCAGCCGCCACTGGTGGCCGGCGTTGAAGACGAATTCACGCCCAGCAGAAGTCCTTGAGCCCAGGCGCCACCAGTTGCTATTTTGAGGGCCGTTTTTGAGGGAATGGTGGTCGGGTTGCCAATCAACGTCGTGAACGCATCATTTTCGCCGGTGGGAGGGGTGTTGCCACCCACAATGCCCACAGCGATGTTGTTCGCCAAAGTCACATCGGTTCCAAACGCAGCCGTGAAAAGGGAGGAATTAATGTTCCAAGTTTCACCTGACGTGAGCGATGAAATCGCGCCGAGATCGATGACGTAGTCGTTATGGTGGGTTGAAGTAGCACTCGCCGCATCATTGAATCCGAGCACCAAATCAGAATAAGGTGAATATGTCTGGGCTTGAGCCGCTGTGATGCTTCCTAGTCCGAGTGCAGCCAGCAGGGCTGCTTTGTATATCTTGTTCATGGTTTTTATTGTTTGAATTGAATTTAGATTGTTCTTTTGTTCCCCCACTTCAGTGGTGTTTCGAGAATGACTTTACCAGCCGGCCAATTATTTACTTCGTGTATGAGGACATGCATCGTCTATTTTAAGACCTCTTGTTTTCTAGCGGTAACTTATTTGTCGTGCGGTGGTTGCAGCCTGCGGTTTTTGAAAATCTTCCGGTTTTGCGTCGTCGTTGCCGGAAAGTAACTCAAGCCTGAGTGCAACCGGATGGTCAATTGGCCCATTTGCCAGTGGCTCCCCTCAAGCACAATCATCCGGTGAGTGAAAAGATGCTTTCATTTTTCAAAATCACAGATGAATTGAACCGACGGCGATCCGCCATACTTTGTCTTGAGATTACGGAGCCACATTGAAGAATTTGCATTGCCGTTTCCGAATGAATGAGCAGGGAGATCGGAAACGCCGGGCTAGTTGTCACCGTTTTGTAACAAGCCTGACACGAATGCGTCGCTTTGTTTCTAGAGCATGAAGCTTGTGCGAATAACAAAAATAACCTGCCGGAGGGCAAGGACAAGAGACCTTTTCTTGGTGGGATTGCTCATGGGACTGACAGGTTTCGGGGCGATTCAGGGATTGTGTGAAGATAACTCCGCAACCAACTCCCCGACGCAAACCTCTGCCGCCCAAAATCCGGCCACGGTTGATGTTTTGATGAATCTGTTCGTCAAAAAGGGATTCGTTTCCCAAGAGGAAGTGGATCAGGTCAAATCCGAGGCGGAAGCCTGCCAGACCAATGTCGTTTCGCCGGCATCGTTGTCCAAATGGAAGATCAGCGACGGCACGGTTCAGGCGGAGTTATTCGGGGACATCCGGGTGCGCTATGAAGACCGGTATGCGAGTGATCCGACCGGTGGCCGGGTTGACATGCAACGCGAGCGCTACGCGTTGAGAGTGGGTTTGCGGGGCACCTTGCTGGATGATTTTTATTACGGAATACGGCTTGAAACCAGTTCCAACCCGCGCTCCACCTGGGTCACAATGGGCGGGTCTTCGGGCCCATACGGCAAATCTGCGGCGGGTATCGATGTGGGTCAGGCTTACCTAGGCTGGCGACCAGTCAATTGGCTGGATATCACGGTGGGCAAGATGCCCAACCCGCTTTATACTACGCCGCTGGTTTGGTCCCCGTCATTGGATCCGGAGGGCATCGCCGAACACTTCAAATATAATGTTGGCCGGGCTGACTTCTTCGCCACGTTCGGCCAGTTTGTTTATCAGGATTTTAGTCCCAATAATTCTTCTGCGGGCTTGGGGGGGTTGGGCTCATTTAACCAATCCAATCCGGACATTTACCAGCTTGCCTGGGAAGGCGGCCTGACATACCAATTTACAGAACGGTTTTCTGTCAAGGCCGCCGCCACAATTTATCAGTATTTCGGGATCCAAACGAGCACCGCCGAGTCGGGCAGTTCGTCCGCCCCCTATTATTCTGATGGTTATGTGGGTGAGGGTGCTTATACCGGCCCAGGCTCCGCTTATCCGGTTAATGGTTGGAGTGGCTACGGATTAAATAACACCGCTCCGGGGTATCAAAGCCAGGGCTACGCCAATAACCAAGTGGGAATTAACAAACTGCTGGTGTTGGAGATTCCCGCCGAGCTTGATTACAGTTTTGGTCATTTAAAGGCGAGAATATTCGGCGATTATGCCTATAATTTTGAAGGCAACCAGCGGGCTGACGCAGCCTCCGCAGGTTATGCGACTTATCTAGCAAGCTTTCAGTCGCCACAAACAGCAACCATTGGCACCTTCGCTCCCCAAACCTCTCAAGTCAAAGCCTACCAGATCGGCTTTGGCCTCGGGAGCAGCAACGTGGTCTATGGGCCGATGCAAGGCATGGTTTATGGCACCAGCTCGGCAAAAAACGCCTGGGAGTTCAGAACCTATTGGCAGCATATTGAACAATACTCGCTGGATCCCAATTTACTGGACACGGACTTTTTCAACGGACTTGAGAACATGCAGGGTGTTTGCGCCGCTTTCGCTTATGGCTTTTCTGCAAACGTCATCGGCACCGTTCGCTACGCCTATGCCAACCGTATTGACAACACGCTGGGAACCGGTGGCAGCAGCCAGGACATCCCGCAAATCAACCCGGTCAATTCATATAGCATTTTTCAACTGGATCTGACCTTGAGATTTTGATCGTTAAAAAATCCCAACTTCGCTAGGGATGGCTGAAACTTGAGGTGAGAACAGCCCTCACACGAAAGGTTGAAAACAGAGCACAATAAACCCAACAAAACACCATGACCATGACTATCGAACCGATGCTGGCCGCGAACGCGGCCGTGTTTGCCATCAAGAACGCGACGACGGAGGGCAAGATCACAGTGATCGTGCTGCTGCTGTTGTCGCTTTTTAGTTGGACCATCATCCTGACCAAGTTCCGGCAGTTGATGATTGCGCGGGCGGCGACCAAAAAGTTCCTGGACACCTACGCCTCCACGCGCGACCCGCTGGACATTCAACGCAGCAACCAGGAGTTTGACGGCGCGCCGGCATATCAGCTCTACATCCGCGGTGCGGACGAACTGGCTTATCATTTGAAAAACCGGCCGGTGGAAGTTTCCGGCCGGGCCAAACCAGTCGCGTCTAACCTGCCGCCGGGCGCAGCCAACGAGCACACCGATGTGTTGGCGCGGGAGCGGATGACGAAGATCAGCATCGCGTCATTTGACGCGGTGCGGGTGACGCTGGAAGAAGCCGCCGGTGCCGAGGCGATGGGGTTGGAGAAGGGAATGATTGTTCTGTCCACGGCCGTGGCCGGCGGACCATTCATCGGGTTGCTCGGCACGGTCTGGGGCGTCATGTCCACGTTTGCCAGCATTGCCGAAAATAATTCTGCGAGCCTGACGACGATGGCGCCCGGTGTGGCCGCCGCGCTCGTGGCCACCGTCACCGGCCTGCTGGTCGCGATTCCGGCGATGTTCGCCTACAACTTCATGGTGACGACGGTCCGGGCCATCACGCAGGAACTGGACGGCTTCGCCACCCGCTACGCGACCCAGATCGAACACGTCTATGTGGACAACCGTCCATTGGCGGAGGAGATCAAGTCGGCGAACGAGGCTCTGGCCGGACGCATCGTTGAAGGTTTGAAGGCGTAGGATGAAGAAGTGTTCCAAATCGGCGCACGAATCGCTGACGGAGTTGAACATCACTCCGTTGCTGGATCTTGCCTTCGTGCTGCTGGTGATCTTCATCATCACGACGATTCCGCCGGTGAAGGACGTGGAGTTGAAGCTGCCCAAGGCCGCCAAGCACGAGAAAGACCCGCCGCACAAGGCCAACTACATCATCGTCGAAGCCAATGGCAACCTGTGGCTCAACAAGGCAAAGGTCAGCGTCGAAGAGCTGCAGGCCACGCTGTTATCGTTGCGCGAGAACGACCCCGACCTGAATGTGCTGGTGCGCGGCGATGCCAACACAAAATACAAGCAGATCCGCGCCGTGCTGGACGCCTGCCAGTCGGTCAACATCCCGAAGGTGGATCTGATGACCGAACCCGAACGCAAACCCTGATCCATGCTCCCGCAAACCCAGATCCGCAAAAAGAGCAACTCGTCGAAGGTCAATCTATTGATCTCCCTGGCGTTTCACGCCTTGGTGGTGCTGGTGGTGCTCTATTGCGCCGCGCGGACGGGACTATTGGGCAAGCAACTCAGGAAAATCACTGTGACGATGGAGAAAAAAGAGAAGCCGCCGGAAAAGCCCAAGGAAGCGCCGAAAGTCGAGCCGCCCAAAATTGTGGAAACACCGAAAATCGTGGAAGCGCCGAAAGTAGTTGAAGCGCCCGTCGTCGCCCCACCGGTGGTGGCTCCACCAGCGGCGGAACTGCCGTCGTTTGATTTCGACGGCGGCAAGCTGGTGCAGAGCAGTTCGGATCCGGTGCAGCTTTACAAGGGGATGCTGGAATATGCGTTGCGCTCCAAATGGAACCGGCCGACGGACATGGCCGACGATGATTTTGTTGCGGAAATTGAAGTCGCGGTAGATCGCGCCGGAAAAATCAGCGACCCGCAATGGAAGAAAAGCTCCGGCAACAGCGTCTGGGATGACACGGTGCGCCAAGCCATCGCGGCGACGACGAGCATGACCCGGCCGCCACCGACCAATTTCCCGCCGCGCGTGACCATCCGGTTCGATGTGCAGTCCGAACCGGCCGAAGCCATTTTGCAATGAGACTCAAGAAGACATCCAAGCGGGCGCAGAGCACGATGCACGAGCTGAACATTACGCCGTTGCTGGATCTGGTGTTCGTGCTGCTGGTGATCTTCATCATCACCACACCGCAGATGATGAACAATCTGGAGATGACACTGCCCTCGGGCAAGCCGCCGCCGCCGAGCAAGGAGAAGCCGAAGATCAACAAGATCAATGTGGCGGCCGACGGTCAGATCACGCTCAACGAGCAGAAGGTCACGCCGGCGGAACTAAAGGCCGACCTGCAAGTGATGAAGACGTCGGATCCAGACTTGAAGGTGGTGGTGAAGGGTGCGGACGAGGCCGACTATCAGAACATGGTCGCCGTCCTCGATGTCCTCCAGCAACTCGACATCACCAAGGTTGGCCTCGCCACGGAGTAGTTAATTCCGAAGAATGCTTGAGCGACGGCTGTCTCGTTACAACTTCTGACCATCCAGCAGATGCAACTTCGTTTCTAATGGATAAATTGTCCGGTTATCTGAGCTAGAACATAGTCAATTGCCCTTCGCCTCGTCGGACTCCGAAGACAGGGGGTTTAAACACAATCCCTTCACCGTCTTCAATTCGTGATTATTCGCCATGAAATAAAGCAGCGGCACCAAGACTGGTGCGGTGAACATGGAAATTAAACTGCCGGCCATCAGTGCAATCGCCAATCCTTGAAAAATCGGGTCCGTCAGAATCACCGTGGCACCCGCCACTACCGCCAGCGCCGTGAGCATAATGGGACGAAAACGGATCATGCCCGCTTCAACCACCGCTTCGGCCAGCGGATGGCCTTCCGCCAATCTCATTTCAATGAAGTCCACGAGGATGATGGAATTGCGCACCACAATGCCCGCGCCGGCCATGAAGCCAATCATGGAAGTGGCGGTGAAAAAAGCGTGCAGAATTCCGTGCGCCGGCAGCACGCCGATGAGCGAAAACGGAATCACCACCATGACAATCATTGGTGTCAGAAACGACTTGAACCAGCCGACCATCAAAACATAAATCAGCACCAGCACGGCGGCGAAGACGAGGCCGAGATCGCGGAAGACTTCAATCGTGATGTGCCATTCGCCGTCCCATTTCATTGAAGGTTGGAATATTGGACCCGCTAGGCATTGATCAGATGCCGTCGATTCAATCCCAGACAAATAGTCAGGGAAAGAAAGCTGCCGCTGAATTGATCAAGATTGCGGGCGGAAAACGTTCACAACAAAATCCGCTGAACGGCGGTAGATTTGGAATGCCCCAATTGTATTAAGAACAACTCACCAATAGGTTTCCTTTTTATTGCCAAAGACACGTTCAGTTTTTGCAAATGGGGTAAATTCTTTTTCGCGTGGATACCGGAGGGAAGACTTAAAAAATCCTTGCAAATTTGCGGACCAGGAAGAGAATCACGAAAAAGGCCTGCGCTGGTCGTGGCCTAGAAATCATATGGGAAATCCCGATTAAAATGTCACCCCACTACACCTGCATCATGGCGGTTATAAGACGTATGACCAGTTGCTGGTTTTGGTTTGACGTCCTCGTTGCAGTCTTATTTCTCGTCCCCTCTGTCTGTCGGGCCGACCGCAACCTCAATCATCTGGGATACACCCTCTCTTGGCATGATGATTTCGACGGGACGAACCTGGATACAACCAGATGGAATATCACCACGGGCTATAATAACGCCAACAACGAATTGGAGGATTACGTCACCAACGACGTTTATGTCTCGAACGGCCATCTGGTTCTGGAAAGTGGTGCGACCACCAGCAATGGTCAAACGGTTTACACCTCGGGCAAAGTGACGAGTTACGGCAAATTTGATCAGCTTTACGGCTGGTTCGAATGGAACGGCCAGATTCCGTCGGGTCAGGGAATTTGGCCTGCGTATTGGATGCTTAATTACGTGACTTGGCCGCCGGAAATGGATGTCATGGAAACCATCGGCACCGAGACGTATTGCAACACCATGAGCCTGCACTGGGGGCCGTTGCCGACGGGATGCACCCAGCCCGAGGATTGCGGACACACGGAAAACTCCCAATATTGCAGCGGGACGGATTACAGCGCCGGCTTTCACACCTACGCCGTGGATTGGGAACCCTCCGGCTCCAGCTTTTACATCGACGGAATCCGGCGTGAGGTCGCGGGCAACCTGGGAAATTGCACAAACACGATGTATCTGATCATGAATACGGCGGTCGGCGGAAATTGGCCGGGTTCGCCGAACAGCTCCACTACATTCCCCTGCTACAACATGATAGATTATGTCCATGTGTTCAAACCATTATTCGGACGGTATCCGCTGCTGAATCCAAGTTTCGAGAATGGAGCAAGCGTCCACGATTTCAATGACTGGAATACCTACGACAATGGAAATATCCAAACTGATCCAGTGGTGGCGAATGCCCGTTCCGGTAACCGGGCAGTTCAGGTCTGGGGCCAATATAACGGCCAGATGAACTCGACTGGAATTTATCAGGATCTCTGGGCTTTCGGGGGTGAAACCTGGCAGGCCAGTGTCTGGGCGCGAAACCGCCCGGGCGACATTCCACAGGGAGGTAATCTGGCGACTCTCAAGCTGGAATTTTGGGATAATGCCGGCGATCTGCTGGCGCGCACCCAGCAGACCATCCTGACGAACTCTTCAACGACTAACTACACCCAGTTTATTGTATCCGGTGTAGCTCCGTTCGCGACTTCACATGCGCGAATTGTGATGGAATACAGCCAGACAAACGATGGTGCCGGTTCGGTAAATTTTGATGACGCCAGTTTGGATTTGCTCCAGACCCAGGCGAACGTGTTGACCAACGGCGGGTTTGAGTCCGGCCTTTCCGGCTGGGTGCCGTATGGGGCCAGCTTCATCAACTATGGCGTTAACACCGACGTCACGATTGCGCTTAGCGGCACGAATTATTTCAAAGTGTATGGCCAGTTCACCAGCGCCAATAATTTTTCCGGCGCATATCAGGATCATCCTTGTTCGCCGGGCAGCATCTACATTGCGGATGGCGGAGCTTATACTTTGTCCAGCGACGAAATAGCCGCGGGGAACAATGCCTGGATCGAAGTGACGTTCCGGGATGCCAACACCAATGTCCTCGCCCTCTATCGCTCAGCCATTCTGGATTCAACCATGCCGGTCAATACCTGGGTGGAGCTTCCCGTCACAAACCAATATAATCCCAGCACATATGTCGTGACCGGGTCGGTTTCTAATCTGGTGGCTCCGGCGGGCACCACTTTTGTCCGTTACCAAATCCTCTTCTTTCAGCCACCCAGCAACCCGGCTGGTTCAGTTTATTTTGACCAGCTTTCCCTGGCTCAATCCGACGTCATCTCCACGGCCGCTCCCAAAATAACCACGCTCTCGCCCGATGGCTCAGTGCCGTTCATGAGTGCCGCCAGCACGTTTACTTTTACCGTGAGTTCACCCACGGCGCTTAATTCAAGCGCCGTAAAAGTTTTGCTGAACGGGCTGGATATATCCTCGCAACTGGTCTTGAATGGTTCACCCAATATTCTTAACGTCACGCTTCCGGGAATTGCCCCAAATGCCATTTATTCCATTTCCATCACTGCCACCAATGCCAACGGCAGCACCTCGACCAACCTGACCTTCGATACCTTTAATCAAGCTGGTTTTACGATTGAAGCTGAAGACTTTGATTTTTCAAGCGGCCAGTTCATCGACAATCCCGTCCCGACCGCTAACAGTGCGGCAAACAGTTATTATGGCCGGGTTGGCGTGAATACAATTGATGAGAATTACGTCGCTTATGCCGGCACACATTTGTTCCGGCTGGCAGACCACATCGCGACCGAAGTGACTTCCGATTTCCTACGCCGAGCCTATTATCTGGCGCAACAGACGAACTCCGCCGTGGCAGATTATGATGTCGGCTGGTGGTATGCAGGTGCCTGGCTGAATTACACGCGCACGGTTCCGACCAACAATTACAATATCTACGGGCGTCTGGCCGGAGGCAGCGGCAGTTACTCAGTCAAATGCGAGCAAGTCATTACCGGACTTGGGACTGCGTCGCAAACCACCCAACAGCTTGGGAATTTCAGCGCACCAGCCTTTGGGTGGCAAACCTGGAGTTGGGTGCCTTTGCTCGCGACCAACGGGCAACTCGCGGTGGTGCCCCTGGGTGGAATAACCACGCTGCGCATGACCAGTTCGGGAAATGTTAATGCCAATTTTTACTTGCTGGTTCCCTCTGCGCCACCCTTCAACTTGCAAGCGGTCATGACTGTAACTGGTCCGACGCTTTCGGTCCCGACCCGATCTGGATTCAGCTATCTGGTGCTCTATAAAAACAACCTGACCGATGCCAGTTGGATTTTGTTAAAGATTTTAACCGGCGACGGCACGACCCAGTCGGTGAATGACACGACCGGCGGCTCCCAAAGGTTTTACCAGATCCTGATTCAGTAAACTAAAAAGCCATTCTTTAATATCCCGGCCATGAAACCGTCTGAATTATTTGGTGTGTTTGTGAGAGCGGCCGGACTTGTCATCGTCCTTTACGGTTTGTATGAGATTTGGGAGGGCTTTGAAAACGCCGTCGAAAATCTGTTCCCGGTCAATCAAACTGAAGATGGGCAACAGGTTTCTACGTTCGCTTTCTTCGCGTTTGGCATCCCTTCAACGGTGTTGGGGATGTTGATACTCTTTTTGGCTGATTGGATTGTGAAATTAGCGTATCGGGATCATTCGAATTGAAGTCGTGGCATGTTTGCTATTGAACGTGAACATTGAATGCATCCCAGAATCCCACAAAAACTTTTGCGCAAACTATAACCGTTGGCAGCAGAAATAGACTCGCCAACATCAAATTACTGGTCCAGCACTGACGCTTGGCTGTCTTTGGTTTCGGTTATTCAGGGGTGACGCCGGCTGAAATAATACAGTCATATAAATCTGGGTGAATTTTATTGAATCAAGGGGGTATAACCGCAGGCGTTTGATTGACCTCATAAAGCCGTTCCAGAGCCCTCGCATAAATCCCGGCATCAATGGTGTTACTTGAGCAATTTTATTCTGCCCTCTTTTCCATCCGTCGAGACGTGCGGATTCCCAGCAACCATAAGATCAACACTCCCGTTGCAAGAAATGTAAATGCGGACGCACCCTTGTCACCCAGTGATCCAAAATCGCACCGTATCTAAAGGGGATAATTCCGACAATCAAAGTGCTTTCCGAACCGATCCGGCAGGCGGCGTTCGGAAACGTCAGATGCATGAAGAAATGACGAACATGTTCACATCGCGTATCACCTCGGACAAAATCAGAAGCGGGATTTTTCCCAATCAACTTCCTCCCCGCGCTGACCTGGAAAAGCCACCGCTGCGGCATAAGCCAAACCCTGAGTCGCTACGGCACCGGCTGCGGGGTGTCGGTGGGGAGGCAGCGGGGGCCGGCGGTGGTCCATTGCAGTTTGTCGAGGCACATTTGCCGCGTCTTCATGCCTGCATCCCAGGCATGATACAGCACATATTGGGTGTGGCCGTCGGGACCGAACACAATGGAATGATGGCCCGGACCGCGAACGTGGCCGGGAATTCCGTGCAACACCCGCGCGTAATCACCGCCGTCGCTGTAAGGTCCAAGCGGATTATCCGCCACGACATAATCAATGCCATACCGGGGCGTCTGCCAGTTGGCACCGCTGTAAAAACAATAGTAGCGGCCGTCGTGTTTGACCACACAAGGTCCCTCGATCGTGTGCCAGTCGAAAGTCTGGTCGTAAACATCCATCCGGCGGTTGGCCTCATAAAGCGTCCAGTCGTGTTTGGCGCGCACGACAACATGACAGTCGCCCGCCAGCCGCGTCATGTCCAAAAGCCGGTCCGCGACGATGGCAGTGCCGGGGTGAACGTCTGGCGATGAGTCGGTAAAATTGCGGGCATAGAAGAAATACCATTGTCCATCGTCGTCGCGGAGCGGAAAGGGATCAATGGTGAACCGGTTGGATTCGCAGTCCATCATTTGGATTCCCATGTCGTTGTAGGGACCTTCGGGATGGTCGCTCACGGAAACCCGCAGCGCGAATTTTTCCGGCTCAACGCCGCCGGTGGCATAGTAAAGATAGTATTTGCCATTGTTGGAGGCCAGCTCCGGCGCCCAATATTGCCGGGCGGAATCATTGAACGGCGGGTTCAAAGCGCCGCCGAGCTTCTCCCAATCAACCAAATTGCGCGAACGCAGCAGGGTAAATATCCGGCCGTCCGGAGTGCGCGCGTCGGCGGTAGTGCCGGCCGCATAATAATAATCCCCATAACGAATGACGGACGGATCGGGCATGGAACCGGCATAAACGGGATTGGTGTAAGTCAATTTCTTCGGGCTGGCAACGGCTTCGTTCGTCAGCGGCTTGATTCGCAGTTGCGAAAAAGCCGCGTGCGTATCCACGACACGAAGTCCGACCGAACCGGAAGTGAACGTGGCGTCGTTGGTTTGAATGACAGGCTTGCCCTGTAGGCTGACTTGAATTTGATCACCACGCGCGCTGACTGACAACTCCACATCGGAGAGCAACCCGCCCGGAGCCGCCGCCGAGGCGATTTCATGCCAAGCAAAGCCGTCGGTGAAACCCAGCACCACCCGTGACTCGCCCGGCAGATACCCGGCGAAATATCCACGCTGCGCATTGTAACCGACCGCCGGCAGTTGAACGCGGAAGAGTAATCCCAGTTGACCTCTAGCTTCAAGAGCGCGCATTTGGACGACATCGTCAAAGTCCGTCCAATGTCCGCCGTCCAAAACTATTTTTTCTCCGGAACGGAAGCCGTTTGCCGCGCTCAATGGCACATCGCCAAGGTGAAGCCGGCCATCCTGAAAATCCATCATTTGGTGGTGGCCGTAATAAGACCAGCCGGCGAGATCCGATGCGCTTTTGAACTGGTAGTTTTGCTCGCGGCTGATCACCGGAATTTTTTCGCCTGACGGCAATGGCAAGACCTGACCCGCCGCCACCGGCTCGCCGAAAATCGGCAGTCCATCGTCGCCCCATTTGAAAGGCTGGGCAAACACGGTGCGCTGCCAGCCATCGCTGCGATTGCACTTCGCATGAAAGACAAGCCAGTCTTCCGTGCCGTCCGGCGATTTCACGAAGGAATTGTGCCCGACGCCGAATGTTTGCGCAGAAGATTGAAACACCGGCGCGGGAAATTTTCGCCAGGCGTTTGGATTGAGCGGATCGCCTCCGCGCTGAAGTTCCAACATTCCGATCTTGTAGGATGGCTGCCAGGAACCACTACACGAATAACTGACAAAGGTGCGGCCGTCGTGTTGGAGAACCTCGGGCGCTTCGTTCAGTCCGCGTCCCGCCAGGTTTTCATCCACCCGCTCCCAAAGAAAGTCATCGTTCGCGCACAGCCGTGTTCGCGGTGCGGCCATCGTCAACGGATCCTTCATGGGTGCGATGTAGAGATATTGCACATCATGGCCGTCGGGCCAGCCAGACCAAATGGCGTAGCGCCGTTTGCCCAGCTCAAGAATGGTGAGATCAATGGCCCAGCGATTGGAAACGGTCATCGCCGGGTCGTCGCCGGTATAAAGCGGGCCATGAAGCGAATACGGGCCCAGCGGATCCGCGCCTTGGGATTGAAGCACCCAGGCTTTGTGGTTCTTGTTCTGACCGTCCGACGCGGCAAAATAGATATACCAGCGATCATCCAGCCGGTGCAATTCCGGTGCCCAGATTTCGCGCGATGCCGGGCCGGTTGCGGGAGCAGTCCAGACGATGTGTTTTGGCCCAAGCTGGGTCAGCCGGTCGGAAATCTGAATGCTGATGCCGCGATTTCCTTCCGCGAAACAGGCCAGATAATGGCCTTGATCCTGCGCGATCCATGGATCCGCCTGCTCGCAAATGGGATTGACGAAACTACGTTCGGCTCCATCAGATTCACCATAAACGACAGTCGGTGCCGCCAGCAAAAACAAGCTGAAACCAAAGTAAATCAGCTGCCACCGGGTAGTTTTAAAGTTTGATTTTGTTGCCATGGTGTGACCATTGAAAAATAGTTTGCCCTGGTTTTATCAGGGCGATTGGAGCCGGTAAAAAACACTCCCGTTGGTGGACGGCACTTGAATGCTGACCAGTCCGTTGGAAACAACCTGCGTGGCCGCCACCGGCGACCAGGAAATAGGCGGCGACAAATTGGTTGTGGAATACAGGTTCATTGCTCCCGCCCACTGCGGCCAGCTCAGGTTGAGTCCGCCCGCGCCGGAACCGATGCCAAGGCTGGGCTGCAGATAGCTGGCGGTGAAAGCGGCGCTGGTTCCCGGAACGGTGAGGTAGTGCGTGGCCGCGCCGCCGTCGGACCAAATCACGAATTGATAGTTGGTGTCCGACTGGCTTTGCGAAGAGGGCGCGGTGACCAGCCGGTTCATCCCCACCACGGCGACCAGCGAGGTTGTCGTGGTCAAGGTCTGTCCATCCAACAGGAGTTGCAAGCCGGCCGGCACCGTCCCTAAAGTCAACTGGCTCGTCTGCGGGCCGACATCGGCGGAAACCGTCTGTTGATTTCCATTGGTGTCGGTTGCCATCAGATACAACCGATAGAAAATATTGGTGATCGTCGCCGCGTTCGCGGGCACGAAGTAAGCGCCATTGGTAACGCCTGTCAGCGGACCAAACACGGCAAACGCCACTCCGTTGGAATGGAGTTCGCCGGTCCAGGAAAAGGCATTGGTGGACAGCGGTGCCCCGGAGTAGTCCGTGGCGGTGCCGGCAAAATTGAGCAGCCAGCCGCCGGCAAAAAGCGACCCGTTCGTCGGCTGCGTGATGGCGGGCAGCGGCGCGATGATCTGGGCCAGCGGGACCGCGGAGGAATTCAAGCGCATGGAACTAAGCCGGCCATTGAATGTCGGATCAGCCGGAAATTGGCTCTTGCCAAAATTGCAGTTGGTGGAACCAATGTCGGAGGGCAGCAGGTTGACGCTGTTGTTCACAGCCACCGCGTTCCCATTCAGATAGAGAATTCCCTCGCGGCCATCCATTACCACGGCCAAGTGGGTCCATTGGCTGGTCGGCATCGGAACGGGCGACTCGATAATCTGATTATAAACGGACGCCTGCGGCGTGATCGCACATTGCAGCAGATTTGAGGAGTCTGATGTTGTCAGGAAAAAAAACTGGCTGGTGTTCTGTCCGAAATCAAAAACCCTCTGCCAGGAACTGCCGCCGCTCCATTTCACCCAGCCGGAAACAGTCTGGGCCGCACCCGCGCCGGCGGGTAGACTAACATACTCGGACGTCAGCGGAAGCAAGCCGACCACGTTGCCTCGGGTCGGGTCACTCACGATGGACGCGCCGTTCTTGAACGTGCCATTGAAATTGTTGCTGGCATCCTGCGCTCCGCTGGTGAAGGGATAATATGAAGCCCAGCCCGCTGGCGCCGCAGCGGAAACTGGAAAGATGTTGACCGCGTTCGTCGCCATGCGTCCGGCAGTATCCACCGCCGACAGAATCACCTGATAAAAACCATTGGTCGCCGACACGCCGCTGGTGGGAATATTGAAGGAACCGCTGGTCATGCCGCTGGTTGGCCCCAAGACATTGTTGGTAACTCCGGCGTAGATAAAGTTCACCGTCCAAGTCAGTCCGGCAGCCGAAATGGAAGCATCATAGAAGTCATTGGCGCTGCCCGCAAACGACACGGTGTCGCCAGGTTGATAGACCGCACCTTGAGCAGGTTGAGAGAGGTTGATTTGCGGTGCGACAATCTGGCCGGCGCTCAAAGCACTGGAAAAAATCCGCACGGAGCTGAGCTGGCCGCTGAAATAAGGATCGGCGGGCCATTGGCTCTTTCCGAAGTAAAGGTTGGTCGCATTCAAGTCTGTGGGCAGCAGGTTGGCAAACAGGTTGGTCGCCACCGGAGTGCCATTGGTGTAGAGCACGACGCTGGTGCCGTTCATCACCACGGCCACATGGGTCCAAACATTCGCCGGGAAGGCTGCCGGCGCGTCCACGACCTGTTCTCCGGGAATGCTGTCAATGCTGATGTTGAAGCGCAGCTTGCCGCTGGAGGCCAGTGGCGTGAGCACGGTGTAACGGTTCGTATCGTTGCCGAAATCATAAATCCGCTGCCACGCCGCGCCACCATTCCATTTCACCCAGGCCATGAATGTTTTCATCCCCGTGAGACCCGGCGGAAAGCTGACGTATTGATTCGCGCCGTTCAAATTAAGCACGTTGCCTCGCGTTATATCACTTACGAACGAAGCGCCACCCATTAGCGCACCATTGTAATGGCCGTTTGCATCGTTGGCATTGGAGTTCAACGGAAAGTAAGAGGACCAACCCGCCGGAGGATTCGCCGGCAACAGCGTCGCACACGCCGAACTTTGATGGTTCGACGAGTCTGTAGCAGTCAACACAACAACATAGCTGCCGCCACCAGTGGCGGTGGTGGGAATGCCATAAGATCCTCCAGCTATTCCTGTCACGGGACCGAACACGATGTTAGTCTGGCCATCTTGGATGTAATTGATCTGCCAGGTCAGACCATTGACGCCCAGCGGCCGGTTGGCGAAGTCGGTGGCTGCCCCGCTGAAGTTGATGGTGCTGCCCGGCCAATAAGCAGAGCCGCTGACTGGTTGCGCTATGGTTGGAATTGGCGCAACAATCTCGGCCGGCGAGAGCACCCGGCCATAGGCGCGGAAGCAGGCGTATTCACCATTAAAATAAGGGTCGGCGGAGAATTTGCTGCGGCCAAGATGGTTGGTTTCAGGTGCGACATTCAATGGCAGAATGTTCATGCTGGTATTGGTGACCACAGGCGCACCATTCACATAGAGAATCCCCTGCGACCCATCAAGTGTGAGGGCAACCTGCGTCCAGACATTGGTGGGCAGCGGTTGTGTCCACTGAATTGTCTGCAAATTGCCGCCGGGGTTGATGTCGCAACGCAACACGTTGTCCCCGGAAGCCGGCGTGAGCATGACGGTTTTTGAAGTATCCGTGCCGAAGTCGAAAATGCGCTGCCACTGGCCGCCTCCGCGCCACTTCACGACCGCCACGAAAGTTTGGGCGTAACCAACGCCCGGCGGCAGCCAGACGTATTGGTTGGTGCCGTTCAGATTAAGAACATGACCATATGTCGGATCAGTCACCACGGAAGCTCCATTTTGCAACAGCCCGTAATACTGCGCGTTGTCATCCCGCGCATCCGCCTGGAAATTGTATAGGGCCGACCAGTTGTTCGTGACCAGGGGCCAGTCGTCCGCCGTCCAGGACAATGGCAGCAGGGCAAAATCCGGCGAACCATAAGCGCTGTATTGCGGTGCCCACGAGTTGGCGTCGTAATAGTGGTGAGTAAGCGACAGAACTCCGCCTTCAGACAAAATGCCGACATGGCCCGGCCCGGTATATTTCCCGTTTGCCTGCATGAACAGACTCCCGCCGCCGTTAACCATGTTCACGCCGTTTTGATCCAGATATGGCCCGGTGATGCTAGTGCTGCGGCCAACGCGGATGTTGTAAGTGCTGTTGACACCTGAGCAGCAGGATCCCCAATTCACAAACAGGTAATAATAGCCGCCCCGCCGCCAAAGATACGAGGCCTCAATCGAACTGTTGTAGGCAAGCTGGTAAGTCGGAGAACTGGGCGAGATGCGCAGACCCGTGTTGGAATTGAGCTGCACGAGATAGATACCATTCCAATACGACCCGAAGGCCATCCACAAGTTGCCGGAGTTGTCCCAACTAAAGCTCGGATCTATGGTGTTGTAAGCCGAACCATTGGACGAGCCGATTACCTCACCCTGGTCGGTCCAGTGATACGTTGGATCTGAAGGGTCGAGCGTTGGATTTGTAACCAGTCCGATGGCTGAAACCTGGCTGCCAAAGGTCGAAACGGCATAATACAGGTGATACTGGTTATTGAAATAGAGGACGTCCGGCGCCCAGAAAAGTCCCGTAAAACCCGGCACGGCACTGGTGGTCCAATCCGGCGGATTGGTGAAGACCGGCGGTCCAGAAATCCAAAACACTTTATCCGCCGAGGACTTGGATAATATCCCCTGCCCAGTTGAAAAAATATAGTAACGGTTTTTGCACTGGATGATGGTCGATGGGTCGTGTGCGCTCAAATAGCCGCGCAGCGGTGGAAGCTGTGCCGGAGTTTGACCACTGGCGGCCCACAATAGGCCAAAAGAAAAAAATATTTGCGCAGTGAGGCGAACAGCCTGAAAAAATGGCATAGTTTGTGATTTAGAACATTACGTTGCAGCATGGTATCGTTTTGACCCTGGTTTTCAAAACATAAACCCAAGTGGATACTGACCCGTTGGATTGTAAATATTGGTCATGTGCGAATAGTTTCTCCAATCAACGTGTCCGTCTAAAAACATGATGTTCCCGCCGCTTGGCGTGGCCCCATTCAAGTGTGCGGAGCGAACCTTAGAATTGCCCGCTGCTCCTAGATTGACGAAAATCTTATTACCCGTCATTAAATCCTTCTCATATATGTTCGCATCAGTGATGACCTCCGTGGAGGAAATACCAAAACCCAACCTCGGAGTGGTCGTCTTGGTCACAACGCTGAAACTGGGCATGTTGATATCGGCGACCGAGTTTGGAAACATCCAGATGTATCCAGTTACAACATAAGGGCCGTTTTTTGTTCCGGGAGTGATAAAGGCCTGCCAGGCATCAGGCGTCGCGCTGTTATACAGGTAGTATTCGTTTGGACAATAAAACATGTCCTGCCGACCAACGTATTGATTCAGGTTTGTCATGGCATAAGCCGACACGTCCCAAACCCAATTACCCAGATGATTGCAATCCGGCAGCTTGTCCTGGTTATCGTTGGCATACATCATCGTCGCCAGGCTTAACTGATGCTGGTTGCTTTTGCATTGGGTGATTTTGGCTTTTTCCTTGGCCTTGGCCAGTGCGGGCAGCAGCATGGCGGCCAGAATCGCAATAATTGCGATGACCACCAACAACTCGATCAAGGTGAACGCACCGCATCGTCTGGCTATGAAGTTTTTCATTAAGTGTAATTTTCAGACTATTCTAATTTGCAACTTACTATTGATAAGACACTCCCGCCAGCCGCATAAAGGCGGCTGGCGGGAGGCGTGAATTAACTTATCTCCAGAGCCGGAAGAACTGCTGTCCACCGGTGGTTGGAACCGCAACCTGCCAGATGGTATTCCCTACCAGCGATGGCACATTGGTCAAGGTCAGCCAGTTCGGGCTGTTCAGACTGGAACTCGCCTGGACGGAGAACCCGGCATTGGCCAGCGGCCAGCTCAACACCACATTGCCAGCCGAGGGAGTAGCACTTAGTGATACCGTGGTGCTCAATGACTGGTTCGGACCGAGAATATCCGTGGCTTGGATCTCATCCGGAGACAACCGTCCGCGATAAATGCGGAACTCGTCCACCGAGCCATTGATGCCAGGATCATTATAAGGCGAATAGCCGATGCTTGAATAATTTGTTCCCGTGCTGCTGGCGGGTGCAACCACGCCGCCAATGCTGGCCATGAGCACGGCATTGGTGTAAACCTGCAACCAGCCATCGCCGTATTCGCAGGTGATATGCACGGACTCGCTGCCGATGGCACCGCCGGTAAAGACGCTGTTGCCCCACGGAAATCCCGCGCTGTAGAAGTTTCCATTGGGCGGATTAGGATTCCATCCCGGCGCGAAGTAAAACTCGTTTTGAGGACTGGTTACATTAACATTAACACCATCATTGAATTCCCAGAGCCGCGCCCAGTTGTTCGGGCCGTTCAAGTTGGCCCAAGTGTCAATGGTCACCGAATTATAGTTTTGCAGCAGACCGGCCGGCAGTTGGAGATAGTCTCCAGTATTGCCGGTCAACTGTAGCTGGCCGCCGGAGATCGTGGCCGCGCCCTGTAGTGTGCCATTGGCACCGCCCACCGAGTCACTGGCGTCGCTGGTGAAGCTGTAACGATGCGTCAGCGCCGCTTCATTCTTCACAACAACCGTGGCGCTGTTGGTATGACCGCCATAGCTGGCCGTCAATGTGACGGTGCCGGGACGGTAAGTTGTAAGCATGTTCTGTGCATTTACGCTGGCAATATTCGTGTTGCTGGACGAAACCACAAGCCCTTGAGGCCCGCCCAAGGTCGCGTTGCCACCAGCCGTCACCGTTGGCAACAGATTGAAATTTGCCAGATTGGCGTAGTTCGCCAGAATGACCGGCGGCACCAACGAAGCATAGGCAGGATAGTTTGTTTGAACAACCACGATGGAATTAAGCGCACCGGGATCAATGCTGGTCGAATTCGGCCCGCTTTGCTGGCTCATCGCCACCTGCACAGGAGTCAAGGCTCCGCTGTAGATGCGGAACTCATCAACCGAAGCCGGCAGATATGGGTCGTTAAACAGTGAACGACCGATATACGCAAGATTGGTTGCAATATTCGATATCGGCGCGGTGGCGTTGTATAAGGCAACTTCCAGAACGCCGTTGACATAAGTGGACATAGTGCCCGTCTGGGGATCAAGCACGCTGGTTATGTGCGCTGTCATATTGTTCCAGCCATGGGCCCAGACCAAGGTTTGCCCACCGGACGGGAAATTTTCCGTCATTCCCCAATTATGAAAACCGCCACCCTCCGCGCAGGGAACGCAGGCAATGTTGTTTTGCCCATTGCCACCAACGGTGTTGCCAAAGGCAAAGAATTCAGCCCAGGTCGTCGGGGCGCCAAAGGTCACCCAGGCGTCGAAGGAAACGGCAATATTTGTCGAAATATTGATCTGGCTTCCCGGCAGATTCAGGTAGCAACCGGCGCTCCCGTCGAGAACGAGTTTGCCACCGGACACAGTCGCCGTCCCCATCAGGGTGCCGTTCGCCCCGTTTATCGAGTCCGACGCGTCACTGGTGAAACTATAACGATGGGTCAGCGTCGCTGGAATGGAAATCACCGTCAGCGAGTTGGTCGCACTCACCCCACCATAGGTCGCAACCACCTGAACCGTTCCGGGAGCAACCGCCTTGACCACGCCGTTGGTGTTGATTGTGGCCACACCGGTATTCAACGAGGTATAAGTGACCCCGCCGTATAGAATCAAATTAAGGCCGGTTACGCTCGTAAAATCACCGGTGAGCGCCTGCTGCGAACTCCCATTGACTACCAGAGGATTCGCGGGAGAACTAAAATGCAGTGCCAGTATGGTGCCCGGGTTAGACAACAAACTGTCCGGGCCGCTCGCATCATTCAAGGCGATGGTTGACACCGGCAGCACGCCGGAAAAGATGCGAAATTCGTTGATTGAGGCATCCAATGCCGGATCAGCGTTATACAACGACTTTCCAATCAAGCCATAAACGTCATTAATTCCGCTCAAGGGCGGAATGCTGCCGTTCTGCGTGGAAATCAAGGTGGTGCCATTGTAGTAATACATTTTATTGTTGACCGGATCCACAACCACCGTCACATGCACATTGGTCATCCCATTGAGTCCGCCGGGGTTGTTGGCATAAGCATTGCCGGCGGGCGTTAAGATATTAACGTTTTGGTAGTTGCCGGGGACATAGTGGCTGTAATCGAAAGTAGTGTTGGCATTGACGCCGTTTTGGTCGCCAAAGGCAAACACACGCGTCCAAACATCATTGTTGGTGCTAAAACTCGCCCAGAACTCGATGGTGACTTGCGTGTTGGTGCTGACCAGACCGCCGGGGAGCACACCGAAGCCGCCGGTGCCGTCCAGTTGCAGTTGGGAACCGTCCAGCGAGGCGGATGTGGGATTGAGCGCGCTGGCGTTGTTGAGCGTTCCGTTGGCCGTGCCGACGGAATCGGCAAAGGTCGAGCTTCCCGCCGTGTCGTTGAAACTATATCTATGAGCGATTGTCTGGGCGGAAGCGTAAAGTGCGCCACCCAAAAAAAGGACTGCCAGCAGTCCAACTTTTATCGGATTTGGTTTGTATTGTTGCATAACACTTATTGGAGTTGGTTTTTAGTTTTATTTGCGGAACAGTTGAAGACTCTGAATCAGCGTGAAACAACCTTCATCGAAAACTTTCCTACACAGAAAGCTTCCAGGACAACACAGTCGGGGGTCTTCATGGTTTAACTCTAGCAGTAAGAATTAAATCGGTCATGTAGCCTTAAGTGGCTACGGCGGGCAGCACTGGAGAAACAGCATTTCCATGCTTAACACTATGCACTAAGGCGCCTTGGCGGCTTGATCGCGCAAGGCTTCAACGTATTTCAAGGCGGTCGGATTGGCCGGATCAAGTTCAAGCGTCCGCTGAAACACGTCGAGGGCTTCGTTGAGCTTTTGTTGTTGGTAGAGCGCGATTCCCAGATTCAGCCGCGCCTCCGCCAAATCGGGCATGAGCCTGGCCGCCTCGCGAAATTGCGTTTCCGCCGCGTCCGGTTTTCCAAGCCGGCCATATTCGAGTCCGCAGAGGAAATAGGCCTGGCCCAAATTCGGCGCAAGCTGGCTGGCCTCCGCGAAACGCTGCGCCGCTTCCGCGTGCCGGTTTAACGACACCAGCACCTGGCCCGCTTCCAGGCGCAGGCTGGCATCGGACGGACTTAGTTCAATGGCCTCCGAGTAATTCGTGCTGGCGGCTTCAAACCATTTCCGGCTTTGGCAGAAGCGCGCGAGCGTGGTCAGTTCATCCGCCCGATGGATCGGATTTGCCAGCGCCTTTTCATAGCACTCGGCAGCGTCGCTGCCCCGACCCATCTCCTCATACACCTGACCCAGCCCGAGCCAAGCCAGTCCGAAACGCGGCTTGATTGCCAGCGCTTGCCGGAACTCGCGGATCGCCTCGTCGCGGCGTCCCAGCTTTTGAAGACAGATCGCCAGATTTTGCCGGCCCCAAACATCCTGGGAATCGAGCGTTAAAATTTGGCGGAAGGCCGCCGCTGCTTCATCATATTTTTGCTGCTGCGCCAGCGCCAGTCCGAGCAGCAGCCAGGCCTCCGAATTGCTCGGCAGCAAATCCAACGATTGTTTCGCCGCCGCCGCCGCACCCACATGATCCGCCTCCTTCTGGTCCAGTTCCGCGAGTTGTTGGTAAAGCAAGGCGTCGTCGGGAAATGCCACGAGCGCCGATTCGCAAACGACATGCGCTGCCTGCAATGATGCCGGCGAATCCGCCGGCGCAAGCCTGCGCGACTGCCCGGCGAGACGCTGCTGCTGTTCGACATGATTGATTTGCCAGGTGTAAGGCGGATCCGTCAGCCGGCCGAGAATCTCGGACAGAGCCAGTTGCCACGCGCGATCCGTGCGGCCCAATCGGTGCGCACACGCGGCGATTTCCGGCCACGGACGATCCGGGGAAACCATTTTCGGCGGCAGCAATTTTTCAACCTGCCCGGCAATGACGCGCGCCAAAACATAATTGCCTTCGAACGTGGGATGCACATGCTCGTAAAACAAATCTGCGCCGGGCAGACCGTCCGCACTGGCGGCGGCAAATGCGCGCTCGGCGTCCGCAAAATAAACGCCGTCGCTTTCGCGGTTTGCGGCGGCCTGCCGGATCAAATCATTCAACCGCGAGTCGCAACGAAAACGCAGGGCATCCTCATCCCGGGCGGCGGCAAATTCTTTTCTGGCTTCGTTGGCATCGCCAAGCGCGAGCGCGCATTGGCCCAGGCGAAAGTGGAGTTCGGCAAAGGTGTCGTCAATTTCAGAAGCCGCGTGGAATGCATTCTGCGCGGCGGGGAAATCTCCCGCCTGCTGTGCGGCAACGCCACGCTGGAAGTTTGTTTCCCAGTCTGCCAGTTGCGCGCCGGACAATTCCGGCCGGTGCAACGAGGCGAAGGGCGCGCAGTCCTTGAGATTGACGGCCACCGTGCTGACCACGATTCCCGCGCCACTCTCATGCCCCGCGCGAATGATGTCCGCCAGGTTGCGTTCAAAATTCCGATAGACGTTGGCCATGCGCGGATCATCGGCGCGGATTCGCTGATCCAGAAACATCATCATGCCGCCCCATTCGCTTTTGGAGGGCGGCGGCGGGCGCAGCCGGTCGAGCAGCGAGTCGAGCAACTGACCGGTGCGGGTGGTTTTCAAGGCCAGGCTGGCGCGAATGGCCGGCAGCGCAGGCGCTTGCGGCCCGAAAACCGTGCCCGCGCCAAACGGCCCGACGACTTCGTTATTGCCCATGTAAATGACCCAGATGTCACCGCCGGCGCGGGCACAATCGCGGGCAATGGGAACAATCGTGTGTGAATTGATACCGGTCATGGCCGCGTTGACCACTTCAAATTTCACGCCGGGATGACGCAGTTCCAGCATGGCTTCGAGCATCCGCGGCAGGCCGAAGCGGGGCTGCGGATCGCCGAACGCGGCGGATTCGCCGAAGACGAAAACGCGAATGGTTCCCGGCGCCTTTTCCTGCGTGATGGAAATCGGCTGCGGCTGCCGCGCCATGCGCGGTCCAAAAAACCGCCAGCCAAACTGATTGTTTTGCACGAAAGTTTTTTGGCCGTGATTCTGCGACGGCAAAAGAAAAGCCGTCGGATGACCAAAACCGGCGAGGCGCAAGCCGATTTCCAAGATGCCGAGCAAAACCAGCGGCGCGCCGAGCAAGGCCAGAAGGCGAAAGCACCAGATTTTCCGGAGGGAAATCGCCGGCGCGGTGGATTTATCTGACTTTGGTTTCTTCCGGCTCATTCGATTAAGACGCCAACATCTTAAATTATTTCGCGGCCAATATGTCCGCCCCGGCGATTCATGGCAACTTCGGCATTTCGTGCGCAGACGATGGCAGAGTGACAATGCCCACGTCCACGAATTGTCCGCCGGAAGTCTGGTTGCAGTGAACCGCAATGCAGTTCGTGCCGCGATGAAGCGCCGCCAACGCCTCCGGAGCGATGTCGAACAATGCGTAGTCCACCAAATAGCCTTCGGTGGCGAGCGCGGGAACACCGTTCAGATAAACTTCCACCGACTTGTCGTGGTGCAGGAAGAATTTCGCGTTTCGTAAATCCTCGTCGCCCAGCACAAACGACCGCCGCAGCCAGATGTCGGACGAATCCCATTTCGTATGAACCCGCGCACCGCGCGTGAACGCCGTGCCAAATCCGCCCGGACCTGCATTCCAATTACTGTCGTCGAAACCCATTACGTTCCAGAGTGCCGGCGGCCTGTCGAAGGTGTATTTCCAAACCGGCACACCAAAGACCGCGTTGGTCAGAATCACCTGCATGGGTTCCTGGTAAAGTTCGCCACGGTTCATGGCGGCCAGCCGGTCGGCAGGAATTTTTACAATGCGGCGATCATAAGTAAGAAGCCCGTTGCACTCGGTTTCCACGTCGGTGGTTTGAGTGTAAATGGCGGCGCTCAACCCGCGATGATCTTTCTGCGCCCAGATTTCCTGCAAAAGGTGGTAATACCAGCCTTCCAATGCTTTCCCGTCGGGCAGCATCTGATAGCTCCAGTAATTGGAAGACCATTGGTGGCCAGGCAATGAAAGCCCCAATCCGCCGAATTCGCCGATGACAATCGCACGCGAGCTGTCCGGCACCGGCGATTCGGGAAACGGATAGCTGTGCGTGTCGCTCAAATCGCCAACGTGTTTGTCTGTCCAGCCGCTGGCGCTGTCAACCAGGCGCGTAGGATCCATTTCTTTCAGAGCGTGCGAAAGACGCTCGGTGTCAAACTGGCCCCAGCTTTCATTGAAAATCACCCAGGTAACGATGCTCGGGTGATTCCGCAACTGCCCGACCATGCGCTGCTCTTCCGCCTCGAAACGCACGCGCCCTTCCGCAGTATTGTTGTTGCCGCTGGGCATGTCCTGCCAAACCAGAAGCCCGAGTTTATCGCACCAATAATACCAGCGGTCCGGCTCAACTTTCGCGTGCTTGCGCACCAGATTAAATCCCGCCGCCTTCAGGAACCGAATGTCATGCTGCAACGCCGCGTCGGTGGGTGCCGTGTAGATTCCGTCCGGCCAATAGCCCTGATCCAAAGCGCCGATTTGAAATACTAAATTGCCATTTAGCGCAATGCGGGTCACGCCCTGTTCATCTCGGAGCAGCCCGACAGAACGCATTCCAAAATAGCTCCTGACTTCGTCCACGGTTCCGCCATTTTCCTTCAGCACAATCCGTAGGTCATACAGAAACGGGTCTTCCGGCGACCAAACCCGCAACGATTTCACCGGCAAGACAAGTTCTGAGTTTACGCCGCCGCTGATCCGCCCCGCCTCCAAACCCTCTGCCGTGGCCGTCGCTTCAACTTGCAGTGTCTCGCTGTTTCCATGGGCGTCCACGCGCACCCGCAAGACCCCTGCACTAACATCAGGCGTCAGCCTCAACTGGGTGATGCCCGACGACGGAACCGGTTCCAGCCAGACCGTCTGCCAGATTCCGGAATTGGCGTTATAAAAAATCCCCTCTGGCCTGCGCGATTGTTTGCCGCGCGGCTGGTCGTCTTCGGTTGGGTCTGCCACCGCAACCACCAGATCCTGCAACCCGTGACCTTTGACCGCGTCCGTAATGTCGAAGCTGAAGGCGTCATAGCCGCCCCGGTGCCTGCCGATTTCGCGCCCGTTGACATACACTCTCGTCTCCCAGTCCACGCCACCGAAGCGCAGCAACAAGCGTTGGCCCGCCCATCCCGGAGGCACTGAAAATGTTCGATGATACCATAGGATGCTTTGTTCATCCAACTCGCGCCTGACGCCGGACAAGGCGGATTCAACTGGATAGGGAACCATGATTTTACCTTGATACGCCGTCGGAGATTTTGACGGGTCGGAGTTGACCACATAATCCCACAAACCATTTAGATTCATCCATTCGGCGCGAACCATTTGCGGCCGCGGATAATCAGGCAAAGCGTTCGTGGGCGACACTTCGGCCGCCCAGGGAGTCAGCAGCGGCCCCTTGGCAATCTGCCAGTCAGTATCGGCGCTGAGGACGCGGGCATTGCCCGCGAGCGCGGCCAGCAGGAGTATCAGTCGTGACAAATCAGCGCGCATGATCATTTTAGTGCCGGTAGTATTTGGCCACCGCTTCCGTGCGCGTGCGAACGTGGAGTTTTTCATAGATGCGCCGGATGTAACTGCGGACCGTATGAACACTGACGCCCAACCGGTCGGCAATTTCTTTGTAGGGCTGTCCGGCAGCCATGCCATCAATCACCTCGCGCTCACGGTCGGAAAGATTCATGCTGTCATCGCCCGGCGCAGGCATGGTTTTCAGCATCTGGAGAACCTTGCGCGCGATGGGCGCAGACATCGGTGAACCGCCGCCAACCACCTCGGTGATGGCGTCGAGCAACTGGGTCGGCGGCATGCGTTTGAGAAGATAGCCGCTGGCACCCGCCGTGATGGCGCTGAAAATTTTCCCCGTGTCTTCAAATACCGTAAGCATGACCACCGGCGTCTTGGGCAGAAATTGCTGTAGCCGTCTCACACATTCAATGCCGTTCATGCCACCGAGGTTGATGTCCATCAACACGACGTCCGGACGGACCTTGGGCAAATGAACCAAGGCTTCCTCGGCGCTCGTGTAACTGCTGAGGAATCGGAAACGATTGGATTTGTTAAGATAGGCCGCAATCTTTTCTGTAAGATCACAGTCGTCGTCCACGATGGAAACAGTGCAGGTGTTTTTCATCTGTCATCCTTGGGTTTGCCATTGATTGGTATGCTGAACGTGACCGTGGTTCCCTGTCCACGCTGGCTCTCGATGTGCGCCTCGCCACCCACGCCCGCCAGCCGTTCGCGCATGTTTACCAGGCCGTTGCCCTTTCGGCTGCGAACCGGAGAGCCCTCATTTATTGGCGTGGCTGCAGGGTTTGCATTGGCCGTCGTGTCGAAGCCCCGACCATTATCTTGAATCCGGATCACGAACTTCCCGGCGTGATGGCTCATGTCAACGCTCAGACAGGTGGCACCCGAGTGACGGAGCGCATTGCCGACCGCTTCCTCAAAGGCAAGAAAAACATTGTGACGGGTTTCAGCACTTAACAGGCATGAAGGCAAATTCGCCGGAATATTCAGCTTGCACCCGACCGGGATGTTCTGGAGATATTCCGTGACAAAATGGCCAAGATATTCGGCGAGGTTTTCCAGGGTGTCGTTTTGCGGGTTTACCGCCCAGACAATTTCGTCGAGTGTCTTCAGGAGGTCGCGAATTGTGCCGGCGATGGATTGCAGGCTTAACCGGGAGGGCACTTCGTCTTGAAGCGCCAATTCGCTGAAATATGAAATGCGCGTAAGCCGGGAACCAATTTCATCATGCATGTCGCGCGCGATCCTCATGCGTTCCCTTTCCATCGCCTCTTGCTGGCTGATGCGAGCGAGCTTTGTCCGCAGACGGCGATGGAAGAACACACGCGCCAGGGCAACTACCACAATAACCACAGCCACGGACTCGGCAATAATCACCTCGGGCAGACGCCAGAATGGCGGCGTAAAATCAAAAGCCAACGCCGTGTCTCCCCCCCAGGTTCCGTCCAGGTTTCTGGCGCGCACATGGAATTGGTATTGCCCGAATGGCAATCCATTATAACGGACCCGGCGCTCGTTGGCATTGTCCACCCAATCCTTGTCAAAATGGTCCAGCCGGTGTTGGAATTGCACCCGCTCCGGCGAATCGAGGCATGGCGTGGTAAACTCGAATTCCAAGGTGCGCAGACTAGAGGGCACCCGCAGTGACTTGTCAAGGCCGTTGGCATCCACCGTGCCAAAAGCATTGCGGAACTTTAACGGCTGACCGTTGATCAATATCGTTTCCATCTCCACCTTGAACGATGGTGACCCGGCATGAAAATCGCGCGGATCCAGGACAAAAATCGCATGCGGGCCGGCAAAATATAAATGTCCGTCATTGGCTTTCACCGCCTGCGGCCAGCCCCGGCTGACAATCCCCAGTGGTGACTGTTCATATTCCCTTACTGTCTCCAGTGCTGGCAGCTCTCCTCTGGTTAGATTAGTCATAGCCGTGGAAATTACATGTATTCCTCGGCGCGTATTGATCCACAGCCTGCCTAAATCATCCGCCGCGATGCCATTAACCTCATTGTCTGGAAATCCGGCTTTTGTATCCCAGCTCGTGATGTGCCCATCCGTTAAACACGCCAGTCCCTTTCCTTGAGTGCCGATCCAGAGCCGGCTGGAAGCATCTTCATACAGCGCGCGAATCGGCACGCCGCTCAACACGGAAGCAGAATCAACGGGCACAAACCGACGGCCCTCCAGTTTGGTCAAACTCCCGTTTTCCGCCCCCACGAACACCCTGCCCGACACCGCTGCCAGAATGCTGGAGACAGGCGAGTTGGAAAGGCTGGGTTCCGGTTTGAAGGAGGTTATCTCTCGCCCGGATATATGATGAACCGTCCCGGCCGTTGTCCCGGCCCAGATGGAATCATCACTTTGCGCCGCAACTGCAGTAATTTCATCATCGAACAGGCCCTCTTCGGTTGTGAGCCTGATGGCGGCCCCATCCTTGAGTTGGATCAATCCCAATCCCAGCGTGCCGGCCCACACATCTCCCTTCGCGGTCACGGCGATCGACCTGATCAAATTGAATGGTTCACCGTCGCGCTGCAGGGTGGATCGTTCAAAATGTTCGCCCTGTCTGGCAAACAAACCATCATCCGAATAACCAACCCACATGCGGCCATCGGGCGATGCGGCCAGACAACTGGCCATCTGGGCTGGCAACCCGGCACTGGCATCCAGCATTTGAATGCGCCGGGCTTGCAATCGCACCAGGCCGCTGCTGAATGTGCCCAGCCAGAGATTACCGCCCGCGTCTTCCTGAATTGCCTGGACATCGCTGCCCAGACTGGCTTCGCGGAGCGAAAGCGGACGAAAATGTCCTTCAGCAAAAGAGAAAACTCCCTGTCCGCTGGTACCGATCCACAACTGACCGTCCAGCCCCTGACATGAACACCAAATGCGCAAAGACGTGGTATCTCCGCTGCGAAAATAATTGAAGCGCTTGCCATCGTTTAGATTCACCAGGTAAGTATCGCCGAACGCCCAGAGGTTTCCGCTCTGATCGTTATACATCCCGATCATCTCTGTGCTGCCTCCGGGGCTGTCCGTTTGGAATTCCAAGGGCGAAAACCGGCCCCCCTTGAACTGGCACATTCCCTTGCGCGTGGTGATCCAAACTGTGTCCGGAGCGGAAACATTGACGCTCGAAATGATTTCACTCGGCAAGCCTTGATCTGTGGTGAACAAAGTTACATTGGTGCCGTTGAACCAACTCAACCCGTTGGTCGTGCCCACCCATAAGCCTCCTGAACTATCTCCGGTAATGCAGGTCACGGCTAAACAATTAAGACCCAGGCTGAGATTGAAACGGCTCACCTCCCCCGACGCCAGACACCACAAACCCTCACCTCGTGTGCCAATCCACAGGCGATTCTCCGCATCCTGATACAGCGCTGTTATTTCTTGTGCCCCGTCGGCACCCGAGGCGGACAACTGCAAGGGAACAAACTTCAATCCATCAAACCGGGCAAGCCCCTTATCCGTGCCAATCCAAAGAAAACCATCACGCGTCTGCATCACGCAGGTCACCGAGTTGTCCGGCAGTCCGTTCTCCCTCGTCCAACGCGTAATCGTGAAATCTCCCAGCTTCGATTCTGACCGGGCGGAAGAAGTCTGCATCCATATCGCCAGGGTCAACAGAAGCCACCACATAGCCAACTGGGTAAAGTTTTTTACGATACGGATTCCGTAATCCTTTATTGGCTTATTATCAGATGATGCGGCCATGAACTGATGGATTCCAATGAATCGCGGGATATTCTTCGATGGATTTTGTTACCAGAATGCTGAGAAAGCCACCTTATTCAAGACTAAAACATTTACCAATCCCCTGAAATTAACAAATCCCTTGTTTAGAACGCGCCGATCTGATGCACCAATCCTCCAACCAAAAGTTTGATGGTGATGGGCCGGATTGACCGTTGATTCTTGGCAGCGCCGGCAAGCTGCGGCCATGGGGCAGGCCCAACCCAAACGCGGTGAAGTTTCTTAGCGCCGTTGAAGTTATTGCACTGCTGGCGGATCTCTGATTGCGTCAAGTTTAACTGCGGTAAAGATGTTGATCATAACCCCAAGTTCCATGATGGCCGCCGCCAAACAACTCACCGCCATCTGCTGAAGAAGCGACGCAATACCATTGTGTGCTTGGAACATTATTAGTCATCCAATTTATTCCAAAATTGGTTGATGTGTATGACGTGACCTCGCTTCTCATACAGGGTTTGAACAAGTAAAAGCGCCAGTTTTCATCACCGGCGTGATTTGGTCAGCCAAAACTTAAACGCCAATATTTGCGCCTAGTCTTTTACTGCTGGCGACGCTTTCATCTCCACATTTCAAGGATCCTGCACCACCCGGTAAAACCGGCAGGGGTTGGTTCCAAGCGTATCCGAAACCGTGTTCGTGATACCGTTGCCTGCGACCGAGGAAACGAGATTTGACCAAGTGCCGGAACCCAGGCTGCCCGACCACTGCACATCGTAAAACCACCCGCCAGCACCTGGCCAGGAGATCTGCAGACCCGGCTGGATTACTGCGGTGACCACGTTCGTCTGGCTGGCCGTGGGTGATGACAACGTGACATCGTCAATCAGCACGCCACCGTAACCACTCTGAACCGCGCCAGTCGCGCCGTAAATCTTCAAGGCAGCGTTCACGGCACCGGCTGGAGCAATCAGATTGGCGACAGTGATCTGCGACCAGGATGCATTGCCGGCGGAAAAACCAGCCAATCCCACGCTGCCCACCGAGCCGCCGCCGCTGTTGAGCCAGGTGATGCCATAGTTCTGCACATAGCTCACCCCGGAACTGATCTGTTTGGCCCAGAACGAAAATGTGTAAGTCTGGCCGGCAACGACCGGTGCCCCGCCGGCCGTGCTGATGTTCTGGTCAATCTCCGATGAGTTCGGCGTTGTCGCCGAGTTGGTCACATAGATCTGCAAAAAGTAACTACCGCTATTGGCATCGGTGCTGACGCGCACGGGCGGCTGGCTGCCGGCAGTTGTCCAACCGGCGGCGTTTGTGCCGCTGCCGGTTTCAAAACCGGAGTTTACTACGATGTTGGACAAGCCGGAACTACTCTGCAGCACTTGGTATTGCGAGTGTGCCGCCGGCCAGAGCAGATCGAAGAAAGAGTTCGTCAAGCCATTGCCTGCCGTCGGACCGAGCAGATTGGACCAGGCATTGTTGCCCGGCGCGGCTTGCAGCGTCCAAGTCGTGTTCAACGCCGTGGGCCAGCTGATTTGCGCACCGGTCTGGAGACTAACTTGAATTTGGTTGGTCTCGCCCAGAACTGTCCACGCGGTTTGTCCCGCTGGCACGGTCAGATTGCCGACCGGCGTGCCGTTGTTAAAAATGAAGGCGGTTTGACTGGTCGCGGCAGGGTTGAAGGCAATCACCGTGCGCCCGCCGGTGCGGGAATTGTAATAGACCTGGCTGGTCGGCAGCGTGGTGTAATAGTTCGGATCCGGGTCGCCCAAGCCGCGCAAGGCGTGGGTGAGATAATACGTCACGCCGGAGTAAGTCGTGTCGGTCGCAATCGAGAGGTTGTTGGTGTAGCCGGCGTCCATTTGCGCGGCAACGCTGTCGGGATCAAATAACAATTGAAAGCCGAGGACATAATTCCCCAGATAGCCGCCGAGCGCGGTCGCGTTGTTCGAGTCGGTGAGAGTGAAACCATTGATGCCGTATTGGCTGGCAATGACGCGCTCGTTCCACATGTTGGTGAGCTGCCAGTTCGCAAAGGTTTTGTTGCGCGCCAGATAATTGTTCCAGTGGTTTTCCGGCACCCATTGAATGGCGTAAACCCACGCGGGATCGCCGTCGAAGTAGGTGGCATAAGCCAGCCCACCGGAGCCCAGAATACCGCATGAACCTTCGCCATAGCTGGCCGGGAAATTCGTGCGATACATGTCCTGCCAGTATTCGTTCACGGCGGAGGACTCGGTGACATAGCCCATTGCGCCGGCGGCGGTCATGGCGTCGTCGCCCATTGCGTTGCCGAGCATGAAGAGACCGACCCAGGAATTCATCGCCTCGGATGACGATTCCTGGTTTTCGCCGCCGCCGCTGCTGAAGCCGCCGGCCCACGAATGACCCTCCCAAATGTCGAATGTGCGGAACAGCGGGAAGTTTGTGTCACTGCGATCCCAGTTGGCGTATTCCTTGGTGACGAGTTCCGCCATCGGACCATATTGCGCCAGAAAATTGGTGTCCGTCATGCCCAGCAGAGCCGTCGCCAGCGCGAAATAGCCGTAGTGAAAATGATTGTCATTAAACGCTTCCGAGCCGAAGTCCGCCGGGAAGCCGATCAATGCGCCCCAATTGTTGTAGCGCGCGAACATGAAACTGGTTTTGCTCGGATAATAAGTAAACCAGTTCGTCAGCTCCCCGCGCAGGCTGGCGCCGAGTTGTGCCGCTTGATTGGTCATGCCCATCTGCAACGCAAAGTCGAGATATTGCGCCGTGATTGCCATGTCTTTCCCGCCGTAATATGTGTCGGCGATGTTCTGCGGATGGCTGGCGGCAAAGTTCAAAACGTAATTCGTCATGCGGCTGGCCACATAATCATTGGTCAACCCGTTGACATGCGGTGCCGGCAACACCGGCGCGATGCCGTGAAACGCGTAGTTGAGATGAAACTGGTTTCCCGCCGCCACCTGCATCACGCCGCGCGGCGTCAGGTAGGTGTAAGGCTTGAAGGTGAGATCATTTTGCGTGGTGCGATAATGATGCGGGAGCCAGCCTTGCAGCGTGTTGGTGCCGGCACCTTTCAATGGCGATGTGGTCAAAGTCCAGGTCGTGTCCACCTGGCCGTTCGTCCGGTCATACGCCCAGTCAAACCGCGTGCCGGTCACTTCGGCGTAGGCGTAGCCGGAAAATTCATTCAGGTAACTGCGCGCCGGCAACAATCCATAAACCAGATAGTTGTTGGTGCCGGACAACTGTGCGGTCGCCGTCGTCCCGGCCACGGCAAACATGGTGTTGTCCGGCGCGAACACACCAAAGGTGCGACCCTGATAATCGAAGGAAAATGCCGTCGCCACAAAATTGCTGCCGCTGACAAGCGGAATGACATTTCCATTAGTGTCGTAAAGTGTGCTGGAACCAAAGTTGATCGTCGGCGAAACACCAGTGCAGGTCGTCCAGACAAACGGCACGCCGCGCGCCAGGGTGATGTCCATGTGCCGCCCCGCCGCGTCCGGCAGGCTGAATTGAAAACCCCAGTCGCTCCAGCCGGTCACCACGGATTGCGCCGCCGCGTAAGCGCCGTTGTAACGCGTGGCGGGATTGCTGCCGTCGTCCGTGGCCACGATCCATGAGCACATGACGTGGCCCCAGCCGCCGGTCGTCGTGTCCACGACTTTGATTTGCGCCGTCTGCCCCGCATAGGCTGACACGTCCCAGATGTTCCAAGCCAGCGCGCCCGACTGGTTGCCCGCCGCGCGGAACACCACCTGATTGCTGACGACCAGCCAGACGGCGTCGTTGGTCAGGTCAGCGCCGCCGCCTGCCAAGAGTTCAATGTAATGTTTTTGAATCGTGAACGGCGGCGAGATCAACGTGCCCGTGGGACTGTCGCTGCCGCGATAAGTATTAACGCAGGCGGCACCTAGAAAACCCGTCACCGGCGGGCTTTGACCGGTCCACGAACCGCCGGCAATCGGGCCGGAGCCAAACGCAGTGCCCGTCGTCACCCAGCCGACGGGATAACTCGTTTCGTCAAAGTCCGCGATGAGAATGTCGTTGGCTCCCACCGCCAGCGGAATGGAACCGGTGATCGGTAGATTCGGCCCGATGCTGAAGCCGCCCTCGGGGAAATTTGGATTCGACCGCGCGTTCCAGGAATTCGGAAAATATAAGTTGAAGCCGGCAGAATTGGGCGCAAGCATCACCGGATAGGCCCAAAGCTGGCCGCCATAAGGATCCTGCTGGATGACACGCGGACCACCGTTGGTCGGTTCATAGGAGCGGTCGGCCACCAGCACATCCGTCCACCACTTGTTGCTCGGCACCGGTGGGTTGGTGAGTGTGGACGACAAATGCAAATTGACAAATTGCGTCACCACCTGCTGCGCGGTCATCGAGTAATACCCACCGAGAAACTGATCCGCCGGCGGGATGCTCGAAGCGTAAGCGCCGGCTCCCACCGGCACCACCGTCTGGGCCGGGCCCATTTTTGGCGCGAAAAGAATCGCGGCGATGGCCAGAGAAAATAACAGCCGCAGGAATGTTTGAGGGGGCAACAATTTCATGGCGAATCTTGTAAATATTTTTGCCGCCGAAAAATGTTGCGCTACCCGCGACGTTCCATTTGGCCGGCGGCCAGCTTAACATCGGCCGGATTCAGACAAACTTCAATCCGGAGAATTTTGCCGGTGCGCTCAAAAACCTGCCGGCTGGCATCGGCGTCGAGCCGGAGCTCCGCCGCCCGGCGCTTCGAGCCGCCCGCTAAAAACAGCGTCAGCGAATCCGCCGCCGCCTGCCGGAACACAATGGGCACCTGGCAATAGGTGAACGCGAGTTCACCGGGCTGGAGGCGCAGCCTCTGATGGCGGCCGGTGATGTCGTAATAATTAAACTCCATCCGGTCGCTCACAAATTCCTCGCGGCGCAGCAGGCTTGGACAAAAATGAATCTCCCCGTTCCGCACCGTGACACCCAGCTCGCCGAACCGGCTGATCACGTCCTCCTTCACCTGTCCCGTCAGACCCGGCTGACGCGCACCGCCCTGGCCCGGCGTGTGCGAATACGGATCCATCGGGAATGCGCCGTAATTTTCCGGCGACTTGTAATCGCCGATGCCGGCGCGGATGTCGTAATAAGCATCCGCCAAACCCTTCACCACTTTGGCCGGCGCACCGGTCTCCACCGCGCGGAAATAATTTTCCTGCGCGGCGAGCAACAGCTTCGAAACCATGTGCCAGTAAATGCAGCCCAACCCTTCGTAGCCGAAAAACGTGCCGGAACGGCCGGTAAACGATTCGTGATCGAACAGCCGCTCAAAAATTTCCAGCACCCGTGAAGTGTCGCGTTTCACCAACGCGCCATAGCGCCTGGCCGGAAGTTCGGCAAGCAGACGGCGCATGTCGCGTGCATTGGTCACGACGGCATTGAAATGAATCCGCCCGGCGACATCGCGTTCAATCAATTGCTGGTTTCCATCGGCCAAAAGTTTTCGCAGCAAAGCCGAGCGGCGTAGTTCCTGCGGCGGAATGTTGTTCTTCTCGACAAAACGCGGCAACTGGCGATCGGGATAAAGCAGGTAGCTGTGCTGGTCGGCGCGATACATTCGGCTGCGCTTGAGCGCGGCGAGCAGTTTCAGTGATTCTTCGGGCGAAAGATGGCCCGAACTCAAGACCGCAACCTGGCCTTCGAGCATCTCGTAAAGCCGGCGGATGGGCAGCGTCTTCGGGTCGTCGAACCGGATCAAATTGTAGGCATGGTAAAGTCCATCAGGCCGGCGGTTGGCGCGGATGGAATGATTCGTCCAGTCAAGCGCGGCGGCAAAGAAATCCTGTAGCCGTCGGCCAGTGAACGGAGTTTTATTCGGGGAAAATCCGGCATAAATGCGCTGCCGGTAATCGCTGCCGGCCCGGCCCAGATTGTCCACGACTTGCTTGCGTTGCGCGTCCGTGATTTTTCCCGACAACAATCCACGATGCTGATTGAGTATCTGATTAATCCGCACCAGAAAGTCGGCGACCTCGGCGGACAAAGTAAAACTCTCCTGGGCGGCATCGCGGAATAATTCCTGGCAGAACGTCAGATACCGGCGCAAATAATAAAGCGTGACCATGGAAGTGCCGTTGCCGACGAGCGCGTTGTTCGCGTCATTCCATTCCGGTCGCTGCGTGTTCAGCCAGATGCCCGCGCCGGGAACAAAATTGGATAATTTAGCCAGCAGGGGCGCAAGCAGTTTTTCGGTCAGGTTCACCAAACGCACTTGACTGTGCTTGTCCCAGACGAGCTTGCCGTCCGCACCTTTGGACTGCACGCGCTGATGCACGAGTTTTTCCAAATGCTGATCAAAAACCACGGTGTCCTTCGGATTTTGGAGAATCTCAGCGTAAGATTTGATGCGGTAGGGCACGTTCGCGTAGGCGAAAATATCCCGCTTGAGAAAACCATTCAGATCCGCGGGCGCGTGCCGGTCAAGCAGTTCCAACAGTTTCAGCAGGTAAATGATCTGGTGATCGCCCCAGTAGCCGATGTAGGACCACGGGTCATGGGCGTCCACCACTTCCCAGTCAATGCCGTTGCGCGTGATGCGATAGGGATTGTAGCCGTCGGCGGTCGAGGCGTTGAGAAACCGGCAGATCATGCCGGACGCGTAGCCGGGGAACGACAGCGCGAGCGCCTCCCAGTTCTGGAAAATGTCGCGCCAGTTGCCCTCGTAGTTGAGCCGCGGCGAGCCGTCCGCGTTGCGGGTCGCGATGGAAAACTTGTTCCACGGCCGGCTCGGGTCGCCGTGCCGGCGGCTGAACGTCAGCGGCAGATATTCGCGGCAAATGCGCTCGAGCTGCGGGTCGCCGACTTCACCCGCCGCCGCAATCATCCGACCGTAGAGAACTTTTTTCGGCAGGCGGCAGAAAAATGCGGCATGGCGAACAGCAATTTCCGTATTCGCATTTTTTACGAAGGCGAGCAAATCGTGCGTTTCGAGCTGATTACCGTCATGGAAGACGCCGCCGCGCATGATGTTGAAAAGCGCGTTGCCATAATGGCGGGCGCAGCCAAGCGGGCGGGCAGTTTTTTGCAGACCATCCGCTGTCGCGACGATGCGTTGTAATTGCTCCGTGCCGCGTTCAACGTCGGCCAGAACGGCGCGGCGCAGTTGAGCCGGTTTCCGCAAAAGCTGGTTTATGCGGGCAACATCCGATGAACTTTGCCCAACATCGGCGACCACGAGCCAGTCTGCCGATTGGCCGTGTCGCAGTTGAATTTTGCTCTGGACAAAATACGCGCCACGCTCGGCGCGAACTTCCGTCTCCGCGTGCAGCGGCTGGCCGGCGCGGAACTTATCGAGTTGCGTCGAAGAAAGCAGTGTGGCCTGGCGCTTGAGACCGATGGACCAAGCAACCGTGGTTCGCAAAGCTTCCGCTGGCTCGGGCCGGTCAATCGGAATCGCGCTGAGCCGGAACAAACCGAGGCCGGTGTCCGAAAGCAATTCGCTCTTTTTGTAGGCGTCCAGCAGTGTGCTGTATTCGAGGTTGAACTGGCTGCCGGTGCCGCAGGGCATCAGGTTTTGAATACCATCCAGCAACTCAACGCGCGTGGAAGTTGTTCCAGAATTGACAAGCCACGCGCGGCGGACGAAACCAAATTGCTGGCTGTTGAACCAGCCATAACGAAAGGTCAGCGCCAAATCTTCGTTGATTTCCTCGAAGATGAGTTGGTTGCCCCAGAAATTCTTGTAGAGATTCCGCCGCACACGGTAGATGCCATTCGCGCGATCCGAAAACGGCTCCCAGAGAAAAGTTTTCCCGCGCTGGCGGACGCGCAGCAGCGTCTTGCTCCCGGTGACATCCGCCATGTCGCGAATCTTGTCATCGGTGTAATAGGGAAAGAGCGCGAGATTCGCGTCACGGCGACCGGCGGTGAGGCCGCCGTTGCTGGAGATGAACAGCCAGTGGTCCGCGTCGCTGACGACCGTCATGAAAAACGGACGCATCCGGTCATAGTTGGCAATCTGGTAGAAGTCTTCGCCTTCCAGAAAAACCTGTTTTCCCTGGACCGGTTCGCGGTTGACGCAGCGGGGGCTTTTGCCGAGATACAATTGTGTGGCCATTTTTTGAGTGGTTCGACGCCGTTTAAATTTGAGCCCGGCGGGCATCAAGATCCTTTTTCATCAGGTCGGTGGTCTGGACATCAATATTGTAAAAAATCATGAATAATGCGCAAGACATGTATAAAATTCCGGGAATCACGGACACCAGCAACTTTATGCCGGTCAAGGCGGTTGCAGTTTGCACGGCGTCGGGGACGTAATGAAATGCCGTCAGCAGCCAGCCGGCAATGCCGGCACCGAGGCCCCAGCCGGCTTTTTGCGCGAACGTCGCGGCGGAAAAATACAGGCCGGTGGCTCTCCGCCCGGTCTTCCATTCCGAATAATCCGCCGAATCGGCGATCATGGTCCACAGCAATGGCACCGCAGGCGCATAGGCCATTTTCGCGCAGATGTTCAACACGTAGATGGCGGCAATGCTCTTTGCCCCGGGCAGGTAGAGCGAAATGAAGAACGCGCCCGATATCAGGGAACTGCCGATGAAAACATTCCGGTTGCCAAATCTTTTTGCCAAGGGCTTTGAAAATGGCAGGGCGACGATCAGGGCCACCGTGCCGACGACATTGAACAACTGAACGCTGTCCTCTTTGCCGATGTAATATTTGAAATAGAAGGCAATCGCCGCATTTTGCATGGCAAACATCACAAAGGAAACAATGCCCACGATGGCCAGGATCATCCAAGGCCGGTTCTTGAACAGGTTCCGCACATCCCCTCCGACCGAGCCTTGAAACGATTTTGACGGCTGCACTCTTTCCTTGGTCGTCATGAAGGTGATGAAAAAGAAGACCACGCTCAAGCAGCCAAACAGGATCAAGGTGCGTTGATAACCCATCGCTTCGTTGCCGCCTCCAAAATATTTTGCGAACGTCAACGCCAATCCGGCGACCACAAGCTGGCCGACAAAGGCACAAATGAAGCGATACTGGTTAATGCCCGCGCGCTCATAGGTGTCCGAGGTCATCACCGCCGCCAGAGAAGAATAGGGCAGATTAACCGCCGCGTAGGCGGTCATGAGCAGCATGTAGGTGGCGCAGGCGTATATAATTTTGCCCGTCATCCCAAAATCAGGAGTGGAAAAGGTTAGAATCGCTAAGACGGCATAGGGAATGGCCCCAAATAAAATATACGGCCGAAATTTTCCCCAGCGCGTCTGGGTCCGGTCCGAAATGATGCCGATGACCGGGTCAATCCCCATGTCCCAGAACCGGGCGATCAACATGATGGTGCCCGCCGCCGCCGCAGGAATCTGGTAAACGTCAGTATAAAAAATAAGCAACCAGAAACCGACCATGTCCCATACAAAATGGGACGCGGTGTCACCCAAGCCATAGCCCAGTTTTTCTCCGACCGTCAGGCCGGAACGAGGTTGGGTTGGCGAACTTGGGTTGTTGCCAGAAGGTATGTTTTCGCGCAAGCTCATGTTAAAAGAATATGAATTACATTGGATGCCGTCAAGAATGGCACGCGCGCAGGCATGGTGTGATATTTTTAGTTACAATGTCACCGAACTGTCTTAAGGTTGTGCTTCGGGAGTATTAGCCTCCCACGATTTCCCAGTGGCCGGTTGCCGCATAACACCAAAGCAGCGCCGGTCAGGAGCAAGAAACGGAACATTATGAGAGAGACGGAACATTACGAAACCGCGGCAGAGGATCGCCTGCCTTTCATCCAGAAGTTCGCGTATGGCCTGGGGATGCTCGCCAACAATCTGCAGGCAGCGGCCCTTGGTGCCCTCCCGATCATTCTGAATCTCGGTCTGGGAATGGACCCGCGCCTCGTGGGCCTTCTAGGGTCAATCCCCCGCCTCTTTGACGCCTTTATTGATCCCGTCATTGGCCACATCTCCGACAACACCCGGACCCGGTGGGGCCGCCGCCGCCCGCTCATTTTCTGGGGTGCCATTCTGTCCGGCATCGTATTTGCCTTGATGTGGCAGTTATATCCCGGTCACAGCCAGATGTTTTATTTTTGGGTTTTCCTGGCCGCCTCGGTCATCTTCTTCACCGCTTACGCGATCTTCTCGATTCCGTTGGTGGCCTACGGATACGAACTGACCCCGGATTACCATGAGCGAACTCGGTTGCAGGGATTCAGTAATATCATGGGCCAGGTTGCGTGGCTCTTGTGTCCCGGCTTCTACTGGTTCATCTACAACCCAAAATTTTTCGCCGGTCAATACGGTGCAGTCCAAGGCGCGCGCACCCTGGCCGTGATCATCGGAGTGTCTATCATCGCCTTCGGCGTCATGCCCGCCCTCTTCACCAAGGAGCGCATTAGCCTGCCGCCCCGAGACAGCGAGGGCGCCCTGAAGAACGCCATCACGTTCTTCAAGCGCTTCATCGCCACGTGGAAATCCGTTCCGTTCCTAAAGCTGTGCCTGGCCACGTTCCTCGTCTTCAACGGCTACCAGCTCGGCTCTTCGTTCACTTTCTACAACATGACTTACTATCTGTTCAACGGGGATGCAACCAAAGCATCGCAACTGAACCTGTGGTTCGGCATCACCAGTTCGGTTGCATCATTCATCATCATTTGGCTGACCACGCATGTCTCCTCGAGGATCGGAAAGCGGCGGACGTTCTGCATCATGACCTCCTTGTCCCTTCTCGGATTTGTGGTGAAGTGGTTCACGTATAATCCCGCGCATCCCTTCCTGCTGCTGCTCTCGGCTCCGTTGATTTCGTTCGGGATTGGTTCCCTCTTCACCACCTGCGGCGCCATGGTGGCTGACGTCTGCGATCTGGACGAACTCAATACCGGCGAGCGCCGCGAGGGGATGTATGGGGCGATTTACTGGTGGATGGTCAAACTCGGCATGGCTGCGGCCGCGCTCATCTTCGGCTACCTTCTGAACGCCACGGGTTTTGATGTTGCGCTGAAGACCGCGCAATCGGTTAAATCTCTTTATATGATGCGCGCATTTGACTGCGGCATTCCGCTGATCTCATCCGCGATTGCCGTCTGGGTGATCCTGAGCTACGGCATCACCGAAGCCAAAGCGCGTGAAATGCGCACCGAACTGGAAAAGCGGCGCGGCAAGAATGCCTGAAGATTGGAGACGTCAGTGAGGCGTTGTCACGGGAGCAGCCTTGAAAGCTGGGGCGGGAGGCATCCACGCGTCGGGTTTATAGCCTTTGACATTGCCGAAACGCGAGCCCATGACGAATACGCTGACCGTGTTGACACCGTAACTTTTAAAAACGTCAAGGTTCTGAATCAACTGGTTGGTGGTATCGTCAGAGATCAATGCGTTGGAAACCCGCAGGCCGATCACTTTGAACGGTTTTTGATTGATCAGAGCCTGGGAGCCTTTGACAACAAATGTATAGCCGCCAGACCGTTTTGCCGGTCGCTGGGTCTCAAACAAATTTAATAACCTGCCAGCGCCCAAGGTTCATCGCCGGTTACTCCCACTTAATGGTTGAAAGATACAACGTCACCGGCGCGCCATTGGCTTCTACGTTCCAATAAAAGGCTGACTTAATCAGCTTAAGGTCTTTGCCGGCCACATAAATGGTGTATTGCTGCCAGTCCGGTGTCAGGGTGACAGTCTGTGTGCCAGTGTCGGAATCAAGGTATTTCTTGTTCTTGGCGGTGTCCTTCGTGAGGTAGCCGAAGCCAAAGTTGGCTTTCTCGCCGCCCTTCTCGCCGCGCGCCCAGAACGTCAATTTCCGCGCCCCGGTGAAGTCAAACCCGCCGGGCTGATCACCCCAGTCATTGGCGGGACTCTGCCAAATCATGCCCCCCTTGCCGGTGGACTCCTTGTATGTTGCCTTGATACAAGTCTTGCCGGAGTGCGGATTGTTGGTGCATCGATCATCCATCGCCACGGCATTGTAATTATCCGGATAGCCGGACGCGACAAAGGCATTTCCTGGTCCGGTCCCGTAAACAAAATACGGCAATTTCGCCACCGGTGCCACGAAGGGCGGCTCCTGGCCGTTTTTAACCAGCACCGGAAGATTTCCCACCGCCGCCGCGCCATGCTCGTCACGCACATAACAGTAGATGCGGTAAACGCCGTTCACTTCCGGCATTTTCACGGATACCTGCGGCTCGTCGTTCTTCTCGATGGCATCTGTAAATGCCTTCCCCCCGCTGGCTCCAGCCTCCTGAATGTTATAGGTGCCGAGTTCGCGGTGCATCACCCATTCATACTTCAACTTATCACCTTGGGGATCGCTCGCGTCAACACTGGCCTTCACGAGGTCACCCGCATTGACCACGTTGGTTCCGTTGACGGCCAGCTTCTTGATCACCGGGCAAAGATACTTGGGTGCCTGGCCCGCCCAAAGTTCCTGCATCATGTCGGCGGCGGCGAGTTTGCTGCCGTCCGGCAAAAATATGCCATACCATGTGATCGTCGCTTCCACCTTGTTGCCCCACAAAAACGCATACGATCCCAAGCATTCGCCGGGGTGCCCCAGCACTGTCTTTTGATACGTATTGCTATACCATGTCGCCTTGTCCGAGCTTAACAATTCGTTGAGCGCGTTGAACGACGTCCGGCTCCAATATTCCCACTGTCCCGGTGGGCCAAACTCGGTAATGACATACGGCTTGGCCGTCCCCGGCGGCACCTGCTTGAGGTAACGGTCGCCGACGTTCGGTCCACCGGCATAGGAGTTGATACCCACAATGTCAATGTCCGGACAATATTTATGCAGGTTCGCCACCTTGCTGCCACCGACCTCGGCGATCACGGTCATCGTCGGATGGTTCGGATCCAGTTCGTGCGCGGCCTTCGCCAGATCCTCGATTGAGGCCCACAGTTCCGGCGTGTCATTGCCGTTTTCCATCTCGTTGCCAATGCCCCAAACCAGCACCGCCGGGTCATTCCGGTAGGTGCGCACCACCTGCTTGAAATCTTCCAACTGACGCTTGACGGTCGCCGGATCATCCGCATCGAACCCATCCGTCTTGTGGCCCACCCAGTAGCCCAGCGCCACCGTCACTCCCAGCTTCTGCGCCTCATCCAACTTCTTGCGCGTGTCGGCGTCCACACCCCACAGCCGGATTGAATTGCCGCCATCCGCCACCAGCACCGCGCGCGAATAATCGCCGCCGCCGCCCTTGATGAAATAAGGCTTCCCGCCGCGCAGCAATTCCCATTTGCCATCGGCGGTTTTGTGAACCTCCACTTTGACGGGTGATCCCGCTGCCACGTCTGCCGCCTGCGTCACCTCCGCAGCGCCTGCGCCGCCGGTGGAAAAAGCCATCACCGCCACAGTTGCGGCCGATGCGGTGCAATTCAATAAAAATTTCATCGCATTCCTCCATTTGTCATGGTTAGTGTGTTATTCATAATATAATTGTTTGTTGCACCGGGATGGTGGAGCAGGAGACAACCGCCGCACCCAGGCTCACGACCGCTGCGCCGATGGCCAGCCACCCACACGCCTTCCGCTTCGCGTTTGAAACTGAACAAAACACATCCGCACGGACTAGGAGCGGCGCAGGGTAATTGCTACTGTTCATTCTCAACTTGACTCGACGGTTAAACTCAGACGCGTGGCTGGATGGTTATCATCCTTTCCGCATCAGGAATCTTTCCAGTTCTTCCAGCGATTTGCCCTTGGTTTCAGGAATGGCCAGCAATACGAACAGCAGCGCCGCCAGCGCCATGAGTCCGTAGCCGAGAAAGGTTCCTGCCGCGCCGAAGTGTGTCAGTTCCCACGGGAAAATAAACGTGACCGAGGCGCTCACGACGGAATTCCAGAAGCCGACCACGGAAATCGCCGCGCCACGGTAGGCGTTCGGGAAAATTTCCGACAGCAGCACCCACATCACCGGCCCCAACGAAATGGCAAACGACGCGACAAACCCGATGATGGCGAACAACACCACCGAGGCACGGATGTTCAACCCGGCGGTGGCCAGCGAATCATGAAATGGCGTCAGCCGGTCCGCGCCCAGCTTGGTATCGAGGTCGGCGAGAAAATCCTTGTCCGTGGCGAAAACTTTCGGCTCCAGCTTTTGGAGATCGCCAATCAAGTCGGCCGGAACTTTATTTGCACTCAGAACGGCAAAAGATTTTTCCGTCAGTTGATAATTGGAATTGTGAAATGCCCAGGAGCAGGTCAGCAGCGAAATCGCCATCCCGGCGGCCCCGATCACCAGCAGCGGCTTGCGCCCCAGCCGGTCAATCCACTTGATCGCCACGAACGTCATGCCGAGGTTGACCAACCCGACGATGACGGCCTGCTTGAACGCTGCGTTGGTGCCGCCGCCCGCCTGTGAAAAGATCGTCGGCAGATAATAGAAGATGGCGTTGATGCCGGTGATCTGCTGGAAGAACGCAATCGTCAGCGCGATCAACATCACAAACCGCATCCGGCGGCTGAACAAAATACGCATTATGGACCGTATCTTCCGGAAAAACGATACATTCACCCCGACGCCGGCAACTTGTTCCGCCGCGTTCTGGCGGACGCTGCGGATTTCCTCCGCCGCGTGCTCCGGACCGGCAACCTTCGTGAAAATTTTCAGCGCCTGGTCTTCACGGCCTTTGCCGAACAACCAGCGCGGACTTTCCGGCACGAAAAACAGCAGGAAGAAATACAACGCCGCCGGAATGGCTTCCACGCCCAGCATCCAGCGCCAGCAATTGTCGCCGAGTCCCAGCAGGAAATAATTGGAAAAGAACGAAGCCGAGATGCCGATGACAATCATCAGCTGGTTGAACGAAACCAGGCTGCCGCGCAACGCGGACGGCGCAATTTCGGCGATGTAAACCGGCGCGATAAGAATCGCCCCGCCCACCGCGATGCCGCCGAGCACCCGCGACAAGACGAAGATGGAAAAATTCGTCGTGGTCGCCGACAGCAGGGCGGAAACGGTGAACAGCACCGCCGTGAGCATCAGGATTTTTTTCCGGCCGAAGGCGTCGCTCAGGAATCCGGCCAGCGCGTTGCCGCCCAACGCGCCCCAGCCGAGACAGCTCACGGCCAGGCCGAGCTTCCAGTCGCCGCCAGGGCCGGTCAGGGCAAAGTAGTTCTTGATGAACGGCACGGCACCGGAAATCACCGTGGCATCAAAGCCCAGCAAGAAACCGCCCACCGCCACAATCAACGCGACGGACACCGTGAATAATTTGCCCTGTTTCATAATGAGGATGATCTTGCTTGTTCCACGGTCTTTGTCGTCAGCCAGTTTTTTCAACTGAACCCGTCAAACCACAGGTGTTCGCCGCCAAAACCCCGATGCCTAGACTGAGGCGACAAAGGTCAAAACCCATGCCGAGCGGACGGAATTTCTTAATTTTTTAATTCACATTTTAAATCCGGGAAAATTACGCCGACAACACAACGAGGAAAAGGCATCCCATGCCAAAAAGCGATGCAAATTATGACGCTTCATACGACCCGTAAAATAAATGGAATCTATTGACAATAATTATCGCGGGACTGATTTTATGTCAACGAATATATTACATTTTCGGCGCGGCAAATTGGGCAAAAACAGCACGGCATAGATTTGGAGACGGCGGGATCTTTTGCGGAAGCGCTCGCCCAGTATCAACAAGCCGCGAAAATTGATCCGCAATTTGCCGACCTGCAATTTCGCATGGGAACCTGCGATCTGGCTTTGACAAATTATGATCAAGCCCGGAGTGATTTTGAACAGGCACGCGATTATGACGCGCTCGATTTCCGGTCGGACACGCGCATCAATGCGGCGATTCAGGAAGCGGCAGCCCGTCATGCCGGTCAGGGCGTCGCTTTGTTTGATGCCGCCAGGATTTTCGCGCAAAATTCTCCGGCGGGCATTCCCGGGTTGGAATTGTTTTACGAACATGTGCATCTGAACTTTGCCGGCAATTATCTGCTCGCGCTGAACTTCGCCGAACAGGCGAGAAAAATCCTGCCCGCCAGCATCACCGCCCAAGACAAGAGAAGCTGGACCACCGCCGAACTCTGCAATTCCCGCCTGGCCGCGACCGTCTGGGATCGCCAGCGGGTCTGGGAACCAATATTGAGCCGCATCAACTCGCCGCCGTTCACCGGACAATTCAACCATGACGCCATGCTCAAGGTTTACGCCGCCAAATTGGAGGAGGCCAAATCCGGGCTGAACACCCAAACTCCCGAACAAGCCCGGCACATGTATGAACAAGCGCTGGCACTGGCTCCGGACGACTATTTTTTGCACGCAAATTTTCAGCGGTTTTTGGAAAAGGGCGGCAATTTGCCCCGGACGATCACTGAGGCCAAACGCTGCTGTGAACTGGTGCCGTGGTTGCCGGGGGGATTTTATTATACCGGCACATTGCTGGTCCGCGCTGGAAACACCACCGAAGCCGCCGATTACTTTTTACGGGCGCTGGCCATTCGCAGCGACTACGCGGAAGCGCTGGACGCCATGGGAACAATATTGGCAAATCAGCAAAAATCCGCCGAGGCCGCCGGCTGGTTCAATCGCGCCATCCGGGCGAATCCCGACTATGTGGAAGCCTACCTCAACCTGGGTTTTCTCCAGCAAAATCAGGGCGAAAACGACGCCGCCCTGGCCAGCTACCAGCAGGCGGCAAGCTTGGAGCCCGAAGGCCCGGCGGATTATTTCAACCGGGCAAACCTTGCCGCCGCGCGGTATCGCTGGGACGAAGCGATCGCCGACCTGCGCGCCGTGGTCAAAGCCAGGCCGGAATTCTGGCAGGCCCGCTACCAGCTCGGGGTGCAACTGGCGGCCAAGGGGGAAACCGACGACGCGGAAAAACAATTCTCGGCGGTAATTTACCACCGGCCGGATTATTCCCCGGCGCACTTGGATCTGGGAACCGCCCTCGCCACGCAAGGCAAGCTTGAACCTGCGCTGGCCGAGTTCCGCACCGTTTTACAGCTCGATCCGGCAAACGCATCCGCCCGGCAACAAATGGCCGCGATTGAGTCAAAACTGCATCCTGACCATTGATCCCTTTGTCTGAGGATCCGGTTCAGGAAAATGGCCCGGGTAGAACAGCTGAACCATTTCTCCGATTAAGAGGACAGTCGGAGCTTGGCGGCTTCCGGTTAAACGGGCATACTCCACCCAGATTCGCTGCTTCAGATTTTTTGTGCTATGAAACTGGTGGCCAAACAAGCCGGGCGGGGCGTGCGGAAAAATGCCGGCGGCACAGGTGTGCTGCTCCTTTGCCTGCTGCTCGGCTGCCTCGGTTTGCCGGCCAAAGATGTCAAGGATGTTCCACTGGAGGAATTGCAAACCGCACAGCAGGTGCGGCAGATGCCCCGCGAACTGGCCGCCCGCCAGAATCCAGTGCATCTGCGGGGGGTGGTGACGTTCTTCGACCAGAAAAATTTCTTCCGCTTCCTGCAGGACGACACGGCGGGCATTTATTTTTTCCTGGGCGATTCCCCGACTAATCCGCCACTGGCGGCGGGACAACAGGTCGAAATGGATGGCGAAGTAAGTCCGGGCGAGTTTGCGCCAATTGTAATTCCGTCCAAGATTCAAATCCTGGGCGCGGGCACCTTCCCCGCCGCCAAGCCGGTGACGTTTGAGCAACTAGTCAGCGGGCAGGAGGACAGCCAGTTCGTGGAAGTTCGCGGCATTGTCCGCGCCGTGCATTTTGATGAGGAATCCGGATATTTTCTGCTGGAAATCACCACGGGCGGGGGACGGTTGACGGCCTACGCGAGCAAATTGCCGGTGACGCAGAGCAGCGACCTGGTGGATCATACCGCGACGGTCAGCGGGGTTTGCGTCACGCGCTTCAACCGCCAGCGGCAGTTGTTTGACATCCGGCTGCTGGTTCCCCGTCCGACGGATCTCGTCGTTGATCCGTCCGAAGCGGGCGATCCGTTCGCCCTCCCGGCACAATCCATCGTGAAGCTGATGCAGTTCACCCCGCAAGGTCCTTACGGCCATCGCGTCAAGGTTGTTGGCACGGTCATTTACCGGCAAAATGACGACGCGCTGTATATCGAAGATCAGACCGAAGGGCTTTATGTTGAAACCAAGCAGGCCGGACCCCTGGCGCTGGGGGATGAGGTTGAAGTTTTGGGGTTTCCAGCCAATGGCGTCTATACGCCGATGCTGCAAGACGCAGTTTTTAAAAAAATCGGGACGGGGCCTTTGCCCGAACCGGTGCCGATCAACACCGACGAAGCGTTGAAGGGAAATTATGACTGCCGGCTCGTGCGAATGGAAGCCACCTTGCTGGATCGCGCGCGGCATGGCCGCGAACAATTTCTGGTGTTGGAGACGGCCAGCGGCTTCATCTTCCACGCTTACCTCGACCCCAAGAAGGGCGAGCCGGATTTCGCCAGTCTGCAAAATGGCAGCAAGGTGGCGGTCACGGGCGTTTGCCTGATCGAACCCGGCAACAGTTGGATTGCCGGGGAAGCTTGGCGCGCCAAATCCTTTCGAATCATGTTGCGGTCGGCGGCCGACGTTTCAATTCTCGAAAAACCGCCGTGGTGGAATCTGCAGAAACTTCTTTGGGCGATTGGCCTGCTGATCGTAATCGTGCTCGGGGCATCCACCTGGGTCGTCGTCCTGCGCCGGCGCGTCCAAAAACAAACCCGCATCATCCGCCAAAAATTGCAAACCGAGGCCGCCCTGAAGGAGCGCTATGAAGACCTTTTTGAAAATGCCAACGACATGGTGTTCACCCACGATTTAAACGGCCGAATCACGTCCCTGAACAAAACCGGCGAACAACTGCTGCAACGGCCCCGGCACGAGATCATCGACAAACGGCTGGTGGATTTTGTCGCCGAGGAACAACGCGCCGCGGCCGAGCAGTGGCTTAATCTCGTGGTCAAAAGCCCGGAAATCCCGCCGGTCGAATGGGATTTCATGACGGGAACAGGTCAACGTATCCGGCTGGAAATCGGCGCCCGCATGATCGAGCAGGATGGCAAAAAAGTCGAAGTGGAGGGCATCGCGCGCGACATCACGGAGCGCAAGCGTTTGGAAAAGGAAATTTTGGAAATCAGCAACCGGGAGCAGCGGCGCATCGGGCATGATTTGCACGACGGCGTCTGCCAGTTGCTGGCCGGCGTCGCCTACCGGGTTGACATTCTGGCCGACCAGCTTCAGGAAAAACACCTGGCCGAATTTTCCGAAGCGGAACGGGTGGGCAGCCTGATCAACGAAGCCATCACACAAACGCGGGGGGTCGCCCGCGGTTTGTTTCCGGTGCAATTGGAGGAGAACGGTTTGATCTGGGCGCTGGAAGATCTGGTCACCAACGCCGGCAGCATTTTCCGGATCAAGTGCGATTTGTCCTTTGCCAAACCGTTGCCGCTCGTGGAAAGCGACGCGGCCTTGCATTTATATTATATCGTGCAGGAAGCCGTGCTGAATGCCGCCAAACATGGAAACGCGAGCCAGATTAATATTTCTTTGGCGTGCCAAGGCGACCGCTTTATGCTATCCATTCAGGACAATGGCACCGGCTTTGAACTGTCCGGCGGCAATTCCACCGGGATGGGCATTCGGATTATGCGCTACCGCGCCCGGGTGATTGGTGCGACTTTAGACTTGAAAAGTCGGCTTGGTCAAGGCACTCAAGTCACCTGTGTATTTTATGCCGCCCCGCAAAAAGGCGGGAAGGAAGTGAAACACGCCCCAAAACCGGCGGCAGATGAACCCAGCATAAAGACAGCGACCTAACGCCCATGAGCAATAAAGCATCGGAAAAAAAACAGATTTTCATTGTGGACGACCACGCGATGTTTCGCGAGGGCTTGCGACAACTGATCGATCGTGAAGCGGACCTGGCTGTGTGCGGCGATGCCGCCGACGCGACCGAGGCGTTGGAAAGCATCAACAAGTCCGAACCCGACCTCGTCATTGTGGACATTTCCTTGTCTGGCAAGAGCGGCATTGATCTCATCAAGGCAATAAAAGACAAACATGAGGATTTGCCCGTTCTGGTAGTTTCCATGCACGAGGAGACACTTTATGCCGAACGGGCCTTGCGCGCCGGGGCGATGGGCTATGTGATGAAGCAGGAACCCGGCAAGGTGGTCAAGACGGCCATCCGCAAATTGCTCGCCGGCGACATGCACCTCAGCGAGCGCATGGCCAGCGGCGTCATCTCAAAATTCATCCGCGGCGGCGACGAGCTTCCGCCTTCACCGCTCGAGAAATTGAGCGACCGCGAACTCGAAGTGTTCCGGATGCTCGGCCAGGGCAAGGGCGTCCGGCAGATTGCCGAGGAACTGGGCCTGACCATTCCCACCATCAATTCCTTCAGAAATCGCATCAAGGAAAAGTTGCAGTTGAATTCCTCCACGGAAGTCATGCTCCACGCCATCCACTGGTCACGCTAAGAATCGGCCAAATGAAACAGCCAGTCGTCCGGCCTGCGGGTTTTAATCGGTGGCAGCGGAGATTCCGAACGGTTTGCGGCATGGTCGAATCAGCCAGCCTCACCACCGCCCTGATATGCTTAGCGACCCTTGGATCATTCGCGCAACCGGCGTCTGAAATTCCGAGTTCCGTCGAAGTCCTGCCCGCGTCAAGTCCTTATGGTGAAGCCACAGTCATTAGAAACATTCCCTACGCCGCCCATCCGACACCGCGGCAAAATTTTGACCTGTATCTTCCCGCAAATAAGACCGGCCAGCCATTCCCGCTTATCGTCTGGATCCACGGCGGCGCGTGGATGATGGGCATCAAGGAATGGGACAACGTCAAGTATCTCGTCCGACACGGCTATGCCATTGCCAGCATTGATTATCGCCTCAGCACAGAAGCTCCATTTCCCGCCCAGATTCAGGATTGCAATTCGGCGCTGAACTTCATCCTGGCTCACGCCACGAACTATGGAGTCAGTTCCCGGCGGTTCGTCGTGGGCGGCGGTTCCGCCGGCGGACATCTGGCGTTGCTGCTGGGTTTGGCGCGCGATGAAAAAGATTTCGGCGCGGATGCCTCAATCAAACCATTGGCCATCCTCGATTTTTTTGGCCCGGCTGATTTTAACCGGATGCAGAATGACCTCGAAACAATTCATTCCGAAAAAGGCTTGGAACTTTTCAAAGATGCCGGCGGCAAATTGCTGGGAGCGCCAGTGGAGCAATCTTCCGCCAAGGCAAAGCTGGCCAGCCCCATCAATTATGTGAGTGCGGCAAGCCCGCCGGTGCTGATGCTTCAGGGAAACAAGGATGACCTGGTGCCCGCCGCCCAAAGCCGGCGTTTGCATGAAGCGTTGGATCAGGCGGGAGTAAAAAACCGGATCATCATGGTGGATGCCGGCCACGACGGCCCGCTCTTTTCAGCGCCGGAAATTGAGCCCAAGGTGGTCAGCTTCTTAAATGAAGTTTTGGAAAAGCCCGTTCAAGCGAACGTTCACCGGCCGGAATAACGCAGACGCACCGAGTAAAGTGATGTTCGCGCGGCAATGAAAAGCGTCTGGTGATCTTCTCCGCCAAACACCAGTTGAATCGGGCGTTCGGGAACTTCGATGGTGTCAATCAATTTGCCCGCCGGGTCGTAAACATAAATCTGGCCGGCGGCGATATAGACATTGCCGCGCGAATCCGTCGTCACGCTTTCGCCGCCTTGTTCGGCAAACAGCCGGAAGTTTTTCAGGCTCCCATCCGGGTTCACGTCGGCCGCCCAGGTTCGCAGGTTGGATTCGTCGGTGACATAAAACGGCTCGCCTGGCACGGCGCGGCCCAAACCGAACGAACGGATTGGCGGACTGGATTTGACGCCCCAACTGGTGGTGCCATCGAGAAAATCTTTGCCAGCAGTCAGAACGGTCGTTCCGTCGGGCGAAACAAATTGAGCGGCGGGATGGGATAACGATTCGCGGTTCAAGTTCCAGTCGCTGGCGGGCAGGAATAAATTTTTCCCGGAGCGGTCGGTGACAGCTTCAGGCTTCAGCAATGCGATGTTGCTGCTCGGATTCAGGGAATAAACGACTCCATCTCCCGCATAGGAAATGACTATCAGGTTTCCCGCCTCATCTACAGCCAGATTGACCGGATCCAGCGGCGCGTCACTGATGGTGGAAAGCTGCCGCGACGAGGCGTTCCAGCAATAGATTCGCTGCCAATGCGCATCCACGAAATAGAAATCGCCGCGAGGTCCGGTTGCGCCGCCGGAGATGTTGAAAAATCCGCCGGCCAGTTTTTCCACCTTCGCGCCGGATGCGACGACGGGTGAAGTTTTCACCGGCGGCACAGGAGCTGCCTTTCCGGAAATATCCAGCCCGGCAAACTCATGCTGGCGGATTTCAAGGTTGTGCGTCTGGTCATGCACGGCGGCATCAAAACTCGCCTTGCTGTTGCTGTCGCAATGGAAATTACGTAAATGGATGTCGTGCGAGTTGGAAACTTTCACGGCCCACGGAAACGGCTGGTAGGAGCTGATGACGCGGTAGCTGTGATAATTGGCGAAGGTAATGTCGTGCGACGAATCAATTTCAATCGGCAAACAGAAACCGCTTTCGCCACGTTCTTCTTCCGTTTGCAACGCGTAGAAACTCCAGTGCGCCGCGTTGCGCACCTGAACTTCATGGCGGACATGATGCTCGCTCGAAATCTGGTAAGCGCGCCCCGGCGTCTCGGTGTCAGAAACAACCATCCCTGCCTGGGCAAATGTTGAAGGAGTCCAAATATCCAGAAATGTTCCGCCGCCGCCGGACGTGATCCAGAGGCTGGGATACTGGCTGTCCCAATGACGGTTGGGATTGGGATCGCCGTTGTGACTTTCGTTATATGGCCTTTGACGGGAACCATCGGGCAAAGGCGTGCCGTGTCCGCCCAGAAAACGAACGTCGTTCATCATCGAATTGGCACCGGCTTTCCAGAGCGCGGCGACCGCCCGCCGGTTGTTGCCTCCGGTGTAAAGCCCGATGCCAATGACAATGTTGCTACCGCCCGTGGGCGCTTCCAGCAATGCTTTGGGCGCACCGACACCTTGGTAATCAGGCGTGCCGTCTGGCAAAATAATCTGTGTTGCGCCCGGATGCAGCCCGATCAGCACGGTGTCGGACTTCAATTTCAACGTGTCGCGCACGACGTAAAAACCGGAGGGCAGGTAAATGGCGCGATGCTCTTCAATTGCTTTTTGCAGCACGGCGGTGTCGTCGGTTTGTCCGTCGCCTTTTGCACCCAGGTCACGCAGGTTGACCCAAGTATCACACGCCGGCAGTTGGGCCAGATCGGAGGCAACCGGCGGTGGCAGCGTGGTCAACGGCGCGGCATCAAAACGAGTTTCAATTTTCGGCACGGCTCCCATGTCGGCGTAGTCCAATCCGTGGGAAAAAATCTTCACGCCATAAATTTCGGCGGGAGCGGCAAAATGTTTGCCGCTGTCACGCGACGCGGCAAAAACCGGCACGTTGCGGCAGGTCACGCCTTCCATGTTAATCTCGGTGCGCGGACTTTTCTCCATGCCAAAGATGAATGCCGGGCCGGAAATGTCTTCGAGGCGGGCGTCCTTGACCCAGAGTTCATCCGCCCAGTCCGGCTCGATTTCGACAGCGGCGGGCACTTGCCGGAAGTGCGGCCGGATCAGCGTCAATCCGGCTTCGTGTTCCAGAATGGCCGCCTCGCGCTGGCCTTCAAAAGTGGAGTCAATAACCGTCAACTGCCAGCCGGGCGAAGGCTTCGCCGTCCAAATCGCGTGTGTGCCGCCGAAGAAATGGACGTCCTCGATCACATTGCCGCCTTCGTGGACACCGGCCAGCGCCGGGCCGAGATGAAAATCCATGTGCGCGAGAAAACAGTGCTGCGCATAATGCGCCCGCACCACAACCGCGCCAGCATTTCCGTCCTCAACCGTGAAATCAATATTGGCGAGCGCGGAATAAAAGGTGCCGGGATTGGCATCGGGAATTGAGCCTGGGTCGGATTGTTGATTTTGCGGCCGCGCGCCGGCGAAAAAAATCATGAGCTTTTCATGCGCCGCGTCGCCGAAGCCCGGCGTGTTCGCGGGCAGCACGATGACCGGCCTTTCGGCACCGTAACCGATGAGCCGGATGCCGGGCCAAATATAAATGGTATCACGCAGGTGATATTGTCCCGGCGCAAGCAGGATGATGCCCTGGCCGGTGGTTTCCTGAACCCGGTTGACCGCCTGCTGCAAAGCTGCGGTGTCATCGCCACCACCGGAGGGAGCGACATAAACCGCCTTGGCATCTTCCAGCCGCTGCGTGTAAAACGAGGCGGACCAAACTGGCACCGTCGTCACAAGCCCCAGCAGAACCGGAATCAAAACTTTGAAATTCATCGCGCGGTGTTTTTGAGCTTAAAGTCGAGATAGGCCAGATTCATGTTGCCTTCGGTGACGACATGCAGCGTCAGGACGCTCACTCCTTTGGGCAGTTTCACCTCGGCGACATTGGTCATGACGTTCCAATGATGCCACTGCCGCCAAGCGACGGGATCCTTGTCATTGCGGGTTGAAATAATGTTGATCGCAGGAACCAACGGCCGGCCATTTCGATCCAGCGAAATTGTCCCGCCGCGATTCGAGGTGTAAAGCAGATCAATCGAATAAACGCCGGCGTGTTCCACCTCAACGGTCAGGTTGAACCATTCGCCTGGCACCGTCCAGCCGACGTAGAGTTGTCCTTCGGGCGGCTGCACCAGGTCGTAAGGATTGTTGTCAATCGCGTCGTGAAATTTCGTGTAGGACGTATCCACGCCTTCGTGCATCCGGAACTCGTTGAGATAGGTTCCGTCGGCGGGATTCAACTTTCCGCTGCCATTGTTCACCGCATCCGAATCATGATACGCGACGCCTTCACCGCCCAAATCATAGTAGGCGCATTGCACGCGTCCGGGAATTATCTGCGGCCCGCCATGATACTTGCTGTCTTGATATGGCTTGCCCTGATAGCCTTTCCATCCGGTGGACGCGCATCCGCTGACGAACAAAACAAACGTGAGGATCAAGCCTGATTGCAGAATTAACGGGAGTTTTATTTTCATGTCGGTATTGCCGGCGTTTTGACCATGGAATACCACAGTTTAAGAACGGCACGCGGACAATGAAACAAAAACTTTCGCTCGCCGGAAAATTCCCAGCCGCCGGACGCTCACTTCACCAGATTCAACACCGCCAGCACCGCCACCGTCGCCGCCAGAATCAAACCGCTCGGCATGAATTTTTTCGTTTTGGCCAGCCGCACCGCGAACACCAGCAGCAGCACGACCAGCGTCAGGTTCGCCAGCCCCAGCGCGAAGCCCGGCTGGAACACCCCGCGCAGCGTCGTCAGAATCAGCAGCGCGGCGAACACCGCCGACGTGATGAGCGACACCTTGCTCTTGGCCTTGAGAAAACCGATCAGCCCGCCGACGAGCAGCAGCACGATGTAAATCCACAGGACTTTGACGTCGAAATGATTCATGCGCGCAGGCTGCCTCAATTTCCCGACACGTCCAGACTTAAAATCTCGCCCGGCTCGCACTCCGCCGTCACCTCGAACGGCCGGCAGCACACCTCGCAATCCGTCGTGAACCGCTGGTTCGGCACGCTCGTGTCAATGGCCACCTCGGACGCCTGCCCGCAAAACGGACAGGCAATGGATTCGCAAACTTCCACAAGCGAACTCTAACCGCGCTTGGGCAAAGTGCAATGGTTCAAACGAATTAAGTCTTCCCCAATTCTATTTTGGCGAAAATTGATTCATCTGGACAATTTATTTTCACAGGAGCAAATTTTCTTCTTATGAAGAGCAACAGACTATGTTTGCAGTTCATTCACTCATTGAGTTTTGTTTTTATTTGTCTTGCTCTCGTCTCGTGCGGTGACAACAACAAGCCTGCGAGTCCGGAAACATCCAAGCCGACTTCCTTTGATCAAACTACCGATTTTGAGGTTACTTCTTTGTGTGACGGGTCAGCGTATGCAAAATCTTCTGAATCGGGTCTTTGGTATTTGCGCGGCAATAAAGCTGTCAAAGTTACGGTTCTGTCAGATGCTTCGCAAAAATTGCCGGACTTTGAAGAAATAACTCCTATTCTCGACGGAGGCGCATATGCTACATGTTTGTCAGAATCCGGCTTGTGGTATCTGCATGGAGAACACGCCGAAAAAATCAAAGAGGTTTCATCATTGGAAACTCAAACAAATGCAAAAATTTCAGACAATGCGTTTTTTTCGCTCTATATTGCAGAGCACAAAAAACGCAAAGCGGCAGAAGATATTGTCAACAACCCGCCAGAACCGCCGGACAGTTCCGATAATAATTAGCAAAGACTTATTCAAGTTATGCCAACTCCAACGCGGACGGCTTTCATTATAGCTTGCTGTTTTGCGGCTGGACTTGCGTTTTGCGCCACTGAAAAACATCCGTATAATTTTTATATTTTCACGCGTTGGATTGTCTTTTTGACCTGTTGTTGGGGACTGTGCTTTTATCGCAATCTCATTTGGCGATGGCTTATCTTTGCTTACATTGCCGTCGGTGTTATTTTTAATCCAATTCTTCCGTTTCGTTTCCAACGTTCGACTTGGCACAATTTGGACATTGCGGCGGGCATCATTTTGCTGACGTTGCTCGCATTCTATCGCAAGCACAATAATTCCAAATCATGTTAAAAACAAAACGGCTCGCGTCAGCGGTGGCACATTCGCCATCATCGCGTCGCGTTGATTCCAGTTTTACGATTTGCCACTTCCACTGTTTTGAGAGATAGTAGCCATCCGTTTTACGGCATTTATGAAACCCCAAGTCGAAATCTACGACACGACTCTGCGCGACGGTTCGCAGGGCGAAGGCATCAATTTTTCGGTCGCGGACAAGCTCCGCATCGCCGAGCGGCTCGATTCTTTTGGGGTTCACTACATTGAAGGCGGCTGGCCGGGCAGCAATCCCAAGGACATCGAATTTTTCGCCCAGGCCAAAAGGAAAAAATTCAAGCACGCCCGGCTCGCCGCGTTCGGCTCGACGCGCAAAAAAGCCACGCCGGTGGAATCAGACGACCAAGTGCGCCTGCTCATCGAGGCCGGAACGCCCGTCGTCACGATCTACGGCAAGACTTCCATGCTGCATGTGAAGGAAGTGTTGCGCTGCACGCCGGAGGAAAATCTCGCGATGATCGGCGACACCGTGAAATTTCTGAAAGATCACGGCAAGTTTGTCATTTACGACGCCGAACACGGATTTGACGGCTACAAGCTAGATGCCGATTACGCGCTCGCGACATGGCAGGCGGCGGAAAAGGCCGGCGCGGATTTTGTAGTGCTGTGCGACACCAACGGCGGCTGTCTGCCGCAGGAAATCGCCGCCATCACCAAAGTTGCGCTCGGCAAATTGAATTGCAGAGTCGGCATCCACACGCACGACGACATCGGTCTCGGCGTCGCGAATGCGCTGGCCGCGCTCGAAGCCGGCGCGGTGCATGTGCAAGGCACGATCAACGGCTACGGCGAACGCACCGGCAATTGCAATTTGACCAGTGTGATTCCCTGCGTCGCGCTGAAGATGAAAAAATCCTGCGTGCCGGCGAAGTCACTGGCGAAGCTGAAAGAACTTTCCGCGTTCGTGGATGAAGTGGCCAACTTGCGCCACAATCCGCGTCTGCCGTGGGTCGGCTCGTCTGCGTTCGCGCACAAAGGCGGCGCGCACGTCAACGCCGTGCAAAAACTCGCGTCCAGCTACGAGCACATCAATCCCGAACTCGTCGGCAACGAGCGCAACATTCTCATCAGCGACCTTGCGGGCCGCAGCAACATCGTCATCAAGGCGCAGGAGCTCGGATTCAAGCTCACAAATGAGACGCCGGAATTGAAGCCGATTCTCAATCGCGTCAAGGAACTCGAAAACCAAGGCTACGAATACGAGGCCGCCGAAGGTTCGCTGGCGCTGATCATTCGCAGCATCCTCGATCGCAATCCCGCGCTCAAATTCGACGTGGAAAAATATCACGTCTCCATGCGCCGCGACGCCAAACAGTCGGTTTGCGAAGCGACCGTGCGCGTGCGCGTCGGCAAAAAAGTCCACGACGAAGTCGCGGAAGGTGACGGCCCGGTGAATGCGCTGGATTCCGCGCTGCGGTCCGCGCTCGCCAAATCATTCCCGAAGCTCAAAAAAGTGACGCTCACGGATTACAAGGTGCGCATTCTCGACGGCGTGGCCGGCACGGCGGCGAAAACGCGCGTGCTCATCGAATCCAGCGACGGCCAGCGCGAATGGGGCACCGTCGGCGTGAGCGAGAACATCATCGAAGCCAGCCTGCAGGCGTTGGTGGACTCGATGGAATACGCGCTGCTGAAAAAATAATTCAGACAGAATTTACAGAATTAACAAAATTGGATTTGATGCAATGCCGGCCAAGATAATTCTGTAGATTCTGTCAATTCTGTCTAAATCATGTCTGAAATTTCCAAAGCTTACGAACCGCAGTCCGTCGAGGACAAGTGGTATCAATTCTGGCTGGACGGACAATTTTTCGTCGCCAACGAACATTCCGCCAAGCCGGCGTATTCCATCGTCATTCCGCCGCCGAACGTCACCGGCGTGCTCACGCTCGGCCACGTGCTCAACAACACGATTCAGGATATTCTCTGCCGCAAGGCACGCATGGACGGCAAGGAAGTTCTCTGGCTGCCCGGCACCGATCACGCGGGCATCGCGACGCAAACCGTGGTCGAACGCACGCTGAAAAAAGCCGGCGAGATCAAACACCGCGATGATCTGGGCCGCGAAAAATTTCTGGAACGCGTCTGGGAATGGAAGGAAAAGCATGGCGGCATCATCATCCAGCAATTGAAGAAGCTTGGCGCGTCATGCGACTGGACGCGCGAACGCTTCACGATGGACCCGGAATATTCGCGCTGCGTGCAGCGCGTGTTCGTGGACCTCTACAAAAAAGGCCTCATCTATCGCGGCAAGCGCATGGTGAACTGGTGTCCCGCGTCGCTCACGGCGTTGTCCGACGAAGAAGTCGTGATGAAGGAGCAAAAAGGTTTCCTCTATTATTTCAAAGTCGAAGTTGAAATGGGGAGCGCGACCGTCCCGGTCGCAGATTCCGGCGTCGCGCCGGAATCCTCGTCCGACAAATTTAAGTTAGAGAAAAAAGCATCGGGCGCGACGCCCGCTGCGGCAACCGGGACGGTTGCGCTCCCTGAGGAAAAGATTTTTCTGACGATTGCGACGACGCGGCCGGAAACCATTCCCGGCGACACCGCCGTGGCGGTAAATCCGAAAGATCCGCGTTACGCGCATCTCATCGGCAAGCACGTCGTGCGTCCGCTGCCGGTGGAATTGCCGCGCGAACAGAAGCTCATTCCGATCATCGGCGACGAGCATGTAGATTTTGCCTTCGGCACCGGCGTTTTGAAAGTGACGCCCGCGCACGACAAGGCGGACTTCGAGATCGGCGCCCGGCACAAGCTCGCGCAGATCGAAGTCATTGACGCGAAAGGCCACATGAACGACGCGGCGGGCGCGAACTTGCGCGGCCTCGATCGTTTCAAGGCGCGCAAAGTGGCCGTGGAAAAATTGACCGAACTCGGCGCGCTGGAAAAGGAAGAACCTTACACGAACAACGTCGGCTACAGCGAGCGCGCTGATGTGCCGATCGAGCCGCGCCTGAGCGAGCAATGGTTTTTGAAATATCCGAGCGTGGAAAAAGCGCGCGAGTGCGTGGATTTGGGGAGCGCGACCGTCCCGGTCGCCGATTCCGGCGTCGCGCCGGAATCTTCTTCACGCGCGGGGATTCCGTCCGGCGGGACGCCGAACGGTGCGGACGGGACGTCCGCGCTCCCCAAAATGCAGTTCCATCCGCAGCGCTGGGCGAAAGTTTACGACCACTGGATGGGTGGCTTGCAGGATTGGTGCGTCAGCCGCCAGCTTTGGTGGGGACATCGGATTCCGGTGTGGTATAACGCTGAAGTCCGCGCGAAACTTTCCACGAGAATTCCTGTCATTGAACTTTCAGGCCAGGAACTGGCTGGCGCAAACATCAAACAACTCCGCGATGCCGCATGGGAATTCGCGAATCAACACGCGCTCCTGAATCACTCATTTCCAAACGCCGAAACGGGTTGGGAGATTATTGTCCGCCCCGCCAGTTTGGAACACGCTTTCACGCACCAAGGCGCGGCCAACATCAAGGCCACGGTCGTCTTGCCAGAATTGATTCGCACGGCGATTAAAGTTGGCTCGCTGCATCATTTGCCGCCGAACGAACACTTCAAAGCGGTTCATCTTTTCGTCGCGGCGGCGCGCATTGCGGGTGAATTGTATCAAGTGAAAATCACTGTGAAGGAACATCTGGACGGCCAGAAACTGTATGACCATCAACTGTTCAAAAGAAACACGCCCGACGGTGAATCTCCGACGCCAGCCACTCTCGCGAGTGAACTGACCCGGCCTACATCGGGCGCTGATATACTGATAGCCGATTTATTCGAAAGCGTCAATACCGACACCACTTTCACACGGTGTCAACTTGAAGAGCCTGGGCCGGGCTGGATTCAAGACCCTGACGTCCTCGACACCTGGTTCAGTTCGTGGCTGTGGCCGTTTGCGACGATGGGCTGGCCGGAGCCGACCGGCACGTTGAAAAAATTTTATCCGACCACCGACCTCGTCACCGGGCCGGACATCATTTTTTTCTGGGTCGCGCGCATGATCATGGCCGGCTACGAATACATGGGCGACCCGAAGTTCGGGCTGCCCGATGCGATGCCGTTCCAGAATGTTTATTTCACCGGCATCATCCGCGACAAGCAGGGGCGCAAGATGTCCAAGAGCCTCGGCAATTCGCCCGACCCGCTCGACCTCATCGCGAAGTTCGGTGCGGATGCGTTGCGCTTCGGCGTGATGCGCGCCGCTCCGCTCGGCCAGGACATTTTGTTCGATGAACAGAACGTGGAGCTCGGCCGCAACTTCTGCAACAAGCTCTGGAACGCCTGTCGCTTCCGGCAGATGCAGGGCGGTGAAGTGCAGGGCGAGATCGAACCGACGCTGCTTTCGAGCGATGACAAATGGATTCTGCTCAAGCTGGACGCAGCCATCCGCGAAGTAACCATCGCGCTGAATGAATACAAATTCAGCGACGCGACGGCGGCGCTCTACCGCTTTTTCTGGAGCGAGTATTGCGACTGGTATGTCGAGGCGAGCAAGGCGGTGTTCTTCGGCGCGGACGAGAAGCGCAAGGCGAACACGCTGGCGGTGATTGATTTCGTGCTGTCGCATACGGTGCGGATGTTTCATCCGTTCCTGCCGTTCATCACGGAGGAATTGTGGCACGGCATGGGTTACGCGACCGACATGCCGGAAAATCAGGGCGGCAAAACCATCATGTTCGCGCCGTGGCCGATGCCGCTCGACGACGATTTCAAAGGTCATTACGGACTGGATGAATGCTACCTGAAAATCGCGGGGGCCAAATACGAACTGGTTTCGCAGGGCCGCAATCTCCGGCGCGAGGCGAACATTTCAACCGCCAAAAAAATCCGTTACGTCCTGAAGCCGGTGAATTTTCTGCCGCCGCACGACATCGAAGTGATCCGGCTGCTGCTCAACGCCGAGGCGGTGGAGGCGAACGAAAATTATCAGCCGCCGAAAGGCACGCTGACGGCGCGGACGGAACTGGGCGAATTGTTTCTGCCGCTGGAAGGTTTGCGCAGTCCGGAGGAACTGGCCGCCGAGAAGGCGCGGCTCACCAAGGAACTCGAAAAATACGACGCGGAGATTTCCAAGGTCGAGCAGAAACTGGCCAACCCGAACTTCACGCAGAAGGTTCCGCCACAGGTGTTGCAGGAACATCAGCAGCGCCTCGCCGAGTGGCAGGCCAAGCGTGCAGCCGTGAAGGCCGCGCTCGACGCGCTGGGATGAGCCGGGCGGAACGCTGCTGCGCAGCCCAAATCAATTCTCGACAGGCCGGATAAATACGCTTAAAACCGGTCTATGAAACGTGCCAAACCACAAAACCGTGGTTCGCGGTTATGTTAGACCGCTAACACCGTGAACCCAAAACAGCACAACTACGCCACGGTTCTTGAATGGGACGAGAAACGAACACAGGAGCTTTCCAAGATGTTCAAGCCTTACCTTCAAGTCACAGACGCCTACGCCGACTTGGTCTGCGAGATTGTTGATGTGATTGGCACACAGAAGCCTTCATGCACCCAGGATATTGTCGTGCGCGATTTGTTGGCTGATGTTTTTGATTCACTCGTCGAAGCCCGCCGGATCATTCTGACCGGCAAGTGCAGCACTGCCTATCCTGTGGCACGCCGGGTTTATGAGTCTCTTTCGTTGATGGTTTTGTGTGCCCTTGACCCCAAGATAGCAGACAAGTGGCATTCTGGATGTGAGATTCGGAATGCGGAGGTGAGGCGGGAACTGGCAAAGCACCCGTTCGGTGAGGCGGAGGACGCCACGAGGAGGCTCTACACCTTTTTCACTCTTGGTGCTCACCCAAATCGAGGTTTAATTCCACGCCGCTTTCTCGGTGAGGACAACGAGTTTGTTTTAGGTTCAGTCGGCGCTCCAAGCTTGGCACTGGTGACGGAGTATTGCACGATTCACCTGCGCATGTGGTTTTGGTTTGTAGCTGTGTTGCTGCATCATTATAAGCGTCTTGTTGAAGCCGCCAAAACCGATTTCGGCAGGCGATATTTGCATGTCGCCGATGTAGCACAGAAGCTTCAGCCTGAACTTGACCGGAATTATGAAAGGCTATTGTGTGAGGAACAGGCACGTTATAATAAGACCCGTGATGCCTAGCCATCCGCCGTCGCCAATTCCATCTGACTGCCCGCACCGGCGGGATTACACGCCACCACTTCATTGACCCTCCGGCAAGCGGGGTTTTCCTGAATTGCGGCTTTCCTAATCGGTTTCCTCGTTTAAGTTTTTGTCCGCATGGAGCACGGACTCGTCACCGACATCGCCATCTGCATCATCGCCGCGTGGATCGTGGCGGTGGCGTCGCAGGTCGCGCGCCAGCCGCTGCTGCTGGCGTATCTGGTCGCGGGCTTCGCCATCGGGCCGCACGGTTTCCAGTTCATCACCAACACGGGCGACATCCAGACCATTTCCACCATCGGCCTGTCGCTGCTGCTGTTCATGATCGGGCTGGAGATTGACCTGCAAAAAATGTTGAGCGCGGGCAAGGTCATCACTTTCACCGCCGCCGCGCAAATCCTCGGCTGCGTGCTGGCCGGCTGGCTGGTCTTTGACATTTGCGGCCCGGCGCAAAACCGGCTGGAGGCGCTTTACCTGGCGGTCGCGGCGGCGATGAGCAGCACGGTCATCATCGTCAAAATCCTTTACGACAAGCGCGAACTGGAGACGCTCGCGGGCCGCGTCACGCTCGGCGTGCTGGTGCTGCAGGATTTGTTCGTGATCCTGTTTCTGGCCGTCCAGCCGGACCTGAAAAATCCGACGATCCATCTGCTGGCGCTCGCGCTCGGCAAGGTGGTGCTGCTCGTGGCGGTGGCGTTTCTGGCGAGCCGGTTCGTGCTGCCGCCGGTGTTCAAAATGATCGCACGCCTGCCGGAACTCGTCCTCGTCGGCGCGCTGGCGTGGTGCTTCGCGCTGGCGGGATTCGCGGAATGGCTCGGCCTGTCCACCGCGATGGGCGCGCTCATCGCCGGCGTGATGATCTCGACCTTTCCCTACACGCTGGATGTCGTCGCCAAGGTCACAAGCCTGCGGGATTTTTTTGTAACGCTGTTTTTCGTCGGGCTCGGCATGGAAATTCCCTTGCCGACGTGGGGCTATGCGCTGTGGACGATTTTCCTCTGCCTGTTTCTCATTGCCAGCCGGTTTGCGACCATCTTCCCGGTGCTTTACACGATGCGGCAGGGCTATCGCGTCAGCCTGCTGCCCACGATCAACCTCTGCCAGATGAGCGAACTGTCGCTCGTGCTGCTCGCGCTCGGCAAGGCCAGCGGCGACGTTTCGGAAAACACCATTGGCATCGCGGCGTTCGCGTTCGCGTTTCTCGCCGTCGGCTCGACCTACGCCATTCTGCAAAGCGACGGGCTGCTGCGCGAGGCGATGCCATTGTTAAACAAGATGGATTTGCAGGACCTCGACCAGACCGTGTTCATCGTCGCCAGCGACGAAAAGCGCAAACGCATCTGCCTGCTTGGTTTTTCATGGACGGCCAGCTCGCTGGTCGAGGAAATCCAGCGGGAACAGCCGGCGCTGATTTCGGAAATGACCGTGGTGGATTTCAACCCGCTCGTCCACGAACGGCTGCGCCAGCGGGGCGTCCGCGCCGTGTATGGCGACATCACGCAGCGCGACGTGCTGCTGCACGCCGGCCTCGCAAGCGCCGAGATCATCATCTGCTCGCTGCCCAACACGGTTTTGCGCGGCGCGAGCAATCTGAAAATGCTCCGGCAAATCCGCGAGCTGAATCCGACCGCGCACATCATCGTCCACGCCGAACTGCTGGCGGACATTCCGGCGCTTTACACCGCCGGGGCCAGCTACGTCAGCGCGCCGCGCCTGCTGGAAGCCGCCGATCTGCTGCACGCGATTGACGCCGCCGAAAAGAAGTTGCTCGAGGAAAAGCGCGCTGCACAATTGGGCCAGCTCGAAGCCCGCACCGAAGTCATTCCATAAAATTTCATGAAACCTGTTTCAACCCCATCAGCCCTCGCCGCCGCCGTGAAGGCCGCGCGCGCCGCCGGAAAAATCATGCGCGACAACTGGCACCGGCCCAAGCGCGTCAATTCCGCCGAGGCCCACGACATCAAGCTCGAACTCGACGTGCGCTGCCAGAAGCTCATCACAAAAATCCTGCACACGGCATTCCCAACAATTTCCCTGCTCGGCGAGGAGGGCGATACCGGCGACGCGGGCAGCGAATACCGCTGGGTGGTGGATCCGATTGACGGCACGGTGAATTATTTTTTTGGGATGCCGCACGCCGCCGTTTCCATCGCAATGCAATGCTGCAAGGGAGATGATTATGAAACGGCTCTCGGCGTCATTTACGATCCGTTCACCGACGAGCTTTGGACAACAACGCGCGGCGGAAAAACAAAGTTGAACGGTCGCGTAGTGCGTGTCAGCAAACGCGGCCAGCCGGGAGAAGCCGTCGTCGCGATGGGCTTTTCCAAGAGCAGGGAAAACATGGAGAAAAGCCTGCCGCATCTGGTGCGGCTGGCGCGGCGGACGTTGAAAATCCGGATCATGGGCTCGGCGGCGCTCGAACTCGCCTACGTCGCATCCGGCCGGCTCGATCTTTACGTCGAGCGCACCATCAACCTGTGGGATATCGCGGCGGGCGCGCTGATGGTGGAAAATTCTGGCGGCGAATGCTGGACGCGGCCCGCGCCGGGTGGAAAATTGCGGATGTGCGCCGACAACGGGCTGTTGAGAAAAAAACTTCAGCTTGGCAGTTTGTTAAAATAGGCAGACCGTCATTCCGGTTTTGGCAGCTTCATCCGACTATCTGCGGCAGAAAACATTGCCCGACTTCAGGGAGAATTGGTGAAGGTGCCGGAAAGAGCGTATGGCACATTCAGCGGGTAATAGGGATAAAAATTGCCACTGAGATTTCCCGAAGTCGCCGTTTTAAAATTCAGCTTCAATGCCATCGGCGGCAAAACGGAACCGGAATAAATAATCAATGGAATATATCCGTTGTAGGGCAGTTGATTCCAGGAATAGGTTGTCAACGTGCCCGGCGCGAAACCGGTGACCGCGTAGGTTCCGCCGCCGGAGTTGTCGAACGAAACCACGTTGGTCGCGATGAGTCCGCTGGTGTAGAACATGGTCAGCGTTTTGCCGAACACGGATTTGGGCGCAAATGTGTTGCCGGCATACTGAATCTGCGCGGAGCGGAAAAATTGCGCCGGTGCCAGCAGGTTCTGCAGGTTGGTGTTGCTGACGGGCAAGGTGGTTTCGATGCCGAGCAGGCCGGCGGTCCAATTGACCAGGTTGCTCGAACTGTAAAGCCGGTTATCCGCGTAGAGCCGGTTGCTGAAAGCCAGGCTGGCGTTCGTGCCCGCCAGCGCGATGACCAGATTGAGGTTGGTCACCAGCGGCAGACCCTGCGCGTTAATATCAAAGGCATTCGCCGCCGTGCCAACGCGCCGGATGTTGATCGCGTTGATGTAAACATTGGTCAGCGGCTTGCTGCTGGCGTCGGTGGGCACCAGGTTGATGGCCGCCACCACATTGGAACCGCCATAAAGCCCTCCGAAAATTGTGTAACCGCCATTCAGCGAGGGCTGGGGCGAAGCGGTGACAAAAAATTGGGAGCCGTTTGAATCCGGCCCGGAGTTGGCCATCGCCAGGACACCAAATTTATCGAACTGCAACGTATTCGTGATTTCATCAGTAAACGCGTAGCCCGGCCCATCCGTTCCCAATCCGTTGGGCGATCCGGCTTGAATCACGAAATTGGTGATGACCCGGTGAAACGTAAGCCCGTTGTAGAACGGATTGGTCCGGGCGAGACCGGTCGGCAGATCCAGCCACGACCGCTGACCGGCGGCAAGCCCGATAAAATTGGCAACCGCCTTTGGCGATTGGGCGTAATACAAGGCACAGGTGTAGCTCCCCATGCTGGTATTGAATTCGGCGTAAATCCCGTTGGTGTATTGACCCAGCCCCCGGGAGACAAAACCCAGAAGCGCCAAAAACAAAATCATTCGGGCCGTTGCCCTGCGTAAAAACATGCGGCTCATCAAAACATCAATGTCACCAGCTTTTTACTAAATGGGCTGGCCCACTCAAAAGCGGAAACGGCTAAACCATCCTGCATCCGGATAGAAAATTCAAGTCCCCAAAGCGGCTTTTAGTTTTTCCAGCGCCTTCGCCCGATGGCTTAACTGGTTCTTCACGTCGTCGCCAAGTTCCGCGAAAGTCTGGTTAAAACCGTCCGGCACGAACAGCGGATCGTAGCCGAAACCGTTCTGGCCGCGCGGTTCAAAGATGATTTTTCCCTCGCAAGCGCCGTCGAAAACTTGTGCGGCCAATTCCTCCGCATAACAAACCGGCGAGGCACTCTCGACTTTTTCATGCGGCACCGGCACCAACGCGATGACGCAGCGGAACCGCGCCGTGCGTTTTTCCGTCGGAACTTTTTTCAGCAGGCGCAGCAGCTTGGCGTTGTTGTCGGCGTCGTTCGAATTTTCGGATTTGTCCAGCGCGGCAAAGCGCGCCGAGTGGACGCCGGGCGCGCCGTTCAAGGCATCCACTTCCAACCCGGAATCATCCGCCAGCACAAAATTCGGAATTCGAAATTCGGAATTCGAAATTTGCGCCAGCCACTTTGTCAGTTCCACGGCCTTCTTCGTCGCATTGCCGGCGAACGTGTCGGCGTCCTCGACAACTTTGGGCGCGCTGGGAAATTCATTGAGCGTCATAAACTGGAATTGTCCGCCGAGGATGGCGCGGATTTCTTCAACCTTGTGCCGGTTGCGCGTGGCGATGAGCAGCGTCGTCATGCAAAAATTCTAGTGAAAATTTTCCCACTGGCGAGCTTGACGCGGCTTTTTCAGCAGGCAAAATCGCGGCATGAATTCCCGTTTATCCTTCGCCCTGGTTATTTTACTGACCTTGTCTGTCACCGGAATCGTTTCCGCCGAAACCGTCTGGCTGGACGACTTGAATCTCGCCGCCGCCTCGCAGGGCTGGGGCGACCCGCATAAAAACCAGTCGGTCGAGGGCCATGCGCTGACCATCGGCGGGAAGAAATTCGCGCGCGGCTTCGGCACGCACGCCGTGAGCGAGCTGTCCGTCAACCTGGATGGCGGCGCGAAGAGTTTTTCCGCGAGCGTCGGCGTGGACGACGAGGTGAACGGCAGCACGGTGTCCAGCGTGGAGTTCATCGTGCGCGGCGACGGCAGGGCGCTGTGGCGCAGCGGCGTGATGAAAGCCGGCGAGCCGGCCAAAGATTGCGCGGTGGATCTGACCGGCGTGAAATCGCTGGTGCTGGAAGTGAGTGACGCCGACGACGGCAACGCGTTTGACCACGCGGACTGGGCGGATGCGAAATTTGAAACGGTTGAAGGCAAAACGGTCGCCGCCGCGGTTCAGCCGCCGCTGGCGTTCGTGGCACCTTATGTTCTCACGCCGCCCGCCCCGGCCACGCCGCGCATCAACAGCGCGGACGTGTTCGGCGTGCGGCCCGGCTCGCCGTTCCTTTACACAATTGCGGCCACGGGCGACCGGCCGATGAAGTTTTCCGCCGACCATCTGCCGCGCGGATTGAAGCTGGACAGCGGCACCGGCCGCATCACGGGCAGCTTGAAAAAACCGGGTGAATTCCTCGTCACGCTGCGCGCGAAAAATGCGCTGGGCACGGCGGGAAAAAAATTCCGCATCGTGGTGGGCGACCAGATCGCGCTGACGCCGCCGATGGGCTGGAACAGTTGGAACTGCTTTGCCGGCGAAGTTTCGGAGGAGAAGGTCAAGAGCGCGGCCGACGCGATGGTCAGGAGCGGCCTCATCAATCATGGCTGGACTTACATCAACGTGGACGATTACTGGCAAAACCACCGTGATTCACAGGACCCGACGTTGCGCGGCCCCTTTCGTGACGCGAAAGGAATCATCGTTCCCAATTCGCGGTTTCCCGACATGAAGGGCATGGCCGATTACATCCACGCGCTCGGCTTGAAGGCGGGGCTTTATTCCTCGCCCGGGCCGTGGACTTGCGGTGGTTGCGCGGCGAGCTGGCAACACGAAGAGCAGGACGCGCAGACTTATGCGCAATGGGGGTTTGATTATTTGAAATACGACTGGTGCAGCTACGGCGACATTGCCGCCGGCAAGGATCCGGACGCCAGGGACATTCCACGTTGGAATGGAACCGCCGCGCAGCCGGAAGGCGCGATTTACCCCTACCGCGTGATGGGCAAATTTTTGCGCGAACAAAATCGCGACATCGTTTTCAGTCTCTGCCAATACGGCATGGCGGACGTGTGGAAATGGGGTGGTTCAGTCAACGGCAATTGCTGGCGCACGACGGACGACATCAACGATTCCTGGAAAAGCATGAGCGGGATCGGTTTCAAGCAGGACAAGGCCGCACCGTATGCGAAGCCGGGAAACTGGAACGACCCCGACATGCTGGTCGTCGGCCAGGTCGGCTGGGGCAATCTGCATCCGTCCAAGCTCAACCCGGATGAACAATACACGCACATCAGCCTCTGGTGCCTGCTGTCCGCGCCGCTGCTCATCGGCTGCGACATGACCAAGCTGGATGACTTCACGCTGAACCTGCTGAGCAACGACGAGGTGCTGGCGTTGGATCAGGACTCACTTGGCAAATCGGCGACGTGCGTGTTGAAGGACGGCGACCTCCGCGTTTTTGCAAAGGAACTGGCCGACGGCGGGCGGGCGCTCGGCTTTTTCAACCTCGCCAGCGCGCCGACCAACCTGCAATTCAACCAGCTTGCGCAGCTTGGTTTCACCGGCAAACAGCACGTCCGCGATTTGTGGCGGCAGAGTGATTTGCCGGATGTGGACGCGGCGGCCGGAGCTTTGCCGCTGACGATTCCGGGGCACGGCGTGTTGCTTTACAAACTCACGGCAGTGAAGTGATTTCAAATGCCGATCAACGCCGCGCCGAGGACGCCGGCGGAGTCGCCGAGCTGATGTTTGACGATCGGCGTCGCGAGCGAATCGCTGAAGACAAACTTCGCCACTTCCGCGATGCCGTCGGTGTAGAGCGCGTCGAATTTTGAAACGCCGCCACCGAGAACGACGATATCCGGGTCAAGAATGTCAATCAGGTTGGCCATGGCGCGGCCGAAGTGGCGGAAGAAAACTTTTATGAACGCCACCGCGTCCGGTTCGCCCGCGTAATATTCCTTTTCAATTTCCCGGAGCGGTTTCTTGACGCCGAACTGCTCGGCGTAGCGCGCCTCCAGTCCACCGCCGCTGATGAGCGATTCCACACAGCCGAACTGACCGCAGTAACATTTCGGGCCGTGCGGATCAATGGACATGTGGCCCCATTCGCCCGCGATGCCCTGCGGCCCGGTGAGAACCTCGCCGTGGTGAACGATGCCGCCGCCGCAGCCCGTGCCCATGATAACGCCGAAAACGAGTTTCTTTCCCTTGCCCGCGCCGAGCAGCGCCTCGGCCATCGCGAAACAGTTCGCGTCGTTCTGGATTTCAATTTTCCGGCCGAGCAGATTTTCCAGATCGGTTTTCACCGGCTGGCCGATCATGCAGACCGTGTTGGAATTTTTCATCAGCCCGGTGCGCGGCGAGACCACGCCGGGCGCGCCGATGCCGAACGTATGCGGCGCATCTTTAATGTGCGCGGCCAGTTCACCGTAAAGTTCATGAACCCGGTTCAGAATGTGACGATAGCCCAGTTCCCGCTCGGTCGCGATGCGCTTGCGGAAAAGCTCCCTTGGCGCGCCGGAGTCTTGGCGAAGACGGCTGCCGTCATCTTCCAGCACGATGCCTTCAATCTTCGTGCCGCCGAGATCCAGTCCGATGCGAAACATATTTTGCAAAGCTTCCGCAATGACGGCGGTTTGTTCAAGCGCGCAAAAAAGCCGAGCTTTGACACGAACTGCACCAGCCCCGGCGGGTCGGCTTCGGCAGTCCCACGACCGGCCCGCGCCTCACCACCACGTTTCCATTTGCAGGCCCCAGACCCAGCCGGCCGTCGCATCCATGTAGTCGTTGCCGCCGACGGAGCCTTTGAACCCGTCCGTCCACGCGGCGTAGGTGACATAGGCCCGCAGGATGGGACGGCTGAAAAACTTGTTTCCCAGCGAGACTTCCGGGGCAAACGTGAGTTTATACAGTGTTCCGGACGGCCCCGCACCGGAATCATCCACATGATCCACACCGCCTTCAAAGGCCAGATCGAAGTGATCGTTGAAATGATAGACCGGCCGCACGCCCCCCGAAAGCCATTGGACGTCCCCCAGCATGTTCCGGTAATCCGTGTATTGATAGATGAGGGCCGGGCTGATGGAAAAATGCGGATTGATGTCCGCCACAAAACTTTCCGTCGCCCGGAAACGCCAGGAATCCGGTTCATCGGAAATGATGTAGGTCCCGTTGGTCAGCGTGGTGGTCTCGTAGCCGGAGGTGAAGGTCTTCGCGGCGCCGGTGCCGAACTGGAGCGACAACTTGTTGACGCCGTCCTCGCTCAGGAAATGCTCGTAGGTGTGGATGACGGTGACGGCCCCGCCCTCGCTGTTGGGCGCCTGCTGGCCGTTGGCGTTTTTGCCGCTGTTCTCGGCGGCAAACACCAAACCGAGTTCAACCTTGCCCGCCGGCAGTTCAAAATCGTAAAGGCTCAAATCCACGCTTTGCTTGCTGAACCCGGCGATGTTGTTCGGGCTGGGCAATGCGGCGATGTCGGACGAATACACGCCGCTCTGCGCGCCGTTGCCGATCCACGCCAGCGCCAGCTTCCCGTTGGCCAGTTCATAATCCTCCATCCCGCCGCCCGCCCCGCTCATGTTGTAGTAGAAAAAATCGTCAATGCTGATGTCCTGCCGCCGGTAGAACCGGTTGCCCGCCCAGAATTTCACGGACGGTTGCGCGGCAAAAACATTTCCGATGGAGGCCCACGATTCCGGGAGCGAGACCTGGCTGGCGCTGCCGCTGGAACTGGAATAGGGATTGTAGTAGGCCATCCGAATCTGCGTCCGGGCAATCGGCCCCGTCGGCGTGCCATCCGGGCGCGGCGGCGGTTCCTCCGCGAAGAGGTCCGGCACATACCAGTTTTTGCCCAGCATCAGCTCGCCGTAATCCTCCGTCTCGTTGCCCAGCCGATACTTCGCAAACGCACCCGGAGCCTGAAACGCCGGCTGCGGCCCGCCTTCCTCATCCCGCCCGTAGCCCGCGCGGAAATACCCGGCCGTGTCCAGATAATCGTTCAACACCTGGTTGAGGCGCGCCTTGAGAAAGGGATTGTTCGTTTCGGCCAGCACCGTTTCATGCCCCGGGCCGTGTTGCTCATACTCGAGGTTGGCAAAGGCCCGACCGCGTTCCGGCACGCTTGGCACGGCGTTCGTGCCGGCGGCCGCTGCGGAGGCATTCGTCGCGGGTGCGTTCGTTTCCAGCGCCTGCAATTGCTGCTCCAGCGCGTCCATCCGTTGCTCATAATCCGACCGCATCTGGCGCATCTCCTCGCGCAGCGATTCGACCGACACATTAGTTTGCGCGAACGCGACGGGGGCCAGCAACAGACCGAGCCACGCGGGCAACGAACGGGCTGTCTGGCGCGCTTTCATCATTTTAATGCCGATGGGATTGAAAAATCATGCCATTCAGAATGTTTAGCTCTGCGCGTCTCGGGTGTGAGCGGGATTAAAAGATATTCCCCGGCAAAGTCAAGCGGTCACCGCCCGACCTGCGGCAAACAAGCCGTTGCCGGCGTCTGAAATGCGTTTCTTGGCATTATGGATGGTGGCAAGCTGATGCAGTCCAATGAGTTTGTTTAATTGACTTTTGGCTCTCAATTCGGTAGCATGAAAGCATGAAGACTGGTTCCAAGCCTTTTGGTTCCATGTTGCTTGGTCTGTGCGCAAGCCTCGGGTGCGCAGGGTTGCTTCACGCGCAAATCGGGGAGATGCCGGTCACTTGGCAGGGATCAATCAGTCTGGTTACGACCAACGATCTCACCTACGCCGAATACCATTGGTTTCTGCTGGGCTGCGCGTGTGAGTCCATTTTTAGCATCGGGCCGGTGGTCCCCTATGATGGCACCAACTTCTGGTTTAATTTCAACCTTCAGGAGGAAACCGGACCCGTGGCGTGCCCCCAGTTTATTGCCAACATGACCACCCCCGCCCTTTTGGGCGAACTGGCTCCGGGCAATTACAGCTTGATCACCGCCTCGTGGGGCGTGCCGGTTGCGACCAATAACTTCACCATTCCCCTCATATCCACCCCGCCCCAGCCGGTTCTCTGTCCCGTCGGGTTTTGCACCAACGGCGGGTTTCAAATCCAGATGTCAAACTGTGACAGCAACCAGAGTTACGTCCTGCTCTGCTCGACCAACCTCGTGAACTGGACTGCGCTTTCGACCAATTCCGGCGGGCCGCCGTTGCTGGACCCCGCCCCCGTCCTGCCCGGTCCCTGCTATTACCGCGTGCAAATTCTCCAACCGTGACGTTTTCGTTCCTGCGCTTCTGACAATCCTAAATTTTGCACAATTGACGCTGCAAAATTTCCGGCGCGCACTCGCGCCGCTCGACCGTTCATGAACGTCCCGACCCCCCTCGCAAATTTTTACCATGACATGGATGGAATGTCGCCAACCGGCCGGCTGGTCGTTGGCATCTTCATGGTGCTGGTCCTCTACTTCGCCATCGTGGGGCTCGACAAAGTGCTCTCCAAGGGCGAACGGAAAATCTCCGACGACCGCTTCCCCAACGACCGCTCATTTCTGCGTATGCTGGATTTTTTTGTCAGCACCTTGTTATACCGGCCCATGCGGATGGACCAGCCGGCTTTTCGCAAAAATACCCGGACCGAGAAGCGCGTGGGCACCTGCGCTCTGGCCTTTATCCCGTTTTTTATGATGCTGACCTTCAAGGGATCAAAACGAATGGACGGGCTGCTGGACACGATGATTTACAACCGGCCAAATGCCCTATGGCTGGAACTCGGTTGTGCGATTGCGGGTCTCGGCTGCATCTTTGTCGGGGTGGTGTTTTTCCTTAAGCTGGCGCCAAGGATTCCGCTGACGATATCTGTTCCCATAACTGCGGCCCTTTGGCTGGTGATGGGGTGGATGATCTGGACGCAAAATCTTTGAAGCGACGCGGGCAACCAAATCTCGTTCCCATTAACCCCGGATGCCTGCCGCCGTCCGCAGCCGCCGCCCGCCGGAAATAAAAAACCGCCGGAACAGTTTCCCGTTCCGGCGTTGGGTTTCCTTCTGACGGTTATTTTCAGGTCGGGCGGAATTGCTGCATCGCCAACCCCATCCCGGTATGGCGGTGCTGCCGCGCTGCCTAATCCGGCAGAGTCACAGATCTGCCCTACCATGGTGGCACTCCGCAAGGAGCGCAAGGTGGTCAGGTGCACATGAGGCTCATCCGCTCGCGCGGAAACCAGGCCACGGAGCTGGCGCTGGCCCGGCTGTTGCGCGCCCATGGAATTTCCGGCTGGCGCCGTCATCTGTTGATCCGCGCAACTGTTGATAGTTCGAAGTTGAAAGTTGATGGCCGGAAGCGGCGCGGCAAAGACCCTCAACCATGAACTAAAAACCATCAACTCGCCGTCCGTCCTGATTTTGTTTTTAGGCAGGTGTGGCTTGCACTGTTCGTGGACGGCTGTTTCTGGCATGGCTGTCCCCGGCACGGAACCAAACCCAAAGGCAATGCGGCGTTCTGGCGCAAAAAAATCTCCGGCAATAAAGCCCGCGACAAATTGGTGAACCGGACCTTGCGGTCGGCCAGGTGGCGTGTTCTTCGGATTTGGGAACACACCTTGCGGTGGGCCACCAGAGACAAGCGGAACGAGGCGCGGCTGCTAAACCGGATTCACCGGATGCTGGATTGAACGCCCGATGTTTTCGCCCCAGCGTGGCGGTTGGAAGTTTAACCGCGAAACATTCGAAATACTCGAAAGGAAAGATCGGGCGTTCTTGTCCGCGTGGTTCGCGTAGTTTGCGTGGTTCGCGGTCAAACCATCCGTGGCCATCCGCCGTGCCCGCGCCCGTCACGGCGAGCTGACGCGGTAAAAGCGGCGCGCGCCGGCCGGGGTGTTCGTGTCGGTGAATTGATACTGGCCCGCGGTGACGTTGGTCAGGTAACCGAGCCGGGTCCATCCGGCAAGAAAAAGCAATCAAAATCCCGGCGGGCGGTCCAGCCGGACGGACGTACGGACGGCGTTTGGCTAATTGAGCGTTGTCGTCCGGTTGCCGCTGTTGACCGCGCTGCCCGTGCCATTCAGCAGATGGGTGATTTCGGTGCCGTCCTGGCCGGTGATCCAGACATCCACCGCATGATGCAGGCTGACCTTTTCGGCGGCTGGAGTTTCAAAGGCGTTAAAGCAGTTGGCGGTGGTTTTGGTAAAGACGCCGTAAACACCCAGCCCGTAAGCCTGATGATTTGTGACCGAGTTTGAAACCTTGTAGGCCGCATAACCATTGATGCCGTCATGCGACCACGCAGCCTGCGACGGCGCGTCGTAGGGCAGTTCGGATTGGTAAAAATAAACCTGTCCGCCATTGCCGTTCCACAAGGTTTGATACTGTTCATGATGCTCGACGAACAGGCCGTAGAGCGTGACGTTGTTGCCATTGACCACCAGGCCGCTGTTACACGCATTTTGCGTCCAGCCCACGCCCGTGCCATGATCCGCCCGCCACAGCCAGAAGTTGTCGCCCACCACATTGTTGGCGTTGATTTCGACGCAGGTGGCGGTGGTTCCGCCGGCCGCCCCGCCCACCCGCATGACCAGGTCGTAGAGAAACAGTGGATCGCCCGCGTGGTCCCGGGAACTGCTGGCCCCGCCCACCTGCAACAAATAAGGCGACCGGATGGGGCCCGCATCGAAAATCAAACCGGCCAGTTTGACGCCACCGACATCGGAAACCACCATGGCGGGAATTCCCGCATCCGGAATCAGCGTCGCGAAACCCAGCCCCAGCACAATCGTATCCGGCCGGGTCACAAGAATGCTGTTGGTCAGGTGATACACGCCGGGGGTAAAAATCAGGTGCTTCCCCGCACTCAAGGCCGCATTGATGCTTGCGGCATCGTCCACGCCGGGTTGCGCGAGATAAAACCGGCCGGTGGGAACCGAGGTTGCGGGCGTGGGACCGGCCGCCCAGGTGGTGCCCACGCTGTTGGTCTGTAGGTCCGGCACCATGACGACGTAATTGCCCCTGGCATCCGTGGACAAATAAGGTTTCTCCCGGATCAAAGGTGTTTTGGCGACCACCGTATAAGGAATGTCCGGCCACATCCCGGCAGGCGGATTGGAGACGCCCACAAACACCATGTTCCAATTGTGCCCGGTCCAGCTTGCCCAGGTGTCGTTTCGGGAGAGCCACTGCTGCTGGCTCAGGGCATTGACCTGGGAATCAATTCTGGAATCGGCAAGGAAACCGCCGCTGGACCAGGCACCACGGTTGGTGTTCGCCAAATTCAGGCTGCCTTTGATGTGCACACGCCGGAGCGAGGTGCCCTGCGACACCGCCCAGGTGACGGGATTGCCGTCAGTTGGAAGCACGGCCACATTTTCCGCCGACCGGGTAAAATTGATGAGCGCAACGTGCCGGGGCCCGCGGCCTTCAGCATGCAGCGAACCGTTGATGGTGACATCATCGGGTGACTGCCCCAAACCGAGCACCTGGGTGTAGAAGCCGACATTTATATCGAGGGCGTATTGTCCGGGCTTGAAGAAAAACGCGTAGCGGTTGGTGCCGAATTCATTCCGGGCCTGCCGGGCATAGACGAAATCAACATTGCTTTGAATGGCCGCCATGGACATCGAAGGATCAAACAGGAAAACATTCGGACCCAGGTTTGGATTCGCCTGCGCGCTGGCGGTAAAATGAATCAAAACCCAGCCCAGGGTGGCAATCCATGTGGCGCAATCAAACTTGGCGCGGCGGGTTTTGTTCATAGGGTGACGCGGTCTTGGCGGAAGCATATATTTTGACCGGATAAAATCGAGCAGGTTCTGCGGTGGCAACGCCGCCTTGCAAAACATTGGAAATAATCCACGCACAAATCCCGCGCCCGGCGGGCCGGCGGGCCTGTGTTGCAGACTGGGGAACACACTTTGCGGAGGGCCACCAGAGACAAACGGAACGAGGGTCGGCTGCCAAACCGGATTCACCGGGCGTTGGATTGAATGTCCGAGGTTTTCACCCGAACGAAATGTTCGGAGGTGATGTCGCGCATCCGTTCGCGCGGGGACCAGGGCACAGGACGGTCAGTCAACGACGGTTGAGCGGCGGGCTTTGACCTGAAACCGCCTCAACCCCTGCCGTCCGGATCCGGCCGGTTTCCCGGCGAATCCGGTTCGCTTCACGCGAATGTTCGTGGAATAAATAACAATTTCTTTGCCGACGCATGGCTTGACCCTGACGGCAAAACCCGCTTTGCTTCTGATGAATATTCGTATGAGCCAAGCCAAGCCTCCACTTGACGGTTTGCGGATCGAACGCGGCGCGGAGCAAAAACCTCAACCCAAAATGTGGTTGCGGGCGGCTCTGGTGGTGGCAGCGTTGCTTTTGGTCGCGGCGTTTTGGTGGCATTCCAGTTTGAACGCCACAATGGTCAGCACCGCAGTGGCACGCGATGCCACGAGCGGCGGCGGCGAACGGATTGTCTTGAACGCCTCCGGCTACGTCACCGCCCGGCGCGCGGCGACGGTTTCCTCCAAAGTCACCGGCAAGGTCACGGAGGTTTTGATCGAGGAGGGCATGAAGGTCACCAACGGCCAGGTCGTGGCGCGGCTGGATGACACAAACGTAAAAGCCAGTTTGGATGTGGCGCAGGCGCAGTTGGAATCGGCCAAAGCGGCGCTGGAAGAAACGCGCGCCCAGATCAAACTGGCGGACCAGGAATTTCAACGCTACACCGAACTGGCCAAACAACACATCGCGTCGCAATCCGACCTGGATCAGGCGGAGTCAAACGCCAAATCGCTGGAGGCGCATCTGGCGCAGCAGAAGCTCGATGTGGTCGTCGCGGAACGCCAGGTGACGCTGTGGCAGCAGCAGATGGACGACATGATCATCCGCGCGCCGTTTGACGGCGTGATCACCACCAAGGACGCCCAGCCGGGCGAGATGATTTCGCCGGTCTCGGCCGGCGGCGGTTTCACGCGCACCGGCATCGGGACAATCGTGGACATGACGTCGCTGGAGATTGAAATTGACGTGAACGAAAGCTACATCAACCGCGTCGAGCCGGGCCAGCCGGTCGAGGCGACGCTGGACGCGTATGCCGACTGGAAAATTCCCTGCAAGGTCATCGCCATCATCCCGACCGCCGACCGCGAAAAATCCACGGTCAAGGTGCGCGTCGGTTTTGATCAGCTTGATCCGCGCATCCTGCCGGACATGTCGGTGAAGGTGGCGTTCCGCGACAGCGGCGGCGCGACAACGGCGAGCCGCACGGTGCTCGTCCCAAAAAATTCGGTGCTCAACCGCGACGGACATGATGTGGTGTTCATAGTCCACGACGGTCATGCTGAACGGCGCGCCGTCACCGTCACCGACACGCAAAATGACGATTCCGCCTTGAGCGCGGGCGTGACCGCCGGCGAAAAAGTCGTCGTGGATGCGCCGGCGGATTTGAAGGACGGAATGGCCGTAAAGGAGAAAAAGCTATGAGCGAAAATAAGTCCAACAACCATGGGTTGGTGCAGGTCGAGAGCGTTGAAAAAGTTTTCCATCGCGGCTCGGAGGACATCCATGTTTTGTCCGACCTGAACCTGCAGGTTCCCGCCGGCGAATTTCTCGCGCTGATGGGGCCGTCGGGTTCAGGCAAGAGCACGCTGCTGAATTTGATCGGCGGCCTGGATCGTCCGACCAAGGGACTCGTGGCCGTGGGCGGCGAGCGGGTGGATCAATTGTCCGACCGCGCCCTCGCCGGCTGGCGCGCGCGGCACATCGGGTTCGTCTTCCAGCTCTACAATCTGATGCCCGTGCTGACGGCGGAACGGAACGTGGAACTGCCGCTGCTGCTGACGCATCTGTCCAAGGCGGAACGGAAGAAGCACGTGGAAACGGCGCTGGCGGTGGTCGGGCTGTCACATCGCGCCAAACATTTTCCGCGCACGCTCTCCGGCGGCGAGCAGCAGCGCGTCGGCATCGCGCGCGGCATCGTCACCGACCCGACGTTGCTGCTGTGCGACGAACCGACCGGTGATCTCGACCGCAAGGCCGGTGATGAAATTTTGGATTTATTGCAGGCGTTGAACCGCGAGCATGGCAAAACCATCATCATGGTCACGCACGACCCGCACGCCTCGGCGCGCGCGGCGCGGACGGTTTACTTGAACAAGGGGCAACTGACGAACGAACCGGTGAAATGAAATTTCTCCACCTAGTCTGGTGCAACCTGAAGCGGAAGAAGCTGCGCACGTCGCTGACGCTGCTGTCCATCGTCGTGGCGTTCATCCTGTTCGGGTTTTTGTCGGCCATCCAGCAGGCGCTGGTCGGCGGCGTGGCGCTGGCGGGCGCAGACCGGTTGATCGTCCGCCAGAAAGTTTCCATCATCAATCTCCTGCCGATCAGCTACGAGGCGCGGATGAACCGGATTCCCGGCGTGGATTTCGCGACGCACCAGACGTGGTTCGGCGGTATCTATCAGGATCCGAAAAATTTCTTCATGCAGAATCCCGTCGAGCCGGAAAATTTTCTCAAAATGCATCCCGAAATCATTATACCGCCGGAACAGGTCAAAGCCTGGCTGGCCACGCGGACGGGTGCGATTGTCGGCCGCCGGACGGCGAACCGCTTTCACTGGAAAATCGGCGACAAGGTGCCGATCCAATCGTCCATCTGGCCCAATGCCGACGGCAGCCGCCACTGGGAATTTGACATCGTGGGCATTTACGACGGGAAGGAAAAGGGCACCGACACCACCCCGATGTTTTTTCGTTACGATTATTTTGATGAAGGCCGGGGACAGTGGGGCAAGGGACAAGTCGGCTGGTTCACCATCCGCATCAAGGATCCGTCGCAGGCGGCGGAGGTGGCCAAATTGGTGGATGCTGAATTTGAAAATTCGCCGGCGGAAACCAAGACGGAGCCGGAAGGCGCGTTCATTCAAGGCTGGGCCAGCCAAATCGGCAACATCGTCTTCATCGTCGCGGCGATTTTGGCGGCGGTGTTTTTCACCATCCTGCTGGTCACGGGTAACACCATGGCCCAGGCCGTGCGCGAACGGACCGGCGAACTGGGCGTGCTCAAGGCCATCGGCTTCACTAACGGGCGCATCGTCGCGCTCGTGCTTGCGGAGTCGTGCCTGCTGACGGTGCTCGGCGGAACGCTCGGACTCGGAGTGGCGTGGCTGATGATTTCGCGCGGCGACCCGACGTCCGGCCTGCTGCCCATGTTTTTTCTCCCGGCGCGTGCGTTGCTGACCGGCTTTGGCATCAGCATCGCACTGGGTTTCGTCACCGGAATTTTTCCCGCGCTACAGGCCATGCGCCTGCGCGTGGCGGACGCTTTAAGACGAATGTAATGTTTTCCAACTATCAACCATCAACTATCAACTAACGAATGGCCGGCCCCATCAACTGGTTCTCCCAAATCACCTCGATCACGAAGTTCGGGCTGTTGAGCCTGCCGCAACGGCGCGGCGCGGTCGCGGCCACGGTCATCGGCATCGCCGGCGTCGTGGCGGTGCTCGTCGGTGTGCTCTCCATCGCGGCGGGTTTCCGGCAGGCGATGACCGTTTCCGGATCGCCTGACGGCGCCATCGTCATGCGCAGCGGTGCGGACAGCGAAATGGTCAGCGGTCTCGGGCGCGGCGAGACGCGCATCATCGCCGACACGCCGGGCATTGCGCGCACGGTCCAGGGTCCGCTCTCCTCAGCGGAATTGTTCGTCATCATTGACCTGCCCAAGCGCTCCACCGGCACGGATGCGAACGTGCCGTTGCGCGGGGTGGAACCCGCCGCGTTGCAGGTGCGTGACCAGTTGAAAATTATCTCGGGTCGGATGTTTGAATGGGGCAAGGACGAAGTTATTGTCGGTCGCGGCGCAGCCCAGGAATTTGCCGGCCTGGAAGTCGGCTCGAAAATGAAGGTGGGCCGCTACGAGTGGCCGGTCGTCGGCATCTTTTCCGCGAACGGCGGCGTTTCGGAATCGGAAATCTGGAGCGACGCGAAGGTGCTGCAGGACGCCTACAATCGCGGCGACTCGTTCCAGTCCGTCTCCGTCCGGCTTAATTCGCCGGACGCGTTTCAGGCGTTCAAGGATGCGCTCACCTCCAATCCGCAGCTCAACGTGCAGGTCATCCGGCAAACGGATTATTATGTCCAGCAGTCCGAGGCCATCACGCGGCTGGTGACGACGCTCGGATTTCTGATCGCGTTTTTGATGGCCATCGGCGCGGTGTTCGGCGCGCTGAACACGATGTATAGCGCGGTCGCGGCGCGGTCGCGGGAGATCGCCACGCTGCGGGCGCTGGGCTTCGGGGGCGGCGCGGTGGTCGTCTCGCTCCTGCTCGAATCGCTGGCGCTGGCGCTGGTCGGCGGCGCGGTCGGCGCGGCGCTGGCCTTCCTCGCCTTCAACAATTTTCACACCTCGACCATGAACTTCCAGAGCTTCAGCCAGATCACGTTCGCCTTCAAGGTCACACCAACGCTGCTGGTGCGCGGCATCATCTGGGCGGCGCTCATCGGTTTGATTGGCGGCCTGTTCCCGGCCATCCGCGCCGCGCGGATGCCGATCGCGGCGGCCTTGCGGGAACTGTGAGGTTCAGAAATACCTTTGAAAAGAAGGGGAGCACCAGCGGGCGTGTGCCACGCATAATATTATTTTGTGGAAATTTGATTGGTTTGCCAAAAAGCCATGACTTCGCTCCAGAATTTCTCCGGAGGTTCCATAATTGAAATATGATAGCCGTCCGGAAAACTCCAAAGTCGTTTTGGACCGGCGTAGCTGTCATAAAGACGAACGCCAAATTTTTCCGGCACAACTTCATCGCGTCCATCCACCATGATCCCGACCGGCCCGTGGTAATTGCGCAAATAATCTTCCGAAGGAAAGCGGTCCACGAGCATCAGCGACACCGGCAAAAAGGGCATGTGATTCTGCGCGACGCTCGTTAATCTGTTGTATGGGGAAAGTAGGATTATGCCGGCAATCCTGTCTGGATGCGTTCCCGCCAGATAGGCGGCAACGCCACTGCCCAGTGATTCGCCCACGAGATAAACCGGCTTGTTCGTGCCCAGTAATTGCAGCGCCTCATCCGCCGCGCGAAAAATACTTTTCTGGCTGGGCGAGCCGTCACGATCCGCATAACCGGGATACTCCAGTATGAACACATCAAACGCGGCGAGGCTTTGAATTTCGTCCACATAATGAGCGCAGCCAACCGTCCAACTGCCGTTGCCATACGCAATCAGCACCTGTCCAACTGCTGGCTGCCTGGGGGCCATCCGCTTCATGCCGACAGCTTGCCCAGCAGGATTATCCCAGCGCTCTAGTTCGGCAGCCCTGGCTGATTCGTTTACTTGTTCGGCTGTTTGGTGCTGCGGATAATAAATCAGGCTGCGCTGAAAGGAAGCGCAGCCGATACAGGCCACCGCATACAACGCAACGCAGAGCAAAATCAGCCGACGAAGACGGCCAATCAATACAGCTTTTAAATTTTTGGTGGCCTGGTTCATCTGCCGGATTATCTCACAGACTGTGATTTTATGAAGATTGAAAATTTGTATGTGTGCATTGAAAATAAATCAGGCGAACGGATGGCTCCGTTCGCCTGATTTGCAATTCGAAGTTTGAAATTCGAAATTTAGTAGCGGTAGTGTTCCGGCTTGTAGGGGCCGTCCACCGGCACGCCGAGATATTCGGCCTGCTTCTTGGAGAGCTTGGTCAGCACCACGCCGATTTTTTCCAGGTGCAGCCGGGCGACTTCCTCGTCGAGCTTCTTCGACAGGCGATAGACCGTCGGCTCGTATTTGTCCTTGTTCGCCCAGAGATCAATCTGCGCGAGCGTCTGGTTCGTGAACGAGTTGCTCATCACAAAGCTCGGATGGCCGGTGGCGCAGCCGAGGTTCACGAGACGGCCTTCGGCGAGCATGTAGATGCTCTTGCTGCCGGGCAGATGGTAGCGGTCGTATTGCGGCTTGATGTTCTCGATGCGCACGCCTTTGACTTTCTTGAGTGCGTCTACCTGGATCTCGTTGTCGAAATGGCCGATGTTGCAGACGATGGCCTGGTCTTTCATCGCGAGCATGTGCGCGGCGGTGATGATGTCGCAATTGCCGGTGGTGGTGACGTAAATGTCACCGACGCCGAGCGTGCTTTCAACCGTGTTGACTTCGAAACCTTCCATCGCGGCCTGCAAGGCGTTGATCGGATCAATTTCCGTGACCACGACGCGGGAACCGTAAGCGCGGAGCGAATGCGCGCAGCCTTTGCCGACATCGCCGTAACCGCAGACGACCGCGACTTTGCCAGCGAGCATCACGTCGGTGGCGCGCTTGATGCCGTCCGCGAGAGATTCGCGGCAGCCGTAGAGATTGTCGAATTTCGATTTCGTGACGGAGTCGTTCACGTTGATGGCGGGCACGAGCAATTTGCCCGCTTCCTTCATCTGGTAAAGGCGATGAACACCAGTGGTGGTCTCTTCGGAAACGCCGCGCCAATCTTTGACGATCTTCGTCCAGAGGCCGGGCTTCTCGGTCGCAAGGCGGCGCAGGAGCGCTTTCACGACGGAAACTTCGTGGCTGTCGCCCTTCGTTTCGTAGGCCCACTTGCTGCCGTTTTCTAATTCGTAGCCTTTGTGAATAAGCAAGGTCACGTCGCCGCCGTCGTCAACGACGAGTTCCGGGCCTTTGTCGCCGGGGAACAAAATCGCCTTGAGCGTGAGCTCCCAATATTCCTCGAGCGTTTCACCTTTCCACGCGAACACCGGCGTGCCGGTCGCCGCGATGGCGGAAGCCGCGTGATCTTGCGTGGAGAAAATATTGCAGCTCGCCCAACGCACGTTCGCGCCAAGCGCCACGAGCGTTTCAATCAACACAGCAGTTTGAATCGTCATGTGCAACGAACCGGTGACGCGCACGCCTTTGAGCGGCTTGGACTTGGCATATTTCTGGCGCACGGACATCAGGCCGGGCATCTCGTGCTCGGCGATGGCGATTTCTTTACGACCCCATTCAGCCAGCGAAAAATCGCGGACGATGTAGTCTTTGCCGTTGGGAGTCTGGGCGGCATATTTGGCGAACGTCGCGCTGACTTCAGCGAGGACGCCGTTGGCTTTGCCGTTGCCGTTTGATTTCAAAACCGTGCGACGCGGAGGAGATAATTTGATGGCTGACATAATTTTGTTTTGTTGATTGTTAAATTGCTTTTTTCAACGCGGTAACTTTGTCCGTCGCTTCCCAAGTCAAAGCTTTGTCGCTCTTGCCGAAGTGACCGTAGTTCGTGGTCTTGCTGTAAATCGGGCGGCGCAGGTTGAGTTGGTCAATGATGTCCGACGGCTGGAAGCTGAACACGCGATTGACCGCGCGAATAATTTTCTCGTTGGAAACCGTGTTCGTGCCGAACGTTTCAACGTGCACGCTGACCGGGTCAGGATGGCCGATGGCGTAGGCGAACTGGAGTTCGCAACGCGTGGCTAGTCCAGCCGCGACAATATTCTTCGCGACCCAGCGACCCATGTAAGCGGCGCTGCGATCAACCTTCGTCGGGTCTTTGCCGGAGAACGCGCCGCCACCGTGACGGCCCATGCCGCCATAGGTATCCACGATAATCTTGCGACCCGTCAAACCCGTGTCGCCCTGCGGTCCACCGACGACGAAGCGACCAGTGGGGTTGATGAGAAATTCCGTTTTCTTGGTGAGCAATTTTGCCGGGAGAACTTTCTTGATGACCTTCTCAATGCAGAACTTTTCAATCTCGGCATGCTCGACATCCGCCGCGTGTTGCGTGGAAATGACGACGTTTGAAATCGCGACCGGCTTGTCGTTTTCATAAACGACGGACACCTGCGATTTCGCATCCGGGCGCAACCACGCCGCGCCGCCCGCCTTGCGGATGCGCGTGAGTTCGCGGCCCAGGCGATGCGCAAACATGATCGGCGCCGGCATGAGTTCGCGGGTTTCGTTGCACGCATAGCCGAACATCAAACCCTGATCGCCCGCACCTTGCTTCGCAGTTTTCTTGCCCTTGGCCTTCTTGGCATCCACGCCTTGCGCAATGTCCGGCGACTGCTGCGTTACGATGACATTGACAAAAACCTTGTCGGCATGAAACACATCGTCGTCGTTGACGTAGCCGATTTCGCGAATGGCTTTGCGCGCGATGGCCACGAAGTCGAGCTTGGCCTTGGTGGTGATTTCACCGCCGATGATGGCGATGTTCGATTTCACATAGGTTTCGCAGGCGACGCGGCTGAACTTATCCTGCGCGAGGCAGGCGTCCAGCACGGCGTCAGAAATGGTGTCAGCGACTTTGTCCGGATGGCCTTCGCCGACGGACTCGGAGGAGAAGATGTAACGGTTGCTCATGTATTATTTTTGGTTTCACGCCAACAACATATTGACGTATCTGGATAGGATGATATATCTGAATTGAAGCGCGTCAAATGCTTTCTGTAAAAAAGTTCACCGCGCCGAAACAAAATGACCTCAACTCTGAAATCTTTGCGGGCGCTCTCCGACCAGACGCGGCTGCGCATCGTCGCGCTGCTGGAGAAAGACGAACTGTCGGTCAACGAACTTCAGGAAGTCACGCGGCTCGGCCAGTCGCGCATCTCAACGCATCTGGGCCTGCTGGCCGACTGCGCGCTCGTGAAATCGCGGCGCGAAGGCAAGCGCACCTTTTACCGGCTCAATCCGCAGGCGGATTCCGTCGCGAGCGAATTCATCCAACTCGCGATTCGCGGTGCGAAGGAACTCGCCGAGCACGCCGGCGACCAGATCAATCTCAAGCGCGTGCTCGCCCGCCGCAAAGAGCAGGCGCAAGTGTTCTTCAATCAGGTCGCCGGGCGCTTCGACCGCGTTTACGGCCCGGGCCGGTCGTGGCAGGCGTTCGGCCATCTGCTTTTGAGAATTTTGCCGCCGCTCGTCGTCGCCGACTTGGGCGCGGGCGAAGGCTTGTTGAGCGAACTCCTAGCGCGCCGGTGCAAAAAGGTCATCGCCGTGGATAACTCGGAAAAAATCGTCGCGTTCGGCGCGGCCAAGGCGAAGAAGAACGGCTTGAAGAATTTGGAATTCCGCCAGGGCGATTTGCAGAACCCGCCGATTGAATCCGGCAGCGTGGATCTTGTGATTTTGAGCCAAGCGCTGCATCACGCGGAAAATCCAGCGGCGGCGCTGGCCAGCGCGGCGAAATTGCTCAAGCCCGGCGGACAAATCCTGTTACTCGACCTGCTGAAACACAACTTCGACAAAGCTCGCGAACTTTACGGCGACCGCTGGCTCGGTTTTGCCGAGAGCGATTTGCACCGCTGGCTCGAAACCGCCGGTTTCAAGAAAATCGAAATTAGCATCGTCGCCGCCGAGGAACAGCCGCCGCATTTTCAGACCATTCTGGCCGGCGGGGAGAAATAAATATCTTGCGAAGGACGCGAAGGCGGCGAAGTGAAAGCTCCTTCGCAAACTTTGCGTCCTTCGCGCGACTCGGATTCCAGCTCAACCCACAATCAAGTTCACCATCCGCTTTGGCACGATGATGACTTTCTTGATGGCTTTGCCGGCGATGAATTGCTGCACCTTCTCGGAAGCCTTCGCCGCCGCCTCGATCGTCGTGTTGTCAGCGTCCATGGCGACTTTGATCGTGTCGCGGAATTTGCCGTTCACCTGCACGGGAATTTCCATCTCGCTCTCGACGAGCAAAGCCACATCAAACTTGGGCCACGGCGCGTAGGCCAGCGACGCGGCCGTCTGGCCGAAGGTGGAATGCAGCCGCGCCCAAAGTTCTTCCGCGAGGTGCGGCGCGAACGGCGCGAGCAGTTGCAGAAAGGTTTTCATCACGGACAACGGCTTGGTCTGCCACGTCATCGCCTCGTTGATGAAAACCATCATCGCGGAAATCGCCGTGTTGAAACGCATCCCGTCCAAATCATCGGTGACTTTTTTAATGCAGGCGTGGAGCGTTTTGAGTTGCGCCGGTGTGGCGTCCATGTCGGTGATACCGCCATCGAGCAAAATCAAATCGAGCAGTTCTCCGTGCTTGGACGGTTCCGCCGTGGTCTCCACCTGTTCAAAAGCCGTCTCGGATTTTTCGTCCACGAACAAGCGCCAGACGCGGCCAAGAAAGCGATATACGCCCTCGACGCCTCGGGTGTTCCACGGCTTGGTGTCCTGCAACGGCCCCATGAACATCTCGTAAAGCCGGAACGCATCCGCGCCGTATTCCACCAGCACGTCGTCGGGATTCACCACGTTGCCGCGCGACTTGGACATCTTCTGTCCGTCCTCGCCGAGAATCAGCCCTTGATTGACGAGCTTGTAAAACGGTTCAGGCGTCGAGACGTGGCCGAGGTCGAACAAAACCTTGTGCCAGAAGCGCGCGTAAAGCAGATGCAACACGGCGTGTTCCGTGCCGCCGACGTAGAGATCAACGCCGGGTTTTGTTGAATTGTTGAATTGTTGAATTGTTGAATTGGCTCCCGATTTTGAATTGGCTCCCGATTCAACCATTTCACCATTTAACGATTTAACGATCCCACCCATCCAATAATTTTCCGCGTCCTTGCCAACAAAGGCGGAATTATTTTTCGCGTCGAGATAGCGCAGATAATACCAGCACGAGCCGGCCCATTGCGGCATGGTGTTGGTTTCGCGCACCGAGCCGTCGGGCAGATTCAGCCAATCCTTCGCGCGGGCGAGCGGCGGCTGGCCGTCAGCGGTGGGCTTGTAATCTTCGAGCGACGGCGGCAGCAACGGCAACGCACTTTCCGGCAATGCTTCGTGATAGAGATTTCCGGCGGCGTCCTTTTTCCAAACAATCGGGAACGGCTCGCCCCAGTAACGCTGCCGGCTGAACAGCCAGTCGCGCAATTTGTAATTGATAGTCTTTTTGCCGAGACCTTTTTCTTCGAGCCAAGCGGTAATTTTCTTTTTGGCTTCGGCGGTGGGAAGACCGTTTAGAAAACCGGAATTAACCGCTGTGCCGTCGTCCGTGAAACCTTGCCAGTCGGTTTTTGCATCCGGCGGCTGGACAACTTGCAGAACCGGCAGATTGAATTTCTTCGCGAATTCAAAGTCGCGTTCGTCATGCGCAGGCACAGCCATGATTGCGCCGGTGCCGTAGCTGGCGAGAACGTAGTCGGCAATCCAAATCGGAATCTTCTCGCCGTTCACCGGATTGATCGCGTAAGCACCTGTGAACACGCCGGTTTTTTCCTTGGCTAAATCAGTTCGTTCTAAGTCAGATTTTTGAGCAGCAAATTTTATGTAGTCGTCAACCGCTTCCCTTTGACCGTCTGTGATTTTATACTTTATAAATTCTATGAGCGGATGTTCTGGTGATAAGACAACATATGTTGCACCAAATAATGTATCTGGACGCGTCGTATAAACTGGAAACGGCAGGTTTTGAGGCTCGTATAAAACAGAAAAGACCGCTTCTGCTCCTTCGCTCCGCCCAATCCAATTTCGTTGCATTTCTTTTAGCGAATCAGTCCAGTCAATCGTGTCCAGATCGGCCAGCAGCTTCTCGGCGTAATCGGTGATTCGAAGCATCCATTGACGCAGCGGCTTGCGGATAACCGGAAAACCGCCGACTTCACTTTTGCCGTCCACGACTTCTTCGTTTGCCAAAACTGTTCCTAGTTGCTCACACCACCAAACTGGCGCTTCGGTAACATAAGCGAGGCGATGTGTAGCGCGGCGAATTCTTTTGTGCTCTTCAGTTATACATCCACTCAAATCCAGCGTCTCAATCGGTTCAGCTTTATTTGTTTTCTCATTAAACCACGAATTGTAGAGCTTCAGGAAAATCCACTGCGTCCATTTGAAATATTCCACGTCGGTCGTGGCGAGTTCGCGCGACCAGTCGTAGCTAAAACCGAGGCTTTTGATCTGGCGCGTGAAGTTGGCGATGTTCGCCTCGGTCGTCACGCGCGGATGCTGGCCGGTCTTGACGGCGTATTGCTCGGCGGGCAGGCCGAACGAATCCCAGCCCATCGGATGCAGCACGTTGAAGCCGCACGCGC
>Ga0316217_10000111_pt1 | contig 124449 bp, 113 predicted proteins | sample 1anoAmetaG_FD_203633 | JGI IMG/M metagenome (GOLD analysis project Ga0316217, IMG submission 203633) | Freshwater microbial communities from Trout Bog Lake, Wisconsin, USA - 1anoA | ecosystem: Environmental > Aquatic > Freshwater > Lake > Hypolimnion/Profundal zone | place: USA: Wisconsin... | reverse complement strand
ATCCACGGTGGGAAAAAAGTCTCGCCCCAGCCAGGGAATCAGAATAGCCAGCGAGCCGAGACAGCTTGCGAAGAACCCAATCAGGAAAATGCGCCGGTGATGGAGACAACTTTCCAGCATTCTACGATAGCCACAACGGAGTCTCTCGAATCTCTCTTCGAAACGCTTTTGAAACCTGACCAACGGGTTCCGGGTGGGGGCATTGTGGGCTTCCTTTTTATCTCCCCGCAACAGGTACTTGGCCATCGTCGGGACGATGGTGCGCGAAAGAAGGTACGAGGCGATCATTGCGAACACAACTGATTCAGCGAGCGGTACAAAGAGGTACCTCGCCACGCCGGACAGCAGGAACATGGGAGCAAACACGATGCAGATCGAGAGCGTGGAAACAAACGCAGGTATCGCAATTTGTGATGCACTGTTCAGGATAACTTCGTCCATCTCCTTATTCGGTTCGGCTTCCCGGTTGCGATTGATGTTTTCGACTTCAACCGTGGCGTCGTCGACAAGAATGCCGACCGCCAGAGCGAGCCCCCCGAGGGTCATGATGTTGATGGTTTCCCCCATAGCGCTAAACACGATGATTGAAGTGAGGATTGCCAGCGGAATGGAGGTCGCGATAATAAGAGTGCTTCGCCAGCTGCCGAGAAAAGTGAGAATCATGAATGACGTCAGGCACGCGGCAATCAGCGTTTCCCTGACCACTCCGCTGATCGCGCTCCGGACAAAAACCGATTGGTCCGCCAGAGGCGTTATCTGTAGCTGGGATGGAACTGTCGTCTTTATTTGAGGCAGAAGCGCCTTGATTCCGGCGATCACGCTGAGCGTTGACGCATTTCCAGCCTTTTGGATCGTCAGCAATACCGAGCGCTGCCCATTGACGCGCACGATATTGGTCTGCGGGGGAAACCCATCGCGCACCCAGGCCACATCGCTGATGTAGATAGTAGTGTTACCAATCTTCTTGATCGGGATGCGGTTTAAATCGGCAATGGTCTGAGGCGCTGCATTGAGAATGGATACGTCATATTCCCTGGAGCCGATCTTGGAGGTTCCGGTCGGCAGAATCAGGTTTTGTACGCTGATCGCATTGACTACGTCCAGCGCGGACAGGCCCTTGGCTTGTAACGCTGTCGTGTTTAGGTCAACCATTACCTCGCGCTGTTTACCGCCATAGGGATAAGGCACTGACGCACCGGGCACAGTAATGAGCTGCGTCCGAATGGAGTTCAGGCCATAGTCATTGAGCTGCTGCTCCGATAGGCCCTGGCCGGAAAGCGCCAGCTGCAAGACGGGTACACTCGATGCGCTATACGCAAGAATGAGCGGTGGGGTTGTTCCCGCCGGGAGCTGCCTCAGTTGGGTTTGAGAAACCGCCGTAATCTGTGCGATTCCCTGTTGAATATTCGCAGCCGGCTGCAGAAACACTTTGACAACCGCAACTCCGTAGAGCGACTGCGATTCGATGTGCTCAATGTTATCGACTGTAGTTGTAAGCGCCCTCTCTGTGACGCTTACAATCCGGTCGCTCATGTCCTGCGGGACGAGGCCGTTATAGTTCCAGATGATGCTGACAACCGGAATGTTGATATTCGGAAAAATATCGGTTGGTGTGCGAACGATCGCGAGCATTCCCAGAATCAGGATGAGAATGGCCATCACCACAAACGTGTAGGGCCGTTTTAGTGCGAGTCGAACGATCCACATAAAAGTTGTTCCTGGCTCACGCGTCCGGATTGCCTGGTTCAGGAATTGCCAATGAGCACGCCAGTCCCAAACACCAGGGCGCCTCCTACTGCCACCTGCGTTGCTGCTGAGAGAACGGGAGTATCCATGTAGCGATGCCGAACCCAAGTAATGGCGGCGAGTTCAACTAAAACGACGAGGAAGGCGATGGACATCGCCAGGCGGAAGCTGGGAATCATGAAAGGCAGCGTGTGGCCGATTCCACCGGCGGTTGTCATGGCACCGCACACCAATCCGCGAACCCACGGGTGGCCACGCCCGGTTAGGCTGCCATCGTCGGACAGTGCCTCGGCGAATCCCATGCTGATGCCTGCACCGAGCGATGCTGCCATGCCCACAAGAAACGCGTCCCAGGAGTTTCGCGTTGCGAGAGCAGCCGCAAACACCGGGGCCAGCGTCGATACCGAGCCGTCCATGAGTCCTTCAAGTCCCGGCTGTACGATCCTCAAGACAAAAAGCCGCCGTCGAGCCGTGTCTTCATCTTCCCTGACGTCGGGACGCAGCTTTTCTTCGGTCAGCTCCTGCGCTCGGTCCTCGTGCCTGCGTTCCTCCTGAGCAAGCTCGTCGAGCAGTTGGCGGACGCTGGCATCTCGGGCTTGCCTCGCTGCTCGCTCATAAAATTGCCGGGTTTCGACTTCCATCGCGCTGGCTTGCCTTCTGACAGCTTCGAGCCCTAGTGGCCGCGTCAACCACACCGGCTTGCGCTGCACAAACCCCCGCACGTCCTGCCGGCGAATGAGCGGAATGTGCTCTCCAAACTTCGTCCGGTACAACTCGATCAGTCTTCGCCGATGGCCCGATTCGTCGCCGCGCATGGCTTCAAACACCGAAGCCGAGGCGGGAAAATCCTGCTTGAGGCCTTCGGCATAATCTGCGTAAACGCGTTCGTCCTCTTCTTCAAGAGAGATGGCCAGCGCCAGAATCTCACGTTCTGAGAGAGTGTTGAAGTTCTTCATCGTTCGATATCCTTCCCGTAAATCTGTTGTGGCACTTCATCCCCGCGACAGCTTTACTTCGCACCCGTGATTATTTCGGGCATCGCCGCGCAGCGGGAAGCTGCCGGCCCTAGGCGTCAGAAATCCTGGCGCGCTCGAACGGAGCGAGAACCAACAACAGCAGGGCGGGCAGCAGCAAAGTCCACACGGCGATACGAGACGCCAACGCCGCTCCGAGCACGGCGCCAACGAGAAAAGCGGTCCACAAACTGCTCAACAGAGCGGCCCGCCGCCAGTGGGTGTCCCATGAGCCCTGCGCCTGCGGCACGGGCGCGCGCTTGACTCCCATCGCGAGGTGCTGAGCCAAGCTGTTCAAGTCACCGGTCACGAAGCCCAGGCTCACGGCCTGTCCGCCCACATGGGTGATCGACGTGTTCATGACGCCCATGGCAATGCTCAGTATGATGATGCTTAGCCATCCCGGCCACGCGTAATGACCCGCAGCGGCGCCAAGTGTAAGCATGGCCGCGACCAACGCGGAAAGGCGAGGCAGCGCATGAAATGGCTGGCCCTGCGTCAACAGTGTCCCGGCAAAGATGCCGAGCACAAAGAACGGAACTGGGAGCAAACTATGCCCCGCCCACGCAAACTTGGCCTGCCCGGCGTACAAGCCTCCAGACGTGGTGTCACCGCTTATGAACGAGGCGAACACTCCGAAGTTCAACAGCGCATAGGCGTCAACGTATCCGGAGATCAGAGCGCGGCCCCGGGCTTTCCAGGCTAGTGATGACCACGGACGGATGCCGATGCCTGAGACATCGCGAAGCTGTCGGTTTTGCAGTTCTGACATCGCTTACTCCAAGACTCGCCAGTGATGCAACCGCGCGTTACGTCCTTGGAACCTGACTTTCCGATGAATGGAGGTGGCGTCCGAAGGCTTGCAGAAAGTCGATGGCTGCCGCTAGACCGCGGAGGGTATCTTTGTTGCCGAGACGCCGAAGCAAGCCGAAGATACTGACTGGTTGTTCCCGCTCCGCCGTCGCCTGGGCCAATCCTTCTGGAATCGCCTGGAAGATCCCCTTGAACCATTCCGGCTCGATGCTGCCAAGAATGCGGCGCCAATAGAGGAGATTCCGGATGGCTCGCATCGCTCCAGGGGTATCGGCATTGTCCACGACCCGCGCCAAAAGCTCGTCGCGTGCCGCCAAGGCACCGCGCATCAACTCCAGCACACCGCGATCATGCAACTCCTGGAGCACCTCGTACGCGGCCAAAACTGCCTCAGCGTGTTGGTCGGGAGCTTGCTCCAATCGAGAATGCAACTCCGCACGCGGGTTGCGCGGCGGAAATTCCAGAGGAATGGGTTGAGCCATTGAGTTCTCCTCGCTTCATTTCATAGTCTGCAACTGCACCAGCCGATTTCCCGGAGAGGCATAGTCCGCCCGCTTCCACTTACGTTCGACTTCCACCCCGTTCTGCGGCGTTGGATGACCGAAGCGAGAGTTGACACGGGGCAGCGGATTCTCGCCAGCATCGGCCAACACCTTCATATGAACGCTGGCTTCCTTATAGGCGGGCGTGTTGGTAGCAGAATCAGTGTGGCTGCTGGTCAACCGGTTCACGGGGCTTTCAACGGAGTTCATCGGCATGTAGAGCTCCCGCCCATGTACCCGGTCGGTGACCACAGCGCGCACCCGGACTTGACCGTACCGCGATACAAGCTGCACCCATGTCCCGCTTTGAATTCCACGTTCTTCGGCGAGTTCTGGAGAGACTTCCACGAAGGTGTCAGGAACCTTTTCTCGAATCCCCTCTGTACGGTAAGTCAGGTTGCCTTCGTGAAAGTGCTCGAGAAGCCGCCCGTTGTTCAAGTGCAAGTCAAAATCAGAGTCCTGTGGATCGGTGGGGCCAATCCATGAGACCGGAAATAACCTCGCCTTACCGTCGGGAAATGCGAAGCGCTTGGTGTAGAGCAGGGGCTCGTCGCTTCCATCGGCTGCGACCGGCCATTGCAGGGATTTGTATCCGGCCAGCCTCTCGTAGCTGACACCGGCGAACATCGGAGTGAGAGAGGCGATCTCATCCATAATCTCGGAGGGATGTTGATAATGCCAACCTGCGCCCAACCGGTTGGCAACTTCCTGAATAATCTTCCAGTCCGGCAGGCAGCCCTCAAGCGGTTCCAACACTTCATAGAGCCGCTGGATGCGTCTCTCTGTGCTGGTGAAGGTGCCTTCCTTTTCCAGGCTCGGTGCGCCTGGCAGCACGACATCGGCGTACCGGCACGTATTGCTGAAGAAAATATCCTGCACGACAAAGAAGTCGAGTTTGCCGAATGCATCTCCGACATAGTTGGCATTGGAGTCCACGATGCTCATCTCCTCGCCGATGAGATACATCGCTTTGAGCTTGCCGCCATGGATCGCTTCCACCATCTGGTGGTTGTCCAGTCCCTTGGCGGAAGGCAACGTGACCTTCCAACCAGCCTCAAATCGCCGGCGCACTTCTGGATCATCCACCGATTGGTAACCCGGCAGCATGTTCGGCATGGAACCGTGGTCGCTGGCTCCTTGCACGTTGTTGTGGCCGCGTAGAGGATAAGCACCGGTTCCCGGTCGCATGTAATTGCCTGAAACAAGCAGCAGGTTCGAAATGGCGGTGGAGGTATCGGAACCATGGCTGTGCTGAGTGACTCCCATTGCCCAGAGAATGCACATGCGCTTGGCCTCTGAGATCATCTGGGCCACAGTTCTGAGAGTTTCCTCGGGCACACCGCAAATGCTCGAAGCGGCCTCCATGGTGAAAGGCTCCAGGCTCTTCCGATACTGGTCCAAGCCATTGGCCCATTGATCGAGGAACTTGGTGTTCGCGAGGCCATTGTCGAGCAGATACCGGCTGATCGCACTCAACCAGACCAGGTCGGTACTGGGGCGTGGATGCAGAAAGATGTCTGCGCGTCTTGCCATCTCGTGCTCGCGCAAGTCAGAGACGATGAGCTTCTGTCCGTGCAATTTGTGAGAGCTCTTCACCCGCGTGGCAATCACCGGATGACTCTCTGCCGTGTTGCTGCCAATGATGACTACGAGATCGGCCTTCTGCATGTCGGATATGGAACCAGAATCGCCGCCGTAGCCCACGGTGCGGAACAATCCCATGGTAGCCGGCGACTGGCAGTAACGCGAACAGTTGTCGACGTTGTTGGTGCCAATCACGGCTCGCGCCAGCTTCTGCATCAGATAGCTTTCTTCATTCGTACACTTGGAAGACGAGATGAGCGCGATGGAGTCCGGCCCATCGTGCGATTTGATCTCTGACAGTCTGCGGGCGACGAGACTCAGCGCTTCGTCCCAGTTGGCCTGGCGAAACTTGCCATTCTCGCGAATCAGCGGCGTGGTGAGGCGGTCCGTGCTATTGATGTGACCCCAGCCGAACTTACCCTTCACACAAGTAGAAATTCCATTGGCTGGCCCATGCTCCGGCACTATCTTGAGGATGTCGCGATCTTTCGTCCAGACATCGAAGCTGCACCCCACGCCGCAGTACGTGCAAACTGTTTTCGTCTTTCGTATGCGGTGCTCCCGCATTGCCTCTTCCGCCTCGGAGACCTGAAGAATCGTTCCATAGCCCGTCTCCGGTTCAATGCCTTTGACAACGTCGATCATGCCGGTGAGAGCGGACTTCCGGAGGGCGGTGAAAAAGCCCGCATGGCCCAGCATCGACTTTTCCATCAGCGCATTGCAGGGACAGACGGTGACGCAGTGGCCGCATGAAACGCAGCTCGACTCGCCGATGGTCGAGCCTCCGTCCCAGAGCACACGGGGGTTCGGATCTTCCCAGTTAATGGACAGAGTTTCATTGACCTCGACGTTCTGGCAGGCCTCTACGCAGCGGCCGCAGAGAATACATTGATCGGGATCGTAGCGGTAGAACGGATTGGTGTTATCGACCTCGTAGGGCTTCGACCGAAATGGGATTCGCTGATGCTCAATGGCCAGCAACTTCGTCGTGTTATGGACGGTGCAGTTGCCATTGTTGTTATCGCACACCGTGCAATAGAGCATGTGGTTGCTGAGTATTCGATCAAACGCTTCTACCTGGGCAGCGGCTGCCGTGGCTGACTTTGTGGAGATACCCATTCCATCGGCAACTCGGGTAGCGCAGGCCCGGACTAGACTTCCGTTCACCTCCACCATGCATGTGTCACACGTCTGAATAGGGCCGAGTTGAGGATGGTAGCAGACGTGGGGGACCGATCCGCCAGTCCGATTGATTGCCTCTATGAGAAGCTCGTCAGGTTGGACTGTTTGAACGACGCCATCGATTGAAACCTTGACCAAAGCTTTTCCTCCCCGGTACTCGCAGGTTCGGGTTCCGGTCGCGTCCGTCGTTTTTCTCCTACGACCGAGGCGTGTGACACTTGGACCCATCTCCAGATATCAGGGACGGTTGATTGGGTTGCCCGCTGTTGCGCAGGCTTGAGCCTATTTCCTGCTGCCTTCGGGGCGCTTGCACTCGCAATGTTGGCAGAACGGTGGAGCGCTGCCGAGGATTTCACCACACCCTATTAGCTCCTATTTGCTAGGTGGTTTGGCTTAGGAAAGAGCGATCTCCTGGAGATCAAGCAAACGAGAGAGGAAAAAGGAAACAACTGTTGGCGGCGATGCGATACCGCTAGGCAGTGCAGCGGAATGCTGCCGGTTAACTCCCGGTACCAGCGATCCCCGAATGATCCCCTGCGGAATAATCTTCGCCCCGAAACAGCTGTACTGCGAGGACTGCAAGGCACACCTGAACAACCGTAAAGACAGCCAATGCCGTATCGAATCCATGCTTTAGCAGTAGCTCAAAAGCCAGAGCTCCCAAGCCGAAACCACAGAACAGGCAGAAGGCGTTCATGCCCATGGCCAGGCCCCGCCGGGATGGATTGAGCGAAGTAATGATTCCAGCCAGGAGCGGATGGCTCATGTCATATCCCAGAGAGAGGACCGCAATGATCACTGCCGGCCAGAGTAGCGGCGACCGTGGAATGAGCGCCGCGCAGCAGAGGGCGGCAATCAGGATGCCGAATGGGATGATGCGCTTTCTTCCTATGCGATCCGCGACATGCCCGATGAATGGCCCAAGCAGCATTCCTGGAACGCCATAGCCCAGCAGGGCCAGGCCGATCCCTTCATCGCCGAGATGATATCGCTCCGAGAAATATAGACCAAGCCAGGTGAAGACTCCGGAATGGAACATGCCGTTGAGAACTATATAGGCATACGCTCTCGCTCCTCTTGAGCTGGTAAAGAGAGACCAGTATCCAGCAATCACCTTACCAGGGCTCAACGGATGTGCGGCGATGTCGCTCTCGAGATACTGACGAAGGCGGATTGCGAAGGCCAAAACGGCGGCGCAGAGTGCGGCGGTGACAAGGAACTCTGCGCGCCAGCCGATGATGGGATTCAACAATGCCCCGAAGCTTGAACCGAACGCCATGCCTCCTGCGATCGAACCAAACATCCAACCGATGGGCCGGCCTCGTTGTTCATAAGGAAACAGATCCCCGAGAAGAGCCAGAGCGATGGGTACGATTCCTCCGCTTGCGATCCCGCCTAGTAGACGCCACAGCATCATCTGGGACGCAGTATGAGCTGTCGCCACACCGGCTATCGTCGCGACCATGAGCCCCAACAGCACGAGAATCACCGGCTTCCTGCCGACCCGGTCCGAAATCGGCCCATAGAACAGAGTCGATATGCCATAGGGCAGCATGTACGCAGGAATGAGCATGCCAAGGAAATCCGTAGACTCGTGGAACTGGATTGAGAGCGCCGGGATGAGCGGGGCAACCAGATACGCCTGAAAGAAGATGAGAAAGGCCGCTGCCGACAATACGCGCAGCACCGCTTCACGCTTACGATCCAAATCGCCTGTAGGACTGGACCCAACTTCCGGGAATGACATTCTGTCTGGCTCTCCTCTAATTTGTTCCGCCTTCCGCATTGTTGCTTGATGCTGGTACGCGTATGGAAATCAGCGTTTTGCGTTTTTAATTCCAAGTTCACGGGCAACTGCTCTACGCGAACCCCGGCGATTTCCTTTTTAGTTGGCTTGAACAGAGCAAGTATCTCACTATCAGCCGGGCACGGGAATTGCCGGGCCGTTCGCACCTGTAAAGTCGCTTTGCCGATCTGTCAGCATTCCTTTGTACTGCGTGGCAGCATAACTTTGCACTGGGCGGCAGAATTGAATGCCCTCAGCAAGCAACCGCGCCCCGGCGCCAACCATCAAGAAATGCGGAGCCCGAAAATTGTTCGTGCTTCAGAGTAGTGCAGTGGGGAACCGGCCGGATGGATGATTCCATCTCACTCTCGCCCCGGTTTTCGATGCTGCTTTTCCCTCACACATTCATCTAGAAGGAGCAATCCAATGAAGTTGAATAAGCGACAACTAGGAACCAGTGGTCTTGAGATTACCTCAGTTGGATTTGGAAGTTGGGCTGCCGGCGGAGGCGGCTGGTCTTTTGGCTGGGGCCCGCAAGATGATGAGGCATCCGTCGCGGCGATCCGTCGCGCGATTGGGCATGGAGTCAACTGGATCGACACCGCGGCCATATACGGCCTCGGACACTCCGAGGAGGTTGTTCATCGAGCGCTCTCGGACATCCCTGCCTCGGAAAGGCCGTTCATCTTCACCAAGTGCGGCCTGATCGCCGACCGCTCCCGTCCCTTCGAGCCACCCCAGCGCAATCTGCGTCCGGAAAGCATTCGCGAGGAGGTTGACGCGTCGCTGAGGCGCTTGGCAGTGGAAAGAATCGATCTGTATCAGTTTCACTGGCCGGATGAAACCGGAACACGCCTGGAAGACTCTTGGGGCGCAATGGTTCGTTTGGTTGAAGAGGGCAAGGTGCGGGCCGCTGGTGTCTCCAACTTCAATGTACCTATGCTCGAGTGTTGTGAAGGCATTCGGCACGTAGACTCTCTTCAGCCCCCATTTTCCATGATTCATCGTCAAGCCGCCGCGGATCTGATCCCGTGGTGTGCGGCTCACGGGACCGGGGTCATAGTTTATAGCCCGATGCAGTCCGGCCTGCTGACCGATTCGTTTTCCGCCGAACGAGTTTCCAGACTGGCCGAGGATGATTGGCGGCGTCGCGACCCTGAGTTTCAGGAGCCGAATCTGAGCCGGAATATCGCATTGCGCGATGCGCTCAGGCCCATTGCGGAGCATTACAGCACCACCGTGTCTGTTATCGCTGTCGCCTGGACTCTAAGCTGGCAGGGTGTTAGCGGCGCAATCGTCGGGGCGCGGTCGGCGCAACAGGTGGATGGCTGGATTCAGGCCGGCTCTATCGAATTAACATCGGACGATCTTGCGGTGATCGATCGTGCGATTCGTGGAACACGCGCCGGCTCGGGCCCAGCTCTGCCAGTTCTCTCGCAACCGGCTGGAGGTGTGACAAAGCGGATCGCCTGAACGGGCGTACAACGCGCATTGCGCTGGAGCGTTGTGTCCGTTGCCAGATTGCTACGAGGCCCCTTTGCAATCCGAGGAACTCAATCTAAGCGGTTCCTAATCCGCCGCGTCGGAACGGACCTCGCCCGCCATCCGCGGCAATCCGGCACTTTGTGAAATTACCAGTGTCAGCGCCGACCAGTCCAAGTCGCCGTATCCGTTGGCAATCGCGCTGAGGAAACGGTCGTGAACGATGTTTGCGAAAGGCATTGGCGCTGCCAATCCATCCGCGGCCTCCAGCATCAGTCGCACGTCTTTCAGTCCGAGCGGTAACTTGAATCCAGCCGGCGAGAACTTTTCTTCAATAATTCGTGGACCATAATTGTTATAGGCAGGAGCACCGAACATCGTGCCGCTCAGCACCTCAAACACAGTACTCGGATTCATCTCCGCCTTGCGCGCAACGGCAAACACCTCACCGAGGCTCTCCATCACGCAGGTGATCATGAAATTTCCAAACAACTTGATATAGTTGGCATCCTCTGGCCGCTCGCCGACCGTGAACGTGCGCTGCCCGAGCACTTCGAACACAGGCTTTGCCTTTGCTAGCGACTCCTTCACCCCAGACGCAATGATGAACAATTTTGCTGCTGCGGCGGCTTCAGGCCTCCCGAAGACGGGTGCAGCAATGTATTGCTGCCCGCGCTCCTTGTGTGCCGCCGAAAGACGCTTCGATAAAGCAGGGCTGATCGTACTCATCGAAACATGCAGGCCATCGCGCTGCATACCGTCAAGAACGCCATGCGCACCCAAAACCACAGATTCCACCGCATCGTCATTGGCCAGCATCGTAATCACGATCTCCTGCCCCGCAGCTTTGGCCGGGGCATCGGCAATGCGTGCTCCTTCGGCCGCCAGAGCCTCGGCAGTGTTGCGGCTCCGGTTGTATACAACCAACTCGTGGCCGGCACGGATAAGATTGCTCGCCATCGCGCGGCCCATATTGCCAAGTCCAAGGAATCCAATACGCATTTTGTGATCTCCTTCGTTTTATTAAGAGAGGTACGGGATTAGGCCGCAACCTGATTCACCACATTGACTGGGCGGTCTTCGAGAAACGCTCCCAAGTTCGCGACCACCGATTCGATCAAGCGCATGCGCGCTTCCTTGGTTGCCCAGGCGATATGGGGTGTCACAATACAATTCTTTGCCTGCAACAGAGGATTCTCGACGGCCGGCGGCTCACTGGAAAGTACATCCACGGCCGCGCCGGCCAGGCGCCCATGGTTGAGCGCGTCTGCGAGGTCCTGCTCGACGACGAGCGGTCCACGCGAGGTATTGATGAGGAATGCGCCGGGTTTCATTTTGGACAAGGATGCCGCGTTGATCATTCCACGGGTCTGCGGCAACAGAGGACAATGCAAGCTAACCACATCCGCTGCCGACATCAACTCATCGACATCGCACCAACGAAAGCCCGGCCATGACGGAGCGTCTTTTCGGTCAGGGGAAGAGGCGATCACGCGCATCCCCAGCGCTACGGCGACCTCTCCCACGTGGCGTCCTATCCGACCAAAGCCCACGATCCCCATCGTCTTGCCATGCAACTCGATCAGAGGTGTCCTCCAGAAGCTGAAATCAGCAGATCGCGACCACTCTCCCGCGCGGGTCGCTGCGCTATGAAGCGCGACGTGATGGCAATGTTCCAGCAAGAGCGCGAAGACCAGTTGGGCCACCGAAGCAGTTCCATAGGTGGGGACGTTCGTGACGGGAATATTCAGTTCGCGTGCGGCCTTCAGATCAATCTCGTCATAACCGGTGAACATCTCGCCGATGTAACGCAGCCGCTTGAGTTGCATCAGGGTTTCCCTCGATAGAGGTGTCCGGGTCGTCAGCAAAGCCTCGGCCTCTTTCGCGCGGGGAACAATCAAATTTTCCGCAGTACGGTCAAAGACTTCCAAACTGCCAAGCTCTCGCAGAGCGTCCCAGCTCAGATCGCCGGGATTGATGGCATGGCCGTCAAGAATGACAATCTTCATGAACTGCTATCTCCGTTATTAGGACTGCTGTGCCCGAATTGCGCTTCTTATGAGCGAATTTACGCGGCAAGGGTTGCATCCGAAATCGAAAAGTGCAGTGAATCAGAGCACTACATTGAAACCTGGCGTCGATGCTTGCTATCTGAACGCATAGGTAATGAAAAACGCCGATCACGCCTCCATTTTCGGGCAGATCATTCGCACCCGGGTTCGGGGTGCCTTACCGACGTCGCAGGACTAATCTCGCCGCCCGAGCCACATTGCTTCCGGCTTGCTGGGCGACCATCCGAAAACGCGGCCAGTTGTGGCTTCATTCTCTGCGATGGCGTTCCCTCAATATTCCCGGACGCGCCTACCACGTAAGGATGTCTTGCCTAACCTCTGAGCACGCAGGATATTGTGGCAGGGTCAAACCTGACGACATTGGCATTGAAAGACTTGGCCGGCTTGGCCAGCCTCCTCCTGAATTCCTTCACCACATGCAAAACACCCCCAGTACATCATCCTAAATTCTTCCACGAGGACACGCCTTGTTTGAAAGGTATCTGCTATGTCGCCCCTTTTTGTTTCCGCCTCTGTCCTCTGCAGCCCTCGGACGAACCCTGAACAGGGTGCCCGGCGGCGCACAGGGATACTCCTGAATCCTTCCTACGCCACGCCCCCAGCGTTGGCGGCGGTAGGCACCTCGACGATGTTTCGCGTGGTTTCCTACGCCGGCCCTGACGGAAGACGTCATGTGCACGCCGAACCTCTTATTCCCGCCGCGCGCAACAGTTCATGGCAGTCAGGGGGCAATCGACTGCACTCCGACGATCCGGCGTTCGCCGACTTCACTGGCGGCACCGACCCAATTCCTTTGTACGACGTGCAGGCCGCATAGAGCGCTCTACAGCAGCAGCACAAAACCCAAGTAAATCGGAGGCTTTTTGCGCCTTTCAGGTCGTCTCAAACTCGGATATTTTCCGCTGCCGCCCGACGAGGGCGACAAGATCCGCAACCTTCTCCAGTTCGGCCCCGAGCCTGCGAGCGTGATTGATCCTTGCGTCGGCACCGGCGCCGCATTGCAGCAGATCACCAAGGGCGGCAACTGCCGTCTGTACGGCATCGAGCTTGATGCCGCGCGCGCCGCGACGGCCGCAGCCGTGGGCATCACCACCATCCAGGGCAGCACATTCGACACACATAGCAAGGTCGAGCGATTCTCCCTGCTCTATCTCAATCCGCCGTACGATTCAGAAATTGGCACTCTCTCGAACCGGCGTATGGAGGAGCTCTTCCTCGACCATACCTTCCGCTGGCTGCGCGTCGGCGGCGTGCTCGTGTTCGTCATTCCATTTGAACGATTCAGAACGTGCGTCGATGTCTTGTCGGCGCATTTCACAGATGTCAGACCATATCTGCTCGCCGATCCCGAATCCCAGCGCTTCGGGCAGATTGTGGTCTTTGCCATCCGGAAACGCGTGACCGGCTCGACCGTCCGCAGCTCCAAGCAAACGCTTATCAACTACTGCAAGGGCTACTTTGATATGCCCACGCTGGCAGGAGATGAAAGCCCGTATGCAGTACCGTCTTCGCCTGGCACGACTCTGACTTATACCGGCCTGCCGCTGGACGCGATTGAGGATATGCTGCCGCGATCCTACGCTTATCAACAGGCCGTGCAGCAGTTTTTCCTCCCGGCTCCGACCGTGTGCAAGGGGCGTCCATTGACACCCCTCCACGCTGGACATGTGGGCCTTCTGTGTACTGCCGGGCTACTAAACGGCGTGTTCGGCGAGGGCTCTGATCGCCATCTGGCGCGTTGGCGTTCCGCAAAGAGCGTCACCACCACCGAGGAGATCGAGACGAACGAGGAGACTGGAGAAAACGTCTTCGTAAAACGTCACACGGAGCGGTTCAGTAACGATGTGACCCTGTTGTACGAGGACGGCCGCACTCAAGTCCTTGGAGAAAAACCACCTTTACCCGACGCCGACGCCGCGGACAAGGAAGCTGCATAGCCCGCACCTCCCGCGCACCGTCGTCTTGAGGAGACAAACGTTGGAAAATGCACACCTTCGCCTTGGGCAGCTTGAGTTTCGCCAGTCCACAGACAAGATCAGCACCACGCTCCGCGTACACTGCGACTGCTACATGGGAGAGGAGGAGCAAGGCCTTCTCCTCTCCGTATTTGGCGGCGATACCGAGATTGCGGCCATTTCCGCCGCAGTCGCTGCCAATTCGGCCTTCTCGCTGAACTACCCCGGAGAGGATGGCGAGATCAGCCTCTGCGTGCGCATGGGAGAGAACGCTGCAAACATGCGCGGCACGATCCGGATTCCCGGAATGAGTCATCCCGTCCGGCACCTGGTCGTTGTCTCTCAAACCCTTCGCCAGAACGGCATCGATGGGAGCACATACCTGTTGAACTACTCCCCGGAGGTGGCCTGGGCCTTGATGGCCTCAGTGATGGGTTTACCGGCTCGACCGGAGTGGGGCGCTTGGATTATCGACCAGCTGGACATGCAACACCGCATCTCTCCGCTGATCGGCTTCGGTTGCAATCCGTATAGCATCCGGGCGACCCGAGACGAGTTTCTCAACATTCTCAGTAAGGGCGTCAGGAGCATGGATCTTCGTTTCCCTGATGCGAACGGCCCCGTTCCGTGGCCGGAATTTACCGTTCGGGACTACTTCGAAGCCACTTCTCCCGCGGTTTAACTCCCAGTGCGGCTAAGAGAATAGTAACTGGAGGTTGGCCCGTGATCCGCCCGGAACCCCGACGAAAGCGCCATCGCAGCGCTTGTCGCACGGCAATTCCCGATTCCGCCCGTCATGGCAAAACCCGACGGCCTTCAACCTTTGTTGACTGCTCGCACGTCTGGCAAGCGCTGTACCTCGCCAATAAAATTTGCGAGCAAAGGAGACGCATTGTCCCTTCTCCACGCTAGAGCCAAGGGCAGAGGCATGTTCAAATCGGCCACGGATAAGATGACCACGGTTTCAGGGCACCGCCATCGGGCGGTTCCAAGGACCCATCCTACGCCCAATCCGGCCGACACGAGACTTAGGATTGTTGCCTCGTTCAGCCCCTCTTGAACGATACGGGGAGACCTCAAACCGCCACGATAACATTCGTGTATCATGCGGTCGTAGAACGCTGGACTTGGCCACCTTGGAAACCAGACAAACGGTGCATCCACTAGGTCCCGTAGCCTGAGTGTCTTGAGTCTTGCGAGCGGATGTCCTTTCGGCACGGCCAGCTCCACATGCGCTCTGGCGACGAGAAGTTGGTCCAATTCCCGATCAGACTTTGGCATGAAATTGACGAACCCTGCATCTAAACGGCCGGATCTTATAGCTTCTAACTGTTCCAAACTCGCCGATGGCTGAAGTTGGAGTTCGGCGTCCGGTTGCAGCTCCCGAAACCGCCGGAAGGATTCCGGAACCACGCCCCTCCAGGAAGCATTCTCGGTGAAACCGACTCGCAGCGTGCCTGAACGACCGCTGGCCACGCGGCCGGCGCGTACAGCAGCATCGCTTACCTCCTGAAGAATATGCTGCGCATCCTCAAGGAATAGTTTGCCGGCTTCACTCAATTTCACGCCGCGCGGGAGGCGATAGAAAAGCTTAAAGCCTAGTTCTTCCTCCAAATCCTGAATCTGGCGGGAGAGCGCGGGCTGAGCCACGTGCAGCCTGCGCGCAGCGCGCCCGTAATGCTGCTCCTCGCCGATCGTTACGAAATATCTCAAATGCCGTAACTCCATTCTGATACTTTAACGCGATTGGTATGATAGAAACAATGTCTTGGACGTATTAGACACTCTCTGCCAAACTCGCCGCATGAAGGCGAAAAGTGGCAAGAAAAAGCCAAAGGCCAAACAGCATAGGAAAAAACGAGCAACCGCGAAACTGGCAAAGCGCCAGCCAGTGGTTCCGGTTCCGTCGGCTTTAGAGCGCTAGGGCAGTTCGAGGGCAACTGCAAGCAGGCCATACGTGAAGGCGCTTGAGCGACGAACTAGATGCGCGCCCAGTTCGCTTGAACTGGGTGTCCTAGTCCTAGTCGAAAGGAGACATCATGATGACAATAACGAAGAGAGACGCGATCAAGACAATCACCACTCACTACATCGACGGATCGTTCGTTGAATCCCACGGCCGCGAAGTCATGGACATCATCAAGCCGACCAACGGTCAGGTGATCGCCCGAGTCACGCTGGCCGATGAAGAGGACACGCGGCGAGCCATCGCCGCAGCCAAAAGCGCATTCGCTGGTTTCGGCCGGTCAACCAAGGAAGAGCGCGCGAAGATCCTGCGCCGGCTGTATGAGGCGGCTTCGGCGCGCCTTGACGATCTGACGGCGGCAATGGTCGAGGAGTACGGAGGCGTCGTCCAATTCGCCGGCCCCATCGTCCAGTCCGGCGTCAACGCGTTTCCGGCCGCCGAAAAGGCGCTCCAGGATCTTCCATTGACACGCAGCTGGGGCAAGACGACGGTCACCTTGGAGCCGGTCGGCGTGGCCGGTCTGATTACCGCGTGGAACGCGAATGCGCTGTTCATTTGCTTAAAGCTCGCCTCGGCCGTCGCGGCTGGCTGCACGGTCGTCATTAAGCCCAGCGAGTTGAGCTCGCTCCAGACTCGGGTGTTGGTCGAGACGCTACATGAGGCCGATCTCCCGAAAGGTCTCTTGAACGTGGTCACGGGGCTCGGCACTGTCGTCGGCGCCGAGCTGGTACGTAATCCCGACGTCGCCAAGATCTCCTTCACAGGCTCGGTGGGTGTGGGCGAAACGATCATGCGCGACGGGGCTAAAACCATGAAGCGCGTCACGCTGGAACTGGGCGGGAAGTCGCCCACCATTCTGCTCGATGACGCCGTACTCGACCAGGCGATCCCCTCGGCCCTCGTCATGGCCTTTTTGAACAGCGGTCAAGCGTGCGCAGCGGGAACGCGCCTTCTCGTGCCGAAGAGCCGGTTGGACGCAGTCAAGCGGGCAATCATGAACGCCATGCCTGTCTTTCCGGTTGGCGATCCGGCCGATCCCAAGACCGCCGTCGGACCGATGGTGTCGCAGAAACAATATGAACGCGTGCAGTCTTATATCCGCAAGGGCATCGAAGAAGGCGCGGAGGTTCTCGTCGGCGGCGAGGGTCGTCCGGAGGGGCTGGAAGCGGGTTACTTTGTGAAGCCCACGGTGTTTGTCAATGTGAAGAACGACATGACAATCGCCCAGGAGGAGATTTTTGGCCCCGTGCTGTGCGTCATCACTTATGATTCCGACGACGAGGCGATCCGGATCGCCAACGATTCCCAATATGGTCTCCACGCCGCCGTCCTCGGGACCGACCTCCTGCGGGCGCGTCGCGTGGCCTCGCAGTTACGGGCCGGACGCGTCGTGATCAACAATATGACAGATGATCCGCAGGCGCCCTGGGGAGGGTTCAAATACTCCGGCATCGGCCGTGAATATGGCCGATACGGGGTCGAAGCGTTTCTCGAAACCCGGGCTATCCTCGAATGATCGTTCTCATGCCAGGTATTGAGGACTTCAAACCAAGGAGACCGGATTATGAGTAAACACGTTAGCCTCTCCCCCGAAGAAGCAGCAGATCGCCTCGCCATTCGGGAGCTTGTCGAGGCTTACGCACACTATGCCGAACGTCGCGATGCAAAAGGTCAAATGGCTCTCTTTACCCCAGACACACATTTCGTCGTGTACATGAACGCCAAAGATCCGAGGCCCTCACAGGAACTGCACTCGCGCGAGGCGCTCGCTCTGGTGTTCGCCGACCTGAACCAGTACGCCGCGACCATGCACTTCCTTGGACAGACGACGATCTTAACGCTGGCCGGCGACCGGGGCACAGGGGACACTTATTGCATGCCCCATCACCTCACGATCGACGGTAAAAAGCGACGCCTGATGATTGCCGCTCTCCGCTATATGGACACCTTCGTGAAGATGGACGGCGCCTGGCTGTTTGCGGAACGTAAGCTTTACGTCGACTGGTTGGAGGAGCGCGAACTGTCATGAACATTCCTGCAGCAGGCGACAAACGCCTTGTCATCGTGGGTGCAACCGGAATGGTCGGCGGCTACGCCCTTCGCTACGCGCTCGACCACCCCGCCGTTAGACATGTGACGGCTATCGGGCGCAAAAAGCTCGGCATCTCGCATCCCAAGCTGGACGAGGTTCTGCATCGAGACTTTGCGGACTGCTCCGCACTCGCACAGGCGCTTTCGGGTCAGGACGCGGCGATTTTTTGCCTTGGTACGTATACCGGTTCGGTATCGGATGCGGAACTCCGCAAGGTCACTGTGGACTACACTGTCGAGTTCGCCCATGTTCTCCACGGCAGTAGCCCTGACGGGGCTTTCTCGTTTTTGAGTGGGAATGGCGCAGACCCAACTGGACGAAGCCGGATGGCCTTCGCACGCTACAAGGGAGAGGCTGAAAAGGCGCTACTCGCGGCGGGGTTCCCTCGCGTTTACATATTCCGGCCCGCGTATATCTACCCCGTGGAGGCGCGCAAGGAGCCGAATTTCAGTTACCGGCTGTTGCGCGCGATCTACCCGGCGTTTCGAGTGCTGTTCCCCGATCAGGTGATTCCGGCCGACGACTTGGCCCGCGCCATGGTGGATGTCGCCGTTCGGGAAACAGGGGAGACCGGAGGCCTGGTTTTCGAGAACCGTGACATCCGCGCGATAGTCGAGTCCGCGTGATCGCCATCAGCGCATGGCCACGGTCTCACTTCTGCGCCGCGCCGGGATCCTGAGGCACCCAGCTCCGGCGTCGGATCCGGTGGAAGCCCTGCCGCAGGAAGCGGAATCGAACGCAGTCTTAGCCGGTACGGAGGGGACCGAATGACCGAGAAAGGTACATTTAACTTTCCCGATTGCGACTTCGGGCGCGCATGTCGGGTACCCCTGCCAGAATTCCGTGCGACCCGATCGCTGGGGTAAGGTGAGACGGCCAGTCGTCTCACGGAAGCGCTCGATGAATTTCACTTTTCAGGGGAATAAAACCAATCGTCCTGAGTTATCCTCATTGAGCCGTGGCTGACACCCAGAGCGATTCCGGATCTTTCGAAGAGCTGGCGATGCCGCTGTTTGGCCGCCTGTACAACTTTGCGCACTGGCTTACGCAGGACCGCAGTGAAGCAGAGGACCTGGTGCAGGAAGCCTTCATGAAGGCTCTGAAGGGATTTGGTTCCTTTCGTCAGGGAACGAATTTTCGTGCTTGGATGTACAGGATTCTGAAGAACACGTTTCTCACCTCGCGCGCTGGACTGAGAGCCGCGACGGTCTCACTGGATGATGACGAGGCCGCACCCGTGGAGCCCGTCGCACACGGGACGCCGGAATCGATTCTGATCTCCAGCTTGGATCAGGAGACGATTCAAAAATCTCTGGAGGAGTTGCCCGTGCAGTACCGGGAAGTGATTTTGTTATGCGACGTGGAGGAGATGAGCTATCAGGAGATTGCCGAGACACTGGCAATTCCCATTGGCACCGTGATGTCACGCCTCTCGCGGGGGCGAAAAGCGATGCGCAAATCGCTGAACCAAGCCAGCATCCGGAATGCATCAGGGAGTAGCTTCCAATGACATGCGATGAAGTGCGAGGCAAGCTGGCTCTCTACGTGGATTCCGAACTCGCCGCCGGTGAGATGGCGGAGGTCGAGACTCATCTGCGCAGCTGCGCCTCCTGCCCGCCTGACGCGCTTGGACTGCTGCAAACAAAGCTGGCAACGCGTGCTGCCGGCTTGCGCTACGCGCCATCTCCGGAGTTTCGCCTGCGCATGGAGCAAAGCATGCGCGCCAAGCGCAAGCCGTCATGGTTCAGCATTCCGTTCCCGGGACTGGCCATCGCCGCCGTCGCTGCAATGGTGCTAATCGCATCGGTCACTGTATGGCTGAATCACTCCGGGCGCGAACGTGAGCTCACCGAGATTGCCGACTTGCATGTGACGGAACTGGCCAGCGCCAACCCGGTGGACGTGGTCTCGACGGATCAGCATACGGTAAAGCCTTGGTTCGCCGGAAAACTTCCGTTCTCATTCAACCTTCCGGAGTTGCAGAATTCCAGTTTCACGCTTGAGGGCGGACGAGTCGCGTATTTTCAGCACAGCCCGGGAGCGCAGTTGCTGTTCAAAGTGCGCAAGCATCAACTGTCCGTACTCATTTTCAAAGAGGACCCGCGAGAATTTCTCTTTCCCGAGGGAACGCTCACTACCACGCGGCTTGCATTCCACATAGAGACATGGAGTGCGGGTGGGCTGCGCTATTTCATCGTCAGCGATGCGCCTGCCTCGGATGTGCACGCGTTGGGCGAGTTGGTGCGGAATGCGGCTCGCTCCTGAGCCCCGGCCTATCGATTCGATGAATTCGGGGCGGTTCTCTGCGGCAAAGACCTCCGTTCCAATACCGGATAATCTCGCCGCGTTCATCGGCTCTTGGCAGATGGTAATCCATCTTGTTGTGGTCAACTGAAGACTGAGTATCGGTACGATTCTTCCGTTCCCGCCTGCCAACTTAGACGTGATCAATCGAGCGTAGCCATGAGAAAAACGCTTTCATCGGCTTGCTCACGAAATGGTGATTGGCTCTGAGATAGCCGACGCGACGGAAGCTGCTGCGCTCCAGAGAAACGATCTTGCAACCACTCGCATAGGAAGTCGCCATAGCCGGAATCAGGCTGATTCCGAACCCTGTAGCCACAAGCGGAAAAATACTGGCAATCTGATCCGTCTCGAACACGGAAACAAACTCGACCTTGGCACGTGTGCACGCGGTCAAGACATCATCACGAAGGCAGTGTCCTTCGCGGAGCAGCAGCATGCGCTCATCTTCCAGGTCCTTGAGTCGTGCTGAATTCGATTCTACGAAGGAATGGCCTGGGGGAACGATCAGGCACAGATTCTCCCGGAAGAGTTCACTACAGACTATGTCTGGGGATTGGATTGGAAGACCCGCCACGGCCGCATCGAGTTCTCCAGCCTGCAGACTCTCGATCAGGCGGTGCGTGTTCGCCTCCGTCAGTTGCAAGTCCACCTCCGGGTATTGCGCAGTGAACTCGCCAATTCGGGGGGCCAGCCAATAGGGCAAGATCGTCGGAATCACCCCGATGCAAAGACGTCCCTTGACCCCTTGCCTGAGATCGCTGAGGCTTGTCTTAGTCTCGGCGATCTGGCGAAGAATAGCCTTGGCTTGCGGTAAGAGAGCCTCGCCGCACGGAGTCAACCGGTTTCGCCGGCCCAATCGCTCGAACAGCGGCACACCTATCTCACGCTCCAGCTTAAGGATTTGCTGCGAAAGAGAAGGTTGTGCAATGTCTTCCTCCTCCGCCGCCTTGGTGAAGCTGCCCGTACGAGCGACAGCACAAAAATGGCGCAGTTGGCTGATTTCCATGTGTTTATCATCTGCTACCCGGCACATAGGTTCAAGCGGTCGGCTGTACGAACAGAAAAGGCCGACCGAAACCTGCCCCCGTATTTCCAGTTCCCACGACTCACATCCATTCAGTTTTCGTTGCTGAAGTTTCCGTCACTAAGCTTTCGTTACCGGCGAGACGGTAGCGCCAGATGGCTTTTCTTCATCTTGAAGGTTAATGGCCGCTTTGAAACTGCGAATGCCATCGCCAAATCCTTTGCCCAACTCGGGCAGCTTCTTGGGGCCAAACACGAATAGAGCGATTCCTAAAATCACCAGCAGATGCACCGGTTGAAGCAGTCCTTCGAACATAAGATCTCCTTATTTGCACCGAGTCGGGAGTGCAGGGCCCATCAAGCGTTTCTTGTGAATGAGAGCGTTGTGACTGAGATGTTTTTCCCGCACAACGCCCCAAGCAATGGACCATACATCAGGTCACTCATCCGCGGTGGGCCGCATCGGCTTCGACGGCCATAGTTTGCAGCGTATTGAGGAACTGCTTGCTTTGGCCGACGAAGAGCCCATCGGCGGTGAAGCTCGCGATGCTAGCCACGGCGCCTGCAAACCTATCAGTCAGCGGACGAATGATCGAGACACGCGGGAGGTTGGGGCTGAGGAATTCGCAAGGGACAGGGAAGATCAGGCTGGGCTGAACCAGGCTGGGCGGATCGAGCGGTGGGGTGGTGAAAAAATTGGGAAACGTTAGGCCTTGGTCCGACACCGGTGCCACAGGGGCTTGCACTCCATTGCCGGCAAAGTCCACCCATTCAAGAAAATGCGCAATCTCGTCGCCGCCGATGCCAAGGGTGATCTCAAGCACTTCCGGATCCGTCACCTTTTGACTCATAGCTGCGTAAAGGCTCGAGCCACCTTGTTCAATGTATCCGAAGTGAAACGCGGCAATGTTCGCGATCACCTGGATATGATTGGGATTGGCGAAATCGGCGTCAGTGATGGGAATGGCGGTACGGTCGGTGATCGTGACCGCCTGAGGGAAGGTGACTCCGAAGTCTGGGTTGGTTGCACTGCGGTAGCGAACAAACCAGCTGGTGTCGACGTTAAGATGCATGAGGTTGGTGAGGCGCTTAATGCCTGATGATCCCGTCGCTTGGCTTCCTTGCAATGTGCGAAACTGGTCGAAGTTGACCGGCGGGGCTCCTTTAGACTCTAGATAGGCATTGAGGAAGGTCGCATGGCTCACTTCATCCAGCGTGTTGCTGCTTATGTACTGCGGGCCATCGGAATCGAGGTTCGACAGCGCCGCCTGGTAAGCGTTCAACGGTTCGGTTGGGTCAATCTCAATCGGGGGATTATTGCCGATTCCACCCAGTTCCGCATACTGGGTCCAAAGGTCCGATTCGATCAGTTCAGCCGCAGCTAGAAAGCGGAGGATGGCGATATCGCCCCGAGTGGGACTTCCACTGCCGGTCTGCGCACTGGCCCTGCTCCCGAGCAGTACGGAGGCCGAAGCCGCTACGCCTGCCATGCCCAGACCCTTGAGAAATGAACGTCGGCGAGCGACGTTCGAGACGTCGGGAGGTTCTACTGTTGAAGGATTGGTTTCTGTGAGCAACATAGAGGAGATTTTTTCTTGTTTCATGTTTTGCACTCCATTGTGTTCGGGTTGAGGGTAATTGTCTTCGAACTGGTGCTGAGTCTACTTATCGCAGGCGGTTCACGATACGGCCCAGCGCCCATGGCTCCCATAGGCAAAACCTATCTGTATGCGACTAGTGATGTCATCCGTATCTGGGGTCGACTCATGCGAGTGGTGTCTGAGCGACGAAACATCCTATCGATTCGAGGAATTTGAAGCAGTTCTCTGCGGCGAAGAAATCAGTTTCAGATACCGGATAATCTCTGCGCGTTCATCGGCTTTGGGAACATGAAAATCCATGTTGTTGTCCTCTACCAGAGCCTGCGTATCCGTGAGCCACTTTTCCAGTTGCTGGTCATCCCAAACGAAGTGCGCAGATTTGAGAGCCGTCGAATAATTGAAGCCCGGGGCCGTACCTGCCTGCCGCCCATAGACACCTGTCAGGTTAGGACCTTCCTTGTTGCGATCGAGGGAGTGGCAGCCTGTGCAGCGCTTTTCAAACAGTTGCTTGCCCTGGTCGGCATCTTCGGCAGCGCGGCTGATCTTTGGAAAGACGACCAGCGCGAGCAGCAACAATACGATTGCAATTCCTGCGGGGCGGGCAGCAGAGTCGTTCAGCTTATTCATTAAGCGTTTCATCTCATCTCCGTTTCTACTTGGATTCATCAAGAAGTGTGTTACTGTGCAGCCTCGGCCAGCAGGCGCTTGCGCTCGGCTTTGGTCCAGTCCACGATGAGCTTTCGCTCGGACTCGGACAGTCGCGCTTCAGGATGCAGCAGCTGATACTGCTTCAACGGCATCTTGCCCTGGCGGAGCTGTGTCCCCATCTTCCCCAGGAGATCGATGCGTTTGTCGATGCTGTACTTCTCCCAGGAAGAGAGGTTCATGTGCCCTCGGCCATCGTGTACGTCGTGCTCCACCAGCCACGACGTGGGCGCAATCCTGCTGTAGAGCGGCCACCGCGTGTTGTTCGAATGGCAGTCTCCGCACTTATGCGCGAACTCCGTCCGGATCTCATCAGGCGCGTTTGCGCCCTCTAGGATTGCACCGCCCCCAGGAGAGACGGTGCGCAGGTTGCCCCACGGGTGAATGAGTGAAAGAGCGGCGACAGACAATGCCGCAATTGCTGCGCCCATGCATAGTGCGCGGGTTCTCATCGCGCTACCTTCGCCGACGCGGCGGCCGCCTCCGCCAGGGTCGAATCCACAACCGCAAGCTGAGTCCTTTGTGGAACAAAGTGGACATTGGTCAAACCAAGTACACTTTGCAGTTTTTCGGAAGGCACCTTCAACGGCCCTGGCGACTGCGCCGTACCCGGCGCCGGTTGCGGAAACGCAGTGGACATCGCGGTGTGAAATGTCACATTGCCTTCCACCTTCTGCATCACCTGATGAATGTGGCCGTTGAGCACAGTGAGCGAGCCGAAGCGCTTCAGCAGAGAAAGCGCCTGCTCGCTGTCTGACGTGGCCCACCCCCAATCGGGATAGAGCGCCCAGAGCGGAATGTGCGCAAAAAGCACAATCGGCGTGCTGCTTCCCAGGCGTTCGACGTCCTGCTTGAGCCAGGCAAGTTGATCGTTGCCCAGTTTGCCCATCCCTTCGAGTTGAACTACATTGACCAGGCCCACGAAGTGAACACCTTTGTGGTCGAAGCTGTACCAGCCATTTCCAGCCGTGCCTTTGCCGTAGCGTTCGAGGTACATCTTGCCGTCATCCTCGGAGGTGTCGTGCTCTCCGGGGACGTAGAAGATTTTGCTCTTGGTCCCCAGGAGTACCTGGTCCATGGTGTCGAACTCCGAGGCCTTGGAAGTGTGCGTGAGGTCGCCGGTATGGATCAGGAAGTCCGGCACACGGGATGCAGCTCGAATCTTGTCCACCGCTTTTTGCAGTGTGCCTGTCACGTCCGGATTCGCCGCCTTGTTGAAGCCGATGTGGCTGTCGCTGATCTGAATGAAGCTAAAGTCTTCGTCGCGAGTTTTTGGGGTTAGGGCGCCAAAGGCCCTGGACACTGGAATTCCTCCGGCAAAGTTCCAAACGATGAGGGTGCCGGCCCACGCCATGCAGTGCAGAAATCCGCGCCGGTCGATGCCGTCTGCACTTGCTGGCGATGGGGCTGCCTTGGCTTCTAGAACCTTTGGTGTCGCATCTGCGTTTGGTTTTGTTTCGCTCATGAACGTCTCCTTGTAATGCGTCGGAACGCATAGTTCCAAGAACTGAGCCTGACTTGGTTTATTCCCGGCCCCGCGATTTATTCTTGGAGCGGCTGTCCATCGCCGGCCCTGCTCACGATCGTCGATTTGTCCGTTCGCGAGAGGGGACTCGTAAGCCAATGCAGCCGATCGAGGACAAACAGGCGAAGCCTCTGCTTCCAAAACACTACAGAGCTCACGCCGACTTCTTTATCTTTATAGCGGGAAATTCAATCAGCTTTCCCATTGGGCCTGCTGAAACCCTTTGGCTTTTGGGGTTGAATCCCTGCGGTGTATAGAATTCGATCAGTCTCGCCATAACCCACCTCTTAACCTGTGAATCTTCCCGCCCGCGGAAGTCCAACAAAGAGCTTGCTTAACACCTGGAAACTCAGTTTGTAAACCGTCTGTTTGTTCCGGTGCCTTCCGTCGACGGATCTATCCGCAAGAACTGAGCATGGCAGTGTTTATTCCCGAAAATGAGGCACTTTGGGTTAAAAGCGGAGTGAGAGAACTCGATCCGACCACAGTAAGGAATGTTCCGCCTGCAACGCAAACGCGCGGGTTCGCGTTGGGTGAGAGCGGCTCTTTTCCGGTCGCTGCTGTCGTGCGTTTTTGACGCCTGGCGTTCCTTTATATATGTACGTCCGCGGGCTGGCTTCGCCGAGTGCTCTTTCCCATGCAACAGCGAATGCGGGAATAAATCTGCCTGGATTTCGTTATCCATGCAACAGCGTTTGCATACGAGATCGTATGGAGCTCGCTGAAAGAAGTGAATGGCATGAAACCAGTGATCAAATTCGTTAGCGGCCGTGAAGGCTGCCCAGGATGGAAAGTTCGCAGGCTGTTTGCATTGGCGGGCACTGCAACCCTGGCACTCAGATATTGCTTGGCTGCGCAGCGGGACGAAAAGAATCGGTTCCCCTTCACCGCAGCAATGGAATGGCAGAAGGCTGCCTTTTTGTTTGCCCCATTTGCTCCATTCGCCGACCTATGCTGGCGCCAATGGGAGCGGATTGTACAGTTGCCGCGACAGATGGCAGAGCCGATCAGCGACCTACCGCAGCACAATGCGCGCACATCACAGTACTCCGTTCCGGCTCCGGTCGGGAATGAACTGCCCCTGCCGCTTTCCGCATAACTCATCTCTGCATAACCCAGCCACACAGTTACCAAGCGAGCTTCCTTGAGCATACTGTCCGCCGCATTTGTCCAGCATTCATCGGCACGGTCCTTCTTGTGTTGACCGCCGACAAAGATGCCATGAATGGTGCCTATTTTTATTTCCTACATCGATGGTCAGATTCGAGATGAAACTTCACTTGCGATCATGTTTGGTCTGGATTTCTCGCCGGGCAACAGAAAAATGCGGGAATAAATCTGCTGGTGTGTGGTTATTCATGCAACGGCGGCGCACAGCAGGCGTCGCGACAACACTAGGAGATACAATCATGAACCGAATCCACAGTCTTTCCACCACGGCCGAGCACGGACACAGCGCCGCAGCCCTGTTCGCAGTCGTTCTCGCACTCGCCACGTTGGCAAACGCGGCTGCAATGCCCTCTGCCCACTCGCACAAAGGAAAGAAGGGGAGCATGAAGATTACGGCTCCAACTGAAGTCGGCGGAATCCTGTTCCCACCGGGAGATTACAGAGTGAGAGAGGTTGACTCTCTGGGCGGACCGGCTGTGGAGTTCGTGCGCCAGACGTTTGACTTATATGCGCCCGAAGGCACGTCGAGCTATGGCGAAGAAGTTGTAGGCCAGGTAAAGGTCACCGAGCAGGCCTTGAGTTCGGCACCGAAACACACTCAACTAAAGTCAGCGCCGGATTCTACGGACGCCATCGCTCTGGAAATCCGGGGCAGTGACGTTGAATACTTGTTCGCCACACCGGAATCGACCGCTACACCGGACGCAATGGCGTCGCACATGAATGCCGACCCGCACGAATAGTGCGTCGCTCACATTAAACCTTAAGAATAGTACGTCACGGATCGATGTCACCCATTCGAGGGCGAAGGGGGTCGTAGGGTATGAACTTGCCTTCTGCGATCCTCCCGGCCTGGCAAGATAGGAGATCTTATGTTCGAAGGACTGCTTCAACCGATGCATTTGCTGATAATTTTAGGAATCGCTCTGTTCGTGTTTGGCCCCAAGAAGCTGCCCGAGTTGGGCAAAGGAGTTGGCGAGGGTATTCGCAGTTTCAAAGCGGCCATAAACCCGCAAGATGAAGGAAAGCTGCCTGACACTACCATCCCGCCGATAATGAAAACTGAGCGGGTGTGAGTTGTGGGCGCTCATTTTTTACTGGTTTGCGTCCGTGCAGCAGGATAGTTCATACGAGCAGTGACACGGAGGTGTGCGTGAGAAAATTCATATTTCTGTTGTTTCTAGTCTCAGCTTGCGTGGCTCAGAACGGCAGAACCACGCACCAGCCGGGGCCGAACGATTACTTGGATATCCCAAAGAACTGCGAATCGATTACAGCAAGCGATGGGAGCACGGTGTTGACGTGCGAGTGTCCGGAGTGTGGGAATGCTGGACAGAAAGATCACGCCGAGCCGCGGAACTCCGTCTTGGTGCCAGCCCCGGACAACAGGGCTCCAGCAGCCTCGCTCTGTAGTCCCGATGTCCCGAACTTGCCGTCTTCTCCGAAAGCCTACGTTCCGCCAGATCAATGGAAGAATCGACCGAGTTCAGAACCAGACGAAAATGGGCCAAATGAATTAGTAGGCGACCCAGCAAGGTGGACGATCTAGCAAGGTGAAACGATGACATCTGAGTGGATAGCTCCGGTTGCAGTAGCCTACCTGCCGCCTACAACCCCGCCCCCTCTCGTAGAGCGCATGATCGAAAACGCCCTCCATGACGTGCATCTCGGCAATCTCCAACAAGAGTTGACTGAACGGTTGAAGGCAACACATCCGATTACGGTTGGTTCGACTCTGATTACTACTGCCCAGCCAAACTTGGCCCGCTCGAAAACTGTTGGTGCGACTTTCGACTGGATGGAAGCCTGCAGGTTTAAGCAGACGGTGGCGTACCCCACTTTTCAGAACGTATGCGAGCGCGTTCTGGGCGAGTGGTCGGCAAGTCGTCAGTCACTTTCTGGTAAATATCGCCAGACCTGGATTCTCACTGCACACGTGGTACATAAACACTGTCGGGACATCTCTGGCAGCATGATCATGCTCTAGTGGTAACATTTCGTCTTTTTCGCCACCAATTCAATCCAGTCAGACCATAACCCCACAAACCGACGATCAAAACACTGCACAACAGATGGGGCAGCTTACTGTCCCACCACTCTCACCACAGAGCGAGATTTGCCATGGAAATGACCACGCTGTATGACTACTTACGCATCAATGGGCGTGCCCTCGGGTGCAGAATTCTTGAAACGTTCCCACCGCTGCATTCACCGAACGATCCCTCCGCTCCGGAGCTGTCGCGCTTGATGCGTAAACCCCTGCCTGCACAGGAACTCGCCATCATGGGGTGCGTGAAGTACCTTGCAGATCACGATGCGGTCAAGATCGTGGGCGAGTGCGGGACAGGGAAGACCTTTATGGCCGGAGCAGGCGTCGCATACGTGGCCGCCCACTCCAAGCCTTTTTCCACGATTGTCATGTGCCCGCCGCACCTCACCGAGAAATGGGCGCGCGAAATCCTGATCACCGTTCCCCACGCAAGAACCTACATCATCGAGGACCTGCGCAACGGCGGCGACCCGAAGAAGCCGCACGGTGTGGTGGAAATTCAGTACGCCAATGGCATCATGCGCCGCCGCGGCCTTGCCACAACTCTCCCACAGTTGCGCGCCATGGGCCGGCGCGCATGGCTCCAGCAGCATCCTTATCCGACCTACTTCATCGTGGGAAAAGAGAAGGGCAAGCTCAGCTACTACTGGAAACACGTTTATGGGAAGGCGGCTCGGAGCAGCAAGGAGCACGCAGGCAGTGTCGTCAATATCGACACGTATCAGCCTGTAGCCAAGGCAAACAATGGCGTGCTCGTCGAGGACGACTTCGATGAGCGACGGAAACACTCCGAGACGGTAGAACTCAGCAAAGGCGGGTCGAAGCTGTATTCGCCTCTCTGGGCTGCCGACCGATCGAGGATTCAGCGCATGGCTCCTATGGATTACATGGGCCGGTACATGCTCGACTTCTTCGACTTCTCGATCGCCGACGAGGTGCACCAACTGGCCGGCGATACCGCCCAGGGCAACGGTCTGGCTGTCCTGGCGCGCGTCGCGAAGAAGGTCATCACTCTCACCGGCACCATGATGGGCGGTTACGCCGATGACCTCTACAACGTGCTGTACCGCATCGATGCCCCGCAGATGGTTCGCGAGGGCTTCGAGTGGGGAGGTGCAGGACGTGAGATGTTTCAGCGGAAGTATGGCGTAATCGAGACCGTGGAAAGGATCACGGAGAACGTGAACGCGTGCTCCCGCAATCCCAAGAAGTCGATTCAGATTCTGCGCCGCCCAGGCTGCTCGCCGATGCTGTTTGGCAATCACCTGATGGACTCCACTGCCTTTGTTTCCCTGGAGGACATCGCGGATGCGCTCCCGTCATACGCCGAGACCGTTATCGAGGTGGACGCCTGCAGCACATTGCGGGACGCTTATGACGATCTCGCCGAACAGATCAAGAAGACCATCAACCAATACCCGAAGGACAAGGGCCTGCGGAGCATCATGCTCAACACGCTGCTCTGCTACCCCGATCACCCCTTCGGCTTCGAGACGATCTACCGGAAGATGTGGGATCGAAAAACACGGGAATACACGATCATCAAGGTCGCGGACCCAGCGATTCTCGACCCCGAGGTCATCTATCCGAAAGAACGTGAACTGATTGATGACATTCGCGCCGAGCTGGCTGGAGGTCGTAAATGCCAGGTCTTTGCTACCTACACTGGGAAGCATGACGTGGTGGGACGGCTCGACACGGTACTGCGCAGTGCGGGTTTCCGTGTTGCCGTGCTCCGCCCGTCGGTTTCGACCGACAAGCGCGAGGCATGGTACGAGCGCCAGTTGTCACTGGGTGTGGATGTTGTCATTTGTCATCCGCGACTGGTGGAGACTGGTCTCGATCTCCTGTCCTTTCCCACCATCTACTTCTACGAAACGGGCTATTCCACCTACACGTTGCGTCAGGCAAGCCGCCGTTCCTGGCGAATCGGCCAGCGGCGCGATGTGCGCGTGAAATTCTTCTCCTATGCAAACACGATGCAGAGCAACTGCATCCGCCTCATGGGCCGGAAGGTTCTCGTTTCAATGATGATGGAGGGCAAGTTCAGCGGCGAAGGCCTCGCCGGTATCGAAGAGGATACCGACATGATGAGTGCCATGGCTCGCGAGCTGGTCGAACAAGGAGGTGTTGGAGAAACTGCCGACGACGTTTGGCGGCAGGTCAACCATCAGCGCCAGGCTCAATTTGGCTCTGCCCAGCCCGCTCCTGTGCTACTCGCTGATCCTATGGAAATGCCCGCCGACGAAGAGCCACTCCTGGTCGCCGCTGCAGTACCGGAAATTCCTTCCGTGGTGGCCGCTTCCACAGCCAACACACAGCCGTCATTCATCGGCTTTGCCATGACCGCCGTTTCAAAACGGAGGAAGAAGTCGTCCGAGCCGGTTGACAGCGGGCAACTACTCCTCTTCGTGGCATAGCCAGTCGCTTCAACTGCTCACGCATCATCAGAAAACCTGCTGACCGTGCACGATTGTTCTGCCCCTTTGAGGTTGTTCCTGTCGGCCTAACCTCATGGCAACGGGTGTGTTTTGTGGTTTCTCCCGCCTCAAAACACCCCGTTGCTTTCGCTTTTCACTCACTCCAGAGTTTCAGGAACCCATTCTTATGGCTCGTAAAGTTCTCGCGTTTCATCCCACCTCCGACCGCCTGGTGATCGATACAGGCTGTTCAGTCTTCGACAGCCAGTGCTCGTATCTCACCAGCGGAAATCATTGGGGCAGCTGCCAATTCAGCACCTTCGTCCGTACGGTGTCCGAGACCGAGTGCAACGGCCGCACGGTCCCCGTTGGCGAATTCTTTGACTTCGACATGAAGGTCTTCACGACGATGCCTCCATATGTTCTGGCTGCGATCCGCGCCATGAACCGCACCGTCGTCGTCTCCGAGATCCGGCACCATATCGGCTCTCACAAGCTGGGGCGCAAGATCGTTCATGGTTACATCGTGACCGACACCACAGAACGGCTGATCCGGGTATTTCAGACCACCGATGGGCCAATCTCAGAGCGCATCCTCTCCACCGTCCTTCCGTATATTGCAGATCTCGATGGGAAGCAACGGGCTGCATAGAAAAGGATGCGGAAACGTTCGCGACCCGTGCGTTGGGCGGTGATCAGCATTTTGCTGGTGCAACTGACGTGACCGGTGTCTTTTGCATCAGGTGGAAGGAGAAAGAATCTGCTGCAAAGGAACTGGAAGATGGCCGGACGGAAGCCCGGCGGAGCAGATTAACACCTCATTAAGCAGCGCCTGCACCTAAGGTCTCATTCAGTTCTGCACTCCCGCTCGTTTTGCGGAAACCGCTACTTTCGGAATGCAGTATCATTCAGCGCTAAGCCCATGAGCAGTTTTCCTGAAAACTCGACCTCGCTTTCTCCAGCGCGGGGCAGGCTCATTTTTCTGCAGTCCATCACCCTCGCCTGGATGCTCGTCGAGTGCGCTGTCTCCCTGTTCTCTGCTGCGCGGGCTCATAGCCCCGCGCTTCTGGCCTTCGGTTTTGATAGTTTTGTGGAGTTGCTCTCCGCCTCTCTTGTCGTCCTCGCTCTGGCTCCCCGATTCAGCTTCAACCACAAGCGGATCGATATCGCTTCCGGAACCCTGCTCTTTGTCCTCGCCGCCGTCGTCGGAGTCACTTCCATGCTGGCCTTGGCCGGTAAGATTCAACCCGAGGCGAGCCTTCTCGGAATTGGCATCACCGTTGCTGCCTTGGTCGTCATGCCGCTGCTCGCGTGGCAAAAGCGTAAGCTCGCCCGCCGAACCAGCAACAACGCGCTCGCCGCAGACGCGGTCCAGTCCGCCACCTGCGCCTATCTCGCCCTTCTAGCTCTGGCCGGACTCGTCCTTAACGCCGTGTTTCGAATCGCATGGGCAGATTCCATCGCCGCTCTTGCCGCCATTCCCATCGTGATCCTGGAGGGTCGCCGTGCCATACGCGGCCAGAGTTGCGGCTGCTGCTGACGCTGACTGGTCTCCAAACTGGCCAGCTTGGCACTTAATTTCTGAAAGTAAGTGTCCACAAATGCGGCACTGAGGAGCGGCAGGAATGCGACGACGATGGCCATCAGGCTGCTTGGTCTGACGACTGTCTAACTGAACTTCCCTCCGCTTAGAATTCCAATCTCACTTGCAGGGCGATCATGCGCGGACTGCTATCGCCACCCAAGCCCACACCGAGCAGGCCAGTGGGTGGGGAAGTGGTATAGGTCAGCGCTCCAAATCCTGTCTGCGTCGAGGGTTTTCCCGGAACACCGGCCAGCACGTTGCTGGGCAGTCCAAAGTTGGGATGATTGAAGATGTTGAAGAACTGCGCGTCCAATCTCATGGTGACCTTATCGGTAAGAGGAATGTGTTTCGTCAGGTACATGTCGGACCAAAAGAATCCGGGACCGCGGAACTGGTTCCTGCCAGAGGTGCCGAACTGGCAGTTTGCCGCACTATCTCCACCGACGCAGGCTCCTGTACTGGGATCAACCGCTGAGATGAAGGCATCAGGATTGAGCCACTGCACCGTGCCAGGCTGCGTAGATGCAAGATTGCAGTGGCGGCAGTATGGATCGACTCCGGGTACGACACTGGCGAACTGAGGGCCGCTGGCCTGCACGATACCGTTTCCGTTCGCTGAGTAAGGCGTGCTCAGGACGGAGAACGGAACGCCACTATGCCAGAACAGCGTTCCCGAGATCTGCCAGTCGTTCACCAAATGCCCCAGCCATTGGCTGCGGACCTTTACCGGCAGTTGGTACACGTATTGCGCATTTAAATTTTGGCGAATGTCGTAGTCGCAGGGACCATAGTCGCGACGAAGCTCTCCCGGCAAGGGTGAGAGAATCCCGCCAGCGGCGAATTGCAGGAATCCTCCGTTGGAGACTTCATCCATGCAATGGCTCCAGGTGTAGTTGATCTGCCCCTGAAGCCCGTGCCCTAATCGCTTCATCGCCGTGAGTTGTAGCCCGTTGTAGTGGCTGTTCGCACCGGTCGAGAACTGCGTCACCGCCGCAAACCGCGGGTCCGTTGGCTGCAAGTAGGGGAATGGCGCAAAACAGCCCTGGCATACCGTCTGGTAGCCATTGACCTGAGTCTGATACGGCTGATTGACGGCGCGAGTGCCGACGTACTGTGCCTTGACACTGGCGGTCGTTCCGAACTGATGCTCAATGCCCAAGCTCCACTCCATGAAGTAGGGCGCGTGAAGTTCTCCGCTGGGCACGGCTGTAATAGCGACCGGAGGAAGGCAAGTTGCGGCGTTAGCGAGCGACGAGGCGCATGAGAGCTGCCCTTGCTGGAATCCCGCGCCGAACCTCTGATTGGCAGCCACGGTGGCATCCACGGCGCTGTTCGGCACTCCGGGCGCAATTGCCGTGCCACCCACCGTGCCGAGGAGGCCGCCCTGGAACGTTTTGTCGTAGGGCGGATTGGTGCCGACTACATCGGCGATACTGCCCGGCATGATATCGCTGAAGATCCCAAAACCACTCCGAAGTACGGTCTTGGGTTCGAGCTGCCAGGCAATCGCCGTGCGCGGCTGCAGGATGGCAACCGGCGTAGAGGAGAACAGATTGCCGAGATGCGTCTGGATCACGGCGTTCAACGGCTGATTGACATCGTGGGAGATCGAATCGAAGGAGCCACTGAGACGGCCAATCTGATTGTGCGGATTCAAGGGATTGGAATTGTAAGTATCGCGGATGCCGATCGTCCACGTCAGCTTCGGGGTTAGCTTCCAGGTATCCTGTGCGTAAAAATCCAGGTTGAGGAAGTTGAACGGCTCGTTGGCCGAGGTTGGAAAGCTCTGCGTTGCGGTGGATGCCACGCCGTTGATGAACTGCTGCAGGGTTGTGTACTGCACCAGGGGCACCGTGCCTTCGCCGAAGTCATAATCGTTGAGCCGCAAGATCCGGGTGTTGGTGCCGAACCTGAATTCGTGAGCCCCATGGCTCCAGGCAAGATTGTCATTGATGAAGAAGCGCGTAGCACGTCTTCCCTGAAGCCAGGTATTGTCGAGGCCGCCCAGGGTGGTGAAGGGCGCGCTTGCTCCGAGGCCTTGCAAAACGATTGGGAATGCGGCGAGTGTCTTCTGAAGATTGGCGGGCGCGAACAAGCTCTCATACCAGGAGAATGCGGGATTGAAATAGTTCACGACATTCTGCGAAAACACGTGCGTGTACCCGGACGCGAATGAGTAAAGCGGCTGCGGAGACACCGCGTTAAACACTGGGTTGATCGGGTCTGTCCAGGCGGCCTGCAGGCCAGTGTCAGACTGAAAGCGAAACCACGCGGTATTGTTGGCGTTGATGTTGTAGTCGATGCGAGCGGTCTGTACTTGTTCGCTGTCGTCGCTGGAGTGGGAAACACCCCGGCGGTTTGCGCAACCATCCCCGTCGCCGAACGAGCCTCCGTTGCCGAGCGGGCAGCCCGACACCGCGAGCGGAGTACCGGCGGTGTCTCCGTACAGCGAGAACATATTTTTATAGAACGAATACTGCGGCGACGACGACGCGGAAAGCTGATTCAGCACGTATTGCTGGAAGGCGGCGCTGGGAAGCGTTGCGGTGGTAAAGATGGGGAGAGCAATCCGTACCCACTCGCTGTCGAAGAAGAAAAACAGTTTGTCGTGCACAATCGGACCGCCCAGGCTGCCGCCAAAGTGGTTCACGTTGGAGCGTGGCTTGTGAAGGCCAGGAGTCTCACTCAAAAAGTAATCCTCCGCACTCATGACCGAACCGCTCCACAGTTCATAGAGATTGCCGTGGAATTGGTTGGCGCCGGATTTGGTGACGTAGTTGACTTGGGCGGCGCCATACCTGCCCTGGTCCACAGAATAGGAGAGCGTGTTGACGGTCACCTCTGAGATTGAGTTCAGTCCCAATACGAGGTTGGTTGCAAGGCCGCTGTTCAGGTTGGTCAGCGGATCGTTGGTTTCCAGGCCGTCCACGATGTAGCCGTTGGAGAGCGCGGGCAGTCCATTGAATTCCACGTTGCCGTAGCCGTTCGAGCTCCCAACGAAATCATTGCTATTTCCTGCAGTGTTGATGATGGCTCCCGCGGCAAACTGCAAGGGATAGGTCAGATCGCCACCGGGGTTGGGCAGGTTTTTCAGGGCTTTCTCACTGAACGTAGTGGTGGTATTGGCGTTCTCCGGGTTGATCAGCGGGGCTTCGCCGCTCACTTCCACGGACTGGTTTGATTGGGCCACATTCAGCGTGAAGTTCGCCGTTTGCTTCTCCCCCAGACTTGACACGACATTGTCGCTCTGCTTCGTTTGGAAGCCTTGCGCTTCCACTTTGACCGAGTAGGTGCCCGGCTTTAGCTGGGGGAAGTTAAAGCGTCCCTCGTCATCCGTTGTGGCATTACGCTTTAGACCCGTCTCCTGATTCGTGATTGTGATGCTGGCGCCCGGAACAACCGCCCCCGTCGAATCGGTCACCTCGCCGACAATGGCGCTGGTGGTTTCGCCTTGGCCGAAAACCCTCGCAGGGAAAATGGACGCGGCAATCATCAGCACAGCGAGAACCACGGCCCGCGACAAGAGGAACGCGGAACTACATTGGAGGTGTCCTAGTGCAGCCAGTCTCATGGTCTACTCCGATGGCTGCCGAGTGCGGACAAGCTACGTCCTCACCTGAATAGCCCTAGTAGAGCATGAGATGTTAATCATGGTTAACACGACGCAGGATATTATGCTTTTTCGACCCAGATTCGTTCGGCGGCTGGAGCGCCCAGCCGAATGGCTCTCTTTTCAACGGCTAAGGTGACGGTGCCATCGTAGTTCCGGGTCTGGATGGCCAACTGAACGCCGGGGCGGATTCCTTCCCCTTCAAAGAAATCCAACAGTTTGCGGTCGCGTTCGTAAACGCTGGCGACCCGGTACTGAAAGCCTTCCTCCGCTTCGCTGAGCAGGCGCTGGCCTTTCTTCCGCCGTGCAGCGGGGCTCCTCAGGGCGAGGCTATTTCCGTGGGGGCAAATGTCGTTGTTGCCCAACTTCTCCACAAGCTTCTTTTCAAATGCCGGAGAAACGGCATGTTCCAGACGTTCGGCTTCCTCGTGAATCTCGTACCAAGGCATGTCAAAAATCTCCGAGAGCATGCGCTCAATCAGGTGATGGCGAAAGATGATCTGTTCGGCAACCTGCCGTCCTTGAGAGGTGAGCAGAATCCGGCCGTCGCTTTTCACCGTAACCATGCCGTCCTTCTTCAGGCGTTTCAAGGCTGCGGTCACTGCGGGACGCGTTACTGCGAGCCAATGAGCAAGCGTGGCAGAGATCACTGTGTTGCCTTCGGCTTCAGCCTCGGCGACGGCTTTAAGGTAATCCTCTTTGGAAACGGTGATCATCGTAGAACTCGGCAAAGTTATTCCCCGGTGAAGTTTAGCACCATAGCTGCTTCATGTATTCGTTGCCAATTGGGGGCGGTTCTAAACCCACAGCCTTTGAGGAGAGACCAAGTCCGCGCACATCATCCGCGATCCCAGACACCCGCAGAAGAACGGCAAGACTCGCTCGCACTTCACTCATACCGGCGACTGGAGCCTTCCTGCCGCCGCCTGATTTCACGAAAGAGGTTTTAACACCATGGCAACTACTGTCGTCTCACCCACACCTTTGCGCAGCCTCACGCTGCGCCAGATCATCCGTATTGCAGCCAAAGGCTATGAGGGCTCTTTCCGCAGCTGGGATCACTTCCTCGACGACATGGGCCGCATGCGCAAGGATGCTGACACTGGAGACACGCTGGCGACATTCATCATCCGCGAGTTTGGCGATATCCACAATGAAGGGGCAAGCACCGGTGATCAACTTGAGGTGGCTCGCGCTGCCGTCGCCGCGGCTATTGGGGACCTCGAACGAGTGCTGGCGGCGCTCGATGATGCAGATGAATCGCAAGCCGGAGGACACGATAACGATTTGGATGCTCCACCCACGGGCGTCACGGAGCCTTCGTAATGGCCAGAGGTTCCGAACGCGTGCATCGGTCCAAGGCAATTGAGCAGCTCAGAAAGTTCATTGCCCCAGCCTAGTGGACTTCATTGGCCCACGAGCCACTGACCTGCCTGCCTCTGTGCCAGCTTTTCTATCGCGCTGTACCCAATCGAGGTATCTCCCATGTACACGTTTTTCACCGCTTCTGATTTTCTGCCTACCAAGTGGAGCACCGCCGACGAAAAGGCGGTTTTTGGCAACACTCTCCTCCAAATGCCGAGCGCGGCATTTGGAGCAGAATGCCGAGTCCGGGAAAATGCCGAGCGACGCGATGACGGTCTGTGCAAAGCGGTTAAATACAGATGTTTCGCGAGATCTTCGGTTGGAGCGACTCGGCATTATTTCCCTGTATTCTACAAAGCATTTAAAAACTGCAGAAGATTATCGCCCGGTCGGAAGCGAGTTGGTTTGCTGTTCAATGGTGCGAGCGCGGCTTTTGTCGAGTGAGACGAAAGCGGAGATTCAATAGCAAACGCCGCAGTTCTCCGAATAACGAATGCTCGCTAGCTACCCAGGAGACAGCAGGTGTGGATGTTCGAGCAGATTCGTCGTGCATATGAGTTCGCAATACCCCAGCCGATACTATGGCCGCACCACCGCCCATTGGACAAATCGTCCTCCCTCCACACGCGCCAAGGCGAGTGGGGCAATATTGTTGAGAGCATGACCAAAATGAAACAGTCCGCTCACGCCCTGGTAGTCCTTGAACCCATATTCGCGAAGTGCGTTCATCACCTGCTTGCGGTCCGGCCCCACTTTCTCAATGGACTCAATGATCATATTCATTCCATCGTAAGCATGACAGGCATACGAATCAGGAGCATCATTGAAGGCTCTACGGTACGCATTTTGAAACCGTCGCCATTTCGGATCAGTTTCTGAGGGGCTCAACTCACTGGTAACGACAACTCCTTCTGCGGCCCGGCCAGCTTTTTCCAAAAACAGCGGACTCGCTAGGCGATCGGATCCAACAACCTGCTGGCTCATTCCCGAAGCCCTCATCGCCTTTAGAACAGCGGCCGCCTCGATCGGGTTACTCCAAATCACAACTCCATCAGCCGCAGCATCGCGCACCTGCTGGAGCTGACCCGCCAATTCATTCGCGCCTCGCTTGAAGCTAACTACTAGCGATGGTTCATGGCCGACGATCCTTGCCGCCTCCACGAAGCTTTTGGCTCCATCGTTTCCATAGCCGTCATCCACACAGAGAACCACAACGCGCCGGAGCTTGAGTTGATTGAACACGTAGTCCGCTAAGACATGCGCCTGCTGTTGGTCGTCGGGCAACGGGTGCAGAATCCAAGGAATGCCAGTCTTTGTGATCGTAGAATCAGTGGTGCCCGTATTGACGACCGGCACCTCCAGTTGGCCAGCGATTCGAAGAAGAATCTGTGACGACACACCGTCGATTGCTCCCAATACGGCCACAACATGTTCATCGGTTATCATGCGCACCGGTTCCGTGGTTGAGGCTCCCCACAAACCGGAATCGCTATGAACTTTGAGAGCATACTGTCTACCCCGATAACCCCCATCCGCATTCGCTTCGTCGATCGCCAGTTGTGCGCCGTGCAACATGGCGAGTCCGTAGGGAGTGTCCGCACTGTTCTCCAGCGGGCCGAAGAAGCCTATGTTTACAGTCTTGGAGTCAGGTTTCTCCGAGTCATGCGCAACGATATTGTCTGGCTCGGTCCGCGATATCATCGGCGCTGCGCCTTCGGTCTGCGCTTGAGTTGCTTTCAGCCGCGATGCGTTCCTTGTTCCATGGCTAAGCCCAGAACCCGTCGCCACCCAGATATCCCCGGAATAAAAAGCCAAATCGTAGACTTGATGCCCTGCGAGTGCCGTGAAGGTATAGACTTTTCCTTGATTCGATTGAGCGGAAAAGATCAGTTCTCCTTGGCCACCAGTTCCATTCCTTCGGGAGGTAAGCGAAGCCCCGTTCGGGAGGCTCATATAGCCAAGGCCATCGCTCGTACAGATCCAGAGGTCATTATTGTTAATACGTATCTTATTGATAAACCCCGCGGGCGGAGGGCGAAACAAGGACTGCTGGATCCGCCCCAGCCGAGCGCTGTATCCGTAGCTAAAATAGGTTGACGCCCAAAGCGTCTGTCCGTATCCATCGACGGCAAGACCTGTGATAAATGCGTTGTCCGAACTCTGCACGCTGCCAGCTTTAGAATCCGATTGATAGCGCAATCGATCGTAGACGCTCCACCGCCCCATAACTGAATCGTATTCGACCACGCCTCCGCCCCAAGTGGCGAAAAACATTGTTTGCTTGTTCTCTGCGATACGAGTCACAAGAGAATTCCGCATGGGCGTATTGCTTTCATCAAAGAGCGACCATTCTCCAGTATGCGTATTCAGACGGCTGATTCCCATCGCTGTTGCCGCCCACACGTACTCATTCTGGACAGCAACGTCGAACACAATGTCGTTGGCCAATCCCGTTGCAAGGCTAGTAAAGTTTTGGAACTGCCCACCCGAATAACGGCTCAATCCACCGAAGGTCGCGATCCATAGGTCACCTGTTATGCCGTCCACTGCAATCGAAGTGACGACTTGGTTAGCCAAACCATCTCTTGGACTGAGTATACGCACGACTCGCCCGTTTTCGATCAGAGCTAGACCGTTGCTCGTACCAGCCCACACACGGCCGCCGTCAGTCGCAACTGAAAACACACTGTCACTGGGCATGCCGTTTGCAACGGTGAAGTTTTCCCACTGTGTATAGAGGAGAGGCTGTTGGGAGGCGACACATGGTCGGAGTAGCAACGATGTCGCGACACCTAGCAGCCAATGCTTCCAGCAAATCTTCATCGGCAGCTCCTGTATTGGAATCTCCTCCCTAGAGGGTCTTCAAGTACTCAACCAGATCATTGAGCTGTCCCTTGGTCATATCCGATGTAACGCCGTGCCTATCTTGGACGTTGAACTTAGTCCAGATTTCCTCAAGTGACAACGCTTCCCCGTTGTGCAGATGTGGAGGATGCTCGTAGACGCGGTCAAGTTGAGGAATGTCAAACAATCCTGAAGTGTCATACCTGCTGGCAGTTCCCACATCCTTGCTGATTCTTGCTGTGTAATGCGTCTCCGGAGTATGGCAAACATCGCAGCGCCTCTCGAAGAAGAGTTTCCTACCACGCTCCTGTGCTAGCGTAAGCGGTCCATTTCGGGCCAGGTGACGATTTGGTGAAAGGGGAATTGCCTTCACAAACGTTACCAGGTCTTCCAATTCATCATGGCTAAATCCCTCTGAGCGAAACAGGAATTTCGCGGTACGCGGACCGCACTGCGTCTGAAGATCCGGGTTGTGACCGTTCCACTTGTAGGGAGCTGTGTCGGCGATTCCACGCAAGGTGCGATTCAGGACCCGGTCGCGTCCCAATTGCGGCGTGTCCAGGTTCCACGCAAGACCATCGACGTGGTTGTCCGGATGGCAGCTGGCACAAGCAAACTGTCCTTGAAAACAGTGGCTGGCCTGGTGGAACAGCCGCTCACCTCGACGGGACGGAGTGATGATCCGCGGGCCGCCCAGGTCGATCCGCAATGAGACTTTCATATTGGGTATATCCACAACTGTGATGCTATCGTCTAAGCGATTGGCAATGTATGCAACCTTGCCATCTGCCGCAACCACGACTGCAGTCGGATTGGCTCCGGTTGGCAGCCGGCACACCACGAAGTTCCGTGCTGAATCGAGGCGATTCGGAAGTTCGGAGGCCACGCTATGCGCCATAAATTTCTCCAGTTTGGACGTGTCAATGATGGAGACGATATCGGCCTCGCTCGACACCACTAAAGCGTACCGGCCATCCGGAGTGAACGCCACTCCGTTGGTTCCCGCGTAGTAATAGTCAATGTCATCAAGAAGAACCTGGGTCACTTCGTCGCGTTTTCCGTAAATATGCAAGGATGTGTCGGGTCTAATGACCGCCATTCCGTGCGTGACGATCCATCCCTGTGCCACCTGTATCATTGGATTCAGGTTTTTCGGGCGCATCAAGGGCACAAGCAGGACACCGCCCAGTTCACCAGGAGCTTCCGCAATATGCCGTAGTTCAATGGCACCAGAAATTAATATTCGGTCGGACACTACCTGTCTAGCAGTATCGATCTCCGTAACCTCAGAGACTGGTAGGCCATCGGGGGACGCGAGATGAGGCAGCAGGTTGGAAACGTAGACGCGTTTGCCGTCCCGGGAAAGTGCCACTTGGTGCGGAGAACGCCAGGCCGCCAGGCGCTTGATCTGCACTCCACGTGACAGGTCGAGTACCGAGACATCGTCGCTGACGCTGTTTGCAACATACAGAAACTTACTGTTCCGGTCTGTAGTGAGTCCCACTGGCCCCCAGCCCGTAGGTAGCGTGCGCCGAACTTTGAAGGATTGCGCATCTATCTCGCTAACCGTGTCGCTCCATTCATTGGAAACGTAGAGCATTCTGCCATCGGGTGAGACCGCGACGTCCTGCGGTTTGTGCCCTACGTTCACTTTACGGATCACCCGCCGCGTGCGTACATCAAGCGCCAGTAATGAATCATTATCCTCGCATACGATGTAGAGTTCTCGGCCGTTTGGCGCCAACTTTATCTCCTCCGGCGTTAGATAACCGGGAAGCTGACCCGACGGTGAGCCTTGCTCGTGCGGCGTAGCGCCTGGTTGAGAGCCCCCTCGGGCACCAACCGCAAGCAGCAACACAAGCAGACATACATTCCGCACCATCCAGCTTCCTCTCATCATGCTCTTTTTTCCTAGAGCTTCGAATGGTTCGTCCCGCCCGTCGGCACGTCCCAATAACCGCACCTTCACATTGCCCACGAGTCGCTTACTGGCCTGTCACATTTTCTACAATTCCCAATCGCATGGGTGTATCCAAGCGCCTGAGTGCCAAAGGCCAACGATTCTCGGGAACGATAGCTTTGTCCGCATGGCATCCCTCACAGCCGTGCTCCTCGCCGGACCGCGCCCAGGTCCAGCCTTGCTCTGCTTTAATGACCCGGTTATGTGAATCCAACAATTCAAAACGAACCGGCTGGTCTGCCGGAACCGCCACGTAAAACGAACCGTCCGCCTCTACCGGTGCGCTTCCCAGAGTCTCCTCATGGTTGTCCGCGGAATTAAACCTCACAACCCGAACCTGCGTGATTGGAACCGAAAGCTGACCCGTCGGGGATTCTGCATTGAGGAAACTATTGAGGGAGATGAAGAAGCCAGCCTTCTCCTTCGGTTTTAGCGTACTCCAAAACAGCTTGGGCGACGGGTGAGGTGCCACGGTGACTGCCTGAACGCAGGAGAATCGCGGGTCCGCGAAGATCCGGCTCCCCAAGTTTCCGCTTGCAGGGTTGAATTCGTACAGATCGAACCTGCCCGGCAGTTCTCGCGTTCCAGCCATCCAGCGCGCCACAATCATCTGTTCCGCACCGAAGCTTCGCGGCGACGCGAACACGTCTTGCAGCGAGGCGAACATCGAAGCATGGGGTGCGCCACGTTGTATGATCGCGATCTTCCCTCCAGCAAAGCTTCCCCGTTCTGGGCCTGTTACGAATACCACGGATCCATCATCCAATTCTTCCGCGTCCGACGACGCTCCCGCCGGAAGCGTCTCAAGACGAAAGGACTCTAGCCCTGAACCGTCAGATCTCAGGGTATATAACACTCGGGAGGATGTATGCTTCGAAAGCAGTGGCCATGATGCCGAAGCAAGGATTCGTCCATCCCTCAATACAGTTTCCACTCGAAAATCACCGGGGCCAAAGGTAATTTGATTGGCTTCAGAACCATCAGGCTTCGAAACGGACAGATAGGACCTCAATCCCTGCTTTGTGCTGAAAACGGTGTAGACGATATCACCACCAGGGAGATACGCAGCGCGAAGACAATCCTCTACGCATTCTGTGACTTGGCGTTTGCTTGAGCCGTCCGCATTCATCTCCCAAACCTGCCAACGCGCCGTAGCAACTTTCTGCCCGGAGAAGAGAATCCTTGTGCCGTCGAAGGATATTTCTGGATCAGCGGCTGCAAAAAAGTCTGGCGTAAGATTTTGGACAGGATCGGCTACCTGCTTGGAGCGTAGTCGTACTAGGCTGCTACCCTTCGGAAAGCGATGAAGGAAGTCATTAGGAAGGATGACGGGGGCTTCGACAAATACAAGATCGGGTTCTTGCGCACCACCAGACCAGTGGCTACCCACGATTCTCTCTTGCGAAGAGAGCGAGCCAGAGCCCAGCAGAATCACTTCGAGAATGATGGCGAGGAAGGCCCTGATGTTCACGTCAACCCGATGATGGCGGAATTCGCCATTGGATAGGTCCACAACCTGCACTGCGCGCCGCAAGTTCGCTACTCTTTCGGAACCTGATGCCGAAGCACAGCGATCGCTTCGATTTCAATCAGCAGTTCAGGACGGCAAAGCTTGGCCTGGATGCCCGTGGAAGCCGGCAGCACGGTCAGGCCCTGCTCCCGGTAGAACGCGGTGCGCTCCTCGTTGAATTCCTTGTAGTCTCGGTCAATGTCGCGTAGGTAACAACTGGTGCGAACAATGTCTTGCCACGTTGCTCCCTCGGACGCAAGCAAGGCAGCGATATTCGTGAATGTGCGGCGGGTCTGAGCACGGACGTCACCGATGTGAAGGGTTCTGCCTTGTTCGTCAATGCTGGCGGTTCCGGAAATCAGTAAAACTGCGAGTCCGCCGACATTAAGACGAATGCCGCGGGAGAAGGCGCTGCCGTAGTCATAGGCCTCGTTAAGAACACCTAGATTGGTGATAGGCCTCTTCTCAACGGAGGCATTCGCAAGTTCCTGCAGGATAGCTTGAACAGTCATAACAGAACTCCGATACTCAGATCGACACCACTTGCATTCGATCGCCGTGCCGAACTCGGCGTTGACGTTGTGTGTTCACGTTACAATCGCACTATCTGGAAAGCGGCGCCAGTGAAATATTTGATCTATAAACTGATTTTGGCGAACCGGCCAGCATTGACTTTTCAGATAATCGTTTCGAGTGCAAAGATAACGGGATGGTCAATCGTTGCGCGGACCTCCGAAACATTAACGTTTTCAACAATGCCCTTTGGCGAATCAAAGCTTAGTTAGTACATCGTTGGGGCTGGACGCTGGTGTACGTTCGAAGACACGAAAGGAGGCGGAAGTTGTGCGCTCATCCGACCGAGCGAAAAGCAACCGTAGAGGGCATTGAAACTCTATGCCCACATCTGCTGACTGCGTCAGATGTGGGGCACCCTCGGCGAACTGGAGATTTGGGCTACCCGCCCCCACCCAGATTCATCCCACGCCTGCGCCAGAAAAACTATAAATTCGCCGCATCCTCTCGATCAGTTCATGGGCTTGTGGTTCCGTAATCGACTTACCGAACGAGTGGGTTTTTGATCCCGCTTCGAAGCGGATTCCCCTCCGCTCTACGGTTTTCTTTCCCGATTGCATCTGCCACCGCTCATAGCGGATATTTTTTATTCCGGCGTTCTCAAACGATTTCTTGCTTACAGGCAGACCCAGCAGAACAAATCGAATCTGAAGTGTTGCAGGGGTAAGAGTCAATGTACTCTTGCCCGTAAAAATGACTGCGAGTAGATAACCGACCGCGAGCACATCGATCGCCTGAAGAAAACGAATGAATTCAGTCAAAGCAAGCAACCGTTGCTGGCTCTGGGTTGGGTGTGTCAGCCTAAACTGAAGGGCAAGGATACCCGCAGCACCGCAGGCTACTACAGCAACCCCAAATCTGAATGAGTCTAGATTTCTTCGCGGAGGAATTACTACCTGGAGGAAACCGTCTGTGTCCCGCAGTACATTTATCTTGTCATTTCTATCTGGTGGCTGAGAGTTGACCTCCGGCTTGGACATGGCTCCAGGGTAGGAGAAGGCCGCCTCTCGTTGCCTCTTCGCATTCTCTTCTATAACACCTCTGTCCTTCTTTCCGTAGGCATCTGTGCGATTCGGAGGTTTAGATCTATTCCTGCTCGGATCGCGGTAAAACATAATAAGCAGCATAGGGATACATTCAGTTACGAGTAAAACTAATAAATAGAAGCGACGAGCATTCGACGGCTCATGTTGAGCGAGAAAGTTCACTTGAGCAAGAAGGCCGCCGATTAGTGCTACGGACAGCACTAACCTGATGATCACTTTCACAGGGGTATACTCATTCAAGCGCGGCAGTGGCGACGTGTACATCCACGTGAGTCCCACTAGCACCGGCGCAAACAGAAGCGCGACCATGAAACTAACCATGTGATTTCACTCTTCCTTCATCAACATTTTCTCCCAGCTACGCATCCACCTCCGCCACCGCCACCTTTGCCCAGCATACCGCCCAAGACGCCGCCTCCATAACCAAGATTACCGCCTAAAATATCAGTCGCCCACTCCAATGCTGAACCGCCCAATCCAGCAGTTGCTGCCAATCCCTTTAAATATTGTGTGGCTACACCGCCCGTAGCGCCTGCCAAGGCAGAGCCCCAGAATTCCCCAGCATTGACATTACCCAAGGACCTACCATTCAAAGCATTACCTAATTCCTGTCCTGCGAGGTCTCCCGCCGCAGCGGCGGCAGCACCAGTCAATGGACCAGGAGGTAGGGAGAAACCAGCAACGCCACCAACAAAGCCACCAGCAATCGCTCCACCCAACGCATCCCACGCATTCACTCCATTAGGCCCATTTAACGCACCTAGCCCTCCAAAGATCGCACCCGTGACGATGCCGCTAAGGACGTCTTTGCCACTCGGATCGGTGAATACAACAGGGCTGTCAGAAACGTAGGCATACTTATTGATTCCGCCTCCAAACCCGATTGGATCTTCGCTGATAAATCTGCCCATTGCCGGGCTGTAGTATCTGGCGCGGTAGTAGTATAAGCCGGTTTCGTCATTATCCCGACCAGCATATTGAGCAGGATTGGAAGCACTAAGGCCGGTGCTAGTGGTGTTGCCGAATGGCTCGTACGAGTATTGCGTTTGCACGGTGCCGGTAGCATCCGTCAGCGCCACCGTGCTGCCCAAAGCGTCGGAGAGGAAGTTCCAGCTTCCGCCGGTATCCGTGCGCAAGTAGTTCTGATCCACTCCGCCGGTCAGGATGTTCGCCGTGACCGTGCTGCCGGTAAGTTCCTGCACTGCGTTCGCCCAGTCGTAGACGAAACCGGTGCCCGTCGCGTTCATCGTCCTGCGTCCAAACGCGTCGTACTGGAATGATAAGCCGTTGAACGAAGCCAACTGGTTGCGGGCATTCCAGACAAGGCTTTGTCCTCCATTGCCCGTCATGTTGCCATCCGCATCATAGCTTAGGGACGTGCCGTTCCAGTTGGTCAGCTGGTTGTCGGCATTGTAGGCTGCGCTACTCACAGCTGCAGGCAACAGGGTGTGGGCGAGACTGCCCGACACGCCAACACGCCGGCCTGCAAGATCATACGTATAGGCGAGATTGCCGAGCATTGCCGCTCCGGACTGATAATTGATTCCGGTCAATTGCCAGGCCGCATCGTAACTATAGTTCACTACAACCCCGTTGGGCAGAGTCAGAGAGGAACGCCTGCGATCGGCATCGTAAACAAACGCAACATTATTGGTTCCTTGCGAAAGCTGTGTCAACCCGTTGGCGGCATCGAAGGTGTAGTTCACCACCGGTTGACCGGCCACCGTCATGGTCTGGCGCCGTCCAGCCGCGTCATAGGTGTAGTTTACTGTGCCCTGCGGAGTCACCTCCGAGGTAAGACGATTCAGCCCGTCGAAGCCATGCGTGATCGTTCCAGTACTGGAATCTACGGTCGCCGTCAGCCGATTCCCAAGATCGTAGGTGTAGTTAATCGTGCTTTCGTAGCTGGGGCCCGATTGGGTTCCAAACCCGGCAAAGGTTCTCCGGTTCAAGCCGTCGTAGGAGTACGTTGTCACCTTTCCACGGCGATCCGTAAACGTGCTGAGGTTACCGGCCAAATCATATTGGTAACTTTCCACATTCTTGAGCGGATCCTGGCGCGTCTGAAGACGGTCCATGTTGTTGTATGTATAGACCGTCTGATTTTTGTTAGCATCGGTTATGGTCAGCAGGTTACCGTTTCCATCATAAGTGAACGCCGTTTGATTGCCTACCGGATCGGTGATGCTGGTTATTTCATTGAGCGGATCGTAGGAAAACTTTGTGATATTCCCGAGTGGGTCGGTGAAAGACCCAAGCCGGCCGGCTGCATCGACAAAACCAGATACGGTTCGTCCCAATGGATCCGTAATTCCTACCAGGTCGCCTCCGTTATACGCGAGTTGCGCCGCATTTCCCAGCGGGTCCGTAACAGACGTGGGCTGCCCAGAGGAGTTGTAGGCAAGTGTATATGAATTACCCAGTGGGTTGGTAAATCCGACCATACTTCCATGGCTATCTCGGGTCGCCGACGTCGTATGGCCGAGCGGGTCGACAATCGACGTGAGTTGATTGTAGGTCGGTTCATAGGTGTAGTAGGTGGAGGCAGCATTTGGCGTCCCTGCCAATTTTGTAACACTTAGCGTGTTCCCCATGTCATCGTAGGTGTACGAGGTCTGTCGATATAGGGCATCTGTCTCGCTCAGGACAAAGTCGTTCCCCTGCTGACGAGTGTACGTGAAGATCTCCTGCTGAGGCGTTCCCACCGCCTTTGTGTCAGAGGTGATATATCCATCAGAATTGAATGCTGCACTTCGGATATAACCGCGCGGATCGGTGATATTAGTCTGTATCACATTCCCATTAACATCCAGCGAGTAATTAAACAGGAAATTGCTTCCGTCAATCTGAGTCTGCTGAATCACCCGATCGTTTACGTCATAGTAGTTGGTTAAGTATGTAATTTGGCGCGGATCCGTGACGGTGAGCATGTCGTCATTACTATCATAGGTATAGGTAGTGACGCCCATGACCTGCCCCCATTTTCCGCACGGTGATCTTACAACTTATCCGACCGCCGTCGTAGCGGTGGGAAAGTGGGAAACGCCAGAGGCGTTTTCCAAGCGGGCCGAGCCCGCGTCGTTTCCACGGCTACTTGCCGCTGCCGCAAACTCCGCCGGGGTTTGATAGCCCAGCGAGCTGTGTGGCCTCTGCTCGTTGTACTCCTTCCGCCACGCGAAGATCTTCCTTCGTGCATCGAACAGATTCTCAAACCAACTCACTCGCAGGCACTCCTCGCGCAGCTTGCCGTTGAAGCTCTCGCATCGGCCGTTCTGCATCGGCTTGCCCGGCTGGATGTGCACCAATTCGATCCGCTGCTCCAGGCACCAGGCCAGAAAGTGGCGGCTGGTCAGTTCCGGGCCGTTGTCGCAGCGAATCGCCTGCGGACGCCCGCGCAGCACCATGATCTCCTCCAGCACCCGAGTCACCCGCCGACTGGCAAAGCTGGTGTCGGCCTCCAGCGCCAGGCACTCCCGCGTGTAGGCATCCACCACGCTCAGCACGCGGATCGAGCGGCCCGCGGCCAGCGCATCGTGCACAAAGTCCAGAGCCCATTCCTGGTTCGCCGCCGTGTGCTGACGCAAGGGCGACTTCATGCGCACGCAGTGCTTGCGCTTCTTGCGTCGCAGGCACAGCCCAGCTTCCCGATACACGCGGTAGACCCGCTTGTGGTTGACCTGCTCGCCCGCACGCTGCAACAGAACCTGCAGCCGCCGATAGCCATAGCGCGGCTTCTCCCGCGCCAACTCGACCATCCGAGACCGCAGAGACGCATTCGAGTCCTTCGCCTGATAGCGATAACTGCTGACCGCAACCGACAGCAGCCCGCAGACCCGGCGCTCGCTGACCACGTATTGCTCCCGCAGCCAGTTCGCATCCGTCCTTCGGTCTACGAGCGCAATCCGTTTTTTGCGATCACCGCTTTCAGCATCTCCTTGTCCAGCGAGAGGTCGGCCACCAGCTTGCGCAGCCGCGTGTTCTCATCCCGCAACTGCTTGGCTTCCTGAGCCTCGCTCGCGTCCATGCCGCCGTACTTCGCCTTCCAGGCATAAATCGTGTGCTTGCTCACGCCCATCTCGCGAGCTACATCCTCGGCCCGGCGCCCAGCGTCAACCTGCTTCAACCCACCAATGATCTGCGCTTCCGTGTGCTTCCCCTTCGACATGCCGCCGCCCTTTCCTGAGTACGAAATCATACTCGGTTGTGTGCGGGTTTAGGGGAGCAGGTCACCCCCATTGGCATCGGTCACGGTCCAGAGCCGCCCGCCCGAATCATATGTGTAGGTGACCTGGCGGCCGATATTGTCAACAGCCTGCGTGATGCGCTTACTCGAATCGTAGGTAAACTGGATCCAGCGCCCATTGGGAGAGGTGATTTGTGTAAGAAGACTGTTGCTGTCGCGTGTGAGCGTGAGCGAGTTTCCATACCGGTCGGAGATAGCCGTGACAGCAGCCTGGCGGGGATCGCTTGCACCTGAGGAATCCGGGAACTGAAATGTCATCCCATCTTTCTTGGTAAGCGTCCAGGTGTCGTTATTATTCCACGCAAGCGTGGCCCCGTAATAGTCCGAAGGCGTGGAAGTCGCCGTATAGGTTGCTCCAACATAGTTGCAGTAGCCGCTCGGATCGCAAGGAGAGGTCCGGGTAAAGAGAATACGCGCGCCATCCGCCAGGACCAAATCCTGATATGTGTATCCCTGCTCGGTAGATAAATCATCTCCTACCGTAAACATGTCGTAATCGAAGCTCGTACCTATCCCAAAAGACCTGGAAATGGAATCATTCTGGCGATAGGTTCTCGTGAGATTGATTGGGATGACATCGGGCAGCACGAGATCGGTCTTCCTGTACACGAACAAGCCCGTATACAAATCAACTGGATCACCGCCCTGGCCTCCGCCTGGAGGCGGGCCGTTTGGGGGCCCTAGGTCTGGAGGCCCAGTCATGGCGCCGTCGAACGACCAAATTTGCGTGCCGTTGTCGGGGATGATCATCTTGGCGTCGCTGCTGACATGCCCCCTGCCGTAGACGTACCAGCCTTTCTTGAAAGGATCGTAGTTCCAGAAGTTAAATGCCGCATGTGGTTTTGCGTTCGGGTAGTTTTGGTAATAGATCTGCGCTCCCTTTGGGCTGCTGTCTGCCGGGGACCAGGCTGTCGAGGCCGTAGTGAAAGATGCTCCCCCCGGTTGGATGGTGAAGTAGACAGGGAACACCACACCCGGTTTCAGCGGGAACGGAGGTTGGCTCATCGGTATCGGGGTAATACCGAGGTGGGTAATCACCCGTCCGAAGGCATCGACCACGACGGTGTTGGCGGGAATGTGCAGTTCCAATCCTTGAATATCAGGATTGGTTATCACCACTTCACTGGTCGTCGGAGATGGGAAGTTCACCACGTGCTGCGTATCCAGTGGAGTCATCCAGATTGTGTAGTTCAAAGCATTCGTGCGCCCCGCGGTGATATCGACTCCCACTCGGTAGAGACCGTAGGTCACCGCCTTGCTATTAGCGGTTTCAGCTTCTATATACATCACGTGATGGCTGGCGGCGATACCAGCCATCAAAAACCTTCCCGTCTTGTCAGTGTAAACACTTTTAGAATCTGTCGAATCTAATTGGAGCAATACATGGGGAAGTGGAGTACCGTTCAGCTTCAGCACTTGACCGGCCAACGCGGTCACTCCAGGAGGAGCGGAGAGCGGTGGCAAGTTCAGCCACGGCGATTCCAGCCCTGAGCCCGTGTCTCCCGTGCCGCCGGCCCCGCTGATGCTTTCAACCGTAGCAAACTCGATGGTGGTTGACGGAAGTGCCTGCCCGGTAGGATCCGTGAGGTTCGCCAGCGACAAGGTGTAGATCGTGTCGCTTATCAAGGCCGCCTGCGTGGTTATGAATGCAAGTCTCCCGCCCTCCGCGGGAACAACTTTTACGTTGACCGATGATCCTTGCGAAGTCGTCAGACCGATGTTGCTGGTGTTTACGGTGCTGACATCGAGCGGCTCGGAAAAACGCAGTGCAAGCAGTACATTAAGCGGAACGGCTGTTGCCCCGTCTGGTGGAATTGATTCCTCCAACTGCGGCGGTTGCAAGCTGTTCGCAGGCGCGGTTGCCTCTAGTTGGATGCTGGGTGTCCGGGGATCAACGATCACACCGTTGTTCAGCGCGTTGCCGAGATCATCGATGCCGGCCCACAATAGAACCGTCCCATCCGGCAGCAGTGTCGCCGTGTGGCGGTTGCGGGCGCTCGGCAACTCAACCGTAAGCGTTGTGGCCTGGCCTGCACGAAAATCCCATAGATCTAGTTGCAGATCGGCGCCGGCGGCGTCCGATCCACCAGCGATCAACACGCGCCCATCAGTCAGGAGAGTCGCCGAGTGATAGACTCGTGGTGTAAGTCCTACCGTCGGCACCTCACTGAACGTCTGCGACACAGGGTCAAAGACCTCCGCCTGGCCGATAATGCTATTGGCTGCCCCTATGCCTCCGAGTACCAACACGGTACCATCCGGCATCAGAGTGGCCGTATGCCAACTGCGCGCATAGTTAAGCTTGCCCGGTATCTGAGTAAGAACGCCTGTCTGTGGATTCTTCAGGTAGGCGGTTGCCAGCGGCCCACTCGATCCTTGGCCGCCAATTACCAGCAGTTGCCCGCTGGGCAACAAGGTTTGACTGGTGCCTGTAACCTGTTGCGCCGACGCGGAGAAAGACGACTGGCTTACAGCCTGGGGGCCATTTGAGAGACTCGGGTTCGAAGCCCACGCGACAGAAACACTCAAGCCAAAAGCCAATACGATAAATGCGTTCAGATAATAGTGCTTCACCTTTTGCATAGGTCTGTCTCCGCAAATAACTGTTAGGTCAACCCGCCCGAACTCATTCCTTTAGCACACGGCTATCGCAGACGCATCGCTCGAAGCAGAGGCACCCTGCTGATTGACTTCTCCCAAAAGAACAGAACTGCGCGCCAACAGGAATCCTTTGATAGCTACATAAATAGCTGCTGCCCTCTTCATCACAGCCTCCTTATTGGACCGTTAAATCCATCGTGATGCTACCCGTATCTGCATTCGCCCCGTCGACGGACACCTCATAGGTTCCAGTCAGCGGCAGGGTGACTGAACCTAAGCCCCCAGTCTGGCCGCACGGAGCCGTGTACCCGACCTGAGTTCCGTTCATCTCCAGGATTTGAATCGCAGGTGAAGCGCAGCTCTGATAGGTATTGTTACTCAGAGCAATGCTTGCGTGCTGCCCGGCCGTGGCATTGAAAGTCAAATATACGTACTGCCCTGGAGTGTTTGTCGATACCACGACCGGGGAACCAGGAGCAATTGTTCCCGTCTGATCATTGAACACAAAGAGGTCCAACGTGATGCTGCCGGTGTTCGCACCAGATGGCAGAATTTGGACCGTGTAGGTGCCCGTTACCGGCAGATCGCCGGTATCGACGAATCCTCCACTTCCGCACGGCGCCGTGTACCCGACCTGGGTTCCACTCGGCGTTAGAATATTGATACCGGGAGAAGCACAACTCGGATAAGTATTGTTACTCAGCGTGATGCTTGCCCTTTGCCCGGCCGTAGCACTGAACGTCAAGTACACATATTGCCCAGGCGTCCGAGTGGTGACCGTTAACGGAGATCCTGGCAGCGCTACGCTCGGCGTGATGGCGCCAACCTGGTCATTGAATACGTACGGAGTTAATGTAATGCTGCCGGTGGTCGTACCAGATGGCAGAATTTGCACCGTGTAGGTACCCGTCACCGGCAGATCGCCGGTAGCGACGAATCCTCCAGTTCCGCACGGCGCCGTGTACCCGACCTGGGTTCCACTCGACGTTAGAATATTGATGCCGGGAGTCGCACACCCCGGATAGGTATTGTTACTCAGCACTATGCTTGCCCGCTGCCCAGCCACAGCGGTAAACGTCAACGATGCGATCTGTCCAGGGTATTGGGTTGTCACCGTCAACGGAATTCCCGAATAGATCTGGCCTTTTATGTCGCTGGAGTCGTACAGGGTTAGCGTCATGTTTCCCGTGGACGATCCGGTGCTTGCAATTAGGATGGTATAGGTTCCGGTTGTAGGCATTGGCGTATCGTCTATGAAGCCGCCGCTAGTTCCTACCCCTACCTGCGTCAGCAAAACTCCTGTGGGGCTGTAAATAGAGACGGTGGCGCTGGACAGCGTTACAGCGCTGATCGGCACGCTGACTTTGTGCCCGGCGGTTTCATCGAAGAGCACCATGCCGATCTGCCCGGCCGTTGGAATGGTTCCGGTAAATTGACCGCCAATGCTCATGCGTCCTGTGAACGCAATGCTGCTTGGAGTGTAGGGGGACGGAGGAATAAAGAAATCGCTTGCACTGACGGCGGTTCCCGCAGCGGTACTGACCGTGATGCGACCGGAACCAGTATTGGCTGGAACTGTTGTGGCAATGTTGTTTGCGGTTGCCGACGAAAGAGTTGCAAAGCTGACATTGAATTCGACTCGATCATTGAATGGTGCCGGATCGAAGTTTGTTCCGGCAATTGTAACTGCGGTGCCGGCACTCGCAATAGTTGGGCTGAAGCCCGTGATTGTGGGCGCGCCATTCGTTGCCGTTACCGTAAAGGGCGCGCTGCTGGTCCCCGAGCCACTCGGCGTGGTCACACTAATCGTTCCGGTCGCCGCTCCGGTTGGAACGGTCGTGACCAACTGCGTGGCGGTCGCTGATGTCACCACCGCAACTGTGCCATTAAAGCTGACCGTATTCTGACTCGCGGTTGTGCTGAACCCCGTTCCTTCGATTGTGACCGTCGTGCCGACCGGACCGCTCACCGGAGTGAAGCCAAGAACCGCCGCTTGCCCGGAAGTTGCACGGGAGATGGCCAGCATATTCCCCACCGGATCGTAGCTGTACCCCGCCGCGCCGTGCAGCGAATCAACTACGCCCACCAGCCTCCCGAGCTGGTCGTACTCGTAGGTAATGGTTGACTGTCCAGATAGGCTGAAGTTTGTTGTCGTGGTGTTGCCTGCTGTGACGGAAACTCCTGTCTGGTTTTGCGCGGTGTATCCGGCGGCAGCGGCTTGCAACGAATAGGAGGCCACGCTCAGGTTAGAAATTGTGTAGGCGCCTGTAGGGCCTGTTGTGGCCGTGCCAACCGTGTCGCTGCCTTGCAGAGCTGTGAGGCTCGCGCCGCTGATAGGAGTCACCCCATCTGATTGAAAGACCGTGCCCGCTATCGTTCCAGAGGATCCTAGCGACGCATTCACGGTCGTCGTCGCACCCACAGCGACGGTGTTTCCAGTCAGAGTAGTGGTTCCATATCCGGGTGCCGAAACCAGAATGTCGTACACACCCGGGGCAAGGTTGGCGATACTATAGGTTCCGCCGGCAGCCGAAGTTGCGGATGCCAGCACTGCGTTGGACTGGAGGGCCTCGACCACGGCACCGCTGATGGCGCTGCCATTACTTGCGTTCGAAATCAGGCCTGCAATGGTTCCTGATCCCACAGCGAATGCCAACCCGTTGCTCGCTTGCCCAGAAACAGTTACGACGACCGGGCCGGTTGTCGCCCCGGATGGAACCGGCACCACAATGCTGCTTGCTCCCCAGCTTGTCGGGACTGCTAATGCGCCGCCAAACGTGACCGTTCCTGTTTGAGGCATACCAAAGTTGGCCCCAGTCACCGTCACCACTGTACCGGTAACTCCCGCGGTTGGAGACAAACTTACGATGGACGGTGGCACGGTGAAATTAACGCCGTTGCTGGCAACCCCGCCCACCGTAACCACTATGGCCCCTGTGGATGCAGTCGCGGGGACTGGCACGACAATACTTGTGTTGCTCCAGGTTGACGGTGTTGCCGTAACTCCATTAAAGGTCACAACGCTCGTTCCTTGAGTTAATCCAAACCCTGAGCCGGTGATGGTTACCGACGTACCCGGCGCACCAGAAACGGGATTGACGCTCGAAATGCCAGGACCAACGGTGAAAACCGAACTGTTGCTCGCAACGCCAGCTACGGTGACGACCACGGGTCCGGACGTCACACCAACCGGCACCGGAGCTATCACCGTCATCGGTCCCCAACTCGTTGGTGTTGCAGTTACCCCATTAAACGTGACCGTGCTCGTCCCCTGAGTGCTCCCAAACATTGTGCCGCTGACAGTGACGCTGGTACCAACTGGGCCAAAGTCCGGGCTAAGCCCCGTGATTACCGGACCGGATGGCACCGTGAAGATAGCCGCATTACTCACACCGCATGTTGTATCGCAATTGGTCACGACTACGGGGCCGGTCGTAACTCCGACCGGAGTGATTACTTCAATCGCGGTTGGCGTCCAGTTTGTCACCTGCGGAGATATGCCGTTGAATGTGACGGACGAATTGCCCGACAAATTCGATCCGAAGTTGGTTCCATCGATTCTTACAAAAGTCCCGGCAAGTCCAGAAGATGGCGCGATGCTGGTTATCAATACCGTTGTTAGCGGGGTTGTACCCGAGATGCTGCCGGAATAGTTTGAGTCTCCGCTATAGCTAGCGTCGACATTCTGCATTACGGTACCCACAGGCGGAACGCCAGTGAGCGTGGCCGTCGCGGTTTCCGTCAGGCTGGTTTGTAGGATGGTGGCGGTGCTGGAGGTAGTGGTGCCATTGCCACAGGTGACCACCGCCAGGTCTGGAATGCCGTTTCCGTTGAAATCGCCCGCCGCAACGGACTCGGGTCCGTTCAAGTTGAAAGATCCAAATCCAAGAAGGTCCTGAGGCGCGGTACTCACGCTGACTGTATTGATCGGTGAAAAAGCACCGGTGCCGTCGCCCTGAAGGATCGTAACAGTGTTGTCGTAGTTGTCGGCGACACCCAAATCAGGAATGCCGTCTCCGTTGAAATCGCCAACAGCGACGGCGTAAGGCCCGTTACCAACCTGAACCGGGCTGCTGGCCGCTGCCGTAAAGGTTCCGTCCCCGTTGCCTAGCAGGATCGCTACTTGGCCATAGTAATAGTCGACCACGGCCAGGTCCAGATTGCCGTCCCCGTTGAAGTCGCCCGCCGCGATGAAGTTAGGTTCCACACCTGGAGTGAACGGGCTTCCGTTCGCTTGCGTGAAGGTTCCGTCACCGTTGCCCAGCAAGATCGTGAGCGCGCCGTATATGTCTAACACGGCCAGGTCAGGCTTGCCGTCCCCGTTGAAGTCACCCACCACGACGGAGAAATTCCCGCTACCGACCTGGACTGGGGTACTGGCCGCTGCCGTGAAGGTTCCGTCCCCATTCCCCAGCAAAATCGTGGTCGGGCCGTTGCCCAGTACGGCCAAGTCCAGTTTGCCGTCCCCGTTGAAGTCGCCCGCCGCGATGAAGCTGGAATCCACACCGACAGTGAACGGGCTTCCGTTCGCTTGCGTGAAGGTTCCGTCGCCGTTGCCCAACAAGATCGTAACCGGGCCTCCCCAGCCCAGTACGGCCAAGTCCAGCTTGCCGTCCCCGTTGAAGTCGCCCACCGCTAAGGCCGTGGCTCCGCTGCTCAGCGTCACCGGGCTATTCGCAGCTTGTGTAAAGGTTCCATCGCCGTTGCCCAAAAGGATCGTTACTTGGCTGTAGTAATAGTTGACCACGGCCAAGTCCGGCTTGCCATCCCCGTTGAAGTCGCCTACCACGACAGCGTTGGAGTCAACGTCCTCTGTTGTAGGAAGCGATATAGTCGATGCACTGGTCAATGCAAGCGCTGCATATGCATTGGACAACGATGGTGTGCCTAAAACGGCATTCCCGTTGGTTGTGTCTAGGAACGATACTGTTCCCGTCGGTGCAACGGCGTTGGTGCCCGTGCCAGTCACTGTGCCCGTCACCGTGTAGTTGCCTGCGGCCCCGGTCGCCACAATCGTTGTCGTAGTGGGATAGCTGCCTGTTACCGTCAGCTGGGCAGTGCTCGACGAACTGGTCACATAGCTTGAAGTGCCAACAAAGATTGCCTTGTAGCTATGGCTACCGGTACCCGGCAAGAGTTTGATCGCCGCTGTGCCTGCGCTGGTCAACTGCGCCGAGCCCAGAAGATGGATGTCCGTGCAGTACTTTGCCGTAGCGTCGCAGAAGTTCACAGTGCCGGTTGTGACCTTTGTCGCACCAGACGCGACCGTCGCTGTCAGCGTTACCATGCTGCCCGGGGCCACAGAGGTTACCTGGTTTCCGCCGGAAGTCACCGCCAGCGCCGTCGTGGAGGTGACGGCCGCAGGTAGCGTATAGGTAGCCGTCGCCACCGAAGAGTTTGAGTAGCCCGCGACTACCGCCATCGCCTCCAGAGTCTCGGTCGAGCTGACCGAGATTGCACCCGTGTACGCGGTTGAAGAAGTCGTTGGTGTCGTGCCCGTAGTACCGCTTGTGACGGTGTAGTAGATAGTTGCATTAGAGGACGAGTCGTTGATGGTTACGATTTGTGCGCTGGTGTAGGCGCCCGCCACGGGGGAAAACGTAGGCGTGCCCGGCACGGACGTAATGGTGTAGGCAGCGGAGCTGACCGGACTGGTCGAGTAGCCAGATGCGGTGGCAATCGCTTTGATGGTCTCCGTCGCACTCACTGTGATCGCGCCCGTGTACCTAGTCGAGGAGGTCGTCGGAGTGGTTCCGTTAGTGGTGTAGTAGATCGTGGCGCGGCCGCTGGTTGCATCCGAGATGGTCACCGTCTGCGTGCCGACGTAGCTACCTGCCGCAGGAGAGAAGGTTGGCGCCGCCGCCTGAATCGTGTAAACGGCCGTCGCCACCGAAGAGTTTGAGTAGCCTGTGACTACCGCCATCGCCTCCAGAGTCTCATCCGAACTGACCGTGATCGCGCCCGTGTACACGGGTGAAGAGGTCGTTGGTGTCGTACCTGTGCCGCCGCTGGTGACGGTGTAGTAGATAGTCGCCGAGGAGTTCGAGTCGCTAATGGTTACTGTCTGAGCGGTGGAGTAGTTGCCCGCCACAGGAGAGAAGGTCGGCGTGGGAGCCGTCGGCGTCGTGATGGTGTAGGCTGCCGAGCCCACCGTGCTGGTCGAATAGCCGGAAGCGGTGGCAATCGCTTTGACGGTCTCCGTCGCACTCACTGTGATCGCGCTCGTATAAACGGTTGAGGAGGTGGTCGGAGTGGATCCATTGGTCGTGTAGTAGATCGTCGAACCGCTCGCCCGCGCCAACTACGCCGCGGTGCTGAGCGACTCCGGTCGTTACGGTGAAGCAATTTCGCTGATGCAGAAGCAGCTGGACGAAGACCCGTCCGATCCTGTGGTACGCGCGAACCTGATCGCCGCAATGTTGAAAAATGGTCAAACGGCTGCGGCAGAACAGATGCTTGTCGAGTTGTGCCGCAACAATCCCAACGCGCAGCAGCTCTACCAGCTCGGTTTCGCGCGGCTGGCTCTCCAGCAGCCGGAGTCTGCCGAGGAACCACTGCGGCGTGCCTGTAAGATGTCCCCAACCAGCCCCGGCTTCCACTTGGCCTACGGTGCTGCACTGCAGCGGCAGGGCAAGCGCGAAGCCGCAGCAGCCGAGTTCCGCCGCGAGCTGCAAGTGAATCCCACGGATGAACAGGCCCACATTGGCCTGGCGCAGCTGGGAGAGCCGGATCAGCCTGCCTTTACATCTGCTCCATCTGCCCGGTGAAGTGGCGGAATAAGCCGTCTTAGCCGCGCACTCGCGCACAGTATGCCGGGGCGGGAAAATGCCGAATGACGCTGCATAGAGTAATCATTTAGCCAGCTTGCGGGGCGCGTGCTCGGCATAGTTTGATGTCTTCTCCTCACAACGTGAGGTAAGGAGAATACATGAGCACAAGTGCGTTTTTCAGATTGTCTGAGACAAATCGACGCCTGCACACAGGTCCGCTCGGCGTCCATATAGACGCGCATGCAGCACTGCTGCTGGAGGAAGGTTATCTATCTAAGCCAGCTCGCGTGCACTTGCGAATCATCGCCGACTTCAGTCGTTGGCTACAGCGCAGGAAACTCGGTGTCGCTGATATCGACGCTCAGACACTGCAGCGTTATGTTCATGATCGCAGGCGCTTTGGAGTATGTCACCGCTACACTGGCTCGGCCTTAGTCAAGATACTTGGTATGTTGCGCGACCGGAGAATCATACCGCAGGTCACACCGCCGGTCGAGATCGACGCGGTAGCGCGCGCGGAAGAGGACTTCAAACGATACTTGGAGCAGGAGCGAGGGCTGTCGACCGCGACTCAGCGCAATTATCTGCCTGTCGTGCATCAGTTCCTTCGGGAGCGATTTGGCCGCGGTCCCGTCCGGCTTTCGGCACTGTGTGCCACAGATCTCACCGGCTTTGTTCAACGTCACGTTCACGAGCGTAGCCCGCGCTGTGCACAGAAAATGGTCGTGGCACTTCGGGCTTTTCTGCGGTACTTGCGATACTGCGGCGAGATTACGACTGACCTCGCGACCTGTGTACCCACAGTTCCGAACTGGTCCCTTTCGATGTTACCCAAGTTTCTGAAGCCGGGACAAGTGCAGCAGGTTCTCGCGCACTGTAATCGGCACACTGGGTTGGGGCGCCGCAACTATGCGATCTTGCTGCTGCTGGCTCGGCTCGGTTTACGGGCAGGTGAAGTTGTTGCCATGACGCTCGATGACATTGATTGGAGAGCTGGTCATCTGACGGTGCGTGGCAAGGGCGGACAGTGGGCTCGAATGCCGCTGCCAGAGGAGGTAGGAACGGCAATCGCCGCCTACCTGCAGGAGGGACGGCCGCGTTGTGCGAGTCGTCGTCTGTTCATTCGAGAGCGTGCACCACGGGTTGGATTTGCCAATCATGAAGCCATTTCGACGCTCGTCAGACGCGCATTGACCCACGCCGCGGTGGACTCGCCGCACACCGGTGCTCATGTGTTTAGACACACTCTTGCCACGGAGATGCTGCGGCATGGGGCGTCGCTCGGCGAGATTGGGGAACTGCTGCGTCATCAGCATCCAGACACTACCCAGATCTATGCCAAGGTCGATGTGTCCGCCTTGCGTCCATTAGCACTGCGCTGGCCGGGAGATGGGCGATGAAAACACTCAGAGAAGCGGTCCAGGATTACGTGCAGATGCGGCGAGGGCTGGGCTTCAAGCTACGACTTGACGAGCGACGCTTAAGACGTTTCGTCTTCTTCATGGAGCAACAGAACGCCTCCCACATTACTACCAAGCTGGCGCTGAAGTGGGCCATCCAGCCTGCCGATGCACAACCTTCCACGTGGGGCGCACGGCTCACCACGGTGCGAAGTTTCGCTCGGTATTGTGCCGGGATTGATCCGCGAACCGAAGTTCCCCCAATCGGCCTGGTGTCATATCGCAAGCCGCGAGCAAAACCTTACCTGTATAGCGAGGATGAAATCCTACGGCTGATGGCAGCGGCGAAAGCACTCCCGCCGCGCAATGGTTTGCGTGGCTCAACCTACTGTTGTCTGTTTGGTCTGCTGACCGTAACCGGCATACGAATTAGCGAAGCCCTCGCGCTTACTCGTAACGATGTCGATCTACAAAACGGTCTGCTCACGATTCGGGGAGCCAAGTTCGGCAAGTCCCGACTGGTGCCGCTGCATGCTTCCTCGCGACGCGCCCTCGCGCGATACGCACAGCGGCGCGATGCGTCTCTCAAGCAGCCCTCGGCCGCCAACTTCCTGCTCTGTGATCATGGAAAACCGCCGGAGGCTTCTAACGTGCACCGTGTCTTTTATCAACTCTCACGGCAGACGGGGTTGCGCGGTCCATCAGATCGCAGCGGGCCTCGTTTGCACGATTTCCGGCACCGCTGCGCAACGGAAATCTTGCTGCAATGGTATCGAGCTGGCGTGGACGTCGAGCGCCGCTTGCCGCTGCTATCTACCTACTTAGGCCATGTCAATGTCCGCTATACGTTCTGGTACCTGTCAGGGTGCTCCGAGCTAATGGAGCAGGCGGCTCGCCGGCTGGAAAAACATTGGGAGGTGAGGCCATGAAACCGGCGGCCAACTTCCCAGGACTGCTAGAGGGCTTCTTCACTCAACGCCTAATGGCTCAACGACAGGCCAGCCCGCACACGATAGCCTCCTATCGGGACACCTTCCGCCTGCTCCTGAACTTTGCGCAAAAGCAGCGACATAAGCCACCCTCCAGCTTGGAGCTCTCGGATGTCGATGCGCCTTTGATTTGCGCGTTTCTAGATGACCTGGAGAAGCACCGCGGCATCGCGACAAGCAGTCGCAATGTACGCCTGACCGCCATCCGCTCCTTCTTCCGTTACGCCGCGTTCCAAGAGCCTACGCAATCCGAGCACATTCAGCGGGTCTTGACGATCCCCGCCAAGCGTCGAGCGCGCCCTATAGTCAGCTTCCTTGTAAGGGAGGAAATCGAAGCACTCCTGGCTGCGCCCAATCAACTCACATGGAACGGACGCCGCAACCACGCCTTGCTGTTGCTGGCAGTACAGACTGGCCTGCGGCTATCGGAGCTGACAAGTCTCACTCGACAGGCGCTAGTCTTGGGCACCGGCGCATATGTTCGATGCCACGGCAAAGGACGAAAGGAACGCTGCACGCCGTTAACGAAACAAACTGTCGCCACTTTGAAAGCTTGGTTGAATGAACCTGCCCGCGGGAATGCCCAGATGTTATTCCCGAACGTCCATGGTGGGCGGCTCAGTTCCGATGCGGTGGAAGACCTCCTCGCCAAATACGTCGTCGTCGCTCAGTCGCAATGCCCTACGCTAATGCAGAAACGAGTTACTCCGCATGTGTTGAGGCACAGCTCGGCGATGGAATTGCTACAGGCTGGCGTCGATACTTCGGTGATTGCGCTCTGGTTGGGCCATGAGTCAGTGAAAACCACTCAAATCTATCTGCACGCGCATCTTGCTCTGAAGGAGGCGGCACTCGCCAAAACGACACCATTGAACAGCAAACCAACTCGCTTCCGACCGGGCGATAAGCTTCTGCAGTTTCTAAATTCCCTGTAGGAGCACGGGAAAAATGCCGAGTCGCGCCAACTAAAGATTTCGCGAGACGTCTGTATTTAGTCGCTTCGTTCAGGCCCTCTGAGCGTCACTCGGCATTTTCCCGCACCCGGCATACTCCTCCATTTCATGCTGACCGGCTTTCTGGCCGGACGGTTCACTGAGAAGCTCTACACGCGGCTGTCCATGTGTTTCGGCCACATTGCCTGCTTCGATCGTAATGGCTTCTCTGAAGTATGGTTCGACAGCCCCGAGAGCATTGCGTCCTTTGTGAACCACCTGATGCAATGGCCGTGCCACGGTGATCCAGGCTTCACCTTCTCCGACGTGGAACGGGCGATCCAGCGCGAAGTCGCCAGACTTAACCTTGTGGCGAAGGTCAACGAGGCGGCGGCGAGTTCCATTCGACAGCGCGAACTGGCCTTGCTGGACGCGCTCGAAAGCAAGTACCGCCCAGGCACCGTCATCCCAATGCCGCATCCGGCGACACCAGCGGTACGCGAAGAACCTGCCGAGCAGCTTCCGCTTATCGCGTAAACACCTCCAGAGGCCGCACAGCGCCACCCACTCTCACACCTAGGAGCATTCCCATGGAATTTGTCGTCAAGAAGTCAGATCTCTTTCGTGAACTCTCTGCCGTTCAGTCCGCGACTGAGCGCAAGACCACCATTCCCATTCTCACCAATGTCCTGCTCAAGGCTGAAAACGGATTGCTGTACATCGCTGCAACCGATTTGGACTGCAGTCTGCGGACCACTTGCCCGGCCGCCATTGCCAAAGAAGGGACGATCACCCTGCCGGCGAGGAAACTTTACGATTACATGAAGCTGCTCCCCGAAGGCGACGTGTTCTTCTCACTGGCCGAGAACAATTGGGTGAACATCAAAGCCGGCCGCAGCAAGACGAAGATGATCGGCGTGGCAGCGTCAAACTTCCCGGCCCTGCCCGCGTTTCCGGCGACCGGGATCGAGGTGCCCATTCCCATCTTCAGCGCGCTCATTCAGAAGACCATTTTCGCTGTCTCGGACCAGGAGAGCCGCTACACCTTGGGCGGTACGCAGTTTGAAATCAGCCCCGAAGGTGTCGTGATGGTTGCCACGGATGGGCACCGGCTTGGCTATCTGAAGATCGACAAGCCGCTGCCGGGGATCACGGGCGCAACTAAGCTACTGATTCCGAAGAAGGCTCTCGGCACGCTCATGGCCCTGCTCACGCCGTACGAAGACGGCATTGTGACGTTCGCTCATGACGACAACAGTCTGTTCTTCAGGGTTGCAAATAAAACGCTGACTGCTCGGAAGATGACCGGGCAGTTTCCCAACTATGCGGCGGTGCTTCCGAAGGATCAGACCATTTCGGTCGTGATTGACAGCAATGCGCTTAGCAATTCTCTGCAGCGCGTTGCCCAGTTTGCCGACGAGCGCGTGATGAGCGTCAAAATGCACTTCGAAGCGAACTCCTTGGTTCTGTCGGCTCATAACAGCGAGAACGGCGAGACGGAGGAAACACTGGATGTTGAGTATGTGGCGGAGCCGATCACTACCGCTTTCAATGCGAATTTCATCCGCGACATTCTGCGGTCGGTTCCGGAGAGCGATCGCGTGAGGCTCATCCTGAAGGACAAAAACTCGGCGGCCGAATTCCAGCCGGTCACTGGTATGGATTTGACCATGAACCGTCAGATCGTGATGCCGTGCCGATGACGGTATGTCATTGGATTCATTGTCTTGCGGACCGAGATCCTTGCGCCGGGGACCTGCAACCTTGAAGCAGCCGAACAACCACGTGCATGGGCGCGAGGAACGTAGCGCCCATGCGAGAGGAATTTGAGATGAGCATGGAAGAAGTTTTTGGAGAAGTAATCTCCTCGTACACTCGCGCCCAGGCAATCGAGGATGGCGTACTCGTCAGCCTCAACGATCCATCCTTTACCTTCCGGCCTGGCCTCAATATCTGCGCCGAGGCCGGGATCAAATTCCCGGTCGCCATGACCATCGCGGCTTTTGCGAAGACAGTTTCGGAGTTGGATACGCCGCTGCCGCCGTGCCAGGACATCTCCGGCAGGTTGTGGGACGTGCTCTCCATGTTCAAGTGGGCGGCCAAGCGTGGAGGTTCGGAGATTCGCTTTCCTGTGACGGTGATCAATTGGGTGTACGTGGGCAGTAAGCGGATCAACCGGACGAAGCGGGAGACGGTGATTCTGAAAGCACTCTGCGGACCGGGCGACAATGGCGAACCGGTCATCACGATTATGCTGCCAGGGGAAGACTAAACGAACATCAGTTACGCGATACTTGACATCTATGTCAAGTATGAATAATATGTCAACACGAGGGTAATAATGTCGGCATTTCCACCATTCGACTCGGATGGACTGCTTCCTCCAGGAGATTATGAAGTTTCCTTCGACGAGCTTCGAAATTCGGTTTTAGTCCTCGGGACTGAAAGCCCAGATACAAGCTCATCCTGGGATTCACCATGGCGTCGACGGTTAGTCGACAATCTGGAGGTCCTCACTCAGCAACTCTGGAAAGTCGGCGTCACCGAGATATTCGCCGACGGCTCATTTGCCGAGGATAAGGATCATCCAAACGACGTTGACGGCTACTTTGTATGTGATTTTGATCGGCTGCGAACCGGGGAGCTGACACGAGAGCTCAATCTGCTGGATCCATACAAGGTCTGGACCTGGGATCCGGCATCACGGAAGCCCTATCGAGGCTATCCCAAAAAGCAGCTTCCGATGTGGCATCGGTACCGCATCGAACTCTATCCGCACTTTCTCGGCATGGGGTGCGGTATTCGAGATAAATATGGTCACGAGCTTGAATTCCCGGCTGCATTTCGCCAATCCCGCCGCGATGGCAAACCCCGCGGCATTGTGAAGCTCAGATACGGAGGCAAGTAATGATTCGGAACGAGACAGAATATAAAGAGGCGGTGAGTCGTCTAGCGGAGGAGCAAACACGCCTTGCTGCTCATCGTGGCCGCCTAAAGGAGACAGGCCTCAACGAAGAGGAAATCAAGCGCGTTACCGATCCGATGGAATCCTTCTATCTTCAATTCAAGGAAGAAGTCGAGAGCTATGATCGCTTGAAGCGTGGTGAGTTTGAAGAGCTCGACAACCTGCGCGGCTTTGGTCATCTTTTGATTGCAGTTCGTATAGCCCAAGGTATATCGCAGCGGGAGCTTGCGAAGCGGCTGGGTGTACATGAATCACAAGTGTCACGCGACGAACGAAACGAGTACTTCGGAATTACCCTCGAACGAGCGATGAGGATACTCGATGCGCTCAATGTGCGACTCCGAACCAAGGTTGAGGTGGAGTCTTTAAAGGAATTGGTTTCCGCCTAAACTTTCATTCCAGTCGGGCATTCTCACTGGCCGGGCGATCGGAACTCAAAAAGCACCTTTGTGTGTGATTTCCCTCCGGTTGGGGTCAATCGAAAGCTGGAGCTGGGAGTGGCCCGCCGTCATAAAGGCTGAGTATCTACTCGGCAAGGACGACCCTCGCTTCGTCCTGCCCATAAAGCCACTATGCCCACGATCTATCCCCTCCTGAAGATTAACCCGACACCACTGGGAGTGCAGTCTGTGTCTGGCGCGAAAGATCATCGAGGTGCGATCTTGAAAAACGCAAACGAATTGAAGTTGGCCGGCGGGCTCAATCACCGTGAGTGCGCTACCGTGCTGGCGGCTCTGCGCAATTGGCAGTTGACCTTGACGAACCTTGGCTTGAGCGATCGCTCCAGCAAGGATGTGGCGACGGCCTTAGCGAAGGACCTGCCGAGCTTTGACCATTTTGAGGATGGCACGAAGCCTCTGACGGCGAAGCAGATCGATGCTCTTTGCGAGCGTATCAATCTAGGCCCGGCAGCGCGCATCATAAGCATCGGTCTCGATCCGAGCAAACCCGTGTCCACCACCGATTCCGCCATCCTCGACCAGATTGACGATCTCCTGGTGAACGAGTTTGGAGAAGACGAGCGCTCGGAGATCATGCCGGACGCATGCTATGAGTTGCTTCGCCACATCGCCGATGACCTGTTGGACACGCGCAAACACCCCGAAGAGATTCCCGAGGCCTGCGAGTGCGACAACACGCATCAGCAACTCGGCACCATTTGCCTCCGCTGTTGGCAAGACAAGGTGAAGCCCTACATCCAACGCCGCGGTGTAGCCTGCCCATTCTGTGCGAGCAGCAATATCGAAGGGCGGCAGTTCGACGTGCAAGCGGGCACAGCCTGGCAGCCGATGAGCTGCACGGATTGCGGCAGAGAATGGAACGATGTGTACACGCTGGATACCATCAGTGAGATCCGGCAACCAGAGGTGATTTAGAGAAGCTTACAGCCGGTGGTCTACAGGCGCGAAAGCAATTGTGACAGTGTAGTGTCAAAACCCTGAGCAAGCACAACCAGGTTCAAGATCGTAATATTGCGTTTGCCGCGCTCCAGGTCCGCAATAAAGCTACGATCCATGCCGATCTTCTCAGCCATGATTACCTGTGTCCAGCCGCGCTTCTTCCGGAGCTTCCGAATACGCTCCCCAAGACCCACGAGGACGTCTGCGTTGTTAGGCTTTGGCTTGGCCATCCAAGCGAATGATCGCCTGTTGTTTAATAACTACAAATCGGACTTATCTAACAAGTGCGATAGACTCTCTATGCACGAGGTGCCGCGAAGAGATCTGAAAACGGACACTGCTCGATGAAAAATCTGTTTGAACGGCCGAAACCAACTGGCAGCTGGCGGCCGGTCGGACGGGCAGGGAAGCGGCGAACCTGAACGACAAACTGAAGTTCACGGACGACAAGGAGAATTGCTGATGTCATCAAGTGCGGGTATCGGTGGAGCATTTGGGTTGCTGCTGCCGGAATTCCCACAAGTTGCTGCTATATATGGCGACCTGAAGCTCCTCATAGACAAGGCCGTCGAAGAAGAAAGCGCGAAGGATCCCGGCGAGCTGGAGAGCGCGCCCGAGGTGCTCGAGGTCCGTGATCGCCTCATCAAGGCGTTTGCGGAAGACGGGATCATCGTCCCGGCATCGGCCGCATTGTTGTGGACGGGGTCCGAGGCTGATCGCCTGGCGCGATGCGCGACTCCGGCCGACGAGTGGATCCTCGGATATGGAGTATTCACAAACCCCTGGGATTATCCGCCCATGGACGAATCCTTTAGAGAGAATTCCAGCTTTCATTCATGGGCGTGGATGGAATAGCCACGCGGTGAGCATCAACCCTCGCCTACCAGCCTATGCTTCCGCCTGGGAGCTCAACCATTCCATTCTTGGGTTCAATTGATCGCCTTTGGGGGTAAATGAAGGCATTTATCGACCAATGTAGTATCTATGAGGTATTTTTCGGCGTAATGAATTGAATTTCGACCCCCGATGCCATAACATCGAATTTCGACGGCGCGAGCAAATCTGCCCCGTTGTTCGACGCTCTTGGGGAGATTTTCGACCGTGCAGCTTAACTTAGTGCCAATACGAACATTTCAGGAAAAGACGGTGCCAGCTGATGCTCGTCTCGTCGGCTGGTCGGCTCTGGTCTATTCGTTGGGTATACGAGCACCTGTTCGGCGACCGTGCGCTGTTTCGGAGCAGCACATACGCGGCAGTCGGAGAGAAGACCGAGACTGGATCGTTTTCGACAAGAGGTACTGGCCAGGGGGGGATTTTGCTAGTCACCTGGAATTTGCCCTCCGCCATGAAAACGTAGATACGCTCATTCTGAAGCGGATATTTGAGGCTGTGCCTCGGGATGTTGTTGAACAATTTGTAGCCAGTGCGCCTACAGGGGTACCGAGCCGTCGCGGATGGTTTTGGTACGAATATTTGACTGGCCGGACGCTGGACGTCCCGGATCTGCCCCCAGTCGCAGCAGTCAATCTCTTGGATGAGAAGAGCTACTTCACCGGTACTCCGAGGTTGTCGCGACGTCACAAGGTGCGGGATAACCTGCTCGGAACATCGCGCTTCTGCCCCATCATCCGTCGGACCAAGCCGCTGACGGAGATCGTTGCGCGCCAGCTTCGAGAAAGAGCAAATGAAATTATTGGCCGCACGGGCGCGCATGTCGTGGCGCGCGCGGCCAGTTTTCTGCTTCTTGCTGACAGCCGAGCGAGCTTTGCGATTGAAGGTGAGCGGCCTCCGCGCGGGAGGCTGGAACGGTGGGCACGCGCGGTGCTTCAGGCAGGAAAAGCTCCATTGACTCTCGATGAAATCCTTCGACTGCATGGTGTGCTCATCGAGGACAGGCGTTTTGTTCGCGCTGGGCTCCGGCCGGATGGCGTTTTCGTAGGAGAGCGAGATGATCAGGGAGATCCCCTGCCTGAATTCATCGGTGCACGCGCGCAGGACCTGAATGACCTGATGGCGGCGATGCTCGAAGCAAATGACCGGATGAAGCAGGATGCAATCGACCCGGTTCTTCAAGCGGCAGCCACTGCATTTGGCTTTGTTTACATCCATCCTTTCCAGGATGGTAACGGCAGGTTGCATCGTTGTTTAATTGATCATGTTCTTGCCGAACGAAGATTCACGCCCGCTGGGATGGTCTTTCCAGTCTCTTCCGTGATGCTTGCTCGAATAGAAGCGTATCGGAATACATTGCACGGACACTCCGTGCCGGTAATGAGTTGCATCGATTGGCGACCTACGCCGGAGAGAAACGTCGAGGTGGAGAACGAAACCGCCGACTTGTACCGCTACTTCGATTGCACTGATAACGCGGAATTCCTTTACGGCTGCGTGGAGCAAACAATCGATCACGACCTGCCACAGGAGATCGATTACCTTCGCCGACACGATGAAGCGATGCAACGCATCATGGACACAGTAGAGATGCCGGACAGGCTGGCGGAAAATCTTCTGATGTTCATTCGCAAGAACAATGGAAAGCTAGGAAAGAAGCGACGCGAGAGCGAATTTGCGGCGCTGAAGGATGAAGAAGTCGCCGCACTGGAGACGATTGTGCAGGAAGCGTTTGAGGATTTTGAAGGAGATTAATGCGCGTGCTCCCACAGACATTAGGAACTGCGCTTCCCCATAAGCACCGAAGGATAATCCCTCCTAAAGAACCAATCACACCTGCATTGTGCCAGCGCAGTCGAACCGTCTTACGAAGGTCTCCGGCTTACATTCCTAGGCGTGGATGGAATGACCGCGCGGTGAGCGCCAACAGCCTGCAGAGGGTTGGTAGGGCAGTGGTTACCTGCCCACCCGCCCGGGCAGCTCCTGCGACATCCTCTATCCCGAGCTATTTGCAACGGTCGAATGGTTTGCCTGGAGCGTTCAGCGTATAATCTAGTCAGTCTAGTCAGAATGAGGTGAGCGCAGTGTCCGTTCCCAAGGAAAGAAAACCTAAACGCGGCAAAACGCGCCATCCCGCGGCGGCCACTTGGCAACTCCAAGCCGCCAAGGCACAATTTAGCGAGGTCATTCGCCGTGCGATCACAGACGGTCCCCAAGTGATTACAAAGCAGGGCAAGGAAGAGGTCATAATTCTGCCGATTGAACAATACAAGAAACTAACAGAACGATCCAAACAGCCCCAAAGCTTGGTGCGATTCTTTGCGGAATCACCGCTGGTAGAAGCGGGGCTCGACCTGGAGCGCAAGCCGGATTACGGCCGGACGGTGGATCTGTGAGCGGGTTCCTTCTCGATACCAATATTGTTTCTGAGCTGGTAAAGCTAAAGCCCGAGCCCAAGGTGGTCGAGTGGATTGAAGCGACAAACGAGGAGTTGCTCTTCTTGAGTGTGCTCACTTTGGGCGAGATACGGAAAGGAATCGCTTTGATCAAAGATCCCGCAAGACAGGTCAAGCTGGAAGCCTGGGTGGTAGGGGCTCTACCCGTACGCTTCGCAAACCGAATCCTCTCCGTTGAACAGAGCATTGCCGAACGCTGGGGAGTTCTGGCTGCACAGGCGAAGGCCACGATGCAGCACAATCTGCCGGTGATCGACGGGCTGCTTGCGGCTACAGCCCAGCACCATAACCTGACGTTTGTCACCCACAACACCGCCGATGTAATCGGTACCGGAGTCCCCGTCTTCAACCCCTGGGCCTAGCCGAGGCATACGATGTGAATCCTGCGGTCCCGTTGCGCAGCCGCCACGAAATACGTCCACGGCTGGTCGCCACCCCCATTGGAAGCTTGTCCGTCCGGAATCAGAAGCCATCAACGTCGGGAATGGATGTGATCACGTTCTACAATATGAGCCGGCCAGTTCCAGTAGTCGATCAACGCCGACCGGCTCTTCCTTCAGCATGGGAACGACCGCATAACGCTTTGAGTGGTGGGAGGCAACGGCGGCTATCTCGCATAATTCGTTGTGTGCTCGTTGCCGCAGAAGCGGAGAGTGCGTCAATGCGGCGGCCACACTGTTATTGACAACCCACGCCCACGGCTCGATGCCGGCACGGCGCAGGTCGGCTTGTAGATTGGCGGCTTCCAGCACGGGTGTTGTTTCCGCCAGTGTTACCAGCAACACCTTCGTCTGTTTCGGGTCCTGCAATTGCATCATCGGCGTTACGGAGTGCAAGCCCGCGCTGTCTGAGTGTCGCGCGACCTCCCGGTGATAGGCTCCGGTAGCGTCCAGGAGTAGCAGAGTGTGGCCGGTGGGTGCGGTGTCCATCACCACAAACTTCATGCCCGCCTCGCGAATGATGCGCGAAAAGGCCTGGAACACCGCAATTTCCTCCGTGCATGGTGAGCGCAGGTCTTCCTCCAACAACGCGCGGCCTTCAGCATCGAGATGAGCGCCTTGGGTCTCCAGTACATTCTTCCTGTAGCGCGCCGTCTCGGCCTGAGGATCAATGCGGCTAACCGTGAGGTTGTCGAGCGAACCCTCCAGTGTCTCGGTGAGATGAGCCGCTGGGTCGGACGTACTGAGGTGCACTGGAAGACCTCGATGAGCCAGTTCAACAGCCACGGCAGCCGCCAGAGTGGTCTTGCCGACGCCGCCTTTACCCATCAACATCACGAGGCCATGCCCTTCGGCGGCAATGTCATCGACTAACTCTGAGAGGCTTGGGGCCTCCAGCTTGATTGGCTGTTCTTTACTGGAGTGAACCTGAACAGCGTCGTCCGTCAGCAACTGCCGCAAGGCTTTGAGTCCGACAAGGTTGAATGCCTTGAGCGCAACGTAGTCGCACGGCAGAGTCTTGAGCACGTCGGGAATCGCGGACAAAGCCGCCTGCTGGCGTCCGCAGATCGCGGCAGCCAGTGGATCGTTCAACGCTTCGGCTCGCGGCAGCACACCATTGATAACGAGGGATTGCTGCGAGAGTCCAATGGCAGCGAGTTCTTCATGCGTGCGTGCGACCTCGCGAAGCGCCGCCTGTTGCGCGCGAGCGACTAAAATCAAGCGCGTGCGCACTGGATCGCCCAGGGCTTCCAGAGCAGCCTTGTACTGAGCGTGTTGCTTTTCCAGCCCGGCCAGGGGGCCGAGGCACGAGGCATCGCCTTTGCCTTCGTCGAGAAAGCCGCTCCAGGCTCCGGGCAATTGCAGCAGACGGATGGTGTGTCCGGTCGGCGCGGTGTCGAAGATAATATGGTCATAATCGGCGGTCAAAGCCGAATCGGTGAGTAGTGCCGTGAATTCGTCGAAAGCTGCAATCTCCGTGGTGCAGGCTCCGGAAAGTTGTTCCTCGATGCCTCTGACCACCGCTTCTGGAAGCACGCCACGCACGGGGCCAACGATGCGGTCACGGTAGGCTTGCGCTGCCGCCTGCGGGTCGATCTCCAGCGCAGACAGATTAGATACGGATGGAATGCAGGTGATTCGATTGCCGATGGTGACACCGAATACCTGACCCACGTTCGAGGCTGGATCGGTACTCACCAGCAGCACGTGTGATCCGGCTTCAGCAAGCACGATCGCTGTTGCACAAGCAATCGATGTCTTGCCCACGCCACCTTTGCCGGTAAAGAAGAGGAAACGCGGAGGCTTTTCTAGGAACTTCACGGTTGTTGTCTCCACTTCAGCAGCAACTGCTTCCGGAACAGCAGCTCTTGACGGTTTTTAACGGGTTCGATGGTTCGATCTCCGCCCAGCGGGCCAACTCGGCGCGATTCGGGTAGCGGCCAGCCAAAGCCACTTGACCATCCACCAGAATGAGCGGCAAGGCATCCGGGCCAGAACGCTCCAGAAACGCTTTGGCAATCGAATTCTCGGCAAAGGCCATCGGTTGCTGTGCAAGGTTGAAGCGCTCGATCTTCGCTCCGTTTTGTTTGGCCCACTCCACGTCAGCCGAGAAGCTGACAAGGTTCTGATCGACATCAACACCGCACACTCCCGTGCTGCAACACAGCGCCGGATCGAACACTTGAATGGTTTTCATTTCTTGCTCTCCTTTGAACATTGAAAACTACGAACCGTGAACATTACGTTTACGAACCAAGTTTGCCGATGCGATCCAGTTCTACCTTGAGGCGTGCAGGATCGTTCCTTAACTCAGGCAGGGGCAGCGCAAAAAAAGCCTCGATGCGAGTGCGTAAAACGCGGTAAGCCGTCATAAACGCAGCATCAATATTCTCTTCTGTGCCGGTTGCGTGCGCCGGATCGTCAACTCCCCAATGGCTTCGCAGGACCGGCCCGAGATATGCGGGGCAGGTCTCACCCGCGGCGTTGGAGCAGACCGTTATCACCACATCGGGCGTCAGCGGCAGGTGATCCCATGTCTTGCTGTGATATCCCTCGGTTGCAATGCCTTCGCGCGCCAGCAGTGCCAGCGAGCGCGGATGCACCTGCCCGGTAGGCTTACTGCCGGCGCTCATTGCCTTCCACCCGGCAGGCGTGAGGTGGTTAAAGATGCCTTCAGCCAGGATTGAACGGCAAGAATTGCCGGTGCAGAGGAACAGGACATTCATTTTGTGCGCTCCAATGGAGTTGAGGGAAGAGCGGGAAGCACAGCCTCGCAGCACTTCGAAGAAGCGCGCAAATCTCCACACTTCTCAGGATGGCCGGAGCAACATTCTTCGGTCAGGTAAGCAATCAGGTCGAGCATCAATGGAATGTTCGCCCGGTAGCGCTGGAAGCGGCCCTCCTGCTCTACCGTCACAAGGCGCGTATGAGTCAGCGCCTTCAGATGGAAAGAAAGATTTGTCGGAGGCACGTCCAGGATCGACGCGATTTCGCCTGCCACGATGCCATCCGGTCCTTCTTTCACGAGCAGCTTATACACATCTAGACGCACGCCTGATGAGAGGGACTCAAAGATGGAGAGTGCGGTATTCTTGTCCATGCTTCAATTATACAATAACTATTGAAGTGACGAGATAAAGCACCGATGATCGGTGCGGCCAAGTGTCCAGGAACGCGACGATTCCCGAATTGTCGGCCCCGAACGGCGGGAGTGACAAGTGTGGCGGGATTCCGATGGACTCGCTATTCACGGCCGCAGCGAGTGCGCTCGCTCGCGGCGCGTGCCCTCCCTAGAAGCGGCCTCCGCAAAACAGGATTACATCCGGTCGGTCGCCGACTCTTCAGTTACTACGTAGATAACCTCCAGAGAGTGGCAGAACTCGATAGCATGCGGCACGCCCACGATCTCCACAGATAGTGCCGCAGGACAAATCCTCCCCGAAGAGAACCGATCAAATCTGAGTCGTGCCGGCCACAGTCGAAGCCTTGTGTTCGATTCTCTTGCTTTCTATGAATTATATGTAATAGTAAGACTATGACAGATAATTCAATAAGAGAGGGTTCGCCATGGCTCGATACAAGATCGCCAATTTTGAGGTAGATTCCGGCGACCTGACGTTTCCTATAGCGCTCGCCCAGGCGTACAACGCTCCCAATATCGAGGAGGTGAGGCCACGGTGCCTCTGCCGGCGTTCCGAGGCAGGCCACGAGCAGGACGAAGGCATCCCGATGTACATCTCCCGCCTCGGAGACACCTACCTTTGCAAGCGCATGCCAAACAGCGCTCAGGAGCACACAGCCGAGTGTGATTCCTACGAACTGCCGCCCGAAATGACCGGCTACGGCGCAGTGCTCGGGTCGGCGATACAGGAAGGCCCGGATGGCGTCACGACCCTCAAGCTGGACTTCAGCTTAACCGATGGCGGCGGGCGCGCTCCAACTACTGCCGGTGACTCGGACAAGACCGAGGTGGCTTCCGATGGCCGCAAGCTTTCGCTGCGCGCAACCTTGCACTATCTATGGCACCAGGCCGAGTTGAATCAATGGGCTCCGGGGTTTGCCGGAAAGCGCAACTGGTGGACGATCTGGAATCGCATTCACGCCGCGGTGAGGGACAAAACCACGAAGGGGCTCCCGTTGGCGGACATCCTCTTCGTCCCCGAACCTTTCAGGGTTGAGGCGAAGGACGACATCGCCGCGCGCCGGCTGGCAACACTTTCCAAGATTGCGTCCGGGGAATCGGGCAAGAAGCGGCTCATGCTTCTGATCGCTGAATACAAGGAACTCCAGCACACCCAGTATGGCCACAACTTCATCGCCAAACACATGCCGGATTTTCCGCTGCTCATGGACGATTCCATTCTCAAGCGCTTCTCGAAGGCTTTCAGTGGAGAGTTTGAGATGTTGCGGGCACATCCAAATTTCCACCTCATGACCATCGGCACATTTAGTTTCAGCGATCTGGGTATTGCATCGCTCAAGAAGATGGACGTCATGATGGTCGATGAAAATTGGCTTCCGTTCGGGGACATGTACGAGAAGCAAATCATCGACGCGCTCACGGCTGGCCACCGGCGCTTCGACAAGATGCTTCGTTTCAACACTCCGTCCAACTATCCGCAGCCTTCGGTCGTTTTGAGGGATGCCGCGCCAAAGACTGCTGCCCTCTATGTCGTTCACGAGGGCGCTGACGAAGCATATTACAAGCACCTCGATGAGCAGGCAGCAAAGAGCAAGTATCTGACCTGGCGCTGGGATCTGGCGCAGGACGCCATTCCGGCGCTACCAATTTCCATGGAAGAGGCCAACAGAATTGACCGGGAAAGTGCGGCGCAGCAGGACGTGCTCGCGGCCGGCTCGCCATAGACGTTAGTTGAGCACCGATCCTTTCACTGCCGCACTGGCGATTCAGCCATTCCTTTGGGGGCTATTGTTCAGCGGCTCAATCCATAAATCCGTTCGTGCGTAGGCAATCTTCTTCGCTTGCTACAGGGAAGATGTTGCGCATCTCCAGCCCAGTCTCTTCGACTGATTATAAGGAAGTTACATCATGACTTTCGTCCGCAGTCTCAAAACGCTGAAGAACATCCTTCGGAGTCTTTCGCCTCTTTCCTTGATCCCGGTGCTCCCGATAATGAGCATCCTTCTTCTTTCCACCGCTACGCTGGCCGCGAATGGCACGGCTACTACTCTGGACGTCTCGCCGGCGAGCGCCACGGCTGGCTCCGTGATCACGCTCACCGCGACCGTGACCTCGGGAGGAGTGCCGCTAACTGCCGGGCAGATGAAGTTTTGCAATGCCAGTGCGACGTACTGCGACAATGGCGCGCTGCTCGGAACCGTGTGGGTGACCAGCAGCGGCACGGCTACCCTTCGCCGAGCGCTGCCTGTAGGCACAACCAACGTGAAAGCCGTTTTCCAGGTCAACAACTCGTATGCGACCAGTTCGTCTGGCGCTACAGCTGTGACGGTGACCGGCGTAGATCCAGATACCACCCCACTGGAGTTTCTGAGCGGAGGTTCAAACGCATCCTCTATTTATGCCGGGGATTTTAACAACGACGGGTATGTCGATCTAGCGGTCTGTGACGACACACTGGCCACTCTGCAGATTTTCTTGGGCAGCAGCAGTGGCACCTTCACCAAGGGGGTTAGCTTACCGATCACAGCTTGCCCCTACTGGTTCGTCGCCGACATAAACAGGGATGGCAATCTGGACCTGGTCAACGCATATTCCGGGCAGGTGTATTTGGGAGCCGGAAACGGCACATTCAGCGCAGGCACTACCCTGCCATCCACCCCGTGTGCGGGCTCAGATGCGCGTTTCACCGCTGCCATTGCTGACGTCAATGGTGACGGAAAACCGGACATCGTCGAGAGCTGCGATTTATCCAACGACGTCTATACCCTAATAGGTTCTGGAACCGGGACTTTCACAGCGGGTCCCAGCACAAACACCGGGTCGCCTGGGCCGTGTGGCTCCGGCGTCCCTGGTATTGGCGGGTTTGCATTGGCCGACTTCAACGGCGACGGCAAGCCGGACATCTTTGTTGCGGGTTATAACGGCTCCGGTTCAAACGCCTGCACGTACCTAGGAACGGGAAGTGGCACGTTTACCAAAGCCGTTGCGGCCACGTTTACCGATGCGCCCGCTTTCGGTCCGATTGCTGTAGGAGACTTCCGAAATGTTGGGTATCCCGATGTCATCACAGGAGCTAGTGGTACTTATGGATTCCTCCTGAATAACGGCACCGCTATAAACTCCTTTGGCCCGGCTGTAACTTATGGGGCCAATCCATCGTTAATCGCAGCCTTCAATGGGGATGGGAATCTTGACTATGCGGATATTGGTTCGACCGCAGTCTATGGTCTTGCGGGCAATGGAAACGGCACCTTTGCCTCGGCAACGTCAGTTACCGTTTCTCCGGTATCAGCGTCAGGATATGGCACGACAGGCGATTTCTACAACAATGGAATTCCAGCGGTCGCAGTAACGACTGGCCTGTCCCCATCCTACATAGAAATCTTTCCCTTGCTGAAGGTGCCGACGACGGTCGGGGTGACGTGCGCACCCTCTGCGGGAAGCTTCGGTAGCAGCGCGACAACCTGCACCGGACAGACCACAGCCGGGGCGACTGGCCTGATGAGCATCACCTACAACGGTACTGCGTGGGGCTCCGGCGACGTCAATGCTTCGGGCGCCTTCAGCGTAAGCGGCCTCGGCGGATCGCCGGCCGGATCGTACACGATCACCGCTGCCTATGCGGGGGATGAAAATTACAACAGTTCTTCTGGCAGTGTCACCTACGACATTGACCAGCTGACTCCGGTAATTACGTGGGCAACGCCAGCGCCGATCACTTACGGAACGCCGCTGAGCGCGGTGCAACTGAACGCCACAGCTAGTGTCCCTGGCACATTTAACTACACCCCGGCGGCAGGCTCTGTCCTCGGCGCTGGTTCACAAACACTGTCTGTGACCTTCACTCCGACCGACGGCGTCGATTACACCACTGCCACCACGACCGTCCCGCTGACTGTCAACAAGGCGAATCTTACGGTCACGGCCAACAACGCCTCGCGTGTGTACGGTGCGGCCAACCCCGCCTTCACCCCGGCCTATTCAGGTTTTGTAAACGGTGATACCAGTGCGGTACTGACTGGTTCTCCGAGTTTGACGACGACGGCCACCGCGGCCTCGCCGGTAGGCAGCTACACCATCACCGCTGCGGCCGGAACACTGAGCGCAGCCAACTACTCATTCACCTTCGTCAACGGCACGCTCACCGTCACCAAGGCGACGTCCGTTCTCTCCGTAACCTCAAGCTTGAACCCGTCAGTCTATGGCAACTCCGTCACGTTCACATTGACCGTGGGCGGTAGCGGAAGCGGGGTGGTCCCTACGGGAACCGTCACGTTCACCGAAGGCGGCACAACTCTTTTACCTACTACCGCGCTGAATGGCTCTGGCCAGGCAACGTACATCACTTCCACCCTGCCCGTAGGGGCGAACACACTGACACTCACCTATAGCGGCGACACCAATTATTTCTAGGCTCCGGCCTAGCATTTTGGGTCACCGCCACGCAGTGAGCTGGGTGGTGGCCCCTCTCAGGATGGTTTTAATGAGGAACTCCAAGATTGTAGGCGCGATCGCAAGCATGATCGTGCTCTTGATGGCGACCATGGCATTCGGCCAGTCGTCAACCACGTACAACCAGACGGTCAATAAGGCCACGCTGATCAATGGCACAAATTTTGTCCTGACCTCGTCGGCAAATCCGAGCGTCTACGGGGCCAACGTTACATTCACCAGCACGTTGACAGCGAGCGGTGGCGGCTCGATACCAACCGGCACAATCCAATTTCTCAATAACGGCGTTGCCATGGGCACGCCGGTAGCCCTCACCGCAGGTGTTGCGACCTACTCGATTTCATCGCTCGCGGTAGGAACCTACCCCATCACCGCGCAGTACTCGGGCGACACCAACTACAACTCCGCGACCTCATCGACGCTGTCTCAGGTGGTGACGAAGGCGGTCCTGACGGTTACCGCAAACAACGCAACCAAGGTGTACGGCGCCGCTCTGCCGGCGTTTAGCCCGACCTACACTGGATTCGTCAACGGCGATACCAGCGCAGTGCTGACTGGATCCCCGAGCTTGACGACGACTGCCACCGCGGCTTCGCCGGTAGGAACCTATACCATCACCGCCGCTGTCGGCACCCTGGCCACGTCGAACTACTCGTTCGCCTACGTCAATGGAACCCTGACGGTCACTACCGCGGCGTTGAACATTACGGCCAACAACGCAGCGCGTGCTTATGATGTTGCGAACCCAGCGTTTACGGCTACCTACACTGGCTTTGTGAATGGTGATACATCCGCATCGCTGACCACTCAGCCGAGCTTGACGACGACTGCGGTTCTGCTCTCTCCGACGGGCACCTACCCGATCACCGCTGCGGGTGCGGTCGACGCGAACTACACGATCACCTACACCGCTGGAACCCTCACGATCGGCAAGACGTTGGCCACGGTCACCGTGGTCTCCTCTGTCAATCCTTCCGCTTATGGTGCGAACGTCACATTTACTGCAACGCTGCCGGCAACGGCGACGGGTTCGGTAACCTTCCTCGATAACGGTGTTTCAATCGGCACGGGAGCAATCAGCGCCGGTACAGCTACTCTGTCGAGTTCTACGCTTAACGTTGGCACTCACCCGATCACGGTCAGCTACGCTGGCGACGCCAACTTCACCGGAGCAACCTCCGCAACTCTCTCTCAGGTTGTCACCTTGGGCAGCGTGACCTTCGCGGTGACGTCTTCGGCAAACCCATCCACCTACGGCTCGCCCGTAACGTTGACGATCACGACGACTGGTTCGGAGGCCGGTGTGACCCCGACTGGCACCGTCACAGTCAGCGATTCGCTCGGCTGGACTGCCCAGACCATCCCGCTGGTTTCCGGTGTCGGTACGTTGACCACAAGCACTCTGCCAGCAGGCACGAACACGCTGACGATTGTGTACAACGGCGACGTCCACTACCAGATCATCAAGAAAACTCAACCCGTATCAATCAATTAACTCCAGCCCGCGGCCGGCGCCAAACCGGCCGCGGTTCTCTGATTGTTTCCGGAGACGCGATGAACTTTAGACTTCCGGCTTTCGCACTGCTAACGGTTCTGCTTGCTCTCCCGCACGCATATGGGCAGATGAGCGGCGCGTCGTATCTCGAAATCATCGATCAAGCTCCGACAACACTAACTCTCAATTCTTCTTCTTCCGTCGTCGGCCTGGAAACTCCGCCCTTGCTGTCGGCGGTGGTCTCCTACCCCAAAAGTGGCCAGACAGCCGGCAGCGTGACCTTTACCGTGGAAAACGGAAGCACTGTGGTTGCCACCAACACCGTTCCAGTCGATCTGACGGGCGTAGCGACCTGGTCTCCCGGTCTCCTCAGTGGCACGTTCACGATCTTTGCCGTCTACAGTGGGGACTCAAATCTTCTCGGCAGCACATCGCCGGCGATCTCCCAGACCGTACTCGGACCCCCGGATTTCAGTTTCTCGGTCTCGCCGTTTTCCGTTGCCCAGGGGCAGACGGGAATTGCGCCAATCACGGTCACGGCGATCAATGGCTTCCGCGGCACGATCACATTCAGCTGTGCCTCACCGTCCTCCGAGATGGATTGCGGTTTGACGCCGACCGCGCTCACGGTACCGGCTCCTGCATCCCAGGCATCTACTTCCGCATCCGCCGGTGGCGTCGCGCTGAGCGTGACGACCTTCGCGACGACCGTGGAAAAGGCGGGACTGCTTGGAGCGTTCCTGTTGAGCTTTCTGTCCTTCAAGCGCCGCAAACACCTTGCACTATTGGCCGCGCTCATGCTGGCCCTGCTGCTGACCGGTTGCGGTACCGGGACTCGCTATGTCCAGCACGACGGCACACCAAAAGGAACGTATTCGGTCACCGTTACGGGCACCTCTGGAACGTTGAGCCATACCCAAACAGTTCTGGTGACGGTGCAGTAGGAGTCGCATGAATTCAGCACAGACAATCGCGGCCGTTCCCGATATGCCAGCTTCCATGCCGGGTGGACTCTTCGCTGCCTTAGAGATTACGGAGCGAAAGCGGCCCACCGCCTTCGTGGCCGGCTATGGCATTCAGGTAATTGTCGTGGCATTGCTGTTGACCATCACCCTTACCAACACGGCGCCGGTCCTTCTTCACAAAAAATATTCCGCGATCTCGTTGGTTGCGCCTACGTCTTCTGCTTCTTCTCAAGTACGGCAACCTGTTGCCCGGATCTCTGCCCGGCAGGTAGCGGGCACCTCCCCCAAGCTTCCTGAAGCCGCAGCTCCAATGCGCATTCCGGCTCCCCGCACACCGCGTGTCGAACGGACGATGGATGTCAGTGCGCCACCGGCGCCGAAGCCGTTGCTCCAGCCCAAGCTTCTGGCAGAGGTTCCTTCGATGCCTGTCGCAAAGCCTGTCCGTACTGGTTCCTTTGGAGATCCCAACGGCGTACCCGTGCGACCGCAGACCAGCGCAACAAATCTCGGTCCGGTGTCTGCAGCGGTAGGGAGCTTTGGAATCCCGACTACGAGTACGGGGAATACGGGCCACACGACGGAACGAGGTGTGGCGACAGGAGCGTTTGGCACTCCGAGCAAAACAACTGGCGAGGCAAGCAAAGCCGTGAAGAGTGTTGACTTCAGTGAGCCTGCACTGGCGAAGGCCCAGATGGTTGCGGCAAAAGTCTTTCCTTTCGCCCCAGTTGCGATTCAGAGCAAACCCGCGCCGGTGTACACCGAAGAGGCCCGGCGGCTCCGCATTGAGGGCGACGTTGCACTGCAGGTTGTCTTCTCCGCCACCGGAGATATTCGGATTGTCGGAGTGGTGAAAGGTCTTGGACATGGACTGGACGAGGCGGCAGTTGCCGCCACGCGCCAGATCCGCTTTACCCCCGCGCAGCGCGATGGCCAGTTTGTGGACTATCCCGCCACGATTCACGTCGTCTTTGCATTGTCATAAAAAGGAGATCGGGTTCATGAAGTGCCGTTTTGTTTTGCTTCTTCTGGTGCTGTCGTCGGGCGCAATCGCGGCTGCCTCAGACACCTCCCATTCGGCCAGCGACGAGTTTGGCCAAACTATCGACAGGATCACCACCCGCGAGGCTGAGAACGTAAAGGTCTTCGCGAAATACTCCCCCATTGTCGAAACGTATATACAGGGTTTCAGGAAGGACAAGGAACTGGGCCGGGTGCCGGTCGAGGACCAATACTTCCTCGGGCGCGCCTCGTTCAAGAGCCGTCTCCAGGACGATTCGTTCATCGCCCAGGGGCGCCCGGTCGTCACGCATAAGCTTATTCGCGAGATCAAAGAAGCCACCTTCGAGCGCCGCAAGGGCTGGGTGCCGCTGGGCTTCACACAGATGGCCGTGATCGACACGCAGCACTTCGATCGTACGCACTACAAGTTTGTCTACCACCAGAGAGAGTTCCTGGGCACCGTGAGATGTCTGGTCTTTGACGTGACTCCCACCGCCAAAGGGCACGGTCAGTTCATGGGGCGAATCTGGGTTGAGGACCAGGATTACAATATCGTCCGCTTCAACGGCACCTACGTTCACCCGGCGGAGGGTTCGCAGTTTATTCACTTCGACTCCTGGCGCGTCAATGTCAACAATGGCTCCTGGCTCCCCGCCTACGTCTACAGCGAAGAATCGGACGTCCTGGCCGACAAAACGCCGGTTGCGTTGCGCGGCCAGACCCGGCTCTGGGGTTATGCCACGAGCCAGGCGGATACCGGGCGGGAGTTCAGCAACGCTTTCACGGCGATTCAGGTGGACGCGAAGGATGCCGTCTCCGATCAGGTTGACTCGAGCACGCCGCTGGCAAGCCAGAAAGCCTGGGAGCGCCAAGCCGAAAACAACTACATCTTCCGCCTGGAGCAGGCCGGCCTCGTCGCACCGGTATCCCCGCTGAGCGAGATTCTTGAAACGGTCGTAAACAACCTCATTGTCACCAACAACCTTGTGATCGAACCCGAGGTGCGGTGCCGCGTGCTGCTGACCGCTCCGATGGAGAGCTTCGCAATCGGGCATACCATCGTGGTCAGCCGGGGTTTGATCGACGCGCTTCCCGACGAGGCGGCTCTGGCCGCCGTACTGGCGCATGAGTTGAGCCATATCGTACTTGCCCACGATAGCGATAACTCCCAATTCGCATTCAGTGATCGCCTGATCTTTCCCGACACGGAAGCTCTGGACCGGCTCCGCATGGTGCGGAGCAGCGACGAACTCAAAGAGGCTGACGAAGAGAGCCTGGTCCTGCTTCAAAACTCGCCGTACAAAGACAAGCTGCAGAACATGGGTCTGTTCCTGAAGCAGATGGAGGCGAGCCGCAAAGTGCTTCCGAATCTACTCCGGAGCCGCTTGAGCGACTCATTGGTTGGAGAGCAACCCCGTCTCACATTTACCGCACCTGCAGCGCCAGATCTGACCCCGAAAGACATCCACCAGATCGCCGCCTTGCCGCTCGGCTCGCGCGTGATCATGGACCCCTGGACCGGCCGCGTGGAGATGAACAAGGCGCGGTCCTCGCCTGTCATGGCAGTGCGGGAAAAGCTGCCGTTCACGTTGACTCCGTTCTACCCCTATCTCACCCGTGTCGTGGCGGAAAGGGAAGCAGCCCCGCTCCCAGCCGCAGCGCCAAATTCCGAGCCTGCGCCCCAGGCGCAAGACACTTCGCAAGATCAAGCCAGTCCGGAGCCTTCCGATCAGGTTCTCCCGCACGCCGCTTCACTGGACGGTGCGAAGTGAGAAATCGCTCCACACTCATTCTTCTCGCAGCCATCCTTTTGAGCGGATGCGCTTGTTTTGCTCAGCAATCGGTTGACACGGTTGCTCCGTTGCGCGCCAATCGCTTTACCGACGAGGTGTATGTCGGCTTCGACCACGTCCGCACCGATTACGCGCTGGCGACGCCGGATGGGGATGATTTGGCGACGACCAATGGCTTGGACGTCGAATACGACATGCGCCGCAAAGAGCACATCGCCTACATCGCAACGGTTCGGTACGGTGGGGGCAGCCCATTCAATCAAAGCCTGATCACCGGCGCCGCTGGCGCCAGCTATCTGTTCCACTACTCACGCTACGAGCCATATGTGCACGCCATGGGCGGCTATACCCGGTTGGCGTCCCAGCACGCCGCGGGCGGCATGTACCTGTCCAACGTCAATAGCGGATTCATGATGCTGTTTGGCGCGGGCCTCGATGTGAATGTGACTGAACGATGGGGAGTGCGCGCGATCTCCCTGGAGGATATGTATCTCCCCTTCGGTTCGTCGCGCTCTACCTATTGGAGCGTTGGGGCAGGAGTGCTCTACCACTTCGGGCGGGCCAAATAGAGATGCCAGAAGACTTGGTTTCTTCTAACCCTCTCCGTGGTTACACAATGCCGGATCGCAAGAAGGAGTATGTGATGTCCAGTTCTACAGCTGTTCAACCGCGCACTTTTTCGTGGCTCACCGATGGATTCCGGGAGTTTTTGTCGTTCCAGCAGACGCTCTCCAGAGATCGCGATATTCCTGCCTCTGCCTCGGATACGGCACCGCCGATACTGGAACCTGGCCCAACTGCTGCGCTCCTGAGAATGAAAGAGAAGAAGGATATTGGTGCGCCTATTTCACGGGAAGAGTGGGCCATGCTCGCTCACTATGTCCAGCAGGGAGCCGAGTTTTGGCCGGATCGTCCCATCTCGCGTGAATCTGTCGTTGGCATTCTGCAGGCATTCCGGGCAGCGTACAGTCTGAGGAAACCTGGAGGAGACGAAGGCAAAGCGGCTTATTACCTCAAAAATCTCAATTCGGTGGGTCGTGACGAGATGACCATTGAGGCCGCCATTGAGACGCATCTCGCTCATGCCGAGTGGCCCATTGGCAACGGCGCCAGACCTCTTGTGGTATTTCTGCGCCACGATCACGTTACCGATGAGGCAGCGCTCACGGCAGCACTCCTTCCATACTGGGATACTTTATGGCGGGTCGCCGCACGAGGGCACTTCCTTATTCTCAATGAGCCCATCCGCGACGAACAGACACCGGACGTTTACGACGCCTACGAGCCGGTCGCCTTTACCGCAACCCGCGAATCGTTTGTCTGCAGCGTTTTCCGTTCAGAAGACCGCGGACTGAGCGCCTTGCTTTCCTTTCCTGGGCCTACGGCCGCGATGTACCCGCTCGCAGGTTATCCGGACATCTGTGAATTCCGAGGGATGTTGGCCGGGATTGGCGAAGGGGCACCGGGAACACATTGGAATGGCGACAAATTCCTGGCCTATACCGTAGGCCCCACTCTCGACGGCCCCGCCAGTGGTCTCTACGTTCGCGGGAGGGGCGGCGTCACGTTCTGCTTCACGTTTGATCAATGGAACATCTTGAGAGCCCTATTCGCGGAGGCCTGGGAAGATCCATTTTTGCAGTCCTCATGGGCCGTCTTGACCGAAGAGTATGGCGAACTGTAAGTCGATCTCATTTCACCTTGGAGAGTATGCAATGCCCCTGCGCCATCCTATGTGTGTTCTACTCGTGACCTTTGCCTTTGGAAGCATTGCGCTGGCCAAACAGCCTGTTTCCGCCGTCTGTACGACAGACCCGCTCGTGACCTTTGCCGGCGCGACTATTTCCGTCCATGTAACCCCGGACGGCTTTCTTCCGCATCGTAAACTCACCTACAGCTACAGCAGCACCGATGGTGAAGTCACCGGCGATGGCGCCTCCACCGGGACCGTCAATACAACGGGGCTGCAGCCTGGTAACTACAACGTTTCCTCCCTCGTCTCCGACGATCACAAACAGAAGCGAACGTTGGTTGCGACGTGCCAGTCATCGTTCACCATCAAGGAACCGCCCAAGTACCCTCCCCAGATGCACGTTCGCGCCGAGCCGCAAGCGGTAAGCTCGGGTGCCCCCGTCACGGTGACGGCAGAAGGCTTTAGCCGGGACAACCGGCCGTTGAGCTTCAGCTGCATCGCAAACAGAGGCGCCCTCGCCGGGAGTGGCACTCAATACGCTCTGGACACCACGGGACTCGCCAGCGGCATCGTCAATATCAATTGCACGGTGCAGGATGATCGCGCGCTCTCCGGCTTCGCTGCGACAGCCGTAACCGTCACACTCCCGCCACCGCCGCCAGTCGTCCGCAAATACGGCGACGGCCTGGACTTTTCTAAAGACAGGAAGCGGCCGACCCGTGTCGATAACGCGGCCAAAGGAATGCTTGATCGTTATGCCGACGCCCTGGCGGCGGACCCGAATGCCACGGCAATCGTTGTAGGCTACGACGACGCAGGCGAGCGCGTTCCCGCAAAGCACCGCAAGGCGCGGCTACCCCAAGATGCCGCTCTGCGAGCCGTGAACACCAAGGCCTATTTGGTAGAGGAGAAGGGAATCGATCCGCGGCGCATTGAGGTTCGGAAGGGAACTGAAGATGCTCGGAAGGTAATTCTCTGGATTGTTCCCGCTGGAGCCACTCTGGACGTGGACAGCACTGTGAGCATTGATGAGTCGCCGGTGGGAGGTGCTTGAGAAACACCTCCCGAATTATTCCAGCTACGCCTTCGGGGTTTCCTTCGCCGCGGCTGTGGCAACCGGAGCCACAGCTGCCTTCTTCGCGGCAGCCTTCGCTGCTCTCTTCTTCTTCGCCCAACGCTTCTGCTGCGCCTCGGCCATCTTCTTGCGGCTTTCGGGGCTAACCACACGCTTTGCCGTTTTGGACACAGCCTTCTTCGGGCCAGCTTGCTTCGCTGCCGTCACAGGTTTGGCGGGCTTCTTCTTCGCCGCCTTCTTGGCAGCCCAACGCTTCTTGGCCGCTTCAGCCATTTTCTTGCGTGAAGCGGCGCTCAGAACGCGCTTCTTGGGTGCGCCCATGGTGGCGAAGGCTGGCTTCCGACCGGGCTTGGCGGAAGTGGGGGTGGAACCATCCAGAGCCTCCAGTGCGGCGATAGCTTGGTCGATTTGGTCACGCTCGGCGCGGAGGACAGCGAGAATTTGTGCAGTATCCATGTATAGGCTTACTCCTTCTACCGGGGATGGTAACAGTATCGTAAGTCCTGCACAACAATCAGTACATACAGGTTACACCTTCCGCAACAAACAACCCAGGAACAACTGTTCAGTAAGGGAAATCCTATGGGGAAAAACAAAAAAGAAAGTAGAAAAAGATTCCAGCCAGGGCCGCACGGTGGGTGTGAGGCGCTGTTGTATGAATTCCGCGAACCGCCTCTCCAGTCGGATGACGAAGATGACCTTCCGCCGGCCAGCGGGCAGCTGCATCCACGGACTGTTCTCATCGCGGCCGAGACGTTTGAGGAAGCGTTGCAATATCTACGTTTCCATGCGCACGCGTTTAACGTTCACAACGTCAAGTGTCTCGGTGTCATCCTCATGGTTTCCGGATCACCTGCCGACTGATAATGATTGCCACGACGACCATGTACATCTATGACACGGGAGGCCACCAACCCAATTGTGCCAATCACGCAGCAACTGTACCTGCTTGGCTTGTGGTGGCTGTTTCCGCCGCATCTAACTATTTTGGCCACCCAATCAATCGTTATGCTGCCAACGAACACAACGGAATGCTGCTACGAGCAAACGGGCAGAGATTGGCGGTTGAGCCCGTAATCCGACGGAATGGCGCGGAGCCGTCGGAAAAACCTTGCCACAAGCCGACTTCCGGGGACCTATGGTGAATCCGAGTTACTTCCAGTTGGCCGGCCATCCGGAAGCAACTGGTTTCCGAACCCTGTCGCGTTTACAGGTATTAATTCGGACCTAGCTAAAACTTGTATCCGGCCCAGAGTGCCCAGTAATTCAGATTGCGACCCGGTTGTGTTTCTTTGAGGAACTTGCCGGCATAGAAGATTCCGTAGTCGGCCTGAAACCACAAGTGACGATTCGCTTGCCATCGGACTTCGGTTCCGGGCCGGTTTCCAACAAACCTCGCTTGACTGTTGCCGGGGGCTCGAATGAGTGAACCGGGCACCGAGTACACGCCGTCGAGCAGACTTTCTCTCCACTGGAAGATCCAATCGACCGAAACAGATACTCCATGGGAGGCGTCAAGTAGCACTTGGGGATGAATGTCCATAAAATTGAGTGGCCCGGGACCGGTGGTCGCCAGGACGCCGAAGTAGTTTCCCTTTGGGAAGAGTGGATAGAAGGTTCCGAGGGTACTACTGCTTGGGTTGTCTCCACTCGAAATATCAGCCTTTACGCCGAGCCGCGGCTTCAGGTACGCGGTTGTGAACCGGTAGCCAGTATCGGAGGCCAAGGTCCACGCGCGAATATTTCCCGAGCCGAAGGTGCCAAACTGCCAGAGGCCTTCATAATCAAAATCCCACCCAGGCTTTGTTTCGGCGACGGGGCGCCAAAGCCGCGCGCCGATAGAGTGCCTCACTTCATGGGCCGTACCTCGATAGTAGGTTGCCTCCTGGCGGTCGATGCCCAAGTAGTACGCATCCAGCAACACACTCTTCGTCAACGGCCGCGTCGCATAAACACCCCAGAATTCAATCGCATGGTTGGGAGCATTGTCGAAAAATCCCTGATTGTCCAGGTCTGGACGAACCGCGAATCCGTCGATCTTCCAAGTACCAAGTTTACTTTTCACCAGAAAGCCATCGAAGCTGAGGCGAACATTGGGGCCTTCGCGCACGTCAATTAATCGGCCAGAACCGTACTCCAACTCTTGCCGGCCAGCCCTTAACCTGATCCAGTTCTTCTCGCCCGATGTGCCGGCTTCGAAGAATGCGGCTTGGAAGTCGAGCTTCTTTTCATCGATCGGCCTGGGACCACCGTCCCGGAATGAATTCAGCCCGCTTTTTAATTCCACAAATGAGCGGAAGTGCCTTCCGTAGTGGAAATCGAAATAGGGCATATATCTTTCGTTGAAATAGCCGTTCATAAAGGGGGACTGGCCCCAGTTATCGTTGCCGATTTGCTCCCAAACTTCTCGGGCCTCTCCTCCAATCGTGAGGTACCAATCGTCTGCGCCGTTACGCAACGGGATGTATTTGATCGGGTCCCAGAAGTCTTGCCGGAGGGCCGGGTCGCGCAGGAAACTCCAATCCTCGTCTTCACGAAGCAACTTGTAATTGCGGTCCGGAATTGTAGGAGTGCCCGCTTGGTCCGACTGGGCGTGCGCGGGCAGTATGCTGACGAGCAACGCAAGTGCCAAGATTTCAAAAATTCGCATGAAGCGCACTTTCTCAACCGCCCCTTCCGCTCTGCCTAGCTTATGGCTTCCTCGGTTCCTTTTGACAGCTTCTCTCCTACTCCGGTTCACAGATTTGTGCGGAACCTCATGAAGGTTATTTCGTTCGATTGGTGAGAGCCGCCAGTTCAATCTCCAGACGCACGCTATTTCCCTGCGGGGGAGTGGATCTCAGCGATATAACCACCGGGGAATTGTACGAGTGCCGCATCCCGATGATCGGACGTATAGGGACCAGTGAGGATTGTCACGCCGGCGGCCTTGGCCTTGGCGAGAGTAGTTGCAAGGTTTGCGACCTCATAGCCGGCCATCTCGCGCCCGTAGGGATAGGGAAGATGGCCATCGGTCACGAGCACGGCCAACTTGCCAAACTTCGATTGGATGCGGACGCGCCGATACGTGTCAGTCGGCCGCCCAATTTCGACGCCGGGAGCATGCGCATCGTCGGAGATGACGCTGCCATGAGAGAAGGCAAGAAAGCTGCGCATAAAGGCGGCAACTCTATCGGAGGATACATAGACGCGGTTTTCCGGAATGGTCTGGAGAGGCGCGTAGGAAGGCGCGGTCTTGTGCCAGTAGAGTTGTGTATTCACGCCGCCGGGCCACTGGATGATGGCATCCCGCCCGATCGGATCGTTGAAAACAGTGACAACGACATCAGCACCGGTTGCGCGAGCGGCGCGGATCGCCGCGTCCATGTTCGTCACCAGATAACCCGTTCGCTCTGCGCCGAACGGATATGGGACCGGAGTCTTAAAACCGAAAACCGACAAACTCCCCACGGGAGTCAACACCAGTTGCGACATGGTGCTGCTTGGGGTTGGCGTCACGGTGAAGACGCCCTCTTTGGAGGCGGTGCCACCGAAGGTGGCTAAAACACTGGCGACGAAGTGGTCGAAGTCTTCTGGCGTCACATAGACGTGAGTCGTATCATACTGCGGCCCCACAGCCACATTCGGCATAACCGTAGCGGCGTAGACGATCGCCGTCGAGGTGCTTGGCATCAGCGATAGACGCGTGCCTCCCATGCTCAGCAGGACAGCGATAGAGGTCGCGATAAGACATCGGGTCAATCGCATCGGAACTCCTTTCTTGACTATGCGCCCTTCTTCAATCCAGACGATGCACGTCCGAAACGCTTGCGCGTTTGAACACTGTTACTGATCCTAAATCTGCTGATTCCCAAGTTCGACCCTGGATGGCCAACGGTGCCGCATAGCCTGTGAGTTAGCACGCGGCGGCGCTGAATCGCCCCTCGCAGCCAAGCCGCAATTGCTGCTCCCCCCATTGGGGCAAGAAGGTACACCCACAAGAACTGCGTATGTCCGGAAACGGCGGCTGGCCCGAACTGTCGAGCGGGGTTCAGACTCCCCCCGGTGGCCGTCCCGAGCACCGCGATCCCCATTCCCACGAGAGTTCCGACAACCCAAGGCACAAACGGTGCCAGCCTGTGCACTGCAAGGCATAGCCCGACGAGGAACACGATGACCGCAGTGCCTAGGGCCTCAGTTGCAAATAGCTTCCAGGTCGACCACCCCGGTCCCGGCTGGAGCGCGGCATACAACACAGGCGGTTCCGCCACAACCCGGCCCCACACCCCGCGGGCAGCGATGACCCCAAGTATGGAACCGAGCAACTGAGCGATTGCGTAGGGGGCCACTCCGGCTCCAGGAAAGACCCCGAAGCGCCACATGGCGAGAGAGATAGCTGGATTCATGTGGCCTCCGGAGGACCTCCCCGGCGGGCTGATAATTAGTCCAGCAAGAAGCAACCCGACTGCTGCACCAATGATCAAGAGTTGAGCATGGATTCCCGGGATCGCACGGGAGATGGGTGAGGGGCCAATCACCCACCTCACGATACTCGTCACGCCGAAAAGCAGGACAAAGGAGAGAACCAACTCCAACCCGCTCGCGCGGGCCAATCGAGCAAACACTACCTTGTCCACGTTCTCAGGCGGTCCTGGGGATTGATCCAACTTCGTTGATTCCTTTCTATTTGGAATTAGAAAGAGAAACAATCGCAGCCGAGACTCCACAACCCGGCTTCGCCCAGGATCCAGCGGTGCGGGCTCGTTGCCGCCCCCCGTTTGTCGCCCTGCGCGATGCGGGCCACGCGGCCCGGCGTCTCGGTTTGCGAGGGCCTCCTCTCTTGATAACCGCCGAAGTGCTTCACCGGAGACCAGTCCGGACTCACCGGAAGCGGCGGAGGTCCGAGTTTGGCAAACTCAGCGGCGCCGTAAACCACGTTGCCGCCGACGATTGTTAAAACGGATTCCAGTTGTTGGATCTCGTCCTCGGGAATGGAAAAGTAGTCCGCGGAGAGCACAGCCAGGTCGGCGAGCTGGCCGACAGCCAAGGTGCCTTTCTGATTTTCCTCGGAGGAAAACCATGCGCTTCCCGTGGTGTACAGGCGCAGTGCCTCGGCGCGGTCAAAGCGGTTGCTTTCCGGGTACAGGCTCAGTCCACCCACGGTTTTGCCAGTGATCAGCCAATGCAGCGAAACATAGGGGTTGTAGGTGGAAACCCTTGTGGCGTCGGTGCCGGCGCCTACCGGGATGCCGAACTCCAGCATCCTGCGAATGGGAGGAGTGCGCTCCGCCTTCTTAGCACCGTAGCGATCGACGAAATATTCGCCTTGAAAAGCCATCCGGTTCTGCACGGCGATGCCGCCGCCTAGCGCCTGGATGCGCTCCAGGTTACGATCCGAGATGGTTTCGCAGTGATCGAAAAACCAGTGCAGCCCAGCGAAGGGAACGTCGCGATTCACTTTTTCGTAAACATCAAGGGCGTGCGATATCGTCTCATCGTAGGTGGCATGCAGACGGAACGGCCAACGGTTTTCGGCGAGATGACGAATCACGGCCTCGAGTTCGCTTTCCATCACCGGCGGCATCTCGGGTCGCGGCTGGAGAAAGTCCTCAAAGTCTGCAGCCGAAAAGACCAGGTTCTCCCCCGCGCCGTTCATGCGGAAGAATTCGTCACCTTCGCCCGGCCGGGTCATGGTTGTCCAATTGTGGAAGTCGGCGAGTTCTCCCTTGGGATGCTGGGTAAACAAGTTGTAGGCGATGCGCACGGTGAGCTGATGCGCGTGATTTAATTCGTGGATGACCGCGTAATCGTCCGGATAGTTTTGAAAGCCGCCTCCGGCATCGATAATGCTCGTGATGCCAAGGCGATTGAGCTCGCGCAGGAACAGGCGAGTGGAGTTGACCTGATCGTCATGCGACAACTTTGGACCTTTGGCAAGAGTCGAGTACAGAATGTTCGCATTGGGTTTTGCGATCAGCATGCCGGTCGGATTGCCGTTTTTGTCGCGCTGGATTTCTCCGGCGGGCGGGTCCGGCGTCTCCTTGGTGTAGCCCACGGCACGAAGTGCCGCCGCATTCAGCAGCGCCCGATCGTACAAGTGGAGAATGAAGACCGGTGTCTCCGGCGCCGCGGCGTTGATCTCATCCAGCGTGGGCATCCTCCGTTCGGCAAACTGGAACTCGGTCCATCCGCCTACCACACGCACCCATTGCGGCGGCGGCGTGCGTTGCGCCTGGGCTTTGAGCATGTGCATGGCATCGGCGAGCGACGGCACGCCGTCCCACCGCAGCTCCATGTTGTAATTCAGTCCACCCCTGATGGTGTGGAGGTGCGAATCGTTGAGGCCAGGAAACACCGTTCGGCGGTTCGCGTCAATCAGTTTCGTGGAGGGCCCACGGTGCAACCGCAGAACCTCGTCAGTTGTTCCGGCCGCCAGGACCTTGCCATCCTGGATAGCGAGCGCCTCGACAAAAGCCGGGACACCATTGGTTGCGATCTTGGCGTTATGGATAATGCAATCGGCAGACATGCTGTCCTCCTTCTGAAGCACAATAGCTGGCTGGCGCATCGGCTTGCACGATACCGGGGAGGCGCCAGCCACACGATTGCTAAGCGGCCTTCTTGGGAGAAGCCGGAACGACATACTCTGGAATCTTCGTCGGCTGCGCGCCGTGAATCATCGTGTACGCATACTCGACGCCGACGCCGTAGGCGCCCAGGTGCGTCTTCACGATGTCCATCACAGCGTCATAGGTGTCAGTTAACGCCCAGTCACGCTGCCATTCGAGCATTACGCTCAATGCCGTGACCGGCCTTGCCCCGGCCTGGACGACACGCTTCATTGCATTATCGTGCGCCAATTGGCTGACGTCGCCGCAGCAGTCCTCGACAACGAAGACCTCATAACCGTCATGGAGCGCCTGTACGGTTGGCAGCGCAACGCACGTCTCGGTCCAGAGGCCAGCCAGGACAATCTTCTTGCGGCCAGTCTTCTCGATCGCTGCGACGAAGTTCTTGTCGTCCCATGAGTTCATGGTCGTGCGTTCGATCGGCGTTTGGTGCGGAAAAATCACCTGCACCTGAGGCCAGAAATTTCCGCTGAAACTTTTCGTCTCCACCGAGCTGAGCACAACCGGGACGTCGAAGACCCGGGCTGCCTTGGAAAGAACGAGATTGTTGTTGATGATGGATTGGCGATCGAAGTTGGAGACGCCAAAAAGCATCTGCGGCTGAAGATCGATCTGGGTGACGACGCAGTTGTCCGGAGTAAGCAGGCCCTTCTCGCTGCGTTTTGACCGGCTGTTGTCTTGTGGCATGATCATTTCTCCTTCTGAGTCTGTTGTCTCGGACAGCAGACGGTTGGCTGCAATCACGCCGCCTTCGACTGGCGCGCCTGCAGGAACGAGAACAGTTCGACGTTCACCTGTTCCTTGTGGGTGATGCACATTCCATGCGGTGCGCCCGGCAGCACCTTCAGCGTCGCGCTGCGGATGATCTTCGCCGAGAGCATCGCCGAGTTTGCGATGGGCACGATCTGGTCGTCGTCGCCGTGAAGAAGGCCAGCCGTGGCTGAAGACGACCGGTTGGCCCGTGCCCCAATCCTTGTAATAGATTCGCGTTCCGTCCTGGGTGGTAATAGCGCTCATGGAGGGGGGGCTCCCGATTGTGCCAGCCTTCCAAGGGAAAACGCACATTCAATCTCTTTCTCACCCGCCAAGTATTGGAGCGTTTGCAACTCGGAGAGGTTGTCTTGAACTCGGGAGCTGATGCGAAAACCAAAGCAGGGCCAAGGCCATGGGGCCGGACTCCGCGTGCTACTGCATTGTTAGTAGCTCTGAGCATCTGGTAGCTCCGAACCGCACCTTTGCGCATTGTCCAGCTATCGGGCCATCCACACCATTAGGCGATGCCGATCTGAGGTGCCGCTGACCATTTCCGGGCGAATTGTCGCTAGCCGTCAGTTACTAGATCGAATTCCTCCGGTCGGGTGCTCTTCATGCGACTTTTCCTTTCCGAGCGACAGGCTCACTCTTGGCTTGCATTGATTTCATGAGGGCGGCAGACGATGCTCCTTCGAGCGACAGCCCATAGCCAACTTCCCGCACGATGCGCTCCTTCAATGGTTGAATAAAGTGGATGCGGGTGTTGCGGCGCGTCACTTCCGGAGCCTTCAAGTACAGCTCCGCCAATTCGCGCGCCCGACTGAGCGCCTTACCGTTCGCCACGACTTCGGCAACCACTCCCCATTCGTAAGCGGTGCGCGCTGGCAGCGGCTGTGGATTGAGCAGGAATGCCTCTGCTCGCCCTGCTCCGGCGCGGTAACTCCACGTCGTAAAAACTCCATCACCGGGCGCGACGCCCGCGGAGAAGTGCGCCACATCCTCGAAGGTCGCACTCTCGGCCGCCACAATTACACTGGCGAGTAACGCGTAATCCGAATGGACATGAGCGCGTCCCTCGATAGCCGCGATGACCGGTACGCGGATGTTGGCTATGTTTTCCAAAACCTGAACGCCTTCGTCGTGAACCTGGCTCCAAACACTGGGATCGGTGACGTCGCCGAACGATGACCAATCGACATCCGCAATGAACTCCCCGCCCGCGCCGGTCAGGATCACGATCTTGTTCGCTCGATCTTGCCCAATCCGGTAGAAAGCATCGACAAACTCCGTGTGAGCTTGCGCGCTCATAATGAACGGCCCGCCGGTGTTGTGGAACTCAGCAACCAGCACCCCCTTCGCATCTCGCGTCAGCTTTAGATTGTGATAGGTACTGAGATAGTCCGCTTGAAGTGTTTGCATCGGTTCTCCTTTCTGCGTTTGCCTGCTCGGGGTGAATCGTCCTTCCCGAAACTTCGCAGTTTATTTCAGACGCCTCATATAGGCTTGGCGGATGCCAAACTCTGTTAATGGCTATTCTGAATCGTGCTTACAAACCGGGAGACCTTAATCAGATGCTTAAATGGGGCCAGTTCAGATTCGCAAGCTCAACCGGCGAACCAGAAGAGGCTTCCACGTGCGGAGGTTGCAGGTTACGCTGACAGGGACTACTCTTCGGCTGAACTAGCTATGGCGATAACAACCAGTCCAAAAGCGGTTCCAGCGGGATTAGTCCCCAGAAACGCGGCAGGGTCTTGAATCGCTGAGTACGCGTGTGCAAGCAACCTGTGCTTGCCCGCGGAGTGCTTGGCGTCGTGGGGATTTAGCACTCGAAATTCTGGGTTCCGGAGGGACTACTCCCAACGATCAAGTACATCCAACTCTGGAATCCATCCGGCAAAAACACTCGAATCAGCTCAACGATTTCATCCCGCGTAAGCGCCTACTGTCGCAAGGGCTCCGTCCCTGCCGTGACAATTTGCAAATATCGGTCGTAGGCGAAGACCCGCCCCCGCTGGCGTCCCGTCGTTTCGCGAGCAATGCTGAGCTCTGTGAGATTCTTCAGCGCACCAGCGACTGTTGGAATCGAAAGGTTTAGCGTTTCGGCCGCAGCGCCGATATTGATGAGGGGCTTCCTCTGCATATATTCGTGCACGCGCAACGCGGATGAGGCGGATCGTCCGAGCGTCTGGATTCGTTGCCGGTCTTCCGCGAAGAGGCGGACTAATTCAACGGCGGTATCCGCGGCTTGGCGCGCAGTAGACTCAGTCCCTTCCAGAAAGAACTCCAGCCATTCTTCCCATGCCCCATCCGTTCGAACCTTTTGCAGCAGATCGTAGTAGCGGCTGCGATGGGTTTTGAAGAAAAGGCTTAGGTAGAGCAAGGGGTCTTTCAACGCACCCCTGGCGCAAAGCAGTAGCGTTATGAGCAAGCGTCCGAGACGACCGTTGCCATCTAGGAAGGGGTGGATGGTCTCGAACTGAACGTGGATCAGGCCGAGTTGCACGAGTAACGGCAATGTGACGCTTTCGTCATGCAGGAACAGTTCCAAGTTCGCCAAACATTCCATTAGGCGCTCTGGGGGCGGGGGAACGTATGCGGCATTGCCAGGGCGCGTGCCTCCGATCCAATTCTGCGAGGTCCGGAAGTCACCGGGAGTCTTCTCAGCCCCACGTCCGCCGCGTAGCAGCACTTCATGAATCTCGCGAATCAGCCGTAACGAGAGAGGAAATCCTTCACGTAGGCGGTCAAGTCCGTGCTGCATAGCGGCGACATAATGCGAGACTTCTTGAACGTCGTTGATTGGAACGCCTGGAACGTCCTCGTTCTCGAACAGCAGCAGGTCGGAGAGAGACGACTGTGTTCCCTCGATCTGTGACGACAACACGGCCTCTTTCCGGACATATATATAGAGGAACAAAGAAGTGTCAGGAAGCAAGGCCGAAAGCCCGTCCAGTCGCCCTAGGGCCTGGTTTGCGCGATCCAGGAGAGGGAAAAAAGGCGTAAGCTCCAGGGGTGGGTTCGGTGGCAGAGGGTTGGGCACGAACGCCCGGACAGATTCGCCCGTCGTGCTGGACACGACGTACTCGCCGGAACTACGCAGAATAGCCATTCGCTAATGCAGGCTTCCTTTCATTGAGCGATGCGTAATGAAAACGTAGACCACTTCGCTTTAATAAGCAAGTGGGATTGCCCTGAAAACATGGCCGGAGCCCAGCTCCGTTGCCCCCTGTGAATATGATCGCCCAGTGTTCTTCGGCGCGGCAAAGCGACTGCATCACAGCTTTGAAGACTGACCCTGCGGCGCTGAACGGATCGGAAGAAGACGGGATCGCAGTGTTCAAGCGCGTGCCTGACCAGCTACGTGCCTATTTGGCGACTTCGCTCAAAAAGAAGAAGCCTCCAAGTTTTGATTGGCGAGGTGCCACATCGACTGATGAATTTTCTGAAGCTAGAGAGCGGAAGCCGATGTTCTGAGTGAGTGATCCAAACAGGAAGCAATTTGGAGGTCTGCCGTGAAATTCGAGCAGTTCTCATTTGGAAAAATTCGGATCGATGGCATTGAGTACGGCTATGACATCGTGATCGACCGGGGAGAAATTCGCCGGCGCAAGAAGAAACCATCGAAGAAGTTTCGGGACATTTTCGGCCACACGCCGCTCTCTCCGGCGGAGGAGATACCGTGGAAATGCCGCCGGTTGGTGGTCGGCGCGGGAGCCGGAGCACTTCCAGTCATGGATGAGGTTAGACGGGAGGCTGAGCAGCACAAAGTTGAACTGATCATCCTTCCAACGGAAGAAGCCATAAAGTTCTTGAAGCGGCACGCGGAAAACACCAATGCCATTCTCCATGTGACCTGCTGAGCGTTAGATCCGCCCGGTCGGCGCCCGCGAAAACATCAACACCGGTGGTCCGCCCGTCCCGCCGGGTTCCTCACCCGGTTCCATCCCTACCTTGCGCGTCATTGGATACACAACCGGCCCTCCAGTCAGCTGCGCTGCCGCTGCTGCGGACCTATCTTTGCTTACCCGAAGGAGTTTCCCAGTATGTTCGTTGAATTGCTACCGCTGTTGCGAAATCGCACCATCTCGATCAGCGTCGCCGTGCCAGCCAATGGCGACAACATTACATTAACCATCGTGCCGAAAGTCACCGACGAGAAAGCCGAAGAGTGCGGCTCTATCAAGGAAGCGGCGGTCAAGGCCCTCTCTAGCGCGCTGACGCTCACGGCCAGGACTGCGGAAGAACTGGACGCAGGATTGCACCAGGCTCTGTTGCAATACGTTGGCAGCCAGCTCACGATCGAGGGATCGATCAATGAGATGGTGAAGACGGTGAAGGCTGTGGAAGAAGAAGCCAAGGAAGCGACCAAAGCCGCGGTTGCAGCCGCCAAGAAGAAGTCCGGCCAGACCACCATCGGCAGCAAGCCAACGCCGCCGCCGGCGCCAGTGGAGGAAAAGAAGCCCGAGCCCCCGGCACCGCCCAGCCTCTTTGACGTTGTCCCCGCAGAGGAGCCAGCGGCGAAGCCAGAAGTGAATGGATCTACCACCACGTCCGTTGCCGCGCCGGCGCCGTCTTCACTCGAGGGCAGTGCCACCGCGTAATCCCGGCGCAATTTCCTCTTTCTTCCCTGGCCAAACGGCCATCCCGCGTCCATATCCCTACGGCCTCCTCAGAGAGGGAGCAAGCAGCAGATCAGGAGACACTTTTTCCCATGCCCATCGAAGTCACTCAAATGGAAAGACAATTCGCCTATGGAGGCCGAATTATCCCCGATCCGAATCCGGAGCTTACGCCGGACGGCGTCCGCGAGTTCTTGACGTTCCAGTACCCGGAAATGTCAACGGCCAGCATTGTTGGACCGGAGACTACCGGCCGCTATCTTCGGTACACCATTCAGCGATCAATCGGGAGCAAAGGCTAGGCCTATGCCCCGCCGTATCGCGCCCAGAAATGACCATCATCGCAGCCGTCAGCCGCTCTGTGATGCGTTACGCGCAAAACAGGGCGGTCTCAACGAGGGTGCGGGCAGTCATGCTTATGCGAGGTTTTGCAAATGCGCAACAAGTCAGCAGCTGTCCAAGGGGGTCGAGGCAGCAATAAGTCAAAATCAGCGGCAGAAATCCCGGATGTTGCCGCCCCCGCCGCAATTCCTCTTGCCACTCGCATAGGGCTGCTCGCTCCCGGCGGCCCTGCCCCTCTTCCTCCGTTGGATGAGGTTCGGTGCCGATATAGCATTTACACCGGAAAGAAGACTCTTTTTAGGCTCTGCCAAAATCTGGTTGAGGAAGGTCTTGCCACCACCCGAAGCTGGGAAAAGAGCAAAGCCGATCCTCTCGCGTTCATTGACGAGTCCCTGCGGCGCTGGTGCTTTCTGCACGGCATTTCACGTATTGAAGCCGAATTTCAGGAGTTTTCGGTCGCGATCCGCGATGAAGGGACTAGTCAACTGAGTATTTCGGTGCAGCACTGGCACCTAGGCCACTTTGTCTGCAGAGCGCCTCTGATGGCGCTTGAAGAGTATGCGAAGGGCCTCGGTGCGGCGTTCTATCAGATACTGGCATATACGCTCGTCCGCTCACTGGGTTCATGGGATCTCGATGATGCAGAAAACAGCGTGGAACAAATGAAGGAGTGGGCCGGGGAGTCTCGTGAAGAGGAGGGTGGAGCAGGGGAGGAGTTCGAAATTCCTGATCTCGATGCATGCACCCCAGCGTTCATCGCAGAAGCGCGACAGAAGCACGTTTCGATCCGACACAGCCTACGGATTCTGCGGGCACACTCCAGTGGCCCTTTTGAACTGTGGATCAAGTCGCTGCTCCGGATGTACGCGCTGACTCGAATTCCAATCGACAAGCGCTTGAGGGAAGACCCGGAGGAAGCGGGTTACGACTATCTGCGCCCCGTCCCTGTAGCAGTTCTGTCTTTTGACGAGCAGGACGCAATTGTCGCGACAGTGGACGAGGAACTTGAGAACTGGAGCCAGTGTTCGTCGCCGCCACTTCTGAGCCTGAAATTCGATCCTTTTCAACCCCTGCAAATGCGTGAGGTGTGGAGGATTCTCAGGATCACCTTTGAGATCGCGTTAGAAACCGCCAGCCTTGCGGAACAGTGGAGGCTGTGGGCCGAAGCCGAGGAGAAGAAGAATGAACACTGACATCGCAATCGGGGGCAACTCCGGGGTCGAGCTGCGTAAAGCAGTGATGATTTACACCGGTACCCAGGCGTACGTCACCGTGCACGATGTTCTGCGCGATGAACAGGGCAGGCCCCACTATGGCCCGCCGGAAGCTCTAAGCGCAGACTTCCTGAAAAGCCTCTGTGAACTCCTGAAACGAAAAGCTGCGCGCGAGCTTGAGGTTCTTCCAAGCAATATTCTCTGTCTCACGGACGAACTGGTTGCCTGGTGGTGTCCGACTGCCCTGCGCCCAATGTTTTTCCAGTCGGCCACAGACCAAGAAGCGAATGCGCTGTCGGGCAAGATGTTTCCGCATCCGGCCCTGGTGTTCGTCGCCACGGAAACGCACCTCTCGGTTCGGGCGCTGCCCAAGAATGAACGTCCCAACAGCGGCACTCAGTTGTTGAGCGCGCCGTACTGGAACACCTACGAGGACGGCTCGATTTGCACGGGCAGCATGCGTGTGCCCACGGCTGACGTGTCTTCTTCGGTCACAGCGGAATGGGAGCGTGGATTCTTTGAAAGCGCGTTTACCCACCCCTCTGGAGCCGTGCGGCTGACTTCGTATAAGGGCGGCATCGTCCCAATGTGGACGAGTGTCCTCGGAAGCGATGCCTTTCCGGGTCAGCACCTCGTTCCCGCTCACGAGACCCTCCTGCAGTTCATCCGCCGCTGCCGGAAATAACGAAAGGAGTAGAAATTTGTGGAATCAGTTCATCACCTTCACCCTCGCCTGATGGGCAGCACCCACCCGCTACGTGTCCTGCTCGTTGGCGCCGGCGGGAGTGGGAGCGCGGTCTTGCTGCAACTCCCCTTCCTGGAACAAGCCCTGCGCGCCTGGGGCCAACCAGGTCTCGCGGTCACCGTCATGGACCCGGATGTCGTCTCCGAGGTGAACGTGGTGCGTCAGCCCTTCTCGCGTGTCGACATTGGATCGAACAACGCAGACCAGTCGCCCGTGGCATCGATCACGAGAGAAGCATTAAGTATCTCTTCATCTTCACTGACGACACTTTGGAGTGAGGCGTCCTGAGCCACAAAGCTTAGGTGCGGAAATCTTGTCTGTAGGTTTGCGGCGAGTGTTCCAGCTTTGCTCTTGGTGACATCTTCAGCCCCTAGGACGTGACGGCTGATGTTTGCCCACTTCAGCTTCTTCGGATCAAGTAGAACGATTCTGCCGACGCCTGATTTGGCGAGTGTTTCTGCGACGGGCGCTCCCAGAGATCCGCACCCGGCAATCACAACGGTAGCGGCCTTCAGGTGTACCTGATCGGAATCGTGATCACGTCCGTGAATCCAGTCATGGTCGACTCTGCAGACATCGAATCTTGTGACGGGCGCGTCGCGTTCGAGGTATCGCGCGGACAGAAGAGAAGGTGGGATTCTCCCGGGACGAAATCCGTTCCTGACTCTATTGACCTTAGTGTTTGTCATGCTCTTTTGTGAAGGGCCGGGAATCACGACTCCCGCGGCGATGTTGCCGTTCGATGTGCATGACGCAAATAACACAATCAATGACTCTGGTTCTGATCGTCCGAGTTCCGCCAGCACCGGCGGGCGACCTTTCGCGAGCGACAAAAGTCCGCGCAAACTGCTCGGATAGCGTGCTGGTAGTGGGATGTCGTCAAGCCAAATCAATGCAGCTCGTTCAAAGCTACCCTTGAACTCTTTTCCGAAGCGCTTGCATAGCCAAAGCGCGAGTTCCTCAGGGGTTTCAGCGACGGTATTGCCTGACTGGCCTCGCCAGACCCGAATTTCGCGGCTTGTCTGGTTGTTGAGGTCTAAAAGGCTAAAGCAAGTTTTCGCATGTTCCGGAAGCCCGTAACCCCAATATGTATTGAACTCGGTGGCAAAATCCGGGAAGGCGCGACCACTGAGGCAATCCTCCACTAGCCCAATCGCCCACGCCAGGAGCGTTTGGAGTACGCGAACCGGATTCTCAACTTCGAATGTAGTGCCGTCTGGGTACAGGCACAAGAACCCGTCGGATTCGACGTGGGGCCATTCAAGGAACTTCGGCCGGTCCACTAGCACGATACGCGGCATGCTGAAAGGAAACTGTCGGTCAAGTAGGATGTGAAGTTTCCTTCTCGCGTCGGAAAACTGATGTTCGACTTCCCATCCGTAGATAAACCTGCCAAAACGATACTGGGCGACCGCCCGAGCTTCGAGTTCCCGGGCGCCGCGCAGTTCTTCGTTGTACTGACTGATCCGGGCAACAGCGCTAGCTCTAAGCGCTCTCATTGCTCCGGAATCAGGCATAGGTGCCGCCGCCCTGTTTGCGGACCGGCGCACCACCTGCGTCAGCGGCAGATGCAACGAGCACGCTGCCCGCCGCTTTCTTGCCACCGTTTCCACCGCCGTCGGGCCGCTTCGAGAAGTAGTCTGTATTGAATACCTTGTCCCAGCAGTCGAGAGCTTCTGCTTTGCTCGTGTTCGACTTTGTGGCTGGTTCCAGCCAACGCAGGGCGTCCGCAAGCTTATCGCGCAAAAACTTGGCCTTAGGGTCGTCGGCTCCATTCGTAATGGTCTCGTTGGGCGTTACAGGGTGCTTCACCTCTAGATTGATGTCCAGCCGGGTTTTGATTGCCTTCATGGTGTCGTACAGGGCTTCATCTTCGCGCTCGGCATTCGGTTTATAGCACTCCGTGACGAGCTTTGTGATCATGAAACCGCTGCCAATGCAGCCTTGCCAGCTGGAGCGACTCTGCGCGTACTTCTTGATCTCGCGGCAAACCCTACGTAGGTGCCGGCCGTTGTCCTTGTCCGGGCTCTGCTTATTGTTCTCGGTCTCAAACCAGCTGGTGACGTCACGCGCGTCCGAGCGCTTCCACTCTGAACTCGCGAGCTCATACCACTCTTCATTGCCGAAGAACCCGTTCTTGACCACGTGCCGATACGCTGGAATGTCGACGTGATACCCCGCGTCATAGTACACGCGCACGCAGTTCTTCAGCACAGCAGGCTTAGTTTTAAAGCTTCCGTCATCCACCGCGTCGCGCACCATCTGGCGCACATCGAGGGCTGACATTTCAGCGCCCCGGGCGCCTTTCAGGTCAGTCTTCTCAAAATAGACGCCATCGTCGATGTCGTACGATTTATCCGGATCCTGAACCATCGTCTTCATGGCGTAGGACCCCTGCGTGCAGAATTCAATCGGCTTGGGCTTCTCGTCGGTTGCGAGGCCGTCTTTCACGCGAGTGCGATTGGCATTGCGCCGATCGCGCATCGCGGTTCTTTCCGACTGCGGAAGTGAAACCTCATCATTGTGGTATGCAAGAACGTCTTTAGAGCAATCAATCATTGGAATCTCCTACGCCAAAGGCATATCTGTAAACAGAGTCTTGACCAACGTTCCTTCGGGATCTCCTGGGTTATTCGATCTGCTATTTGTCATCTCGGCATCGCTTTGTGCTTGGGCGATTAGAGCTCGCGCCGCATCCTCACGGGTATCGTCCAGAGCCAGGTACTGCATCATCTCGCCTGGCACCTGTCCTTGCGGGAAGCGCATGATGCGGCATTCTCGGTCTAGGTGAGGTGCGAGCATCTGCACAATATGGTCGTACGCGAATTCCTGGGCATCCATCCCGAGTGTCGCGACGGATCCGCCATATTTCCACTCAGGCAGCCCCCGATGAACTTGGTCTTTCCTGACGAAGTCTCCGGAAGGACGAGGGCAAGTTCCCATGCAATAGATCTCTATATGGTCCCCAGCAGCTGTCATCCGTAAGGCGTCAACGAGTGCAACGAGAACCGGATTATTTGCCCAGAGTCCGCCGTCGGCGAACACGCGAAACGCGCCTGAGCGTCCAGGCGTATCGATGGCGGCGAGTGATCTGTAGATCGGCGCTGCACTGGACGCCAAGCAAACGTCCACCAACCGGTAATCATCGTCCCGGCGCATCGAGTCTTGGAGGTGGGGCGTCTTGAAAACAAAGCTCCTGTGGTGCTCGAGTTCCACTGCTGGAACGGCGATCGCGACCCCGCGGCACTTGTACATCTGCCCGAGCGTCGTTGACCCAAGGCAGGATTCCAGGGCGGTCTTAAGTGCCGCGGTTCCGGACTCGAGTGCGCTGGGACGGCTCCGGACATCCGCTGCCAGGCCGAGCATTCCGTCGGGAAGTTGGCGAGGAAAAATCGCGCCTCCATGTTCCTTATAGAGCGCGGCGACAATTGAAAGGGGGACCCCATTTGCCAGAGCGCACGCAATGATTGCGCCAGTGCTGGTTCCTACGATTAGGTTGAAGGCTTTCCCGACGTCGAGGGGGCCGCTGCCCCGGCGTTTCTGAAACGCGGTTGCCAAGCAGTCAAGGTAAGTTGCCGTATACAGGCCCCGCATACCCCCACCGTCAAGGCTCAACACTCGAAGAGTCGTCACTTTCTCCCCCATTCATCCATATTGTGGCGCTCTGCCCTTGACTTTGCAAGCGAAATAACGCAAACATAACAAATATGACACAAAATATCGGTATAGCTGGTACTCTTCGCGGGATTCGGGCGGGGCTAAATCTGACCCAGCAGCAGCTCGCGGAGCGCTTGGGCGTCTCCTTTGCCACCGTAAACAGGTGGGAAGGAGGGGTAAACGAACCCCAGAAAGCCGCCTTGGAGACGATCGAGGCCCTGGCGGCTGAAGCTGGGCTGTCTAATGAGGAGCATACCTCTGACGGCGCCGAAGCTGCAGCACAAATCACGCGCCGGAGGACAGGGAGGCGATCCGCCGTTCCGTCCACCAAATCCATGGAGCAGATGCTCTGGGACGCGGCGTGCTCCATCCGTGGCGAGAAGGACGCAGCGAAGTTCAAGGACTACCTGCTACCGCTGCTGTTCCTCAAGCGCCTCTCAGACGTGTTCGACGACGAAGTTGACCGGCTCTCTGAGGAGTACGGGGGGCGCGAGACGGCACTGGAGATTGTCGAGGAGGACCACGAACTCCTGCGTTTCTATTTGCCGCCGGAAGCGCGCTGGGCGGTCATATCCGGGCGCCAGGAGTATCAATGGCCGAACGACGAGAAGGGTATAAGCCCCCGTCCCAAAGATATTGGAGAGCACCTGACGAAGGCGACCCGTGCCGTTGTCCGCTATAATCCGTCACTCTCGGGCGTTATAAACGTGGTGGACTTCGCCGCTGAACGCAATGGCGAACGCGACATCAATCCCGCCAAATTGCGTCAGGTCGTCGAGACGTTTTCTGATCCGCGCTATCGCCTCGGCTTGGCCGATGTCCAACCGGACTTCCTTGGTCGCGCATACGAGTACCTGCTCAGGAAGTTCGCAGAGGGCTCTGGCCAAAGCGCCGGCGAGTTCTTCACTCCAACGGAAGTTGGGTTTCTGATGGCTCACATCATGCGTCCGAAGCCGGGCGAGGAATGCCATGACTATGCCTGCGGATCGGCGGGGCTTCTCGTGAAACTTCAGCTCGTGGCCCGAGAGCTCGACCCCACCAGCAAGGTTCCGCTCAAGCTTTACGGGCAGGAACTGACGGCCGAGAGTTACGCTGTGGCGCAGATGAACGCCATCATCCACGATATGAGCGTTGAGATGGCACGCGGCGACACAATGATTAATCCGAAGTTCAAGACGGCTGACAGTAAAATCCGCACCTTTGACGTCGTGGTAGCTAATCCCATGTGGAACCAGCCGTTCAACCCGGACATCTTTGCCAATGATCCGTTCGATCGGTTCACCCCCCAAGGTGGTGTTACCACTGGCAAGGGCGATTGGGCTTGGTTGCAGCACACCATCACCTGCCTGAACGACCGCGGTAGGGCCGCTGTAGTGCTCGATACCGGTGTGCTGACACGCGGGTCTGGTTCAAGGAATGAGGACAGGGAGCGGAATATTCGCAAGTGGTTTGTCGAGCGCGATTTAATAGATGGCGTGATCCTCTTACCTGAAAATCTCTTTTATAACACCAATGCAGCAGGAGTCATCGTCGTGTTCTCTAAACGGAAGACGGCTGCACGGAAGGATAAGATCGTACTTGTGAACGCTAGGCAGCGAGTGCGAAAGGGGCAACCGAAGAACTACATCCCAGAGGACTTTATCCGCCCCCTCGCAGCAGCCTACCTTAAGGGCGAACCCGTTGAGGGCGAGATTGCCATAATCACCCGCAAGCAAACCGTGGAAGCAGATTACAATCTCAGTCCAAGTCGTTGGGTGGTGCGGGCTAATGCTGCCGAGGTGGGTTCGGTCAAGAAGTTAGTTTGTGAGATGACCGAGTTGGACGGTGAAACCAGCCGGTTGTCGACAGCCATATCGAAACTGCTTGCGGGGATCGACAATGAGCTTGCTTAATGCTGACCTCGGCGATGGACGGCAATGGGCGCGCGTTGGCGATTTCTATGACGTTACAAGAAAACCGCGGAGCCTGAACAAAAAGGTCTTCCCTACCATTCCGTTCGTGACAATGGACGCCGTTCCTCAGGGTGGCGTCTTTGCGCCGAATTTCACGATGCGGGTGCCGGACGCGATTACTAGCGGCACCTACTTTGAGCGTGGAGATATCCTCGTCGCAAGGATTACACCGTCTTTTGAGAACGGCAAGCAAGCTCTGGTGTCCGATCTCCCTGTACCATTTGGCTATGCCACGACAGAGGTTATTCCGTTGCATCCCAAGGAGAAACAGCATGATTCGAGATTGCTCTTCTTCTATCTGTTGCACCCAGATGTGCGGCATTACCTTGCAGAGCGGATGGAGGGCTCGACGGGGCGCCAGCGGGTCCCGGAAAGCGTGCTGTTGGATCTCCCGTTTCCTCCTTTTGAGCCGGACCAACAGACTGCAATCGGGGACGCGCTTGAAACAATCCAGCGGGCCGCGGCTGCTAACGTCCGCTGTGAAGCCAATGCCTGGAGTCTCAAGCGTGCAGCTATGCAGACGCTATTCACATTTGGGCTAAGGGGCGAGGAGCAGAAGGAAACAGATATTGGTTTCATGCCGGAGAGTTGGCGTCCGAGGACTGTGCTCGACCTTTGCGAAATTTCGAGTGGTGGGACTCCCCGTAAGTCCGTCGCGGAATACTGGAACGGTGACATTCCCTGGGCTTCTGGTAAGGACCTAAAGCGCCCATCGCTCGATGACACAATCGACCATGTCAGCGCAATCGCTGTTGAAGAGGGAAGCCGTCTGGCACCGACAGGAGCTGTTTTGATTCTTGTGCGAGGCATGGGACTCGCAAAGGACCTTCCGGTCGCAGTGATCAACCGGCCAATGGCGTTCAATCAGGATGTCAAAGCGCTCGTTTCACGTGGTGAATTCTCCGGCCAGTTTCTGCGATCGGCAATCTATGTGGGTAAAGAGCGCCTCCTTAGCCGCATTGTGCCTTCGGCACACGGGACGATGACACTCAACCTGAATGATATAGAGAATTTCGAACTTGCCTGCCCCTCCGATCCGACTGAGGCAGACGATATTGCTGCGATTCTCGACGCCCTTGATCGAAAAATCTCCCTGCACCACAAAAAGCGGGTCGTGCTTGACGATCTTTTCAAAACGTTGCTGCACCAACTCATGACCGGGGAGATTCGAGTCGCCGCTTTAGACCTTTCAGCGCTGGAGTACAACCGGGCTGCGGAGGTGACGATATGAGCGAGCTGAAAATCAGTGAGGCAGGCACTGTCCAGTTTCCTATGGTGGCACACGCGGTCGGCATTGGCTGGACTCCGATCACGCCTGAGGTCGCCAAACAGAAGCGTGGCGGCGAGGCCGGCATGATCTTCACCGATGAGTTGGAGGCGGCGCTTGTAAACTTCAATTCTTGGATGTCGGGTGACGCGGTCCGCCAAGTCATAGAGAAGCTTGCGGCAATTCCCCCCACCATTGAGGGCAATCGCGAAATGCTTTCCTGGCTGCGCGGCGAACGCCAATGGTATGACGAGACCGAGAAACGTCAGAGACGGGTTCAAATACTCGACTTTGAAACACCAGGCAACAATGTCTTTCACATTACATGGGAATGGAAGCTGAAACCGCCTGCTCGCAAGGGCAACCGGGCCGATGTGATGTTCGTGATCAATGGTCTCCCGGTATGCATAGTCGAGCACAAGAACCCCAAAGACGGCGGCGCCATCGATAGAGCTGTGACTCAGCTCAGGCGTTATGAAAAGGAGACTCCCGAACTGGTCGGAACTCCGCAACTCTTTAATGTCACGCACCTGCTCGATTACTGGTATGGCGTGACGTGGAATACCAACCGCCGGTACATGGCGCGCTGGAAGCAGACGCCTGAAGAGACCTACAAGTTCGCCGTGCAGGCGTTCTTTGAACCGACTGATTTCCTCCGCACGCTCCAGCACTGGATCCTCTTTTACGTCGAGGATGGAGAGACCCGCAAATCGATCTTGCGCCAACACCAGCGCACTGCAGTAGACAAAATCGTGGAACGCTGCGCGGACCCTTCAAAGAGACGCGGCCTCCTCTGGCATACGCAGGGATCAGGAAAGACCTTCACACTGCTGACGGCCGCGCGTCTTATTCTGGAGCAAAAGGAGCGATTCAAGAACGCGACGGTAATCTTGGTGGTTGATCGCAGTGAACTTGAAGGGCAGCTCAAGGGCTGGGTAGAAAAGCTATTGGGCGAGATGCAGCAGCAAGACATTCCAGTATGGCGAGCGAACTCAAAGGCAGAAGTACAGGACTTCTTGAAGACCGATAAACGCGGTCTTATCATCTCGATGATTCACAAGTTTGAGGGAATCGATAAGAACACGAATACCAGGGAGAACGTCTTCGTATTCATTGACGAGGCGCACCGCTCGGTGGCGAAGGACCTCGGCACATATATGATGGCGGCAGTGCCGAACGCCACGATAATCGGCTTCACTGGCACCCCGATTGCCAACACGGCCCAAGGTGAAGGCACCTTCAAGATATTCGGGACAGACGACCCTAAGGGATATCTGGACAAGTACTCGATTCGCGAGTCGATCGAGGATGAGACCACACTGCCGATTCGCCATACGATGGCGCCCAGTGACATGACCGTTCCGGCAGAGCGGCTGGACAAGGAGTTCTTCGAACTGGCGGCAACGGAGGGCGTTACCGACATTGACGAACTCAATAAGGTCCTCGACCGGGCTGTAGGCCTACGGACCTTTCTAACGGCGGATGATCGGATTGAAAAGGTTGCGGCGTTTGTTGCGGAACATTTCAAGCAAAACGTTCTTCCCCTGCATTACAAGGCGTTTCTTGTAGGCGTGAACCGCGAGGCCTGTGCCAAGTACAAACGCGCACTCGATAAGCTGCTGCCGCCAGAATGGTCGCAACCTGTCTATACGGAGAACGCTGCGGACATAATTGACCGACCGCTCGTTGCACAGCTACAGCTGTCGCCAGAACGCGAATCAGATGTACGCTCGCTATTTAAGAAGGTGAATCAAGATCCGAAGATCCTAATTGTAACCGACAAGCTGCTCACAGGCTTCGACGCCCCGGTGCTCTACTGTATGTATCTGGACAAGCCGATGCGGGACCACGTGCTGCTCCAGGCAATTGCGCGGGTAAACCGTCCTTACGTAGATGCAAATGGCATACAGAAGCGCGTTGGACTCGTGGTAGATTTCGTCGGAGTCCTGCGAGAGCTGAAGAAAGCTCTTCAATTTGACAGTTCCGATGTCAGCGGAGTCATCGAGCATCTCGACCTGTTGCTGAAGGATTTCCTCGGCAAGATTGAACTGGCAAAGACCGAATACCTAGAAGTGGGCAATCAAGGTAGTGCAGACGAGCGCCTCGAGCGTCTCGTCTATGGGCGGTTCCTTGATCCCGAACCGAGAAAAGCGTTCTTCGAAGCCTACAAGGAGATCGAGGTATTGTGGGAGATTTTGTCGCCGGCCCCTGAACTTCGCGACCACGTTGCCACGTTTAAGCGCCTTGCGCAACTCTACGCTGCCGTACGTAATGCTTATGCCGACCGCGTCGGCTATTTGGCCGACCTCGCCTACAAAACGAAGACTCTTGTCCAGGAAAATGCTACCCAGGAGGGATTGGGGCGGCTGACAAAGACGGTGACCTTCGATGTTGAGACCTTGGACGGATTGCGTCGGGAGCCTGGCTCGGAAGAGGGTAAGGTATTCAATCTCGTCCGCGGCTTACAAAATGAAATAGACGAAAACCCAGAAGCCGCTCCAGTACTACAGAGCTTGAAGGATCGTGCCGAGCGAATTCTGAAGGACTTGGAAAATCGCAAGACTACCGGACTCGCAGCGATGGATGTGCTGGCCGCCCTTGCCAGAGAAAAAGAGGAGGCAGCGCGGGCGATGAGAGAAAGCGGCCTCTCAACTCGCACGTTTGGTGTTTATTGGGCTTTGAGAGACGATGATGCTCTACGAAGATTAAATATCTCGGCGATGGAACTCGCGCGTGAATCAGAGGCATTGCTTGCTCGTTTTCCGAATGCGGGCGTTAATGCGGATGAACGACGCAGGATAAGAGCTGCACTGTATAACCCACTCCTTGGACTCGGCAAGGAAGATCGTGGCCGCGTGGTCGATACGGTGCTCGCGACCCTTCTCGACACGGAAAACAATGCGAAAAACTGAAGATAGGTATGCTTACCTTCATCAGAAGGTAGCGCACTGGGCGGCGCGCGTGAAAGTTGCGCCGGCCTGTGTGCGTGTGCAGCGGATGACGCGGAAGTGGGGTTCTTGCTCCGCAACTGGCACAATTACGCTCGCAGACGACCTAGCAGAAGAAACTGCGGGGTTTCAGGACTTTGTGATCGTGCATGAGCTACTTCACCTCAGATTCGCGAATCACGGAAAGGTGTTCAAAGCGCTGATGAGTGTTTACGTTCCGGACTGGCGCAAGTACGAACTCACTGATCATCCGATACGGGCGAAAATACACTCAGTTTCCAGCAGGGTGGGCCCAACTGGCGGCACTGCTCCGGGCCGGAGGCGAGACTGAGTTCGTCCAGGCCGTGCTGTCCGCCGAGCTATGCCGCCTGGGTGTCCTCAGTGCGGGCAAAGCTGGCACTGGACGCAACCAAGTTTCGCCATTGTCGCGCCGTCGCGACTGAAAGTCATCGCTAGCTGCGCCCGGCCCGGAATCCATCGAAGTGGACTCACTTTGCTCCGGTCTTCTGACCCTCATCCCCCTCTCAAGCCCGAGGGGTTGGATGCGGGGGGTGCCCCCGATGAAGCATGTAGCACGGCGACACGATCCGCACACGTGCACCCTTTCGGGGTGCCATTTGTTTTGCCCAGGGGTTCTTGAGCACTAACATATTGTCATGAGCGAATCTGAAATCTCGAACGCGCTGCCTCACAATGCCAAGGGCATTGATCTGGGCGATTTCGTCTTAATGTTTTGCCCGGACAAGGCTCTTGTGACCAGAAAAACCGGCAGAGATCATTTCACACTTCACTTCGGCTATGGATCTGGCGTTATCGATATCCACAGAACATGCAAGGACGGCCAGCACAAAACGATCTTTGCTATGCGCCGCGATAATATCCCGGCGTTTCTTGCGGAATTGGAATCGCTCGTACCCGCCCTAGTACGGCTGCTCAGGCCATTACGTCTGGGTTGGCTTGCCCGTCAGGGTATTGGAATTGCTTGGGGAGCTTTTCCAACGGAGGAAGCACACATTAGCCGGGTCACTCGCCTGGGATCGAAGCGACAGAGACGACGTTTGGTTCTAGATCAAGAAAAGTTCCTTAGCGAAATCTACGCTCCTGAACACTATGACGAGGTCTGGTCTCAGCCCGATGGTCAATTTTCTTTGTGGAAAAAGGGATTGGTAATCGGCATGGCTTTCAAGTCCACTGATCCGTACGGGAATGGTAGGTTGGCCTGGGTAAAACTGCGCGACTTGAACCGCCTTTCAGGCCAGGCTTGGAACCTGATGAGGGAAGCTGCACTGCGCTACGCTATCCCCGAGAGCGAGTATCACAACTATCCATTCCTGCAACTCGACCCGGCGCGTGACCCAGAGTTGGACAAACTACGCCAACTCTGAAGTGGCGGATGCCCCGCGAGGACAGTCCTCCAATGCTCGCTCGGGTCGGGCCGATTCGCCACAGTCTGCACCAATTGCCACTGTTCACGGCGCTCTCCTGAAATTGTTACGTAACTCGCCTAGCATTCTACCGGAACATCACGCAGGCGGCGACGGATAGGCCTGCTCCTAATTTCAATCCCAAGACCGACAGAATAAAGCAAAATACCCCATCGGCAGAGCGATGCGCGGCAACCACGAAATAGCCCACAAGGGTACTACTATGAAACTTCATCGAAATCAGTATTGTCCTATCCACCACTCTCGCTTCTGCTGTGGACGTGAGAAAGCGTCCCAGGTCGGACGTCCGAAGATGGGCATCGAGCGAATCGACGATCCGAATCATCCCAGAGGATACCGGGAACTTCGCTCACCTGCAGAATTGCGGAAAGTGCTCACCCAGAAAATCTCTGCGCAAAAAGGAAACTGCGGAATCTGTCACGAGCCGTTTACCGACTGCAAGGACATTGTCCCCGACCACATCGAGCCCAAGGGTATGGGAGCGGCAAGGCGCGATGACCACCCAGACAACATTCAGGCGGCGCATCGGCTCTGCAACCTCCTCAAGGGTTCAAGACGACCGAGAGTCGCATGAATTACTTTCTCTTGATCCTCTTAGACATTTCTGCGTCCGACGACGACTGCCCCTACTTATCGATTGCCCGTAGGCCGCTTGAGGCCCTGATCGAGGATTGGTTGAGGCGGGGAGAAGAGATCAAATCGCTGCGAGCTCTCGTAGCCGGACAGATTTCCTCCGGTTCCGGCAGGAGTTTGTCCACCCCGTTCGATGAAAGTCACTGAAGGAGAGCAGGGAGCCATTCCAAGAACACTTCACAAGCCTGCATATAAATGTAAACCGTAAGAAAGGAAGTCTTTGTAGTATATGTAGATATAGTTGTAAATATATGACAAGATATGTAATCATAATCCGCGAGAGGTGGACGAATGAGCGCACTGGCCTTTAAAGATGCCCGTTCTGAACGGGGGCTTACCCAGAGGGAGGTTGCGGCTCGTCTGGGAGTGTCACAGTCCTACGTGGCATTGCTGGAGCGGGGAAAGCGCCCCCTCACGCCCTCGCTCGCCCGTAAGGCTGCCCGTTTTCTCAATCTTCGGCCCACTGCAGTCCCTTGCGACCGGCACCCTCGAAGCTCCCGCACCACCACGGATTCCCTGGTAAAGTCTCTCAGCTCTCTCGGATATCCCGGATTCGCATACCTGAGGGCCGGATGGACACGGAATCCCTCGGAAGTGCTGGTCTGGGCATTGCAGCAGGAGGATTTGGATTCCAGAGTAGCGGAAGCGCTTCCGTGGGTGCTTCTGAACTATCCAGACCTTGACCGCCATTGGCTGCTCCGGGAGGCTCGCCTGCAGGGCCTAACGAACAGGCTTGGATTTCTCGTTTCGTTGGCGCTTCGCGTCCTTGAACAGCGCGGGAATCAACAGTCGGACACTTACCGTGCGCTTCAGGAGCTTGAACAGTTGCTTGAACAGAGCCGCCTGGAGGCAGAATCAAGCCTCGGCCCTCGTTTGTCAGTGGCACAGCAGGAGTGGGTGCGGCTGAATCGTACGGAAGAAGCCAACCGGTGGCATGTTCTGACAACCTGGCGCCCGGAGCATTTGCAATATGCCTGACACACCGATCAAACTCGCTCCGCACTGGCAGAAGTTCCTCGCCGAGATCGACCAGCTCTTGACGGGCCCTGCACAGATCACTTGTATCGGAGGCTTCGTGATGACCGAGGTTCACGGGTCCTCTCGCAGCACAGGCGACCTGGATCTCATCGAATCCAACAGTCAGGTTGTCGAGGAGCTGCAGAAAATTGCTGGCGAAGGATCTGAGTTGCACAAGAAGCACAAGCTCTACGTCGAGTACGTCGGCGTCGTGACGATGCCTCTTGAGTTCAGCTCCCGATTAACCCCGCTACCACTTACTCTGGAGAAGCTCACGATCTTCGTTCCGGAGGTCTACGACCTGATTCTTTCCAAGCTGGAAAGGAATGGTCCGAAAGACCAAGCGGACGTTGAATTTCTCGCACGGAAATACGCCCTCAGCTACAACATCCTGCGCAAGCGGTTTGACGATGAGCTCGATTTCATCGCCAACCGGCAATACCATCTCGCGACCCTGGACAAGTTTTGGCGAGACTGGTTTCAGGAGTAGCTGCGAACTTCCAAATGGCGAGAGCGCCCCAGACCATCGCTGCCCCTGGAAATCCCTTCCTCCTAGAATCAAAGAGCGTTGTCAGGCCGCTAACCTGAATCAAAGCAATCTTCCCAGAGCGACAAGCTCACAATCTCGCTAAAAGGACAAAACCTATGAAACCATCACACCTCGCTGAGGCGCTGCTCACTGCTGTGCCTCAAAACGTCCCGCTCCATATCTGGGGTGCCTGCGGCGTCGGAAAATCCCAACTCGTTAAGCAGGTCGCGCAGCAGTTGAAGCGCGAATTTATTGACGTCCGCGCCGTCCAGCTCGATCCCGTCGACTTCCGTGGTTTGCCACGCATCAAGGACGACCGCACGGAATGGATCACGCCGAATTTTCTCCCCAAAAGCGGTGATGGCATTCTCTTTCTCGATGAATTGACCTCCGCACCCCCGATGACGCAAGCCGCCTGCTATCAGCTCGTTCTCGACCGCGCGCTTGGCGACTACCGGCTCCCCGATGGATGGTCGGTGCTTGCCGCGGGCAATCCCGCTTCCGAGCGTGGAGTCAGCTACTCCATGCCGCGCCCTCTGCTCAACCGCTTCTTGCATCTCACGCTGGAACCTGACCTTGGCGAGTGGTGCGTCTGGGCTGGCAAGGCCGGCATCAGGCCGGAAATCATCGCATTCCTCCGCTTTCGGACGGAGTTGTTGCACGACGCAACCGTGCGGTCGGGTGTCAACGCCTGGCCGACGCCGCGCTCCTGGGAGATGGTGTCTAGGGCGATGGACGGAATCGACGCCCGGAAGACCACCATCACTGCGGACGTCTACGAGATGCTGCTCATGCACCTCATCCAAGGTGCCGTGGGCGACGGCGTTGCCGCGGAGTTCATCGGCTTTCTCAACCTGTTTCGCGCTCTGCCTTCGATTGACGAGATTCTCCTGAACCCCACCGGCGCTCCTTTGCCCAGCGATCCATCGGCACAGATTGCGATTGCCACGGCACTCGGCCGCCGCATCACCGATAGCTCGATCTCGAAGGCGAAGCTCTACCTCGAGCGCCTTCCTGATGAGTTGCAGGTACTGTCCATGCGCGATGCTCTGCTCCGGGATCGAGCCATTGCGACCACCCCCGAATTCACCAAATTCGCCATCACTCACAGCGATTTACTCGCGTAGCCCTGGACCGATCTAGGGCTACGTTCTGGAGGTTTGAACAGAAATGATTTCCGACAAAGCAATGTTAATTTCTCTCCATATCACGATGTGGACAGCACGCAAGCATGACAAACGCGTGTCCGAGGAAGTAGCGCAGTCCCACGAAGCAAACACGAATGCCGGCCGCTACAATAAGCATCTGCTCGACCAGGCAGAAAAGCTGGAAGAACTGCGCACGCTCGCAGGTCAGATACGTCAGTACTTCTACAAGGTGACGCTGCCCTGGTCGGACGAGGGCTACCGCCTGCTCCCCTCTCATCTCTATTTCGAGTTCACTGGGCAGATGAGCGAATTCAATACGGCGTACCAACAGCTGGTGCGGGAGTTTCTCGACGCCTATCCCATCTATCGCGAACAGGCCCGCAACAGCCTTGGCCTTCTGTATCGCGATAGCGACTACCCGGACTGGACGCAGCTCACTGAGAAGTTCGACCTGACGACCGACATTCTCCCCATACCCTGTGGCGAGGATTTCCGCGTAACGCTTGGTGCCGAGGAGAAGGCCAGAGTCGCTCGCGAGATTGATCAGCAGGTGAAGCAGTCCCTCACGCGCGCCACGTCTGAGCTGTGGTCGCGTCTCATGCAGGCGGTCGCCCACCTCGGCGCGCAATTGGAGCGGCCGAAGGCCCGTTTGCATACGTCTACTCTCCGCAACGTGACCGAGATCGCCGATCTCGTTCCCCGGTTGAACGTAACCAACGACGAGGAACTCACGGCGCTCGCGCAGGAGACAAACTCGCGGCTCGCCAGCTTTACTCGCCAGGACCTAGCCCAGCATCCCGCGGCGCGCACTCGGGCGGCGGGAATTGCGAACGACCTCGCAGCCAAGATCAAGCACGCGATGGAAGATCGCGGCTATGACGCCTTGGATGAATCTGCGGCCATCGGCCAAGTCTCCGGAATAGCGGAAGCACCGGCTATGGTGGTCCAACTGCCTGATCTGAAACCATCCGACCCAGCACCCCGGCCCGCGCCAACACCCGAAGTTGATCAAATTCTGGCGAGAATGTCGGATTACATGGAGCTAATCGCATGACAAATCTTTCCCCTTGACACTACAACCATAAGTTGGCCAGAATGGCCAACTTATGGTTGTAATCAGTAGCGGCCAGCATATGGTTGCAAAGGTGTGATTCGCGCTCTAGCCGACCAGGCACCCAGCCACTCCTCTGATGGTGGCGGGCGGACGAGACCGCGATCGAGGAACTCATTGCCTGTATCCTGGCCATTGAGCGCGCGGACCAGTGCGTGTCATCGGTAGGTGTCGACTCAGTGTAAGAGCCAGCACCCACTCCACATCCAAGTCGCTGAATGTGCGCGCGGTTCATGGACGCAGCTCATCGACGAATAGATCCAAAAGCAAGTCCAGTTCAACGCTGCCAACGAGCATGGTCCCCGGCGGAAATCGAAAGGGGCGATGATCGATGCCCTTCGCAAATTTATTTGATGATGGAGACCACAATTTACAAGCTGTTAACTTGGAGGCATAGCCGTGGAACCTGTTACGAAATCAGAACAGCGATTGCGATATTTAAAGGGAATATCAAGCTATAGCGGGAAAATAACGATCTCGGTTTTAAAGCGTTCCGTTTCTGGAACAAGAAGTAATGAAAAGCCGGCAAGAAACGAAAAAGAAACAACGCACGGCCACTTGCCAGATCAAAAAGGTTGAGCTACTCTGCCTCCCGTATTAAAAGTTGCTACGTTTCACTGCTCTTTCTGGAGTCAACGGAATCAGGAATGAGCAGGTGAAGGTAGTTAACCGATCTGTCGGCCAACGTTCTGTCTGGCCATAAGTACTGGCGCTTTAGTTTTTCACGCCAGCGCAGTACAAGGATAAAAACACAATTAGTTGTAAGAGCCGGGGCACGCGCGCCTCTTTCATAAGCGCGTCTTTTCCTAGCCCGGGCTGCGAGGATCGAATGAACGTCTGCCGTCCCGCCAGAATCGCTCTTCTGTCTCTAGCCGCATTTCTCATTCAGATACATGGACTCATGTCTTCTGCTGCCAACGTGTCGCAGGGCACGTGTCTTTACGATCTCGATCATTCGGCGTACCGCGCATTCGAGATCAAAGCACAGTCGATGCACATCGATTGTGGGGGTGTTGTTGAAAAGGGCGGTTGCGCCGCGAGAGCTACCGGAATCCAGATCAACAGCGCGCCATCCGGTTCCAAGCCATACGCGCCGGTGCACTCTATTGCGTACTGCAGAAGCGACCATTACCAGGCAGGTATGTGATGACAAAACGAGCCTTGATGCGCCTTCCCAAGACAAGTTCCGACGTAAAAAAGATGTGGAGCCCCGACATGAATATCCGACGCCTTGCTCTATTCGTATTTTCATTCGCCTTGTTGTTCCACCCGCATCAAGCGCTTGCCTCGACGCCGACCTACGACCAGTGCATTTACGCATTGGATCAAACGGCGTCGAAAGCCCTGAATATCAATGGCGCAATCATTATCAATGCTCCCAATTGCGGCGTGGTTGTGGATTCATCGAGCAGTACGGCTCTGAGTTTTTCAGGCAGCGGTAGCTTCACCGCCAAGTATTTTGATGTGGTGGGGGGATATACCACCTCGGGCGCGGTGTCATTTACGCCGACTCCAACGACCAAATCCACATATCAGTCGAATCCGTTGACGTTCTTGGTTCCGCCCGTTAGCACAACTTGCAATCATACAAACTTCAGTGTAACCACGGGCTCGTCCACATTGAATCCGGGTACTTACTGCAACGGCATCACAATCAGCGGCGCTACAAATGTCACCTTCAATCCGGGAACCTACATTCTCATGGGCGGTGGATTGAATGTGACGGGGGCGAGCATTCTTAAGGGAACCGGCGTAACATTCTTTCTGACACAGGGGCTTGGCTATAACTACGGTCCGTTGTCGATCAGCAGTTCGGTTGTCGCGACCGTGTCCGCTCCCACCAGCGGTTCTTATAACGGCATTCTTTTTTACCAAGATCCTGGAATTGGCACAGGGAAAGCGGCTAGTTCGGAAACTGGTGCCTCGACTTCCACATTCCAAGGCGTTCTGTACTTTCCAACAACCGCACTGACGATGGCAGGGGCGCAGGCTGGAAACAATTGCCTGATCCTCGTTGCCGATACCATCTCGCTGACGGGCGCCGCGGCACTCGGGAACGGGTGCTCTGGTGGTTCACCACTACAGCCCCCTGTGTCGGTAAGCGTGACTCCTGCCAGCGCAACTCTCTATGGCGGGCAAACCCAGCAGTTTACCGCCACCGTGGCAAACACCACTAACACAGCGGTGACCTGGACGATCAGTCCGACGGGGACTGGCACCATCAACTCGTCAGGCCTATATACCGCTCCGGCAACGATCTCTACGCAGCAGACGGTGACCGTCACTGCGACCAGTCAGGCCAGCACAACTGCATCGGCTTCGTCCACGGTAAGCTTGATGCCAAAGACTACGCCGACCATCACATGGCCGGCGCCAGCGGCGATCACGTACGGCACCGCACTGAGTGCGACGCAGTTGGATGCAACGGCAAGCGTGCCAGGCACGTTCGTTTACTCGCCAGCTGCCGGCGCTGTGTTGCCGGCCGGAGCGCAGACGCTTTCGGCGACCTTCACGCCCACCAACACGACCGAGTACAACACTGCCACGGCCACAGTTGCTCTGTCGGTGAACAAGGTGACACCGATTATCACGTGGGCGACTCCTGCGGCCACTACCTACGGCACGGCGCTGAGTACAACGCAGCTTGATGCAACAGCCAGCGTTCCCGGCACGTTTGTGTATTCGCCGGCGTCAGGGGCTGTGTTGCCGGCCGGAGCGCAGACGCTTTCGGTGACCTTCACGCCCACCAACACGACCGATTACAACACCGCCACGGCCACGGTCTCTCTCACGGTAAATGACGCGACGCCGGCGATCACCTGGCCGGCTCCAGCGGCGATTACGTATGGTACGGCGCTTAGTGCGACACAACTTGACGCAACGGCCAGTGTTCCCGGCACGTTCGTTTACTCGCCGGCGTCAGGGGCGGTGTTGCCAGCCGGAGTGCAGACGCTTTCAGTGACCTTTACACCCACCAATACGACCGACTACAACACTGCCACGGCCACGGTCAGTCTGACGGTAGGCGACGCGACACCGGTCATCACTTGGGCCACGCCTGCGGCCATCAGCTATGGAACGGCACTGAGTGCAACGCAGCTCGATGCAACGGCAAGCGTTCCTGGCACGTTCGTTTACTCGCCGGCGTCAGGGGCGGTGTTGCCAGCCGGAGTGCAGACGCTTTCAGTGACCTTTACACCCACCAACACGACCGACTACAACACTGCCACGGCCACGGTCAGTCTGACGGTGAACAGTGCCCCTGTGGCTGTGAGTGTAACTCCGCCCAGTACGGCGCTCTATGGTGGCCAGACGCAGCAGTTCTCCGCCAGCGTAACCAACACCAACAATACTGCCGTGACTTGGACGATCAGCCCAGCCGGGACGGGTACGATCAGCACGGCAGGGCTGTATACGGCACCGGGCGCAATCTCAACCCAGCAGACGGTGACAATCACCGCGACCAGCCAGGAGAACGGAACATCTACAGGCACTGCCCTTGTGACGTTGTTGCCTGAATTTGCGAATCCAACGCTCACTCTAACTGCGACCGCTCAGCCTCCTTACGTAACCGGAAGCTCCGAGACGTTTGTAGTCGCCTTGAAGAATCAAGGTGGAACGCCGATACCCGGTGAGGCTGTGACCTTCACCGTCGTTGGTATGAACAGTAATAGTGGCAGCGGCACAACAGATGCCAATGGCAATGCCTCGTATACCTATACGGGAGCTCAAAGCGGCAATGACACTATCCAAGCAACGGCAAACGTCAGCGGCGAGCAGGTGATTTCGAATACGGTCTCGGCTGTCTGGATTGTGCCTGTGCAGGCAATCTCGACAACAACGGTGCTTGGAGAGTTCTTCCTGTCTGACGGATGTGGATGTTTCGACACGCTTCCGACCGCAACACCTGTGTTCGTTCAGTCGTTCCCAGTCATCAACTTTAACCCACCGGCGGGAACCATTCCGGGTAACACGTCTGCTGTGAATATAAGTTCACGGCCGTTTACGGATGTCACTACCGATTTAAATGGAAACTTCACTGGCACCATCGTAGCCCAGGGGAATGGTTACCAGGCGGGCGTGGGACCCATGGAAACTTTCCAAGTCGCTCTGTTTGGCTCCTATATGGTGGCCAGTGCGGGTGACGTGGTATTTAATTTCTACGATGACGACGGGTTTGTGTTTGGTATCGGCAATGGAGCAACACGGGTGAGCGGTTCCGACTTGGATATGCCAAGTGTGACTGCATTTTCTCAATATCCGTCCATTGGCGGCTATGACGTGCCCACTGCTCCTGTCGGCAATCAAGTGGTTGTACACTTCCCGGCTCCGGGTGTTTACCCGTACGAGGTTGATTATTCGGAGTGCTGTGGCGGCGCACTGGTGTTGACCATGACCAGCGGAGCCACAAACCCAACAGGCATTCCACCGACTGGATCGCTTACTCTTACTCCGAATTCGGTTCAGCCTCTGCCGGCGGGAGGTCAACAGGCGTTTACCGTACTTGCAAGTGATGCTACAGGAGCTCCGGTACCCAATGTTGGCGTGAGTCTGGTCGTCACCGGAGTTGACGGTCTCGAATTGAGTGGGACCACCGATGGTACCGGTCATGCGACGATCCTCTATCAAGATGTGAATCCAGGTACCGCTTTGGTTCAGGCCGTGGCTTACCTCAGTGGCATGGTGACCTACTCCAATCAGGTAAGCGTTCCCTGGACTCTTCCGCCGTCCAGCACGACAATAACCGGCGGAAGCGGCAGCACGATCAACATCGGCATTTCAGCAGACAGTATCGTGACGTTGCCGAACGTTCTCCAATTGACAGGAACCGTCACAGACAGTGCGGGTTTAACACCTACGATTGCCTGGAGCCAGGTCAGCGGCCCCGGCACTGTGACGTTTGCCAATACACAGCAGGCGGTAACGACCGCTTCCTTCAGTCAGATGGGAAACTACGTAGTTCAACTGAGCGCAAGCGATGCTTCGGGCAACAGCGGATCCGTGCAGTTCCCCGTCACAGTGAACCCTGCTCCATCAACGGAACAAGGGTGGATCGGCAGTCCGGTTTACGGATCTACCGTTTCTGGAGTGATCCCAATCACGCTTGCATCCGGAGTTACGCTTGAAAGCGGAACGCTGACATTTTATTCTGCGAACAATGTCAATAATGTGACGGTTCTGAATCCAAACACTACCGGATCTGGCCAGATCGGCACGCTAGATACGACGACGCTGGTCAACGGCTCGTACTGGATTCAACTTCAGGCCACAAACACGGCAGGACAGCTGGAATACAGTCTTGTCTTTGTCACAGTTGCCGGTAATAACAAACCGGGACGCGTCACAGCAACCGTGACTGACCTCGTTGTCCCTTCCACCGGACTTGCCATCAACATTCAGCGGACATACGACAGCCTCAATGCAGGCACCAGCAGCGACTTCGGCTACGGCTGGTCGCTCGGCACGAATGTAAACCTCACAGTGGACACCTCAGGCAATGTGACCTTCACTCTGGGAGGGATACGGAGGACATTCTTCCTCACACCCCAATTTGGAGGATGGTTCCTCCCCTATTACACCGTGGCCTTCACCCCCGAGCCTGGCTTCTATGGGACGCTTACGGATTCGGCCCCAGGTTGCGCTGATTTGTTCGATCTCGTGCTTCCCGACGGCTCCTTGTGGTATTGCGTCGGTGGCGGGCTCTACAACCCGCCAGGGTACATCTTCACTGATCCGTCCGGAACCGCATACACGATCAGCGCGAGCGGAGCGCTGCAATCGATCGTGGATCGGAGCGGCAATGGACTGACCATCACCGCGAACGGCATTACCAGTACAACCGGCCTGTCCGTGCCCTTTGTGCGCGACGCCAGCAATCGCATCACGCAGATTACGGATCCGCAGGGCAACGTATACCTGTACTCGTATGATTCCAATGGGAATCTTGCGTCCGTCACTTACCCCAACACGACGCAACCGAGCACGTACACCTACGACACGAACCACCGGTACCTCAGCGGCACGGATGCTCGGGGGGACGCGCTGCCCTTGACGACCTACTATGCCGCCACCGATGTCGATCCCAACGGGCTCCCCTTGAATGGGCGCTTGCAGAGCGTGACCGACGCGCTGGGTGAGACTACGGGCTACGCGTACAACCTGGTGACAAACACCACCACCGTCACCTATCCGCCCGATGCAAATGGAAATGTCGGCACGGCGACCATGGTGTACGACAGCTACGGGAACCTGCTCAGCTCCACCGACCCGCTTGGCAACACCACAACGAATGTCTACGATGCAAACCACGACCTGATTTCGGTTACCGACCCGCTGGGCCACACCAATTCCTACACCTACGATTCGAACGGTAACAAAACGTCGACGACGTATCCGACAACGCCGACCAGCAAGAACACAACGAGCAGCACGATTTACAACCAGTACAGCGAACCCACTTCGACGACGGACGAGTTGGGCAACGTGCGGACATTCAACTACGATGCCAACTACAATCCGCAGAGTGTGACCGACAGCCTGGGCACGGTGGCCAGTTTCATCTTCAACACCAACGGTACGATGGCGGGCGGGGCAATCGGTTACGACCTAACCGTGCAGCCCGCTATGGCCAGCCAGTTCACCTACGACGTGAACGGTAACTTGATTAGCAGGACTGACGCGCTCGGGCGCATGACCTCCTACACATACAACTCGCTCGGCAACAAGCTCTCGATGACCACGCCGACTCCGGCTTCGGGTGTTGGTGGGACTGCATCCACCACCAGCTACCAGTACGATGCCTTGGGCAACCTGCTTCAGACGGCGGCGCCGCTGGGAAGGACAACCAGTTCGCTATATGACGCCAACGGCAACAAAATCTCGGACACCGATGCTCGTGGAAACGTCACGACCTACCAGTACGACGCTCTGAACCGGCTGATCACGACCACCTACCCAACCCAGCCGGCCACGACGGCAACCAAGACGTACGACTTCCGCAACAACGTGGTCAACGAAACCGATCAGGCCGGGAACATTACGCACCACACCTACGACTTGGCCGGCCGGCAGATTGCGGTCACCAAGGCGTACGGCACGTCAAATGCCAGCACTACCACCTACGCCTACTACGCCGACGGGCGCAAACAGAGCGAGACGGACGCTCTGGGCCACACTACGACCTACAGCTATGACGCCGCAGGGCGCCTCATCGCCGTTGCGGGCGTGCAGGCCAACATGCAGTACGGCTACGACGATGCCAACAACAAAATATCGAGCACCGACGCCAACGGCAACACAACTCAATACCAATACGATGTCCGCAAACGTCTGACAACGACAACGTATCCGGACCAGACCACGGCTACCAACAGCTACGATGGCCCCGGCAATCTTGCCAGCGTCACTGACCAGGCGGGGAACACCGTGCAGTACACCTACGATGCCGCCAACCAGTTGCAGACGGTGGTGCAGGTGAATTCCCCTAACACGTCGAACGACACCAACCAGTATGGCTACGACTACCTCGGAGACCTCAGTGGCCTGACCGACGAGAACGGCCACACCACCCAGAACGCCTTTAATCTGCTCATGGAGCCGGTCAGCAAGACCCTCCCCGACGGCTCGCTGACCGAGACGCGGCAGTACGATCCGGCGGGCAATCTGATCTCGCTGACGCACTTCAACGGCAAGACGACGACCTACAGCTACGACGACCTGAACCGGCTGCTGACCCGGACACCCGATCCGAGCCTTGGAGAGCCGACGGTGAGCTTCACCTACACGCCCACCGGCAAACGCGCTTCCATGACGGACGCAAGCGGCGTTACACTCTACGCCTACGACAGCCAGGACCGGCTGACCTCGAAGAACACGGCGCAGCAAGGGACGTTGCACTATACTTATGACGCGGCGGGTCACGTGGCTTCCATCAGCTCCTCCAACGCGGGCGGCGTTTCGGTCTCGTACACCTACGACAGCCTCGACCGGCTGAGCACGGTGGTGGATAACCGCCTGCAATCGGGACAGAACACAACCACGTACACCTACGATCCGGCCAGCAACGTGGCCACGGTCACCTATCCCAACGGCTTGCGGTCCACGTTTACCTACGATCAATTGAACCGGCTCACCGAGCTGTCCACGCCGCCGGTCTGCAATTACAAGTACACGCTGGGACTGACTGGAATTCGCACCGGGGCGATTGAGTCGAGCGGACGGACGCTAAGCTGGA
>Ga0316217_10000110_pt1 | contig 125304 bp, 111 predicted proteins | sample 1anoAmetaG_FD_203633 | JGI IMG/M metagenome (GOLD analysis project Ga0316217, IMG submission 203633) | Freshwater microbial communities from Trout Bog Lake, Wisconsin, USA - 1anoA | ecosystem: Environmental > Aquatic > Freshwater > Lake > Hypolimnion/Profundal zone | place: USA: Wisconsin... | reverse complement strand
TCCGCGCCGTTAGGTAGTCTCCTTTGCAAAAGGGAGGCAGCGCCGTTTCCGGCGAAACCCATAGGCCAGCCGCCGTGAGGATTGCTCCTGTTAGGCGGGGTGGCTCGGAGATTGTTTATGCGGTTGTTGTGCTAGCTTGCGCCGGCCGCGCCCCCAAAACGAGAAGGGGCCCTCCCCGGATGGAAGAACCCCTTGACGTCGGCGGACGGAAATCCGCGCCGTTAGGTAGTCTCCTTTGCAAAAGGGAGGCAGCGCCGTTTCCGGCGAAACCCATAGGCCAGCCGCCGTGAGGATTGCTCCTGTTAGGCGGGGTGGCTCGGAGATTGTTTATGCGGTTGTCTGAAACCCCGTTCAGCATCAGGTTTCCAGTGCGGCGAAAATAACCCAAGTAAATTGGTATGTCAATACCAAATTACTGAGGGGTCAAAAAAAAACAGAACACTGCTTCCCCCCCGGCCCCCACTGCCACGAAGTTTAGAAACCGGCAGCTCAAGTCCCCCCTCCCGCGGCGGGAGGGGGTTAGGGGGAGGGGGAGCAGTCTGCAAGGAACTCTCCGAGCCTGAACCCGAGGTTCCTGCAGCGCAGCACCGCGTCCTTCAGCCCGCCTGGCGCAGGGCGCGGGCGGTGAGGACGCGCGCCATCTGCTTTCTGTAGGCGGGGGTCATGTCCGTGTTGTCGATGGGGCGCGCGGCCTTGAAGGCGAGTTCGGCCACCTGGGCGATGAGCTCCTCGCTGAGCTCGTTGCCGAGCAGCAGCGCTTCGGCCTGCTCCAGGAGGATCGGGGTGGACTCCAGGGCGCCCAGCACGACCCTGGCCCGGGTCACCTTGCGGCCGGGGTCTCTTTCCAGTACCGCCGCGACGCACGCCACCGGGAAATCGATGGAGTTGCGCCGGCGCATTTTCAGATAGGCCATCGTGAGCGCTCCGGCGGGGGGCAGCACGATCGCGGTGAGGATCTCGCCCGGCCTCCGGGCGAGGTAGTCGATGCCGTCGCGCCGGTAGAACTCCAGTATCGGCAGCTCCCGGTCGCCCTCCGGGCCGGTCAGCCGCAGCCTCGCCTCCAGCGCCACCAGCACCGGGACGGTGTCGGCCGAGGAGACCGCGAAGCAGCGCGGGCTCTTGGGGGCCGCCTGGCAGATGGAACCGCAGGCCTTCAGGCAGTACCCCAGCGCCTGGCGCCAGAGGGGGCTCTGGTTGTAATAGGTGCAGCGGGTGTCCAGGCAGACATTGCCGCCGATGGTGCCGTTATTGCGCAGCTGCGGCGTGGACACCAGGTAGGCGGCCCTGGCAAGCGCTGGGTAGCCCGACACGATCTGCGGGTGCTCGACGATCTCCGTGAGAGTCGTCATGGCGCCTATAACGGTGCCGCCCCCGGGATCTCCCGAGATTCCCCTCAGCGAGGCGACCCTGGAAAGGGAGACCAGGGTGCCGAAATCGACCTGACGGCGTTTCAGGTTGGGGTACAGGTCAGTGCCGCCGGCCACCAGGGTGGCGCCCTCGCGGGCCAGACAGGCAAGCGCCTCGTCCAGGGTGCCGGGGGTCAGGATGTTCAGTTCCGGTAATCTCAGCATGATCAGTCCCCCTCGATCGCTTCGGGTTGCCACCTGGTGTAGGGCTCCTGCTCACCGTGCGGCGCGTCCCAGGGCCTGGCGATCTTGTCCGCCTTGGCGAAGTGGTAGGCCGGCTCGCTGGTCTTGCCGTAGCGCCCCGATCCCCCCTTGGCCTTGTCCTCCAGCGCCTTGAGGATCTTCTCCGGCGTGACGGGGAGCTCGTCGACCCGCACCCCGAGCGCGTCGTGGATGGCGTTGACGATCGCCGGCACCACCGAGAGGAGCGGCCCCTGCCCGACCTCCTTCGCCCCGAAGGGCCCCTCGGGGTCCGGGTCCTCCACCAGCAGGCTCTCCACCTCCGGCATGTCCAGGGTGGTCGGGGTCTTGTAGTCCAGCACGGAGACGGCCTTCAGGAGCTGCCCGCGGGTGACCTGCTCCTCCATGAGCACCTCGCCCAGCGCCATGTAGACGCTCCCCTCGATCTGGCCCACCACGTTTTGCAGGCTGAGCGCCCTGCCGATGTCGTGCGCCACCCAGACCTTCTCCACCTTCACCAGCCCCGTCTCGGGGTCGCACTCCACCTGCGCCACGACGGCGGAGTAGCTGTAGGCGGGCGAGGGCCCCACCCCCGACCCCTTGTAGGGCCCGGCGAGGTCGGGCGGACGGTACCCCCCCACCACGACCAGCGGGCCGTGCAGGTGCTCCGCCAGGATGCAGGCCTGCGGGAAGCCGACCCGCTTGGAGGGATCGCTCTTGTCCATGATCGCTCCGTCGCGGAAGATCAGGTCCTCGCGCGGCGTGTGCAGCTTGTGCGCCACCGCCTGGGCGAGGTACCCCTTCAGCTCCTGGGCGGCCTTGATGGCGGCATTGCCGGACATGAAGGTGACCCGGCTGGAGTAGCTCCCCATGTCGACCGGGGTGAGGGCGGTGTCGGCGGTCAGGGTGAAGATGTCCTTGGGCTGCAGCCCGAGGATCTCGGCGACCAGCATGGCGTGGATGGAGCGGGAACCCTGGCCGATGTCGGTCGACCCGGTGTAGAGGGTGACCCCGCCCCCCCGGTCGGCGCGCAGCATGACCTGGGAGTGGTCCAGGGGGTTGTGGTAGAGCGGCAGCCCCGCCCCGCACATGTAGGAGCTCATGGCGAAGCCGATCCCCTTGCCGTGGGGGAGTTTCGTGCGCTTTTCGGAGAACCCCGAGGCCCGGTCCACCAGGTTCAGGCACTCGACCAGGGCGCAGCTGGTGATGCGCAGGTGGTTCGCAGTGACCGAGTAGGGGGAGACCAGGTTGACCCGGCGCAGGTCGATCGGGTTCATCCCCAGGTCCTCGGCGATCTTGTCCAGCTGCAGCTCCAGGGCGTAGCGCGGCTGCGGCGCCCCGTGCCCGCGCTTGGGCCCCGGGGGGGGCTTGTTGGTGAAGACGCGCACCCCGTCCAGCTTGAAGTGGGGGATCTTGTAGGTCGTGGTCTGCAGCACCCCGGTGTAGAAGAGGGTCGCCACGCCGAAGCTGGCGTGGGCGCCGCCGTCCATGAAGTTGGTGTAGTGCATGGCCGTGATGGTGCCGTCCTTCTTGACGCCGGTCTTCACCCGCATCAGCACCGCGTGACGCCCCCGGTGCGTGTAGAAGACCTCCTCGCGGGTCGCCGTGTACTTGACCGGCCGGCCGGTCTTCAGCGCCAGGTGGGCCACCACCATCTCGTGCCCGAACGGCTCGCTCTTGCCGCCGAAGCCGCCGCCCACCGTCGGGGCGACGATCCGGATGTGCGCGGCGGGCTTCTCCAGCACCTTCGCCATCGCCTTGTGCAGGTAGTGCGGGGTCTGGGTGGAGGTGTACACGGTCAGGTGCCCCTGGTCGTCGATGGTGGCGACCGTGACGTGCTGCTCCATCGCCATGTGGGTGGAGCCGCAGTAGTAGAAGAGGTCCTCCCGGATATGGTCGGCCAGGGCGAAGCCGGCCTCGACGTCGCCGAACTCCAGCTTGATCTCCTTGGAGATGTTCCCCTTGCGCGTGTAGGTGTGGATCGGGTCGTCGGTCGGCTGCAGCGCCTCCTCTATGGACATGAAGCTCGGCAGGATCTCGTACTGGACCTCGAAGAGCGCCAGCGCCTTCTCCGCGGTCTCCTCGTCCACGGCGACGACCGCCGCCACCGGGTCCCCGACGTAGCGCACCTTGTCGTGCGCCAGGGCGTGCTCGTCCTCGGTGACCGGCAGCACCCCGAAGGAGACCAGCAGTTCCGAGCCGGTCATCACCTCGACCACCCCCGGGAAGGCGAGCACCGCGGAGCAGTCGATGCCGACGATCTTCGCGTGGGCGTGCGGGCTGCGCAGGAGCCTGCAAAAGAGCATCCCCGGGAAGCTCAAGTCCGAGGTGTATTCGGCTTTTCCGGTCGCCTTGCTGAGCCCCTCCACCCTGGGGATGGACTTGCCGATGATCTGAAAGTCCGTTTTCATGACTGCACCTCGTCGCCCTGACAGCCGCCGGTCCCGCAGCAGTCGTGCTCGCCCATGCGCCGGGCCGCCAGGTCCACCGCCTGGTAGATCTTCAGGTATCCGGTGCAGCGGCAGATGTTGCCGGAGAGCGCGTCCTCTATTTCGGCCCGGGCCGGAGCCGGGTTCTTGTCCAGCAGGGCCTTCGAGGAGAGCAGCATGCCGGGGGTGCAGTAGCCGCACTGGGCCGCCCCCAGCTCGGTGAACGCGGTCTGCAGGGGATGCGGCTTGGTGACCGACCCCATCCCCTCGACGGTCAGAATCTTTTTCCCCTGGACGTCCACCGGCATGGTGATGCAGGAAAGGAGCGGCACGCCGTCCACCAGGACCGTGCAGGCGCCGCACTCGCCCAGCTCGCAGCTATGCTTGGTGCCGGTCAGTCCCAGATCCTCGCGGATGACTTCCAGCAGCGTTTTGTGCAGCGGCACGAAGAGTTCGTGATCCACGCCGTTGACAGTAAGCTTTATCACAGCTTTCATTTTGTCTGTCTCTCCAAGGATTGGGTTGGCTGTCAAACAGGATAGGCGGGGCAGCGTTGACATGCCGTTACCGGCCAGATAGTGTCCGGCGGGATCGTGACAATATTGGGTGTACGGCTAAGTCTACCTGCTTTGTCGGAGCCCGCTTAAAAATTATACCTCGCATACGATATATTTTTTGCGGGCCGGCGTACTACTTATTCCAGCCGGAGAATCGCTTGAGCAGTACCATAACATGTCGGATTTAATATCTAAACCGGCCAGCCACCTGAGCTGTCCGCGGGAGTGGCGCCGCGGCGGCGCGGCTCTCCGAGCCGCCAGTGTTTATCTCGCATACAAGATATAATCTCTAGGCACCGCTGTCAAGACATAAAAAATACGGCGCCCTGCCCGGCAGCCTGCCCGCCACGCCGTGACCGTTCCCTGCCGCGAAGGGGGCAAATCCCTCACCCCGCCCCTCTCCCGGAGGGCGAGGGGGAGCCCGGGAAGGTCGCAAAAAGGTGTCCATTTTTCCGAAGGCAGTCGATGTCGCGAAATGCCCTTAATCCTCCCTCCCCCCGGCGCCACGCCCGACTCCGCCGGCAGCTGCACCCGGGGGAGCAGTGATGACGCCGCAGGGCCGAAGGGCCGAGGCGCACCAGGCGTCTCTTCACTCAGCGGCACTGCCACCCTCTCCCTCACCCCGTGTTCCGTAGCCCCGACGCTATGCCGTTGATGGTCGCCGCCAGCACGAAATCCAGCTCCCCCCCCGGCTTGCCGGACCTCCGGCGCCGCAGCAATTCGATCTGGATCAGGCTCAGCGGATCGACATACGGGTTGCGCAGCCTGATGGAGCGGGCCAGCGAGGGGTTCTTCTCCAGCAACTCCCCCTGCCCCGTGATCGCCAGGATCAGCCGGCGGGTGCACAGGAACTCCTGCGCCAGCATGCCGTAGACCCGCTCGCGCAGCCCGGCGTCCGCCACCAGCCCCGCGTAGAGGCTCGCCAGCGGCAGGTCCACCTTGGTGAGCGCCAGTTCCACGTTGCGGATCAGGTCGTTGAACACGGCGACCCCCGACAGCATCCCCTGCAGCAGCGCGAGGCCGTCGCTTTCCTGCTGGACGAAAAGCTCCAGCGCGTGGCCGACCCCGAACCAGGCGGGGATCACCAGCCGGCTCTGCATCCAGCCAAAGCCCCAGGGGATGGCGCGCAGCTCCCCCAGCTCCCGGCTGGCGCTGCGCTTGGCCGGGCGGGACCCGATCTTCGCCAGCTCGAACTCCAGCACCGGGGTGGCCTGCTCGAAGTAGGGCATCAGGTCCGGGTTGTCGGCGATGCGCTCCCGGTACCAGCGGTAGGCCGTGGCGGAGAGCCGCTCCATGACCTCCTCCCAGGCTCCGGCGCCCGGCTCCTCCCGCGGCACCAGGCTCAGGGAGCCGAGGCAGGCCGCCACCATCAGCTCCAGGTTGCGCTCAGCCAAAACCGCGTCGGAATACTTCCAGTTGATCACCTCGCCCTGTTCGGTGATCCGGATGGCGCCGCTGAAGCCCGACGCCGGCTGGGCCGTTATGGCCCGGTAGGTCGGCCCGCCGCCCCGCCCCACCGTCCCGCCCCGGCCGTGGAAGAGCCGCAGCCTCACCCCGCACTGGAGGGCGACCTGCTGCAGGGCGCGGTGCGCCTTGTAGATTTCCCAGGTGCTGGTCAGCATGCCGCCGTCCTTGTTGGAGTCGGAATAGCCGAGCATGACCTCCTGCCTGCGCCCCCAGGAATCCAGGTAGGGCGCGTAGTCGGGCCGGCTCCAGAGCTCGCGGCAGACCTCCGGGGCGTTGCGCAGGTCCTCGATCGACTCGAAAAGCGGCACCGGCAGCATCCCCGGGTCGCGGCCGTCCGGGGAGGCCGCCACCCCCACCCCGCACAGCTCCAACAGCCAGACCAGCGACAGCACGTCGGTCACCCCCTGGGCGCCGCTGATGACGTAGTTGGGGAGCGCCTCCGGTGGGTAGCTCCGCTTCAGCTCGGCCAGGGCCCGCATGGTGTCCAGCAGCCCGACGGTCTCCGCCGAGGGGCTCGCGGGCGCCCGGGCGGCGCCGGAGTGCGGACCGGCGCCGGCGGCGAGCTCCGCCACCGCCCGGGCGTGCACCCGGGCGTGCTGGCGCACGTCCAGGGTGTGGAGGTGGAAGCCGAAGGTCTCCACCCGGCGCAGGATCGGGTCCAGGTAGTTGAGGGCGAGCCGCTCGCCTCCGCGGGAGGCGAGGCTCTCCCGTACGACGGAGAGGTCCGCCCCGAAGGAGGCGGCGTCCGGGTAGGCTTCCGGGTCTCCCGGGGCGTTCCGGGTGCAGGCCAGGCGGTGCAGCACGACGGCGAGGAACCCGCGGTACTGCTCGCACTCCGGGTAGGCGCTGATCCTGGGCACCAAGGCCGGGAAGGCGAGGCAGTAGCGCTCCAGCGCCTGGCCCAGCTCCGGGGAGTAGGCCACCCGGCAGCTCGAGGTGGTGAGCAGCTCGTGCAGCTCGTCGACGTCGCCCAGGTACTGGGCCAGGACCGTCTCGCGCGCCATCTGGAGCGCGGAGCGGGTGGTGTCGGTGGTCACGAAGGGGTTGCCGTCCCGGTCCCCCCCGGTCCAGGAGCCGAACCGGACCACGGTCGGCAGCTCGCAGGCCGACAGCGGCATGCCGTACACCTCGCGGAAGGCCTCCGCAATGTCGTGGTAGAAGTGGGGCAGCGGTGCGATCAGCGACCCGGGATAGTGGTTCACCCCCATGCGGATCTCGTCCAGGACCGTCGGCTGCTTGCGGCGCACCTCGTCGGTCTGCCAGAGGGCCGTGATCTCCGCCAGGATCGCATCCTGCCCCCCGGTGGCGGCGGCGTCTGTCAGCGGCAGCCGGTCCAGCTGCTCCAGCGCCCGGGCGATGCGGCGCCGCTTGAAGAGGACGACCCGCCGGGCGACCTCCGTCGGGTGGGCCGTGAAAACGGGCGTCACCTCCACCTGCCCCAGGTACGCCAGGGCCTGCGGCCCGCTGATCCCCGCCTCCTGCATCCGGCGCAGCGTGCCGCGCAGCGAGCCCGGCTTGTCCTTGTCCTCCGCGGCCAGGCGCGTCGCCTGCAGCCGGCGCTTGCGATGGTTGGTCTCCGCGAGGTTGGTCATCTCGAAGTAGGTCCCGAAGGCCTTGACGATCTGGTAGGCGTCCTCCTCCGACATGCTGCGCACGATTTCCGCCATGCGCCCCTTGAGTTCACGCTCCTCCGGAGTCTCCCGGGCGGCGTCCAGGTGGCCGCTGTTCAAAAGGCGCAGGCGGATAGCCAGGAGGCGCAGCTCCTCCTCCGCCCGGTACACCGGCACGCCGGCCTGCTCGCGGATCACGGTGCCGAGCAGCATCCCCAGGGAGCGCACGTCGCGCCGCAGCGACTTCTCCTTGGCCTCGGGGTCGCAGCTCGTCAGCTCCTCCAGGCGCGCCCGCTGGTCCTCCACCCTCCAGTACAGTTCCGTATCAGCCATAAGCCTCGCTCCTTGACAGCGGTGTTGAACCAAAGTCTCGACATGTTAGACATCATTGTACTAGGTATTCCGCGATTCCCCACCCCGGATCCGAAAGGACGTCTCACCGCGACTCCCGGGCAGAGCTCAGGCCGAAAGAAAAAATATCAACCAGCGCCATTAACATTGGCCAGCTTCCCTGTGTAATAAAATGGACTACAAAGAAACCATTATATGTACCTATCTTATCGCCGCTGAAACAGTAATGTTCTGACATAAATAAAAACAAGCTAAAGTTATCGCACTGTGTGACGAAAAGTCACCTTGCCTTGTTTGTGCCCGGATGCTATATGGCTATAAGAAACAATAGGACCCGGCAATTGATGTCTCGTGACATACTGTATTGTCGGTGCTGGCAGCTATTTCATGTTGATAGGAGGAGTGGAGCTTGCGAAGCGTTACAAGAAAAGTGTGCGTTGTGTTCTCTGTCTTTTTGGCCATATTTTTAATAAGCACTAACAGCTCGCTGGCCTATACGGTCAGCGGGACCATTTACGGCGGTGGCAGTCCACAGGCAAATGCCACGGTGGTTTTGACGAAAAGTGCCGATTCGAGCCAGGTAGGCTCGATGCAGACCGCGGCAAACGGGACCTATTCCTTTGCGAGCGTGGGCGCCGGCAGCTACAACCTCGCCGTCTCCCCGCCGGCAAGTTCGGTTTACGGCGCATCACCGATAAACGCCATTGCGGTCACCGGCTCCGACCTTACTCAAGACGTAGTCTTGATGCAGAACTTCAGCATCTCGGGGACGGTGCGGGGCGCCGGGGGCGTGGCCGCCAGCAACATTCAGGTCTCCCTGTACCACCAGGGGGGCTCGTACGTCGCCTCCTCAACGAGCGACGCCAACGGCGCCTACTCCTTCGGCACCCTCACCGCCGGCACCTACCAGGTGAACGTCACGGGGGGCTATTACAACATCGGCGCCAGTTCCACGGTGCCGACCCCCTACGGATTCACGGTCAGCCCGATAGCGTCCGGCATCATCGTGGCGGGCGCCACGACGCAGGACATCACCCTCCCCTCATTCAGCACACTAAGCGGCAGGACGCTCGACAACAACGGTGCCGCCGTCGCCGGCGTGAACCTCTACGTCGCCAATGCGAGCTGGACCGTGAACGGCGTCAGCTACAGTTGCCGCAACGACGTGCCCACCTCGTCCTACTACGCGAGCTACCAGGTCAATTCCGACGCCTCGGGCAACTACAGCGTGCTGCTGTTGCCCTACAGTAGCTACGTGGCGACCCTCACCCCTCCGAGCGCCAACAAGACCGTGCTGACCACGACGGTCAACCCGCTGGACGCCTCGGCAACAGCAACCAGGGACCTGATGCTGACGCCGGCTTACGGCCTCTCGGGGACGGTGCGGGGCGCCGGGGGCGCGGCCGCCAGCAACATCCAGGTCTCCCTGTACCACCAGGGGGGCTCGTACGTCGCCTCCTCGACGAGCGACGCCAACGGCGCCTATTCCTTCAGCTCCCTCACGGCCGGCACCTACCAGGTGAACGTCACGGGGGGCTATTACAACATCGGCGCCAGCTCCACGGTGCCGACCCCCTACGGATTCACGGTCAGCCCGATAGCGACCGGCATCATCGTGGCGGGCGCCACGACGCAGGACATCACGCTCCCCTCATTCAGCACACTAAGCGGCAGGACGCTCGACAACAGCGGGAGCGCCGTCGCCGGCGTGAACCTCTACGTCGCTAATGCGAGCTGGACCGCGAACGGCGTCAGCTACAGTTGCCGCAACGACGTGCCCACCTCGTCATACTACGCGAGCTACCAGGTCAATTCGGACGTCTCCGGCAACTACAGCATGCTGCTGTTGCCCTACAGTAGCTACGTGGCGACCCTCACCCCTCCGAGCGCCAACAAGACCGTGCTGACCACGACGGTCAACCCGCTGGACGCCTCGGCAACAGCCACCAGGGACCTGAAGCTGACGCCGGCCTACGGCATCTCGGGGACGGTGCGGGGCGCCGGGGGCGCGGCAGCCAGCAACATCCAGGTCGCCCTGTACCACCAGGGGGGCTCGTACGTGGCCTCCTCGACGAGCGACGCCAACGGCGCCTATTCCTTCAGCTCCCTCACCGCCGGCACCTACCAGGTGAACGTCACGGGGGGCTATTACAACATCGGCGCCAGCTCCACGGTGCCGACCCCCTACGGATTCACGGTCAGCCCGATAGCGACCGGCATCATCGTGGCGGGCGCCACGACGCAGGACATCACGCTCCCCTCATTCAGCACACTAAGCGGCAGGACGCTCGACAACAGCGGGAGCGCCGTCGCCGGCGTGAACCTCTACGTCGCTAATGCGAGCTGGACCGCGAACGGCGTCAGCTACAGTTGCCGCAACGACGTGCCCACCTCGTCATACTACGCGAGCTACCAGGTCAATTCGGACGTCTCCGGCAACTACAGCATGCTGCTGTTGCCCTACAGTAGCTACGTGGCGACCCTCACCCCTCCGAGCGCCAACAAGACCGTGCTGACCACGACGGTCAACCCGCTGGACGCCTCGGCAACAGCCACCAGGGACCTGAAGCTGACGCCGGCCTACGGCATCTCGGGGACGGTGCGGGGCGCCGGGGGCGCGGCAGCCAGCAACATCCAGGTCGCCCTGTACCACCAGGGGGGCTCGTACGTGGCCTCCTCGACGAGCGACGCCAACGGCGCCTATTCCTTCAGCTCCCTCACCGCCGGCACCTACCAGGTGAACGTCACGGGGGGCTATTACAACATCGGCGCCAGCTCCACGGTGCCGACCCCCTACGGATTCACGGTCAGCCCGATAGCGACCGGCATCATCGTGGCGGGCGCCACGACGCAGGACATCACGCTCCCCTCATTCAGCACACTAAGCGGCAGGACGCTCGACAACAGCGGGAGCGCCGTCGCCGGCGTGAACCTCTACGTCGCTAATGCGAGCTGGACCGCGAACGGCGTCAGCTACAGTTGCCGCAACGACGTGCCCACCTCGTCATACTACGCGAGCTACCAGGTCAATTCGGACGTCTCCGGCAACTACAGCATGCTGCTGTTGCCCTACAGTAGCTACGTGGCGACCCTCACCCCTCCGAGCGCCAACAAGACCGTGCTGACCACGACGGTCAACCCGCTGGACGCCTCGGCAACAGCCACCAGGGACCTGAAGCTGACGCCGGCCTACGGCATCTCGGGGACGGTGCGGGGCGCCGGGGGCGCGGCAGCCAGCAACATCCAGGTCGCCCTGTACCACCAGGGGGGCTCGTACGTGGCCTCCTCGACGAGCGACGCCAACGGCGCCTATTCCTTCAGCTCCCTCACCGCCGGCACCTACCAGGTGAACGTCACGGGGGGCTATTACAACATCGGCGCTAGCTCCACGGTGCCGACCCCCTACGGATTCACGGTCAGCCCGATAGCGACCGGCATCATCGTGGCGGGCCCCGTGACGCAGGACATCACGCTGCCGTCATTCAACACCCTAAGCGGCAAGACCACCGACAACAACGGGAGCGCCGTCGCCGGCGTGAACCTCTACGTCGCCAACGCGAGCTGGACTGCGAACGGCGTCAGCTACAGTTGCCGCAACGACGTGCCCACCTCGTCCTATTACGCGAGCTACCAGGTCAATTCCGACGCCTCGGGCAACTACAGCATGCTGCTGCTGCCGTACGGAGGCTACTCAATGACAATAACGCCGCCGACAAACAGCAAGTTCATACCGGTGACCATTGCCCCGTTCAGCGTAACCCAGAACACCTTGAACAACATAACGCTGATAAAATCCGTGGCGTCCTACAAGCTAAGCGCGACTGTTATCGGCACCAACGGGAACCTGACCAGTTCCCCCACTGGCATAAACTGCAGTTCGGGCACCTGCTCGTGGTATTTCGACACCGGCACCCAGGTTGATCTGACAGCCAGCCAAACAGGCTTCATCGGATGGACGGGCGCCTGCACCGGGAAGGGAACCTGCACCGTCACCCTGAGCGCCGACACCGCGGTAACGGCCAATTATCTCGACACCACGCCGCCGGCCCTCAGCCTCTCCACCCTGGCCGATGCTTCGGTGACCAACAACGCGACCCTGAACGTCGCCGGCGCGGCAACCGACGCGGGCGGCATCGCGACGGTCTCCGTGAACGGCAGCGCCGTGACCCTCGATGCCGGCGGCCATTTCAGCTACGCCCTGACGCTCGCCGCCGGCGCCAACACCGTGACGGTCGTCGCCACCGACAACGCCGGGAACCAGAGCACCGACACGCGAACCATCACCCTGGATCAAACCGCGCCGGCCCTGACGGTCGCGGCCCCCGCCGACAACAGCGCGGTCAAGAGCACCGCCATCGCCCTGAGTGGGACGGTGGACGAGACCTCGACGGTAAGCTTCAGCGTCAACGGCGGCCCCGCGCAGAACGCCGCCCTGGACGGGCAGAGCTTCACCGCGACCGCGAACCTGGCGGCGAACCAGGTCAACACCATCAACATCACCGCAACCGACCTGGCCGGGAACACCACCACGGTCAAGCGGACCGTGACCTCGGACCAGACCGCGCCCTCCCTGGCACTGACCAATCCGGCCCAGGACACCAGCACCACCCAGAACAGCTACACCATCAGCGGGACGATCGCCGACACCCTCGGCGCCGCCAGCGTCACGGTCAGCGTGGGCGGCTACAGCTACTCGCCCGCCGTCAGCAACGGAAGCTTCTCGCAAACGGTCACCTTCCCCTCCGCCCAGACCTACACGGTGACGGCAACCGGCACCGACCAGGCGGGGAACCAGGCGGTGGTGACGCGCAACATCATCTACAACGGCCCGACCATCACCAGCTCCACCCTCACTCTGGGGACGGCCAGCGGCAGAAAGGGGTCCACCGTGACCGTGCCGATCACCCTGACCAACCTGCCGGGGGACCAGATCGCCACGGTGACCATCGACATCGGCTACGACGCCACACAGCTCGGCACCCCCAGCGTCCTTCCGGGCGCCGCCGGGACTGCCGCAGGAAAGACCCTGCAGGGTTCCATCACTTCCGCCGGGGTGTTCCGCGTCGGTCTCTTCGACACCGGCAACGCGGTGATCGGCAACGGTGTCGTGGCGAGCGTGAGCTTCACCGTGGCGCCCACCGACAGCATCGGGGCGAGCCTGGCGCTGAGCAGCAGCCCGGCGGCGTCCGACCCGCTGGGAAATGCCGTCCCGGTATCCGGGGCCCCGGGCGCGGTGACCGTGGTCGCCCTGCCCGGAGACTGCAATGGCGACAACAGTCTGTCGCCAGGGGAGTTCACCAGCGCGATCAACAGCCTCATGGGGAGGTCGCCCGGAAGCAACTGCGCCGGGTACTACGGCGGCACAACGATGTCTCCGGGGTACTTCACCAAGATCATCAACGCCTTCATGGGGAGGTAGGGAGATAGGAGGGCAACGGCGGGAGTTCTCCCTCCCCTTCAAGGGAGGGACGGGGTGGGGGGAAGCTGGCCTCCCCCTTGAAGGGGGCGTGAATGGCGCTGGCGCACGAGCGCCGGCGCCATTCACGCCTTTTTGACGAACTCCGACTTCAACTGCATGGCGCCGATGCCGTCGATCTTGCAGTCGATATCGTGGTCTCCCGAGACGATGCGGATGTTCCTGACCTTGGTGCCGACCTTCACCACCAAGGACGATCCCTTGATTTTCAGGTCCTTGATGACCGTGACGCAGTCGCCGTCGCTCAGCAGGTTGCCGAAGGCGTCCTTGACGGCGCTCTCCTGCGCCGCGCCCTGCGCCGCATCCCTGGGCCACTCATGGGCGCATTCCGGGCAGACGTACAAGTCTCCGTCTTCATAGGTGTATTCCGAACTGCACGAGGGGCATTTGGGGCTAGCTGGCATGTGGCATCCTTTGCATTTTTGCTGGTAGTCGCGGTGAAATTCTGAAAGCTTCGTTGCAGGGGTCGGTCGAGAGCAGGTCACCATTCCCGCCTCCTCCAGCTCCCTCGCTCGTCCCTTTGGCAATGCCGGGCCGAAGCGAGGGGAGAGCATACCACACGACTGCCGGCCGGCAAAGTCCGATTATTGTCTCCAAACACCCACCTCGCTTTCATATCCTATTTTTTATTAAAATAAACTTTGACATAATGCTTTGGCTGTCCTAATCTTCCTCTCAGCCCGATCTGAACAATGAGCTGTACCAGTCTCCTGTGAGTACCCCAAACCGTCTGAACCACCAGTGGGAGAGATGCTATGCAATGGAATGGGAGCGCTGAGAGAATGCACTCTGACAGGTGTGGCGGCTGTGCCTTGCCGAAATGGGTTCAGATATACCAGGTGCTGCTGCTCCTCCTCGTCCAGCTGGCGCAGGCTGCGCCGGCCTCAGCCGACGATCTGACCTACAGCTTCGGCGGAGACGCCAGCTGGATCTCCCAAAGCGCGGTCAGCCACGCCGGGGGCACCGCGTACCAGAGCGGGGCGATCAGCAACAGCCAGACGAGCTGGATGGAGAGCACCGTCGCCGGCCCCGGGCTGATCCAGTTCTGGTGGAAGGTATCCTCCGAGTCGTGCTGCGACCCCTTGCGCTTCAGCATCGACGGAACCCCGCAGGCCGACATCCGCGGGGAGATCGACTGGCAGAACAAGCGTTTCGCCGTCCCCAGCGGCACCCACACCCTGCGCTGGAGCTACTCTACCGACGGCTCCATTCTCAGCGGGAGGAACGCGGGGTGGCTGGACCAGGTCAGCTTCACGGCCGGGAGCAATTTCGACCTGTCGCCGCCGACGACCAGCGCGACACCGCAGGGAGGGACCTTCGCCTCAGGGCAGAGCGTCACCCTCGCCTGCCTTGACGGCACCGGGAGCGGCTGCGCCGGGACCTTCTACTGCCGGGGAGGAGGGTGCACCCCGACCACTCCCTACAGCTCAGCGATCAGCATCCCGGTCAGCACCGACCTGCGCTTTTATTCCACCGACAGCGCCGGCAACAGCGAAGCGGTCAAAGATGTGTACTTCACCATAGACATCACCCCGCCGGCCACCTACCCGAGCCCGCCCGCCGGCACCTATTCCGGGGGGCACGACGTGGCGCTGAACTGCTCGGACTACGGGCTTGGGTGCGCCTCCACCTTTTACTGCCTCGGGAGCAACTGCACACCCGCAACTCCCTACGTCTCACCCCTCCGCATCGCTGCCTCGACGGAGCTCAGGTACTATTCGGTCGATTACGCCGGCAATACCGAAGGGGTGCAGACCGCAAGCTTCGCCATCACCCCTGACCTGACCCCTCCCAGCACCAACCTCGCTCAGGCCAGCGGCCCCTATCGCCCGTTCTACCCCAACTTCTGGTGCAGCGACGGCGCTGGCAGCGGTTGCGCCGCCACCTACTACTGCCTGGGAACCGGCTGCATCCCGACCACCCTCGCGGCCGACAACCCAATCCCCAGGATTACCCGTTCCACCGATTTCAGCATATATTCGGTGGACCAGGCGGGGAATGCGGAGCCGGTGCAAACCAGGTCCTACACCATCGACAGCGACCCCCCCGTGACCACCGCCTCGGCACCCGGCGGCATCTACACCACCGCCCAGAGCGTGACCCTCTCCTGCAGCGACGCTAGCGGCAGCGGCTGCTCGTCGACCTACTATTGCCTCGGGAAAAACTGCTCGCCGTACACCCCGTACAGCCAGTACACGGGACCGATCGGCGTACCGTACTCGACAAGCCTGACCTACTACTCGCGGGACAGGGCATCAAACACAGAGGAGTCCAAGACGGAGCGCTACACGATCCGGTCGGGGCCCGGGTCGACCATCAACGTCCCTGCCGACCAGGCGACCATCCAGGGGGCGATTGACGCGGCCAAGGAGGGGGACGCGGTCCTGGTCGCGCCGGGGACCTACCGGGAGAACCTCGACTTCAAGGGGAAGGCGATCTCGGTGACCGCCAGCGGCGCAGCCGAGGCGACGGTCATCGACGCGGGCCGCGCCGGCCCGGCGGCCAGCTTCGTCTCCGGAGAATGGAGAACGACCGTTTTGGAAGGTTTCACCCTGCGTGACGGCTACACCATCTACAACATGCCGGGTTCGGGCTTCGGCGGCGGGATCAGGATCGACCATGCCTCTCCGACCGTGCGCAACAACCGGATCCTGAACAACGCCGCCTGCGCGGGGAACGGCGTGTCGGTGACGGGGGGAGCCCCGCTGCTGCAGGGGAACCTGATCGCCGACAACGTTCCGGCCCAGTGCGGATACGCCTACGGCGGCGGAGGGATCTACCTCTCCGGGACCTCCGGCGCCGAGGTACTGGACAACGACATTCACGGCAACCTGATCGGCGGCGGCAACGGCGGCGGTATTTTTTCCGAAAGCGCCATCAATCTGACCGTCCGCGGCAACATCATCCGCGGCAACTCCACTCCCGGGGCCGGCGGCGGGATCGCCATGACCAATCCGGTCGGCGTCGCTCTGGTGGAAAACGTCCTGGCCGGCAACCACGCCGCAAGCAGCGGCGGCCTGTACTGGTCCGGCCCGGTCAACGAGTACGGCCCGGCGACGCTGCTCAACAACACCATCGCCGGCAACGACGCCCCGCAGGGAAGCGGCATGCTGGTCACCGGCAATAACGCAAGCGCCGTCATGGTCAACAACCTCATCGTGGCCAGATCGGGGCAGACCGCCCTGCAGTGCGAGTCAAACCAGGGATACAACGACGGCGTCCCCCCGCAGCTCTCCTACAACCTCGCCTTCAGCGCCGGCGGCAGCGCATTCGGAGGGATCTGCAGCGACCTTGGGGGACAAAACGGGAATCAGAGCGCCGACCCCCTGATCCCGGGCGCCTCCCTGGGCTACGTCGGTTTGCCCGCCGGTTCCCCGGCGATCGACGCCGGCGACGCCTCCTCCCTCTTGATTCCCGCCGCCGACCTCGGCGGCTCTCCCCGCATCCTCGCCGGCAGCCCCGGGGGAGCACCCCGGATCGACCTGGGCGCCTACGAGTACGATCCGGACCGGCCGCAGGCGGCCTTGAGCGGCGCGCCGACCGGGGCGGTCCGGGACGCCGCGGTCTCCATCAGCGTCGGCGGCAGTGGCATCGCCAGCTACCGCTACGCGCTGGACGGCGGAGCATTCACGTCGGCCGACACGCCGGTCTCCACCCCGATCGTCCTTCCCTCGCTGGCGGGAGGGGTTCACACCGTTGCCGTGGTCGGAAAGTCGTCGACCCGCGAGCAGTCCGAAACCTTGGCCACGGCGGCCCAATGGACCGTCGATTCAGTACCTCCGCTAACCACGGCGACACCGGGAAGCGGCAGCTACGCCACCGCCCAGAGCGTGACACTTAGCTGCGACGACGGCACCGGCAGCGGCTGCGCCGGGACCTTCTACTGCCTGGGCGGCGGCTGCACCCCCGACATCCCCTACAGCGCCCCGATCCCGGTCAACTCGAACGCCGGGCTGCACTACTATTCGATCGACCGGTTCGGCAACCGGGAGGGGACCAAGAGCGCGAGCTACAGCTTTACCGGAACCATCTCCGGCAAGGTGAGCGACCGGACCACGGGCCTTCCCCTGGTGACGGCGATGCTCAAGCTGACGAACGCCGTCTCCGGCTCCACCGTCGTCTACAGCAGCCCCGACAGCGGCGGCACCTACCGGTTCCCCAACCTCCCGAGCGGCAGCTACAAGATCGAGGTCACCTGCGCCGGCTACCTTGACCAGTGGTACAGCGGCAAGGGAGACCGCGCGACGGCAACCACGATCTCCCTCGAGGCCCCGGTCGCGGCCACCGGCCTCGACGTCGCCCTGGTCCGGGGAGGGAGCATCACCGGCAGCGTCACCAGCGGCAGCAGCGGCGCGGGGATCGGACAGATCAGCGTCGCAACCTACGACGCGGCCTCCGGACTGGCCGTAACCAACAGCTACACCGACAATTCCGGCAGGTACACGGTCTCCGGGCTCCCCACCGGCAGCTACAAACTGCTGTTCAACCGGAACGGGGTGTATCTCGAGCAGTGGTACCGCGACAAAGGGGACATCTCCTCCGCCTCGGTCGTTGCGGTGACCGAAGCCGCCACGACCAGCGGCATCGACGTCTCGCTGGCGCTGGGTGGAAGCATCTCCGGGAAGGTGACCGAAAGCGGCTCCGGCGCCGCGCTCCCCGGGGTCTACGTGCACGCCTACCAGGCGGGGACCGACACCCAGACCGGTGCCGGCTCCACCGACAGCTCCGGAGCCTACACGATCACCGGGCTCTCCGGCCGCTACCAGATCCAATTCACCGAATCGGGCTACCAAAGCCGGTGGTACGGGGGGGCGAGCCAGTCGGCGGCAACCGTAGTGACCGCCTCGACCTCCCAATCCGCTGCCGGGGTCGATGTACAACTGCCCAAGCTGGGGGCCATATCCGGGACGGTTTCCGACCGGGCGACCGGCGCCGGAATCTACCAGGCGAGCGTCACCGCATACGACGCGGCAACCGGGCAATCCGTTGCCCGCGCGTCGACCGACGTATCCGGCAACTACAGCATCACCGGACTCCCCACCGGCAGCTACCAAGTCTACCTCAGCGCACCCGGCTTCCTGCCCCAGTGGTCGGGGGCGCACGCCGATCGCGGCAGCGCGCTCGCGATTGCGGTCAGCGCACCCAAGGAAGTCGGCGGGGTGAACGCGGCGCTGGTCCGTGGCAACCCCATCGCCGGCGCCATCACCGGAACCGTCACCGACAAGCTTAGCGGCGCGGCCATCCCGGATATCTACGTGAGCGCCCTCGATCCCGTTTCCGGGAACCAGGCGAGCGCCATGACCGACGGCGCGGGAGTCTACCGCCTGACCGGTTTGGCCGCCGGTGGCTACCAGATCAGCTATTACAGTCTCACCGGATACCTGGAGACCTGGTACAACAACAAGGGACCATCGGCTGCGGACACCGTCCAGGTTAGCGCTACCGGAACGACCTCGGGAATCGACGCCGCGCTGGTCAAGGGCGGCTCCCTGGCCGGGAAAGTGACGGACAGCCAGACCGGCCTTCCGCTGCAGTCGGCCTGGGTTTGGCTCACCTCGCCCACGGGGGATACGATTGCTTCCGGCTCGGTAGATTTGTCCGGCAGCTACCGGATCAACAATGTCCCCCCCGGCAGCTATACGGTCCTGTTCCAGCGCTCCGGCTACCTGAATCATGACAGCAGCGTCACCGTGAGCGCCGCCACGACCAGCACCCTGGACGCCTCCCTCTCCCTGGGGGGGAGCATCTCCGGGGTCATAGCCGACCGCAGCAGCGGCGTCGGCATTGCCGACGCCACCATCAGCGCCTTTGACCGCGTCACCGGGGCATTGGTGGGGGGCGTCACAACCAGGAGCGACGGCAGCTACAGCATCACGGGGCTACCCAGCGGCGCCTACCGGTTGCAGCTGACCCCCCTCGCTGACAGCGGCTTCATCGGCGGGATGCTCGACGGCCACGGGGTCAGCACCTGCCCGGAAACGGTATCCGTCACGGCACCCGACACGACGGCCGGGGTCGGCGCCTTACTGGACGCAGGGGGAAGCATCACCGGACGGCTGACCGATGCTGCCACCTCTTTCGGCATCCGCAACGCCACCGTCTTCATCAGCAGCCAGGTCTACTCCGCCCCGAGGTCCGCCCAGACCGACTCCTCCGGGGATTACGGCATCGGCGGGTTGCCAAGCGGCGCGTACCGGCTCTCCTTCCTCGCCCCCGGCTACCTCCCGCCGGCCTCGCAGCTGGCCGTCACCCTGACTGCCCCCGAAGCGGCCGTCGCGGCCGACGCCTCGCTGGTCCAGGGGGGAGGGATCAGCGGGACGGTGACCGACCGGGCACGCGGGACGGGCATTGCCGGGCTTCCGGTTACCGCGACCGACGCCGCCAGCGGCAACCTGACCGCGACCGCCACGACGGACGGGTCCGGATACTACGCCATCACCGCCCTACCCGGCGGCAGCTACCGGATCGGGTACCGGATCGGCGGAGAGCTCAGTACCGAGCCGGTGCTCCCACCCACCGGCGGGGACGTCAACGTCCAGGATCCGGGAAGTGCCTCCTTCAGCTCGGATGAGCAGGTCTTCATGCCCTCCGCCATCCTCCTTGCCGCTCCCGTTGCGACATGCGTCGAGACACCAGTTGCAGCTCAGCTGGCGGCATCACTTTCAGCGGCTCCGAGGGTGGCGGCCCTGAGCGCCGGTACCGTCTCCTCGGTGCCGGCCTCGGGGAGCCCGGCACCAGTTGTTCTTCCCGCGCCGCTCGACCCGGTGGCGGTATCGGCCCCTACTGTCACCACGGGAATCGACTTCGCTGTCGATCCCATGGGAGGGATCTCGGGAACGGTCAGCGACCGGGTCAGCGGAGATCCTATCCAGTCAGTCCAGGTCAGCGCCTACCCGGACGGCTCCGACTCGGCGAGCGGCAGCGCCTTTACCGACAGTGCCGGACGCTACAGCCTGGTCCGGATTCCGACAGGTAGTTACCGCATCGGCTTCCGGTCCGGCAACCCCGCCGGCGGCGGCTACCTGGCCGGATGGTACCAAGGCGCAGCTTCCAGCGGCACCGCCTCTCGGGTGGCAGTACAGGCACCGGCAACCGCTGCCGGCAGCGACGTGCAGTTGGAGCGGGGGGCCGGAATCTCCGGTACCGTCTCGGCGCCCGTCTGTCCCGGTCCGGCGCTGGTCCGGATCGCAGTCTACGATGCGGCTACCGGTACGGCGGTCGGGAGCACCACCACCATGCCGGACCTCGGCGACAGCTTTACCGTGGGCTCGCTAGCGCCGGGGAGCTACAAGCTCGCCATCATCCCGATCGGCACCGGATTCATCCGGCAGTGGTACCCGAACAAGAGCGACGCCGCCTCCGCCGAACCGGTGGCGCTGACGGCAGGAAGCGTCACCGGCGGCATCAACGTTGCCCTGGCCGCCGGAGGGGGGAGCATCTCCGGCACGGTCACCGGGGATACCGGATGCAGCCTGCAGCTCGGGGGGGTGAAGCTTTACGACTGGTTCTCCGAGGGGCTGGTGGCGGAGGGTTCGGTCACCGGCGCCAGGTACTCGCTCACCGGACTGCCGGACGGGACCTACAAGCTCCTGTACCAGGTGAACGGCCAGCCCCGCTGGTACCGCGCCAGCGGGGAGCTGACCGACGCCACCCCGCTCGTGGTGAGCGGCGGCAGCGCGCTTACTGCCATCAATCACACCGAGAGCTGCAGTGCCGGCGGGGAGCTGACCGTGCTCGACGCGCTCAAGGCGCTGCGGATCGCCGTGGGGCTCGATCTGTCCACCCCGGAGCTTGCGGTCAAATACGACGTGGCGCCGGTACTGGACGGGGTGCCGGAGCCCGACGGGAAGATCGATCTCGCCGATGCCCTGGTCCTCCTGCAGCGGGCGCTGCATGCCCCCGTTCCGGCGCAATCCAACCAATAAGCGATGGAGTGAAGCATGAAAAATCTTGTTGTGCTGGTGATGATGGTGCTGGGGCTCTGCGTGCTCGCTTCTTGCGGCGGGGGCGGCGGGGGCGCAGCCGCGGTCCCGGGAAATACGGTCCGCGGGGTGGCCTCGAAGGGGATCATCCGGAATGGCACGGTCAAGGTGTATGCCGTCAACCCGGACGGAAGCAGGGGGGGCCTTCTCAGCGAGACGACCACCGACGCCTCCGGCGCCTACCGGGCGGGGATCGGGAGTTACCAGGGGGCGGTACTCGTGGAGGTGAGCGGGAGCTACACCGACGAAGCCACCGGAGCGACCTTGGCGGTTGCGGCCGACGCCCCGCTGCGCGCCGCGCTGGACCGGGTGGAGGGCGAGGTCGCCCTGGCGGTTACCCCGCTCACCGAGCTTGCCGTGCAACAGGGGGAGGACCCGGCCAGCCACCGGCTGAGCCTGTCGCAGATCGCCGCCAACAACGCAGCGGTATCCGCACTGTTTCAGGTCGACATCGTCCGGACCATGCCGGCGGACCCGCTGGCCGCAAGTCCTTCGGCTGCCCAGGGCCAGAAGGAGTACGCCCTGGTGCTGGCTGCCTTCTCGAAGCTGATGCAGACCAAGGCGGAAAGCCTGCCGGCGCTGATCGCGGAGCTCAAGGGGGGAATCGGTGCCGACAACCGGATGGCCGCTCCCCTGCTCTCTCAATTCAGCGGCGCCCTGGCCGCCTTCGCCGCGAGTGCCGCCAACCAGACCGGGGTCGCCGACGTCTCGGCAACCGGCCTGATCAACATCGGCGGCGGGACCCGGTCCCTGAGCATCGCCCTTTCGGGGAGCAGATCCCTGCTGTCCGTCGTCGACCTGCGGATTACCCTTCCCGCGGGGGTGACGGTCAAGTCGGACGCGCTGGGGAACCTGCCCGCAGGGGTACTCGGCGGGGTTGCGCAAAATGTCCTGGCTGCCGGCGTGCTGACTCCCGCCACCCCGGGGAGCCCCGGGACGGTGAGGATCGGCGTGGAGTCAGCCGCAGGCTTTGCCGCGGGAGCGCTCCTCGTGCTGCAGTACGACGCCGCCTCCGGGGTGCACCCGCTCGCCGCCGACTTTGCCCCGCTGCTGCTGGAGGCCTTCGACCTGCAGCAAGCACCGCTGGGGGGGTTGGGCCTCAGCGTGACGCTGAATTAAAAGCGGGGGGAAGGCGGTTGCAGGCAGCAGGGAGCAAGGCTACCTGCTGCCTGCAGACACGATTGTGGGTTTGCGGCTGGCACAGCCTGTCAGATGGTTTTGTGGCTGCCATCGCAGTACGGGGAATTGGCGGACCTGCCGCAGTTGCAAAGGTACACCGTCTGCTTTTCCTTCACCTCGAAGGCAACCGGCTTCAACCCGGTTCCCTTGTGGGAGCCGTCACAGAACGGGACCCTGGCGGATTTGTCACAGGTGCAGCGGTGATAGGTTCCCGGTTCCAGCTCGATGGCAATCGGCTTGTTCGGGATAATGGTTACAGTTACAGGCTCCATCGTTTTGTCTCCTTTTGTGTCCGTTGGTAAGCGTCCTGACAGTGCGCCTTTCACCCTGCGCACGACGAATTCCCGACTCCATCCTAACAGGTCCAGCGCCAACCGCCAGTACATGGCATCATATTCTTTCACTTCGATGCATTTCCGCCTTCCTGCCAGCAGCTCGGCCGCCCCTCCGGGGCCGTGCGCCCTCCCCTTGGTGGAGCTCAGCACGTTCTCGACCTGCCGGTGTGCGACCAGAGCACCGTTGCACCGGAGGTCGAGATGATCAAAGCGCGGGCCAAGCAGGCGGCCGGGAATGCCGCGACAAGCTGTTGGAGGGCCGAAACAGCTGGAACGATGCGAAGCTGGGGTGCCCGGTTCCGGAACCCGTGCAGCGGGCATTGCGAAGGCACTCGGCGCGATTCGATAGATCCCGGTAGGTCCTTTTACTGGCCGAAATGCCAGTAGCAGGTATACTAGAGCATCAACTAGAGTCAGGTCATGTCCCAGAGACGTAGCACAGGAGGAGCGCCATGAGTAAAGCCATTTGCTTCAGTGAGTTTGGAGGTCCTGAAGTACTTCGTTGGACGGATATAGAAGTCGCAGCCCCGGGCCCGGGTGAAGCCCGCATCCGTCACAAGGCGGTAGGGGTGAACTTTGTCGACGTGTACCAGCGCAGCGGCCTCTACAAGCTGCCGCTGCCGGCGGTGGCCGGCAACGAGGGGGCGGGGATCGTCGAGGCGGTCGGCGCGGGGGTGACCTCGGTCAAGGTCGGCGACCGGGTCGCCTACGGCGGCGTCAACGGCTCCTACTGCGAGGAGCGGGTCATACCGGCGCACCGGCTCTGCCTGCTGCCCGACGCCGTGAGCTTCGAGCAGGCGGCGGCCATGATGCTCAAGGGTCTGACCGTCCAGTATCTCATCCGGAAAACCTACCGGGTGCAACCGGGCGACACCGTGCTGTTCCATGCGGCGGCCGGCGGGGTCGGGCTGATCGCCTGCCAGTGGCTGAAGGCACTCGGCGCGACCGTCATCGCAACCGCGGGCTCGGCCGAGAAGTGCGCCCTGGCGCAGCAAAACGGCGCCGACCATTGCATCAACTACCGCACCGAGAACGTCGTCGAGCGGGTCAGGGAGATCACCAACGGCGAGGGAGTGCCCGTGGTCTACGACTCGGTCGGCAAAGACACTTTCGACGCGTCGCTCAAATGCCTGCGCCCCTACGGGCTGCTGGTGAGCTTCGGCAACGCCTCCGGTCCCGTCCCGCCGGTGGATTTGGGGGTCCTGGCGCCGCTCGGCTCCCTCTACGTCACCCGTCCGACCCTGGCCACCTACACCGCGAAGCACGCCGACCTGGAAGCAATGGCGGGGGAACTTTTTGAAATGGTGACTTCCGGCACCGTTAAAATAGACATCAGGCGGCGCTACCATCTCAAAGACGCGGCGCAGGCCCACCGGGACCTTGAAGGGCGCAGCACCACCGGCTCCAGCATACTGCTCCCGGATTGACTGGGAGCCGCGGCGTGCTCCGCCGGCCGTGATAACTCGCGCCCAAGGGGGAATCGGTCTGAAAGAGGCCCTCGCCTCATTACATCGGTCCTGATGCAACCCAGAGACTGAAGGAGAAGTTATGAACTGTCCACATTGTGGCAAAAGTATCGATGCCGTCGGCGGACAGGCAGCAGATGATTCTGTCGTCACATCCGTTCATCACACCGGCAGGACCGTGCTTCCTGCCTGGATGCCCGCTGAGACCTGGCAGGGCTACCTGGAGATCAATTGCTATTGAGCGATTGATCTCGACACGACAGGCCAAGCTTTGCTTCATACAATTATAAAACCGGCCGGGGAATCATCCCCGGCCGGTTTTAGTTGTGTGGCATGAATACTCGGTGCTGCCAGGCCTTTTAGAAATAGCGCTTCAACAGGCCGGCAAAGACCTGTCCGTGGCGGGCTTCATCCTTGCACATTTCGTGAACGGTGTCGTGAATCGCATCGTAGTTGAGCTGTTTGGCCTTGGTCGCCAGCTCCTTTTTCCCTTTGCAGGCACCATTTTCCGCGTCGACGCGCATCGCAAGGTTGGTCTTGGTGTCTGCCTTGACGACTTCGCCCAGCAGCTCGGCGAACTTCGCGGCATGTTCGGCTTCTTCAAAGGCGATGCGCTTGTAGGCCTCGGCAACTTCGGGGTAGCCTTCCCGGTCGGCCTGACGGCTCATGGCCAGGTACATGCCGATTTCGGTGCATTCGCCCATGAAATTCATCCTGAGACCTTCGACGATCTCCTGATCGACACCTTGGGCCACGCCGATTTTGTGTTCATCGGCCCAGCTCAGGGCGCTTTCGTCTTTCAGGGCGAATTTCTCCGCCGGAGCCTTGCATTGAGGGCACTCGGCCGGGGGCGCGTCGCCCTCGTGGACATAACCGCAGACAGAACAGACAAATTTCTTCATGCTTCCTCCTTTTGTTGTAGTAACATCGTGCCTTTGATGGGTCCGTCAAGCGAGCCCCGGTGCGGAACTCGCCAATTGTGAAAACCGGGGTCTCGGCGCAGATTTGGAGCTCCCTATACAGCTCCAGGTATGCAGAGATGCAACGAGAGCGGTTTTCCATTCTGCAGCCGTATCAGCAGGATGTCAACCAGCTTTTCCTGTCACACTAACGCCAGTCGCCCGTTAACTACCTGGTGCTTGACAGTCAAACTACCTGTCAGGGAATGTGCCTTCAGACCAGAATCGATCAAGCATTTGCAGACAGCAGGAGCGACTTTTATCAGTATCGGTACTAGCTATGACTCACATGAGCTAAATATGTAGCGGAGTGTCAATCGGCGAGCGAATTTTACCCACGGCAGGCACCCAAGCTTGACCCATCTGCGACGAACAACCCGGTGGATTCGGCCTTCCCCCCAGGCGCATCCGCTTCGCTCTCGCGGCCGTATCCGGGGATGGCACCCCGCTCCTCTCCGCCTCTTCCCTCCTCTTCGCCTCGCCTCCACCGGGGCGAGGCAAGGGCGTTTAAACGGCCTCCACAATGGGGCAGGAGGGCCTGAGTTTCGTTTGTCACTGGAGATTCTAGGGAAAGCAGACGCAATTCAGTCACTTTTTCTTAAATCATGGCTTGACAACAACTTAACGTATGGTTAACAATACATCATGTACCAGTTAACCTATCTAAAGCGGGCGGAAAGAGCGCTCCTGACCATGCCGCGTGCCACGGCAATCCTGATCTGCGACAAGTTGCGGCTATTGGCGACTGCCCCTTATGCATCCAACAATAATGTGAAAAAGCTTCAAGGCCGGGAAGGGTATCGCATGCGTGTGGGGGACTGGCGAGTCATTTACGAAATCCGCGATGACCAACTGATCGTCCTGGTGCTCGGCATCGGCCCGCGGGGAGGAATCTACCGATGAAACCGCAAATTATCGCGAGGGATGGCAAGCCGGAATATGCCGTAATCCCCTATCAAGAATACCAGCGGCTGGTGGCAGATGCCGAAATGCTGGCCGATGTCCGGTGTTTTGACGCAGCCCGGAAAGCCCTTGACGCTGGAGAGGAAGAGGCGATACCGTCAGAAGTAGTCGATCGACTGTTGGATGGTGACCATCCGGTGCGGGTCTGGCGGGAACACCGCAAGGTCTCCGCTGCTGAATTGGCAAAAGCCTGTGGGGTGACTGCATCCGCCGTATCTCAGATTGAATCGGGAAAACGAAAATCTTCCGTAATGCTCCTGCAAAAAATAGCTCGCCACCTCAAGGTCGACCTCGACACGCTGATCACCGCCGAGGACGAAACCTCAGCAGGGTAGCGTCCCGGTGCCAGCGTCCCGGTGCCAGGTCTTTAAAAGCCACTTTCTTTTAGAGCGTCCCGGTGCCAGGCCTTGAAAAGCCACTTTCTTTTCAGCGTCCCGGTGCCAGGTCTTGAAAAGCCACTTTTTTAGCACTGCAGGTGCCACTCCAGGTGCCAGGTCTTGAAAAGCCACTTACCTTTAAAATTCCCGGTGCCAGGCCTTGAAAAGCCACTTTCCTTTAGTATGATCACTTCATGGCACGACCTCTACGCATCCAATTTCCATACGCCGTTTACCACGTCACCTCACGTGGCAACGCGCGCGCCAATATCTTCATTGATGACGGCGACCGCCGGGCCTTCCTTGATGGCATTTCCTTCCTTGTAACCCGCTATAACTGGCTCTGCCATGCATACTGCCTCATGGACAATCACTATCACCTTCTCATCGAAACACCTGACGCCAACTTGTCGCAGGGTATGCGCCAGTTAAACGGTACGTACACTCAAGCATTCAACCGAAGGCACGATCGAGTCGGTCATATTTTCCAGAGCAGATTCAGGGCGATTATTATCGAAAAGGACTCGCACCTCCTGGAGTTATGTCGTTATGCCGTACTCAACCCGGTCCGGGCGGGAATGGTAACTGTGCCGGAGCAATGGTGCTGGAGCAGTTTTACTGCGACAGAAGGGACAAGTGACGGGGAGGCATGGTTGACGTGTGATTGGATTCTGAGTCAGTTCGGTTCATCTAGGCTTGAGGCTCGGAAAACATATCGCGAATTCGTTTATGACGGTATGAAGATCAGCGTGTCACCATGGAAGGCCCTGAAAGGAGGGATAGTACTTGGTTCCGATAAGTTTGTGGCAGAGGTGCGGGATCAGGTCAGCGATGAGGAAGAAACGGCTGAGATTCCAAAGATTCAGCGCTTAGTAGGCCGGCCTGCCTTGGAGAAAGTGCTGGGTGACTGCACCGCAAGTAGCAAAAATAAAAGGAATTCCGCAGTTGCCGTGGCTCACATTCAATACGGATATTCTCTTAAAGAGATCGCAGACCATTTAGGTATCCACTACAGTTCAGTGAGCAGAATCGTAAAGATCCAGTCGGATAAAATGTAATATTTCAAGACCAGGCACCGGTCACCCCGACCATTTAGGTATCCACTACAGTTCAGTGAGCAGAATCGTAAAGATCCAGTCGGATAAAATGTAATATTTCAAGACCTGGCACCGGTCACCCCGGTCACCCAATAAAATGCCCGGTACAGCAAACCTTCGGGCACAGAGTGGCTCCCAGGCGCGGACGAATCAAGGCACGTGCGTGTGCATTTATCATTTCTGCGGTTCTATTCTCTTTCTGAACATTATTCTGCCCGCCAACCCTAAAACAAGAAGAAGGATGGTGGATGGTTCTGGGACATTGCTGACGGGGAAACTGTCGACCGCAACGGCAGACACATGCGAAGGAAGTTGATTAGTTTTTCCCATAATTATAGCATTGACATACCGGTCCCCCGTGAAATGAAAATCGCTCAACGGAGTAACGCTGCAGTTCAGGGCATATGGAATCGGTCCGTTACCTCGGCTGTCGGAAGGAACCGTTACGTATTCGCCGGTATAATAGAAGCTTGCAGGTACGAAGTCGCTGTCCAGAACAAAGCTATTGCCCACCCAGTTGCCAAGGGCCATAACCAGTTCGTCGGGTCCTCCTGCGTACTCCCAGCCTGACGTTAACCACATATATATGTTGCCGGGAAAACTGGTATCAATTCGTCCGTTCAAAACACCAATGACGTAGCTTCCGGCTGGTGATTGTGCGCCAAGGGTGTAGAGATGCTGGGCCAGATTATCTCCGGGCAGCAGAGCAACGTCCGGTAAACCCGGTGTCGCTCGAGCTATGTTGATAAAGTTTGAGGGTTCCAGCTGGACAGATGTTCCTGGCGGATAAATGGGGTAGGAATTGGCACCGGCGGCAGCAACGCTGAATCCGGAAGTCATAACCACAGCGATGAGGATAAAGGTGAAACGTTTCATACTCTCCTCCTTGGTTTATGCCTGAGGGAACGATAAGGCTGCCGGATCGTGACAACCTTTTTCCTGTTGGAAATAATCTCCTTGAGTCGTAGACATCGGCAGCAATATTTATACCTTCTTATTAGGTACATGTAATCATTGGTGCTGCACTCTTGAGAGCATGACATTATGTAAAGAAATTCCTGGAAATATGTCGGGAACTGTAAAATTATCCGACAGTGGCAACGTATGGTGGAAACTGAGGTGAAGCCTGAAAATCGGGACTTGGGAGATTGGAAAATCCGGACGGATTTATTCAGTTCCAGGATTTCGGCCCAGTGGAATCGGCGGGAATTTTGCGGTGCTCAAATGAAAAAAGGGTCCAAGCACGAAAGCCTGGACCCTTTATTTCTTTTATATGGAGCGGGAAACGGGATTCGAACCCGCGACTTCGACCTTGGCAAGGTCGCACTCTACCACTGAGTTATTCCCGCTCAACGAGCTTCCTTTTATAACAAATGACGCCTGCGCAGTCAACCTCTTTTTTAATGGAGGGGCAATTTATCCTCCCCCCGCATCCGCAAATAACCGTATCATATCGCGCCTCATCGGCTATACTGTAGGTCATGAGAAAGCCCGACAAGATACGCGACCTCATCGCCTGCGAGGCCGCCCGCCTCATGTACGAGGACGGAGTGAGGGAATACCGGGACGCCAAGAGAAAGGCGGCCAAGCGCTTCGGCCCGGAAAAGGCGCTCTCGCTCGGCTCGCACCTCCCCACTAACGCCGAAATCCACCAGGAGTTCGCCAAACTCCTCGCCTCCCGAGAGGAGGACCTGCTCCCGGATCGCCTGCTCAGGCTTCGACTGGCCGCCCTCTCCTACCTGGAACTCTTCGCCGGGTTCTCCCCCTACCTGGTGGGCTCGGTCCTCTCCGGCGCGGTCACCAGCCAAAGCGACATCGACATCCACCTCTTCGCTGACTCGATCGAGGAGGTAGAGAGCCTCCTGGAGGGGGAGGGCTACGACTTCGAAACGGAGACGGTGCCGATCAGAAAGGGCGGCAAGATCACCGACTACACCCATATCTACCTCGACGACGCGGGGGTGGTGATAGAGTGCTCGGTGTACCCGGCCGAGGAGAAGAACAACCGCACCATCAGCAGCATCACCGGCAAGACGATGGAGCGGGCCAGCCTGAAACAGTTGAAGAAAATAATCGCCCAAACGCCGGGCGCGGAGGAACTGAATGGAGAAACGTAACGCCACGCTGATCGAGACGCTGCTTCCCAAGGACACCAACAGCTACGGCAACATCTTCGGCGGCGTGATCATGAGCATCATGGACAAGACCGCGGGGGTGGTCTGCTGGCGCTACTCCAAGAAACGGGTGGTGACCGCCTGCGCGCAGCGCATCACCTTCCACACCGCCATCAACATGGGCGAGGTGGTCTACTCGCGCGCCTCCATCGTCTACGTGGGCCGCTGCTCCATGGAGGTGGAGGTCGAGGTGGAGGTGGAGAACGTGTTCGAGGGGACCAAGCGGCGCGGCGCCTCCGGCATGTTCACCATGGTGGCGGTCGACGAGGAGATGCGCCCCTCCCCGGTGCCGCCCTGGCAACCGGAGACGGAGTCGGAACTGGAAAAATGGCGCCAGGTGGAAAAGAGGAGAAGGATCAAGTGAATGGCCGGGCCTCGCGCTTTCTGGCGGCGCGCCTGCTGGTGGCGCTGCTGTCCCTCGCCGGCTGCGCTCAATTGAACGATTCGCTGGTGAGAATCCGGTTTGAGGATCGGAACCTGAGCAACCGGATGAACTCTGAGATCAGGGAGGGACTGGAGAAGAGGAAATCCGCTCCGGAGCAGGTGCAGCCCAGGAGACCGGCTCCGGCTTTTCTGGACCGGGGGTAACAGCAACCCGATGGAACGCGGATGACGCGGATTGGGCGGATGCACGCGGATAATAACCGAAAAAACAAGAGGGGTTCTGCATGCGCTCGGCCAAAGCTTTAATGCGAATTCGGTTTACCTGACACATTCCCGCGGGCCGCAGGTCCGGTTTGGTTAAGGCCGGATAAAGGGGGCGGAGGCGCGGGGCACCGCGGTCAGGTCGAGATGGGCAACGCCCCACTGCAGGACGGCTCCCGCGGGCGAGCCCTCCAATTCCGGGGGCGGTGACTGACCAAGAAAGCGCAGGGCCGACAGGAGCAGCGCCCCCCCTTGGCGGGCCAGATCGCAACCTGCCGCGAGGGACACGGCATGATCCCTTTTGCTGAGTTTGGCGCCGTCGGGTCCTGTCACCAGCGGCAGGTGGGCGTACGAGGGGACCGGAAAACCGAGCACCCTCTGCAGGTAGATCTGGCGCGGCGTGGAACTGAGCAGGTCGGCTCCGCGCACGACTTGGTTCACCCCGAAGGCGGCGTCATCCACCACGACGGCCAGGTGGTAGGCGTACGGGCCGTCGGCCCGGTGTATCACGAAATCCCCGCAGGAACAGCCCAGGTGCTGGCTGTAGTGCCCCATAACGAGGTCGTCGAAGCCGATCACCTCCTCACAGACCTTCACCCTCAGCGCCCTTTCCGCCTTCCCGGGCGGCAGGCCGTCGCGACAGATGCCCGGATAGACCAGGCCGTCCTCGTGGGGAGCCGACGCTATCTGGGCTATCTCGCTCCTGGTACAGCCGCAGGGGTAGGCCAGCCCGCGGCGCAGCAACTCCTGGGCCGCGTCCCGGTAGCGCTCGGTGCGCCGGCTCTGGTAGGCCACCTCGCCGTCCCACTGGAAGCCGAGGATCTCCAGGGTCGCCAGCATATCGTCGGCGATCCCCTGCACCAGGCGGGGCTGATCCAGATCCTCCATGCGCAGTTGCCACAATCCCCCGCAACTCTTGGCGAGGAGATAACTCCCCAGTGCCGCCACCAGGGAGCCCAGATGGAGCGGCCCCGTGGGTGAGGGGGCGAAACGTCCGACGACCGGCCCGGTATCTGGGGTCCTTTGGTTCACCTTGATCCTTGAACAGTTAGCGCAAAATTCAGGGCGAACCCAAGGTTCGCCCCTACCAAGCTACTCAACGACTCAACGACTCAACGACTCAACAACTCAACAACTCAACGACTCGACGACTCGACGACTCGACGACTTAACGACTTAACGACTTAACGACTTAACGACTTAACGACTTAACGACTCAACGACTCAACGACTTAACGACTCAACCGCCTCTACAGGAACGAGCAGCAGTAGTCGGTAAGGACGGTCACCTTGAGCTTGAAGCTTGCGTTCTCCGGCACCTCGAAGGCTTCGCCCCCCTTGACGGCTACCCACTCGGAAGATCCGGGCAGCAGTACGGTCAACTCGCCGGCGAGTATTTCCATCAACTCGGCGGACCCGGTATTGAAGCTGTACTCGCCCGGCATCATGATGCCGAGCGTCTTCTTGGTGCCATCGGCAAAGAAGATGGTGCGACTGGTCACGCCACCATCGAAATAGACATTGGCCTCTTTGACGATCGATACGTTTTTGAATTCTGACATTGTATTCCTCCTCGGATATGATTTATTGCCTGAACTGATGCTCACAACGATGTACCGGAGCAGACGAATATCCTGCCGCCGCTACCTCTGCCAATCGCCACTATCCCAGCGCTCCAGCGCGATCTGCGCGCGAAATCCGATGAGCCCCGGGACTTGCGCGACCCGCGCGAGCGCGGCCCTGCATCGCTCAGGTTGCTCGCGCAGACCGTACACGGCGGCCATACCGGCGACTGACGGGTCATCGTGATCGAGCAGGTCGAAAAACCGCGGTAGCCCGCCTTCCTCTTGGTGCAAGGCCTTGAAAAACCGGGTCAGGCTCTCCACCTGCCCGGCGGCTGCCTCTTCCTGCATCGCCTCGACCGCCTCGGCATGCCGCACGGCTGCCCTGATGAACCACTGGATAAGTTTTGCCACCCTCTCCTGCTGCTGCAACCGCCACCTCCCTACCGTGTGCCCGAGCGCTCGCACCGTGCCCGGACACCCGGACGCGGCGCACGCTAGTCATCGGGAAAGACTAGCAGTTTTCCACGCGGCAGACAAGGGTTTCATGAGGAGACCATGCAGTACGATGGTCCCTACATCTGCGCGCCCTGCCGGGCGCACACGAAAAAAGAGGCGGGGTTCCCCCCGCCTCTCCTTGCCGTGCGTTATGCCGTACCCGTTAAATGTCGAAGTACAGGGCGAACTCGAGGGGCACCGGACGCATACGGACCGGGTTGACTTCGTTTTCGGTCTTGTACTCGATCCACTTCTCGATGACGTCGGGGGTGAAGACGTCCCCCTTGAGGAGGAACTCGTGGTCTTCCTGAAGGGCCTTGAGGGCTTCTTCCAGGGTTCCCGGAGCGGACGGGATGGTGGCCAGCTCCTCGGGGGAAAGACCGTAGATGTCCTTGTCGAGCGGCTGGCCCGGATCGATCTTGTTCTCGACGCCGTCCAGGCCCGCCATCAGCATCGCCGCGAAGGCGAGGTAGCCGTTGCAGGAGGGGTCCGGCGTGCGGTACTCGATGCGCTTGGCCTTCGGGTTGGTGGAGAACATCGGGATCCTGAGCGATGCCGACCGGTTGCGGCTGGAGTACGCCATGTTGACCGGAGCCTCGAAGCCCGGCACCAAACGCTTGTAGGAGTTGGTGGTCGGGTTGGTGAAGGCGCACAGGGCGCGGGCATGCTTGATGATGCCGCCGATGTAGTAGAGCGCCATCTGGGAAAGCCCGCCGTACTTGTCGCCGGCGAACAGGTTGGTGCCGTCCTTCCAAAGCGACTGGTGGCAGTGCATGCCGGAGCCGTTGTCCCCGTAGAGCGGCTTGGGCATGAAGGTCACCGTCTTGCCGTTGCGGTTGGCGACGTTCTTGATGATGTACTTGAACCACTGCAGCTGGTCAGCCATGTCGACCAGCGAGGAGAAACGCATGTCGATCTCGGCCTGGCCGCCGGTGGCGACTTCGTGGTGCTGGCACTCGACCCGGATCCCGACCTTCTGCAGCTCCATGACCATCTCGTTTCTGAGATCGTTCTGGGAGTCGGTCGGGGGGAGCGGGAAGTAGCCTTCCTTGTGGCGCGGCTTGTAGCCGAGGTTCGGGAACTCCTCGCGGCCGGAGTTCCAGGTCCCTTCGGAGGAGTCGACGGCGTAGAAGGACGCGTTGGAGGTGGAATCGTAACGGACGTCGTCGAAGATGAAGAATTCGGCTTCCGGTCCGAAATAGGCGGTATCGGCGAGGCCGGTCGACTTCAGGTAGGCCTCGGACTTCTTCGCGATGTTGCGCGGGTCGCGGCTGTAGTCTTCCTTGGTGATCGGGTCGAAGATGTCGCAGATCAGCGACAGGGTCGGCAGCGCGGTGAAAGGATCCAGCCTGGCGGTCGTGGGGTCCGGGATGATGATCATGTCGGAGGCGTGGATGGGCTGCCAGCCGCGGATGGAGGAGCCGTCGAAGCCCTGCCCTTCCTCGAAGGTGTCCTCGCCGAACTCGCTCATCGGCACGGTGAAGTGCTGCCAGGTACCAACAAAGTCCATGAACTTGAAATCGACCATCAGTACGCCGTTTTCTTTGGCAAACTCTACGACTTGTTTAGGTGTCATCTACAGTCTCCTTTCAAATTGAGTAAATATCAGCTTGGCTAGAGGGCGTCTTCGCCCCGCTCGCCGGTCCTGATGCGAACAACCTCTTCTACAGGAGTAACAAAGATCTTGCCGTCGCCGATGCGTCCGGTTTTGGCAGCCTGTTCGATGGCATCCACCACCTTGCCGACCATCTCGTCGGAAACGATGATTTCCATCTTGATCTTGGGGATGAAATCGACGACATACTCGGCGCCACGATACAGTTCCGTGTGCCCCTTCTGCCGACCGAACCCCTTTACCTCACCGATCGTGATCCCTTGGATACCGATTTCGTTGAGGGCCTCTTTGACCTCATCAAGCTTGAAAGGTTTAATGATTGCTTCGACTTTTTTCAAGACAGGTACCCTCCGCTCCGTTTTTCAGTGCGCGCAAATTATAAAGAGCCTACTGTTAAATTGCAACATTAATCAGGTGCCCCAAAGCACCGTGTCGATAATACTAGCAAATTGCCTGCCAATACGGAAGGGGTAAAACTAAGGACGGCGATTCGGCAGGTTAGGCCTGAGCGGAACCGGCGGGACCTGGCAGAGGGAGAATTATAGCCTAAAAATCAGGCACTGCAAGGCCGCGACTGATTAAATTTGCAGATTCCCACTGACTGGCAGTCTACTTCGGCCCAGGTTGCTGCCTGAACCGGCGAGCAGGTCGAATCAAGGGGAGGTCTTCCCTGTCATTGGATACCGAGGCAGCGGCAAATCGGACCATCCGACAGCATCGTCTGCCAACCGATTCGGTGTTTCGCCAATGGCAACTATTGCCCCGTTCGTCCTGGTACCGTGGCACCCTTCCGCTCCAGCAGGATTGTCTCCGGGAACGCGACGGTCAAGTCGTGCTTTGGCTGTGACGCATCTAAAAAAGGAGCCCCCGTCGGGGGGCTCCTTTCTTGGGCAAGCGGGTAAAGATACTGTTACTACAGGATGAAAAGCATTTCCCCGTAGGTCGGCAGCGGCCAGTACTTGGCGGCTATGATTTTTTCCAGCGCGTCGCCGTTGGCACGCAGTTCGAGCATCTTGGCAAACACCTTCTCCCTGAACGCGGCGGCCTGCTTATCGGCATCGGCGATATTCAGCGCGTTGGCGAGGGCTTTCTCCAGCGCCTTGACGTTGCCGTTCATGGCGGCCAGGTTGTCGCAGAGCTCTTCCAGCAGTTCCTTCTGGGTCGAGACGTTCAGCTTGCCGGATACGGCGCTGACGGCGCTGATGGAGGTGGCGACCGTCGTTGCATATTCCATGGCCGTGGGGATTATGCTGTGGTTGGCCATGTCGATCATGGTCAGGGCCTCGATATTCAGGGTCTTGACATACTGCTCGACCATGATTTCGTAGCGCGCGTGCAGCTCTTTCTCGGAGAAGACCTTGTGGGCCGCGAACAGCTCGACGGCTTCCTTGGACACCAGCTCCTTGAGCGCCTCGGGGGTGTTGGGGATGTTCGGCAGGCCGCGTTTTTTGGCTTCCTTGACCCACTCGTCGGCGTAGTTGTTGCCGTTGAACACGACGCGCTTGTGCTTCTTGGCGGTTTCCTGGAGCAGTTTCTCCAGGTCGGCGTCGAAGTTCTTCGATTTTTCCAGCTTGTCGGCAAAGCCCTTCAACGCCTCGGCGATGATGGTGTTGATGATGATGTTGGGGCCCGAGATGGAGAAGGAGGAACCGAGCATCCTGAACTCGAACTTGTTGCCGGTGAAGGCGAACGGCGAGGTCCTGTTCCTGTCGGTGGCGTCCTTGGGGAGAGCGGGAAGCGTGGTCACACCGATCTTCATGTCGGCGTTCCTGGAGGACGTTTTTGCCTGACCGGCCACGATCTGGTCCAGGATGTCGGCAAGCTGCTCGCCGAGGAAAACCGAAATGATCGCCGGAGGCGCTTCGTTGGCGCCCAGGCGGTGGTCGTTGCCGGCGTTGGCGCAGGAGCAGCGCAGCAGCCCGGCATAGGTGTCCACGGCCTTGATGGTCGCCATCAGGAAGGTCAGGAACTGGGCGTTTTCGTGCGGGGTGTGGCCCGGCTCGAGCAGGTTCTGCCCGTCGTTGGAGCTCATGGACCAGTTGTTGTGCTTGCCGGACCCGTTGACGCCGGCGAACGGCTTCTCGTGCAGCAGGCAGACCAGGTCGTGCCTGATGGCGACCCGCTTGAGGACGTCCATGACCATCTGGTTGTGGTCGGTGGCGATGTTGGTGTTCTCGAAAATCGGAGCGAGTTCAAACTGTCCGGGTGCCACCTCGTTGTGCTGGGTCTTGGCGGTGACGCCCAGTTTCCACAGCTCTTCGTTCACTTCCTTCATGTACGACAGCACTCTTTCCTTGATGGTGCCGAAATAGTGGTCTTCCAGCTCCTGCCCTTTGGAGGACATGGCGCCGAAAAGCGTCCTGCCGGCCATCATCAGGTCGGGTCTTCTCTGGTAGTAGGACTTGTCCACCAGGAAGTATTCCTGCTCGGCGCCGACGGTCGAGGTGACCCTGGTGGCGCTCGTGTTTCCGAACAGCTTGAGGACGCGCAGCGCCTGCGCGGAGAGCGCCTCCATGGAGCGCAGCAGAGGGGTCTTCTTGTCCAGGGCCTCGCCGGTGTAGGAGCAGAAGGCGGTGGGGATGCAGAGGGTCACCACGTCGGCCTCTTCTCTCAGGAAGGCGGGCGAGGTGCAGTCCCAGGCGGTGTAGCCCCTGGCTTCAAAGGTGGCTCTCAGGCCGCCGCTCGGGAACGAGGAGGCGTCCGGCTCACCCTTGACCAACTCTTTGCCGGAGAACTCCATCAGGACCCCATTTTCCGACGGCGAAATGAAGGAGTCATGTTTTTCTGCGGTGATGCCGGTCATCGGCTGGAACCAGTGGGTAAAATGTGTCGCGCCATTCTCGACGGCCCACTCCTTCATTGCCGTTGCGACAACATCCGCGATGGAGGGGTCCAGCGGCAGACCTTCGTCTATGGTTTTCTTCAGGTTCTTGTAAACACCTTTCGGCAACCTTTCTCTCATAACGGACTGGTTAAATACGTTTTGCCCAAACATTTCCACGGTACAGCCTCCTTTTTAGACAGCGTTGTGTAAAAAATAAGCAATTCCTCTCCAGTAAAACACCCGTTTCCAGGGTTTACGGGCCGATTGCCTTGAAACTCCGGTTTTCCAGCAAGATGAGTGCCAGCCTTTTGCTGGCGGGGGGCGGCACCGGTCAAAACCGGCCCTGCGCCGAGGTCCCTGGCACTGCCTGCCGCAGTTCGGCGCCGAGCGCGCAGACATCTCAGGCAACTGCCACGAGGAGTGCCGACTTGCCAAAGGCCCGCCAGCGGGTTATAGTGGCACGCGAGGGCCGACTCATGCTGCCGACGCCGTTTCGGCGCGGCTGCCGGACCGCATCCGGGCCTCCAAAGCACCTCAACCTCAACCGGGACGCACGTGGAAAAGCACAGGACACCCTCTCCGAAGTATCGCCGCGCGCCGTCAGGGGGAATCGTTGCGCTGACCGCGCTCTTTTTCCTGCTGGCCAGGCCCGCCCACGGCGACTTCTATAAATATATAGACGAGGACGGGGTGGAAACCTTCACCAACACTCCGACCAACAGCTCCGCCGTCAAGGTGATGCGCGAGGGGAAGCCGAAACCGGCAGCGCAGGCCGCCGCAAAAAGGGAGCCCGCCGCTCTCCCTCAGGCCGGGGAACTGGCGCCCCCGGGCCAGGGGTCGCTGCTGCCGGTGCAGGGAGTCGTCACCTCGAACTACGGCTGGCGGCAGGACCCGATCGACGGCACCATCAGGCACCATAACGGCGTCGACATCGCGGTCCCCTCCGGCACCAGGGTGAAGGCGATAGCGGCCGGCCGCGTGGTCCAAAGCGGCCCGCACGGCGGATACGGCAACCTGGTGACCATCGAGCACGGCGACGGGATGCTTTCGATGTACGGGCACAACTCGCGACTGGAGGTGAGCGTCGGGGACCGGGTGGAGGCCGGGCAGACCATCGCCCTGTCGGGCTCCACCGGCAGGTCCACCGGGCCGCACCTGCACTTCGAGCTCTGGAAAAACGGCAGCAACGTGACCGCAAGCTATCTGAAAAACGGCGCCGGGGTCCCCGAGGTGGCGGGAGGGATCAGGACCTACCTGCACGACGACGGCTCCATCGTGTTCACCAACCTCGATTAGACCTCACCCCCCGGAGCAATCCCCCCCCGGCTTCACTTTGCTCCGTTTCCCCCTTTCGGCCAGCGCCGCGGCACCTCCCCGTCAGGGCTGACGCTTCTTGACCTGGCGCGTCGCCCGGGCTTCCCAGGGGTCGTCCGGCCAGGGGTGCCGGGGGTAGCGCCCCTTGAGCTCCTTGCACACTTCCCGGTAGGCGCCGTTCCAGAAGCTGCGCAGGTCCGCCGTCACCTGGATCGGGCGGCGCGCCGGGGAGAGCAGATGGATCAGCACCGGCACCCTGCCGCGGGCGACCCGCGGGGTCTCGGCAAGGCCGAACATCTCCTGCAGCTTCACCGCGAGGTAGGGCGCGCCGTCGGCCGGGTAGCTGAGGCGCACCCGGGAGCCGCTGGGGACCGTCAGGTGGGTCGGCGCGGCATCGTCCAGGAGCTTCTGCTCGCGCCAGGAGAGCATCCCCTTCAGCGGCTCCAGCAGGTCAACCCGCGACAGGGCGGTGAGCGTCCTGACCCCGGTGAGGTGCGGCACCAGCCAGCGCCCGATATCCGCGGCGAGGTAGGCGTCTGACAACTCGCACAGCCCCTCTTCGGGGAGTTCCCGGGACAGAAAGCTCACCCGGTTGCGATACTCCTGCGCCTCCGGGCTCCAGTTGAGCCCGCCGATGCCGGGCCCGCCCAGGATCCCCTGGACCAGCGCGCCGGTGACCTCGTCCGCGCTCGGGGTGGCCGGGCGCTCCGAGAGCAGGATCGCCCCGAGCCGCTCCTCGTCGCGGGCCACCACCCTCCCCTCCCGGTCGTCCCAGAACACCCTCTTGCCCCGGGTGATCGCCGGGGCGCAGGCGCCCCGCACCGCGTCGAGCGTCACGGCGCTCGCCAGGTGGATCTCCCCCTCGGCGCCGCCACCCTCCACTTCGACCGCGACGATGAAGGGCTGGGCCCTGAGCCGGCTGCGGCCGGAGAGGCGCGCGCCGTTGCCGTTCGCCATCAGGTAGCGCCCGGAGCCGGAAACCCGCTCCCGGGCCACCCGGTCCGGATAGGCTTTCATGAGCAGCTCCCCGACCAGTGCGGCGTCACGGCGCAGCACCCCCTCCGGGACGCGCAGCGCCTTGCGGAAATAGCCGGCGACCCTCTCGACCCCCCGGCAGGCGACCGGATCGCCCCTTCCTTCCAGGGCGTCCACCCGGTCCAGCAGGTCGCTCTCGGAAAGGGTGCCCCCCCCCCTGGGGAGCAGGTCGCGCTCGGAGAGGAGCGCCGCCAGGGTGCAGGCGAGCGGACCTGCCCCCAGCGACTGGCCGGCTATCAGCAGGGCCGCCAGCCGCGGATGCATCGGGAGCGCCGCCATCAGCCTACCCAGGGCGGTTATCGAGCCGCCGCCGTCCAGCGCGCCGAGCTGGGCCAGCAAGGCGCGCCCCTCGGCGAGGTGGGGCGCGGGAGGCGGGTCGAGAAAGCTCAAGGAGGCGGGGTCCCGCACCCCCCAAAGCGCCAGGTCGAGCGCCAGCGCGGCCAGGTCGGAGACCCGTATCTCGGCCGGGGTGAAGGGGAGCAGGGTGCGCTGGGTGTGCTCCGTCCAGAGCCGGTAGCAGACCCCGGGCGCCAACCTGCCGGCACGCCCCGCCCGCTGCTCGGCGGAGGCCGCGGAAATCCTCAAGAGCTCCAGCCGGTTGAGCCCCGTCGAGGGGTCGAAGCGCAGCTGCCGGGAATACCCGGTGTCCACCACCACCCGCACCCCCTCGATGGTGAGGCTGGTCTCGGCGATGTTGGTGGCGAGCACGACCTTGCGGCGGCTGCCGGGGAGGATGGCGAGCTGCTGAGCGGCAAAGGGGAGGTCCCCGTAGAGCGGGGCCACCAGGATCTCCGCGCCGGCGCTCTCCTTGAGGAGCCGCTCGCAGCGCCGGATCTCGCCGGCTCCCGGGAGAAAGGCCAGGACGTCGCCGGAGGTTTCGCCCAGCGCCCCGAGCACGGCGGCGCAGGCCTGCTCGGGCAGCCTACCCTGGGGCTCGCTTTTCAGGTAGTTGACCTGGACCGGAAACTGCCTCCCCGTGCTGGAGACCAGCGGCGCGTCCCCCAAAAGCCGCGCCACGGGCGCGGCGTCGAGCGTCGCGGACATGACCAGCACCCGCAACTCCTCGCGCAGGCCGAGCTGCACGTCGCGGCAAAGCGCCAGCGAGAGGTCGGAGGTCAGGCTCCGCTCGTGGAACTCGTCGAAGATGACGGCGCCGACTCCCTCGAGGAGCGGGTCGCTCTGCAGCCTGCGGGCCAGGATCCCCTCGGTCACCACCTCGATCCGGGTGGCCGCGGAGACCTTCCGGTCGAAGCGGATGCTGTAGCCGACGGTCTGGCCCACCTCCTCGCCCAGGGAGTGCGCCATGAAGCGGGCCGCGTTGACCGCGGCGAGCCGGCGCGGCTCCAGCATGACGATGCGGGCACCCGCGCAAAACGGCGCGCCCAGCAGCGCGATCGGGACCCGGGTGGTCTTGCCGGCACCGGGGGGGGCCTGCAGCACCGCCACGTTGCGCTCCTGCAGCGCGGCCAGGAGCTCGGGGAGGATTTCCTCGATGGGGGTTTTCGGCATCGGGCGGGTCAAAGGAGCAGGCGCAGCCCTTCCAGGTCGACCCCGGCCAGGGAGGCGACCACCCGGCAGGCGCCGGTGAGCCGCTCTTCCGGGTAGCTGTTGGTGACCGCCAGCACCTTGAGCCCGGCGCCGGTCGCGGAGAGGATGCCGGCCGGGGTGTCCTCGATGGCGAGCGAGCGGGCCGGGTCGACCCGTCCGGGATGCAGTTCCTGGAGCCGCTGCACGGCGAGGCGGTAGCTTTCGGGGTCGGGCTTGCTCGCCGCCACCTCGTCCGCCGTCACCAGGGTGTCGAAGGCGCCCACCAGGCCGAGCTGGGTCAGGATCGGGTCGATGTCCCCCCTGAGCGCGCCGGAGCAAAGGGCGAGCGGCAGGGAGCCGGAGACCGCGCGGATCAGCTCGACGACGCCGGGATAGGGCGCCACCCCGACCGAGACGATGCGCAGGAACGCCCGGGCCTTGCCGTCCATGAGCTCCTTCAACCCCGGTGCGGAGAGTTCCCGCCCGCCCGCCCGGAACGCCTCCCGGAAGGCGTCCCGGTCGTCGAAGCCGAGGTAGGTCTCCAGGTACTGCTCCCAGGAGTAGCCGAGGCCAAGCGGCACCAGGAGTTCCTGGAAGGCCTTGTAGTGCAGCGGCTCCGTGTCCACGATGATGCCGTCAAAATCGAAGATGACTGCGTCCAGCATAGAGTGCTCCTTAACTGCGGCGCCCGGGCAACGCCGGGCGCGAGGTACGCTGCTAAAATCTTCCCAGCAGCGCCAGGGTGGGGACCCCGTCGCTCAGCACCGGGGCGAGCGTCAGCTTGCCGGGCGGCAGGGCCCGGTACCTGGTGACGGCGTTTCCGGCGAGCTCCCCGATGGCGGCCGCCAGCACCACGTCGCTGGTCCAGTGCTTCCCCTGGTACAGCCGCGAGAAGCCGACGAAACTGGCGCCCGCGTAGCAGAGGATCTTCACCGGGACGCTCTCGGTCTCGGAGGCGAGCACGTGGGCCACCGCAAAGGAGCTCGCGGTGTGCATCGAGGGGAGCGAATCGTAGTTGTCCTTGAACTGGAACGGCCTGAAGCTGCCGTTATCCTGCCCGGTCAGCGGCCGGGCGCGGCCCAGCGCGTCCTTCAGCACCAGGGTCGTCGCGTCGGAGAGGATCAGCGCCTCCCCCAGCTCCTCCCCGATCCGCATGAGCCGGGGGTGGTCGGCGAGCGCACCGGCCCCGTAGAGCAGTGCGGCCACCCCGATGTGCAGGTAGGGGTCGCCGGCGCTGCTCCCCGCATTGGTGGCGGAGGTGAGCGTCCTGGAGCGGTTGGCGGCCAGGTCCGACCTGACATCCTTGTCGTACAGGAAGCTCAGGGCAAAGGCGCCGGCGACCGCGACGGTTTCGGGGAGATAGGGATCGACCGGACCGGTCACGAAGAGCTTCCCCTCACCGCCCAACCGGGAGAATTCGTCCCGCAGCGCGACGCCACTGTTGAACACGGTGTCGGCCGCAGCCGAGCTGGACGGGAGCGCGGCCGCGAGGCAGAGGAAGAGGCTCAGCGTGGCAAGGAGGGTCACCCGGGCCCGGCAGGCCACGAGGGTGACGGCAGACGGCAGGAGCGCGAGTCTCGTGAGGTGGAGCGAACGTCGTTTCATTACAGCCCCCTAGCGTTAGATAGCACGCTCCCCTCGGGCGACCGGTGCCGGGGCACCCGGCAGCGGGTCCCCGAGGCAGCCGGCGCCACTTGGGAGAAATTCCGGCCCGGGGTGCGGCGACCGCGCCGCATCGGACGTCTGCAGGATAGGGAAGAACCGGGTCATTAGCAACTTGAAAATGACGCGGGCCGGGCTAAAAAAAAGCAGCGCCCCGGGGGGCGCTGCTTTTAGATGGTGATCCCAAGGGGACTTGAACCCCTGTTACAGGCGTGAAAGGCCAGTGTCCTAACCACTAGACGATGGGACCTAAAGTTACCGGAAGAGCCGACAGCACTGAGAAACTGCCACTACCCGGGTGCAGGTTAGTTGGCAGGGGTGCGAGGATTCGAACCTCGGATGACGGAGTCAGAGTCCGTTGCCTTACCGCTTGGCGACACCCCTACATGCGAGATGATCTAAATAGCAGATCACGGCGGGAAAAGTCAAGCTTTTTTTCCTGCCGGCCTGATCCCGCTAGGCGGAAAGGCCCCCTCCCAGGGCGACCTGGCCGCCGATTTCGATCGCCTTGAGGTTTGCCGGGATGAAGCGGTGGTTTCTCTCGGGGAGCGCTTCCTTGAGGGCACCGGCGAGCGCGTCGACGCACACCGCGCCGGTCAGCGCGACGTAGGCGCCCAGGGCCACCATGTTGACCATCCTGGGATCCCCCAGGTCGCCGGCGATCTCGTTCATGGCGACCGGGACGATCCTGATGTCGTCCCGCGTGAGGGTCGCCAGGTCGACGAGCGACGAGTTGACGATGCAGATGCCGCCCGCCCGCACCTTCGTGCCGAAGCGGTCCAGGGAGCCCTGGTTCAGGGCGATCAGCACCGAGGGAGAGCCCACCACGGGGGAGCCGACGTCGCCGTCGGCAATCACCACGGTGCAGGTGGCCGTCCCGCCCCTTTTCTCGACGCCGTAGGCGGGGAAGTAGCTGACGTTCTTGCCACCGTCCAGGGCCGCATAGGAGAGGAGGTTTCCGGCCAGGAGCACCCCCTGCCCGCCGAAACCCGCTATCAGTACATCGTATCGCATCGAGACTCCCTGTTGTCGTTCCTGATTGGCAACCGCCTCCACGGCGGCGGAGGTTTCGTCCGGGCGCGAGAGCGCACGCTGGCGTCCCCCTCCCCGACCAACCCCCTCCGGCAGAGGGGACCTATTAATCCGAAATCCCTCCCGGGGAGGGTCGCGGCCTCACTGCTTGTCGTCGTCCCGGAACACGCCGAGCGGGAAGTAGGGGATCATCTCCTCGGCGATGCGCGCGTTCGCCGCCAGGGGGCTCACCCCCCAGTTGGTCGGGCAGGAGGAGAGCACCTCGACGAAGGAGAACCCCTTCCCCTCGACCTGGTACTGGAAAGCGCGCCTGATGACCTTCTTCGCCTCCAGCAGGTGCTTGGGCGAGTCGACCGCGACGCGCGCCGAGTAGGCGACCCCTCCCAGCTGCGCCAGGAGCTCGGCCATCCGGATCGGCGAGCCGTCCTTCTTCTGGTTGCGGCCGTACGGCGAGGTGGAGGTCTTCTGCCCCACCAGCGTGGTCGGGGCCATCTGGCCGCCGGTCATGCCGTAGGTCGTGTTGTTCACGAAGATGACCGTGATCTCCTCGCCCCGGTTCGCCGCATGGATGATCTCGGCGGTCCCGATCGCCGCCAGGTCGCCGTCCCCCTGGTAGGTGAAGACGAAGCTGTCGGGCTTGGCGCGCTTCACGCCGGTGGCGACGGCGGGCGCGCGGCCGTGGGGCGCCTCGACCACGTCGATGTCGAAGTAGCCGTAGAGAAAGACCGAGCAGCCGACCGAAGCGACGCCGATGCTGCTCTCCTGCACCCCGAACAGATCCAGCGCGTCGGCCACCAGGCGGTGCACGGTGCCGTGGTGGCAGCCGGGGCAGAAGTGGGTCTGGACATCCTTGAGGCTTTTCGGCCTGGCGAAAACCTGTTGCATATGATTACCCTCTTGGACCTGCCATTACCTGGTAGTGCTCTTTGATCACCTCGAAGAGCTCTTCGGGCGAGGGGAGCGATCCGGCCCCCGGGGGCCTGCCGTAGAAGGCGACCGGGATCCCGGGGCCCACGGTGAGGCGCACGTCCTCGACCATCTGGCCGGTGTTGAGCTCGACATCCAGGACCCGGCCGGCGCGCGCCGCGGCCCGGGCCAGCGCCTGTTCCGGGAAGGGGAACAGCGTGACCGGGCGGAACAGCCCGACCTTGAGCCCCGCGTCCCGGGCCATGGTGACCGCAGTGTGGGCGATCCGGGCCACCGAGCCGAAGCCGGTCACCAGCAGCGTCGCGTCATCGGTCCGGTACTCCTCGGAGAGGCACTCCTTTTCCTTCATGACCTGGTACTTGGCGTGCAGGCGCCAGTTGTGCGCCTCCAGCTCGCCGTCTCCCAGAAAGAGCGACTTGACGATCCTCTGCTCGCCCCCACCCTTGCCGCGCACCGCCCACCCCTTCTCGGGGAGCTCGCGCGCCGGGCGCGGGTTGGGGACCAGGGCCTCCTTCATCTGGCCGATGACCGAGTCCCCGAGCACCATGACGGGGGTGCGGTACAGGTCGGCCAGGTCGAAGGCGTGCATGGTGAGGTCGTACATCTCCTGCACCGAGTTCGGGGCCAGCACCGCGATCCGGTAGCCGCCGTGCCCCCCCCCCTTGACGGACTGGAAGTAGTCCGACTGCGAGGCGTCGATGCCGCCCAGCCCCGGGCCGGAGCGGGAGATGTTGATGATGACCCCCGGCAGCTCCGCGCCCGCCATGTAGGAGATCCCCTCCTGCTTGAGCGAGATTCCCGGGCTCGACGAGGAGGTCATGGCGCGCACGCCGCAGGCGGAGGCGCCCAGCAGCATGTTGATGGCCGCCACCTCGCTTTCGGCCTGGATGAATTCGCCCCCCAGCCCGGGCAGTTCCCGGGACAGGTACTCCGGGATGTCGCTTTGGGGGGTGATCGGATAGCCGAAGTAGTAGCGGCACCCGGCCTCGATGGCACCCATGGCGGCGGCCTCGTTCCCCTTTACAAAAAGGCGCTTGGACACGTGGTCCTCCCATATAGATAGTGCTGACTGATGGCACGCATCGGCGTTCCTTTATCTGGCATTGGATCGGGCTTAGGTGACGATTGCTCGATCTGGGTGGGTCTCGGACAGTCCCCGGAGAGGGTACTATTTGAAGACTTTTATGGCAACGTCGGGACAGATTTCGGCGCAGAGAGCACACCCGGTGCAACGCTCCTGACTTGAAGCCTGGGCCGGCGTGTACCCCTGGATATTGACCTTGTCGCACAGGGTGATCAGCTGCTTCGGGCAAGCGATGGTGCAGATTCCGCACCCCTTGCATCTCAGTTCGTCTATCTCAATTCGTCCCATTTCTGAACATCCCTCTCCGTCGCTTTGCCGCACTCCAGACACGCAATGAGCCTAGGAAATTAGCAGATATGAGTCTGGCCAGTCAACTTTTTTGTTTACGGCAAACATTATTGCTTGATTTTACGCGCGGTTGTAGTTTAATAATAGATAATTAGTTTTTACACATCAAAAACTTTAAAGGGGGACCCGAAAAATGGCATCGTCTCTACTCGAATTAACGGCCAACATAGTCTCTTCGCACGCATCGGTTTCTGAGATGTCCGGCGAGGACCTGCTTCTGGAGCTGCAGAAGGTGCATATCGCTTTGCAGAAACTGGAAGGGGAAACCGTCGAAGGGATGGAGAAGGCCGAGGCGAAAGGCCCGGCCATGTCCGTGAAGAAGGCGTTCCAGCCGGACCAGGTCTGCTGCATGATCTGCGGCAAGGCCGGCATGAAGACCCTGGCCCGCCACCTGGCCCAGGTGCACGGCCTGAAGCCGGGGGAGTACCGCAAACAGTTCGGCATCCCGAGCAGCCAGGCGCTCACCGCCAGGAATTTCTCCGAGGCCCGCCGCAGGATGGCGCAGGAGAAGGGTCTGGCCGACAACCTCGCCAAGGCGCGGGCGGTGCGGGCGGCGAAGCTGCTTGCCAAGGGGGGCGGGGAAAAGAAGGCGGCCAAGGCGGCCAGGATACCCAAGACCAAGCGGGCGGCCAACGCCTGAGCGACGCGGCTTCCGATGGGCAAAAAAGCCGCCCGGTCACGGGCGGCTTTACTCGGCTGGCAGCGCCGTTGCTTTAGCTTCTGCGGCGCCGCGGCTTTAGGGCCGCCGTCTCTGCGCCACCGCCGCTTAGGGGCCGGCGTCCCTGCGGCGGCGCCGCTTTAGGTCCGGCGTTTCTGCGGCGCGCCGGATGAGCCGCGCCTGGCGACGACACCGGTCTTTCTCGGTCCGCGCCCGGAGGTGGGAGGCGTCTTTCTCTTCAGGCGCTCGACCTCGTCGGGCTCCAGAAACCGGTAGTCGCCCGGTTTCATGTCGCCGATCACCAGGAAATCGTAGCGCGCGCGCTTCAGGCGCACCACGTTGAGCCCCACCGCCTCGCACATGCGCCGCACCTGCCGGTAGCGCCCCTCATGGATCGTGATGGAGATCCAGGAGTTCTGCTCGCTCTCGCTCACCGGGAGCACCTTGGCGGGGGCGGTCATGCCGTCCTCCAGCTGCACCCCGTCGGAGAGCTTCTTGATCTGGCCGGGCGACACCTGCCCACTCACCCGCACCAGGTACCCCTTGTCCACCTCGTGGCTTGGGTGCATCAGGGTGTTGGCCAGCGCCCCGTCGTTGGTGAGCAGCAGCAGCCCCTCCGTGTTGTAGTCGAGCCGTCCGATCGGGTAGACCCGCTCCTTGATGCCGGTCAAAAGGTCCGTGACGATGGGGCGCCCCTCGGGGTCCTTCATGGTGGTCATGTATCCCACCGGCTTGTAGAGCACCAGGTAGACCCGCTTCTCGTCGATGGTGAGCGCCTTGCCGTCCACCGTGATGCTGTCCGTGTCCGGGTCCGCCTTGGTGCCAAGCTCGGTGACCACGGCGCCGTTTACGGCAACCCTTCCCTCCTGGATGATCGTCTCCGACTCGCGCCGGGAGGCTATCCCTGCCTGCGCGAGGATCTTCTGCAAACGTTCCTGCATCTGGTATTCTCCTAAATGGGGTGCTCCCCCGGTCCCGCCATGCGTCAGCCCCTCAGTCATACCATAGCGCAGACGGGAATCGCAACCATTAACGCCGCGGCAGATAGTCAGGCCGGACCGGCGCAAACACCTCCAGGGCGACCGCGTCGCTGAGTACCTGAGCCCCGTGGAGGACATCCCCCGGAATGCACCAGCTATCCCCCGGCCCGACCGTGAAGGTCTCGCTCCCGATGGTCAGTTCGATCCCCCCCGAGATCAGATAACCCGTCTGCTCCTGAGGATGGCTGTGCATCGGCAGCCGGTGTCCTGCCTCCAGGTGGAATTCGGTGCACAGGGTGTTTTCCCCGTGCACCAGCGTCTTGAGCGACACGCCAGGCACGGCCTGGCGATAGCCGGAATCGTCTTTTTTGTAAAACAGGGCGCGCCTCCTTGGAGCAATAATAGTCCGACCCGCGGCGGGTCTTCGCACCCCGGCAGCATACACTAATCCGGTACCGAGCGCAGCAGAATCAAGCGAGGCAAAGCTTTGTTGCCTTGTCCGGCATAACCTGCTAAATAGAAAGGTTGCTCCGCATCGATGAGGCGACGGGGTGCTGGCTGCGCGAAGCCGCCGTCCCTACTGCAGTCGGGGTGACCAGAGACAAACCAATGAAGCAAGGAGCAACCGATGGACGAAAGAAAGCTTACCCTGGTCCGAAACAAGACAATAGCCGGCGGGTTGCTGGTGGGCGCGGCCGTGCTGTTTGTCATCGCCCGCTGCCAGAAGCAAAGCGGCGTCTGGGAATGGGCCGCCGCCTTTGCAGAAGCCGCCATGGTCGGCGCGCTTGCCGACTGGTTCGCCGTCGTGGCGCTCTTCAAGCACCCCCTGGGAGTCCCGATCCCCCACACGGCCATCATCGCCAACAAGAAGGAAACCATCGCCGAAAGCCTGGCCCAGTTTATCCAGGACAAGTTCCTGGCCACCGAGGTACTGGTTGCCAAGCTGCGGGAATTCGACCCCGCCGCGCATCTGTGCGCATACCTGATGTCCCGGCAAAACGCCGACGGCCTGGCCAGGGGGGTGACCCGCGTCCTCACCGAATCCCTGGATTTCATCGATGACGAGCGCGTCCAGAAGATCCTGCGGGCGGCGCTGCACGACCGGATCGAGAAGTTCGACCTCTCCGGTTCCGTGGCGCTGGTTCTGGACACCCTGAGAAAGGACGGCCGCCACCAGGTCGTCCTCGACGAAACGCTGCGGCGCCTGGCAGCCTGGCTGTCGACCCCCGAATCGCAGGACAAGATAGCGGTCGCCATCGACTCCTGGTGCGACACCGAATATCCGCTTTTGAGCAAGTTCATCCCCAACCGCGCCGGGTTCGCCAGGGGGGCCGGCGAGAAGATCGTGAGAAGGGTCAACGAGTACCTGCAGGCGGTCAACGCGGACCCCAGCCACGAGCTGCGGCACGAGTTCGACCGGGCGGTGAGCGATTTCAGCGTGAAGCTGAAGTACGACCCCGCCTTCAGGGCCCAGGTCGAAGAGTTGAAGCTGGAAGCCGTCAACAACGCGGGGTTGTCAGACTACGCCAAAAGCCTGCTGGGCGACGTCAAAACCTGGCTGCTGGCCGACCTGGACCGGCAGCATTCCAGGATCCAGAAAAAGCTGGCGGATGCTGCCGTCGGTCTGGGGAACACCCTGTCGAGAAGCAAGGATCTGAGCGACTCCATCAACGAGCATCTGGAGACCGTGGTCAGAAACTACGGCGACAACCTGCGTCTGGGGATCGCGAAACATATTTCAGGGACGGTCAAGGAATGGAAAAACGAAGAGTTTGTCAATGAAATAGAACTAAGCATAGGGTCCGACCTGCAGTTTATCCGCATGAACGGCACCTTGGTGGGCGGCGTGATAGGTCTGCTGCTGCACGCCGTATCACTGCTGCTCAGGTAGAACGGCAGTGCCGCCCGGCAGACTCAGGCAGGCTTCCAAGCAATACTCAGAGGTTACCTCCGCAAGGCTATTATTCACGATTAATAATTAAATATATTGAACACTCCCCTTTTTTGTGGTATTTTAGCCTACGTGCCAATGCCAGCAGTGAACGGCTTGTTCCAAGCGGGTGACAGTGGACCGGTTGGTCGGCAGACTGATCTTCTCCTGGCATCTGGCACCCGGCCGGGACGCTCCCGGACGGGATATCCCGGAGTTGGCTCGGGTCCGCTTGATCCGTTGTGGGCGTAGCGGGGCATGGCAGAGCAGATGGCACTTCAAGGCATGGAGGACCACACGTGAACAAGGGAATCCTTTTGGTGGAAGATGACGCCGATGACAGAATGTTTACCCAGAAGGTAATTCAGATGCATTCGGCACACGAAGTCATCGTCGCGCGCGACGGAGCCGAGTCGCTCGACTTCCTTTTTGGCACCGGAAGCTATGCAGGGCGCGACACCTCAGTCAGCCCGTTGCTGGTGCTTCTCGACCTGAAGCTGCCCAAGATGGACGGCCTGGAGGTATTGCGGCGCATCAGGGAGGATGACAGGACCCGCAGCCTCCCGGTCATAGTCCTCTCCGGGACTGACAACAAGGAAGACATAGAGGAGAGCTACACTCTCGGAGCCAACAGCTTCATTCACAAGCAGGTGGACCACAGCCGGTCCAGGGAGGACCTGAAGCTGGCGATGACCTACTGGCTGGGAGTGAGCACGCTCCCGACCTTCAGCTGACCGGCGACCGGCTCATGGTCGTCACGCGCATCCCGGCAGGCGTCGGCGAGCCGTCCCGGGGGCGCGAGCCCCCTCGGTGAGAAGGGATGCGAAAAAAAACAGGCGCTGCAGTTTTTCCCGTCCGGGAAAGTAACTGCAGCGCCTGTTTTCCGTCCTGCTCTGGCTCGGCCCGCCTATTCCATGAAGCGCGACATCTTTCTGAACTTCTGGTAGCGCAGCTCGATCAACTGGTCGGGGGTCACCTCCTTGAGCTCCTTCAGGTTCCTGGAGAGCGCCTCGTGCAGGTTCTCGGCGGCCTGGGCGTGGTCCCGGTGGGCGCCGCCCGCCGGCTCCTTGACGATCTCGTCGATGACGTCGAGCTCCTTGATGTCGGTCGCGACCAGCTTGAGCGCCTCGGCCGCCTGGGCGCCCTTGGTGCCGTCGGACCAGAGGATCGCGGCGCACCCCTCGGGGGAGATGACCGCGTAGACCGAGTGCTGCAGCATGAGGATACGGTCGCCGACCGCGATGGCGAGCGCGCCTCCCGAGCCCCCCTCCCCGGTGATGACCACGATGATCGGGACGCTGAGCCGCGACATCTCGCGCAGGTTCCTGGCGATCGCCTCGGCCTGGCCGCGCTCCTCGGCGCCGATGCCCGGGAAGGCGCCCGGCGTGTCGACGAAGGTGACGATCGGGAGCCTGAAGCGCTCCGCCATCTCCATGAGGCGCAAAGCTTTGCGGTACCCCTCGGGGTTCGGCATGCCGAAGTTGCGGAACACCTTCTCCTTGGTGTCGCGCCCCTTCTGGTGACCGATCACCATGACCGGCTCGCCGTCCAGCCGCGCCAGGCCACCCACGATGGCGTGGTCGTCCCCGAAGTTGCGGTCGCCGTGCAGCTCGACGAATTCGGTGAAGATGAGATTCAGGTAGTCAAGGGTGAAGGGACGGTTGATGTGGCGCGCGACCTGGGCCGTCTGCCAGCGCGAGAGGTTGTTGAACATCTCCTCGCGCATCTCGTCCGCCCTCTGCTCCAGTTTCGCCACTTCCAGGCTCAGATCGACCCCCTCGGAGGAAAAAGCCGAGAGCTCCGCGATCTTCTTGTCCAGCTCGGCCAGGGGCTTCTCGAAGTCCATGTAGTTTTGTGAGACTGCCATATATCGTTATCTCCTTGTTGATAAGAATGGATCTGAATTCCGCCAAAGATTCGCGACTACCTACCTCCCCCCAAGGGGGAGGCCAGCAGGGGGATGGGACTGTTGCTTGCCAAATCCGCCCCATCCCCACCCCGCCCCCCCCCTCGAAGCTGAGGGGGAGCATCAGCGGGGGACTGGCAGTACCCTGCGATTTACTCGAATGAGACGGCATTATAGCCGAAGAGGTTGCTCACTTCCACTGTTAATTCTTCGCTGGCCGAGACTTTGTAGACCTCGGAGAGCTTTATGGTGACCCGCGAGTTGTTCTCCATGTCGAGGTGCAGGAAGGAGCGGCAGGCCCCCTGGTAGCGGGCCAGTATCGCCTTCAGCGCGGCCAGCTTCCCGGCGTCCGCCTCCTTGGCGTCGATGTTGAAGTTCACCCTGCGGGTCTGCTGCTCGTTCAGGTCGCGCAGCAGCACGATGTCGCTCGCCATGATCTTGGCGCCCTTCTCCCCCTGCTCGACCGTGCCGGTCACGTGGATCGGGTCGTCGCTCTTGAGCCACTCGGAGCACTTGGCGTAGACGTCGGCGAAGACCACGACCTCGACGCAGCCGGCCAGGTCCTCCAGCGAGATGAACGCCATGCGGTCGCCCTTCTTGGTCATGATCTCCTTCAAAGCCGTGGAGACGCCGCAGATCTTCACCTCGCTCTTCTCCTTCATCTCCAGGATGGAGAAGCTGTCCGCGTTGGAAAAGCGCTTCATGTCGGCCACGTAGCGGTCCAGCGGGTGCCCGGTGATGAAGAAGCCGATCGCCTCCTTCTCGCAGGCCAGTCGGTACTTCTCGTCCCACTCGGGGATGTCGGGGAGCCGGTTCGCGCCGCCGTTGCCGCCGCGCACGATCTCCGCGGCGCCGAAGAGCGAGGCCTGGGCGCTCTCGCGCTCCTCGCGCACCCGCTGGCCGGTGGCGCACGCCTCGTCGAGCACCCCCATGAGCTGGGAGCGCAGGGCGCCGGTGCAGTCGAAGGCGCCGCACTTGACCAGCGCCTCGATGACCCGCTTGTTCACCCTTCTCAGGTCCACCCGCTCGCAGAAGTCGAAGATGTCCTTGAAGGGCTCCTCGCCCCGCGCCTCGATGATCGCCTCGATGGCCCCCTCGCCGACGTTCTTGACGGCGCCCAGGCCAAAGCGCATCGCCTTCTCCAGCACCCGGAAGCTCCGCAGCGAGGCGTTGATGTCGGGGGGGAGCACCTCGATCCCCATCTCGCGGCAGTCGCCGATGCTCTTGATGACCTTGTCCGTGTTCCCCATGTCCTCGGTGAGCAGCGCCGCCATGAACTCGACCGGGTAGTGGGCCTTCAGGTAGGCGGTCTGGTAGGCGACCAGGGCGTAGGCGGCGGAGTGCGACTTGTTGAAGCCGTACTCGGCGAACTTGGCCATCAGGTCGAAGATGGCCGCCGACTTCTTCAGGTCGAGCTTGAGCTTTTCGGCCCCCTCCAGGAACTTGTCGCGCTCCTTGGCCATCTGCTCGGCGTCCTTCTTCCCCATGGCGCGGCGCAGCAGGTCCGCCCCCCCCAGGGAGTAGCCGGCCAGGCTGCGCGAGATCTGCATGACCTGTTCCTGGTAGACGATGACGCCGTAGGTGTCCTTGAGGATCGGCTCCAGCTGCGGCAGGTCGTACACCGTCTTCTTGCGGCCGTGCTTACGCTCGATGAAGTCGTCCACCATGCCGCTTCCCAGCGGGCCCGGCCGGTAGAGGGCGCAGACCGCGATGATGTCCTCGAAGCAGGAGGGCTTCAGCTTGACCAGCAGCTCCTTCATGCCGCTCGACTCGAGCTGGAACACGCCGGTGGTGTTGCCGGACTGCAGCAGCTTGTAGGACTCCTCGTCGTCGTCGCGCAAAAGCGAGATGTCGAAGTCCGGCTTCTTGCCGACCCGGACGTGCTTCACCGCGTTGTCGATGACCGTCAGGTTCTTGAGCCCCAGGAAGTCGAACTTCACCAGGCCGATCTTCTCGACGTACTTCATGGAGTACTGGGTGGTGAGCGAGCCGCTCTTCTGGTCCTTGTAGACCGGGCAGAACTCCTCCATCTGCTTGGGTGCCACCACCAGCCCCGCCGCGTGGGTCGAGGCGTGGCGCGCGAGCCCCTCCAGCCTGAGCGCGACCGAGAGCACCTCCTTGACGCGTGCGTCCGCGGCGGCCAATTCGTTCAGCTTGGGCTCCTGGAGCAGCGCCTTCTCCAGGGTGATGCCGAGCACCTCGGGGACCAGCTTGGCGATGCGGTCCACGTCCCCGTAGGGGAGGTCGAGGGCGCGCCCGACGTCCCGTATCACGCCGCGCGCCGCCATGGTGCCGAAGGTGATGATCTGGCAGACCCGGTCGCGGCCGTACTTCTCGACCATGTACTGGATCACCTCTTCGCGGCGGTCCTGGCAGAAGTCGACGTCGATATCAGGCATGGAGATACGTTCGGGGTTCAGGAACCTCTCGAACAGCAGGTTGTAGGGCATCGGATCGATGTCGGTGATCCTGATGGAGTAGGCGACGAGGCTTCCCGCCGCCGAGCCCCTCCCCGGTCCGACCGGGATGCCGTGGTCCTTGGCCCAGTTGATGAAGTCCGCGACGATCAGGAAGTAGCCGGGAAAGCCCATGTGCTTGATGCAGTCGAGCTCGATCTGCAGGCGTTCCCAGTATCCTTTCTCGTCCTCCTCGGTCAGGTCGGGATACTTGATCCGGATCCCCTTCAGGCGCTCGTGGAGCCCCTCGACCGCCTCGGCCGCCAGCTGCTCGTCCAGGGTCTGCCCTTCGGGCGGGGTATAGGCCGGGAAGTGGTAGGTCTTGAAGTCGAACTCGAGGTGGCAGCGCTCGGCGATTCTGACCGTGTTGCTGACCGCCTCCGGGGCGTAGTGGAAGGCCGCCTCCATCTCCTGGGGGGTCTTCACGTAGAACTCGTCCTGGGAGAAGTGCATCCGGGTCGGGTCGTTCATGGTCTTGCCGGTCTGGATGCAGAGCAGGATCTCGTGGGCGCGCGCGTCCTCCTTGTCCAGGTAGTGGCAGTCGTTGGTGGCGACCAGCGGGATGTCGAGTTCGCGGGAGATTTCCATCATCCTGTTGTTGGCGACCGTCTGCTCGGGGATGCCGTTTTCCTGCAGCTCGAGGTAGTAGCTCCCCGGGAACAGCTCCTTGTACCAGGAGGCCGCGGCCCGTGCCTCGTCCATCTTGTTGCGGCTGCAGAGGTAGGCGACCTCGCCCTGCAGGCAGGCGGAGAGGACGATGAGCCCCTCGCTGTGCTTGGTCAGGAGCTCCTTGTCGATGCGCGGGCGCCGGTAGAAGCCATCCTTGAAGGCGGCGGAGGTGAGATAGGAGAGGTTGCGAAAGCCGACCATGTTCTCGCACAGCAGGATCAGGTGGTAGCTGGTCACCGGCTCGGCGGCGCTGGGGGCCTGTTTCAGCAGGCGCGACTGGGGCGCGATGTAGACCTCGGCGCCGATGACCGGCTTGATCCCCTTGTCCTTGCACTTGAGGAAGAATTCCATGGTGCCGAACATGTTGCCGTGGTCCGTCATGGCGACCGCGGGCATGCCGAGCTTCTTCACCTTCCCCAGCAGGTCGCCGATGCGGATGGCGCCGTCCAGGAGCGAATACTGGGAATGAAGATGGAGGTGTACGAAGTTAGCTGGTTCCATAAGTGCCGATGTCCCTGAGAGATGAAAGCGGAGATAAACAACGTCAAAGGCTCTGAACGCGGATGACGCGGATGGGACGGATCTGCACGGATAACGTCAAAATCTTTACCACGGGTTTACCCCAAGAGCCATCCTGAACGCAGCGTTTTTCTGGATCTGGTGGTTACCCTGACCCGGTTTTACCCAAGTCTTGCTTTCGTTTTGGTTGTATCCGCGTGAATCCGCTCAATCCGCGTCATCCGCGTTCCAATGATTTTGATCTTTTCCGCCGTGATCCGGTTTCCTCATCCCGTTTTTTTATCCCTTGATTACTGCCAGTATCGCCGCGCAGTCCAGCGCCACCTCGTCCTGGGTGCCGCCGTCCATCTCCTTGAGCGGCGCGCTCCCCCGGTCCAGTTCGTCGCCGCCCACGATGAGGGTGAAGCGCGACTTGAACTTGTCGGCGCGCCTCATCTGGCTCTTCAGGCTCTTCCCCTCGTAGTCGATTTCCACCGCGCAGCCGGCGCGCTGCAGCTCCGTCATGAGCCGGAAGGCGAGGGCGTGGGCCGGCTCGCCGAGCGCCGCGATGAAGAGGTCGGGACGCCGGGCGAATTCCTTGTCGGCCAAAAGCAGCGCGATGCGCTCCACGCCGATGGCGAAGCCGATCCCCGGCAGCGCCGGCCCGCCCAGTTCGCTGATCAGACCGTCGTAGCGCCCGCCCGCGGCGACCGCACTCTGGGAGCCCAGCAGGGTCGTCACCATCTCGAAGGTGGTCCGGGTGTAGTAGTCCAGGCCGCGCACCATCCTCTCGTTGATGGCGTACTTGGTTCCCACCAGGTCGAGCAGGTTCCTGGTCGCGGCGAAGTGCTCGGCGCAGTCGGGGCAGAGATACTCCAGCATGGCGGGGGCGCCCTTGGTCGCCTCCTGGCAGCCCGGCGACTTGCAGTCCAGCGCGCGCAGCGGATTGGTCTGGTAGCGCCGGTCGCAGTCCTCGCACAACAGCTCGATCCGGCTCAAAAGGAACCCCTTGAGCGCCTCGCGGTAGACCGGCCGGCAGCAGGGGCAGCCGAGCGAGTTGATCTGCAGCGTCGGCTCGGCGAGCCCCAATTCCGCGAAGAAATGGGTCAGCATGGTCAGCACCTGGGCGTCGACCGTCGCGTGGGCTACGCCGGTCACCTCGGCTCCGATCTGGTGGAACTGGCGGTAGCGCCCCTTCTGGGGTCGCTCGTAGCGGAACATCGGCCCCATGTAGTAGAGCCGCTGCACCGGATCGAGGGCGTGCAGCTTGTGCTCGATGAAGGCGCGCATGACCGACGCGGTCCCCTCGGGGCGCATGGTGACCCGGTTGCCCCCCTTGTCCTCGAAGGAGTACATCTCCTTCTCGACGATGTCCGTCGCGTCGCCTATGGAGCGCTGGAAGAGCTCCGTCTTCTCGAGGATCGGAATCCGTATCTCGGACAGGCCGTAAAGCTCGAAGACCCGGCGCGCCGTCGCCTCGATATGCTGCCACTTCTCAACTTCGCCGGGAAGAATGTCGTTGAAACCTTTCACACCGTTTATCGCCACGTGTCACGCTCTCCTTGCACAATCAATCGGTACGGTATCAGCCCCCTCTCTGCCGCCCTTCATGGAGCAGGTTATGACAGAGGCGGAGGGAATTTTCGGCCGTGTTGCCGGTCCGGGCAAGCGACAGATATTACCATTTTATCCCGGCAAGAAGCCATAAAAAAAGCCTCCGGCAGATCACTTCCCGCCTGCGGTACAGCGGTTCTCTAATGGAGATGGAAGGGGTTGTAACCCTTCGCCCTCCGGGAGGGCAGGGGTGTGGAGGGACCACGGCTGGAGAGGGTATCCAAAGTTGAGGGGGGAGTTTATCCAAAGGGCGGTGCAGGCTCGGTGAACCAGATCCGCAAGGGAGTGAATGCGCGCCGCCTCAGGCAGCCGGAGGGGTGCTCCCGGCCGGCAGGGCGTGGAACGCCATGTTCTTTCCCCCCGCCTTGCCGCGGTACATCGCCTGGTCCGCCATCTCCAGAAGCTCCGTCTTGGTGGTCGCGTCGTCCGGCGAACAGGCGTACCCCAGGCTCACGGTCAGCTTGATGGCGAGCCCGTCGCCCCGCCCGAAGGTGTGCGCCTCGACGGTGCGCCTGATGCGCTCGGCCACCACGGTCGCCCCCTCCAGCCCGGTCTCGACCAGCACGATGGTGTACTCGTCCCCGCCGTAGCGGATCACCGCGTCCACGTCGCGCACGCTTTTCCGCAGCAGGGTCCCCACCTCGCGCAGCACCCGGCTCCCGATCAGGTGTCCGAACAGGTCGTTCACCATCTTGAAGAGGTCGATGTCCAGAAACAGCACGGAGAGGTTGGAGCCGTAGCGCTCACTGCGCTTAAGTTCCCGCTCCAGGACGACGTCCAGGTAGCGGTAGTTGTAGAGCCCGGTCAGCTCGTCGATGTAGAGCAGGTCCTTGGCGAAGTTGTAACGGGCGGCGTTGTCCAGGGCGAGCGAGGCCTGGTCCAGCAGGAAGGTGAGGTTCTTGCGGTTCAGGTCCCGCGGCAGCGGCTGGCCCAGGTCGTTGAAGAGGACGATGACCCCCTGCAGCGCCGACTTGTGCCTGATGTACAGACACATCGCCTCGCGCGCCCCCTCGCCGTAATCGGTCCCGTCCGGCAGGAAATCCTTCAAAAGCACCAGGTTGCCGCCGTCGTCGATCAGGTCGCACTCGGAGATGACCGCCTGTCCCAGCAGCGAGGCGTACGCCGCATCGACCCCCTTCACCTCGTGCAGCACCAGGTGCCCGGCGTCGCTGAAATAGCCGAGCCCGCGCCCGACCCCGACCTCCTTGGCCAGGGCGTCCATCAGCAGCTGGTAGATCCGGTCCAGTTCCAGGCAGTTGGCGATGGTCTGGCTCACCTGGAACAGGTGCACCAGCCCCTTCAGCTCCTGGTTTTCATCGAGCAGCCTGCGCTGGTCCATGCACTGGGCCACGATGTGCCGGAACTCGTCGTGGTTGATCGGCTTCACCAGGTAGTCGGTGGCCCCGTTCTTCAGGGCGTAGATGGCGGTCTCCACGTTGGCGTGCCCCGTCACCATGATGACGTCCACCGCGGGGTCCATCCTCTTCACGGCGGAGAGGATGTCCAGACCGCTCACGTCGCGCATCACCAGGTCTGTCACCACCAGCTGATAGTCCCGCCGGGCGATCAGTTCCAGCGCCTCTTCGCCCGAGGCGGCCACCTCGACGCTGTAGCCGTCCTCCTTGAGCAGGTCGGTGAAGACCTCCCGGAAGAAGCTGTCGTCTTCGACTATAAGAATCCTCTCCATGAACTGGATCTCCTGTCATACCGTGAAAAGAGACGGCTTCGCGCTTAAACTAGCAGATACAACTCAGGGGTGTCAATTAAAATGCCCCCAGGGCGTCGAGAGCTCCAGGGTGCCGTCGGGCCCGCAGACCGCCTGTACGGAGCCGTCCAGGTCGGTCCGGTAGACCCGGATAGCGCGGCTTTGCAGCCGGGCCAGCGTCGAGGGGGCCGGCAGGTGGAAGGAGTTGCCGTAGCCCGCCGAGATGACGGCGGCCTTGGGGGCGGCCGCGGCGAGGAAGGGGTCGCTCGACGAGTACCTGCTGCCGTGGTGCGCCACCTTGAGCAGCGTGCACCCCAGCGGCACCCCCCGCGCGACCAGGTCCTCTTCCTCCTCCGTTCCCAGGTCCCCGGTGAAGAGCAGCGCCGTCCTGCCGAGGCGCAGGCGAAAGACCAGGGAGGTGTCGTTGGCGTCGCCGGTAAAGGCGCTCCCCGGCCCCGGCGGCCAGAGCGCCTCGACCAGCGCCCCGCCGGCCGGGAATGCGGGAAGGGCGGCGCTCAGGGTCCGCACCGGCACCCCCCGCGCCGCGAGCACCCACTTGAGCTCCCGGTAGGCGACCCCTCCCGAGCTGACCCCGCTCTCCCAGAACTCCCCCACGTCGAGGTAGGCCGCCGCCCAGAGCACCCCCTGCAGGTGGTCGGGGTGCTCGTGGGAGAGCACCAGGTAGTCGAGGCGGTCGACCCCCAGGGCGTGCAGCGCCGGCCCGAGCAACCTCTTGCCGACCCGCAGCTCGTCGTCCCCGAAGTTGCCGCCGCCGTCCACCAGCATCTGCTTGCCGTCCGGAAGGGTCACCAGCGCCGCATCCCCCTGCCCCACGCTCAGGAAGGTGACCCGCAAAAGGCCGTCCCCTCCAGCCACGGAGGGAGCGCCCCGGACGGCGAGGACCAGGACCAGCAGCAGCGCCAGCGCGCAGCCGGCCTTGTGCGGTCGCACGAAGCTCAGAGCGCACAGGCAGAGGACGGCAAGCAGCAGGTCGAGGCGGTCCGGATGGTACCCGCTCCAGACCGGTGCCCGCGCCAGGAACAGGATGACCGCGTCGGACAGGCGCACCAGGCAGGCGGCCAGGCTCAGCAGGGCGCGGGCGGGGACCGGGGCGAGAAAGCTCAAGGGGAGCGAGGCGAATCCCGCGACCACCGCTCCGTACCCCATGAGCGGGACGATGATCAGGTTGGCCAATAGCCCGATGAAGGAGACCCGCTGGAAGTAATAGGCGACCGGGACCAGTGTCGCCAGTATGGCGGCCGCCGAGGCCGCCAGCAGGAGCAGGAACCAGCCGGCCACACCCGGCACCCGGCCAAAGGGAGCGCAGAGCACCGGCGCCAGCACCACCAGCCCCCAGATGGCGAGGAAGGAGAGCTGGAAGGAGAGATCGAACAGCGTCTCCGGCGCCGTGAAGAGGATGGCGGCCGCGGCGAGCATGATGCAGTTGGCCGGGTCCAGTTCGCGCTTCAGGTAGAGCGCCAGCACGACCGCCGAGATCATCAGGACGCTCCTCTGGGTGGCTGCCGCCGCTCCCGAGAGGAACAGGTAGAAGACGACCACCGGCAGCGCCGCCAGCAGGAGCGCGCGCCGGAGGTTCAGCCTAAGCGCCAGGGGCTCGCTGCAGCGGGCCGCCAGGAAGAGCCCCTGGAAGACGCAGAGGAAGATGATCCCGACATGGAAGCCGGAGATGGAGAGGATGTGGTTCACGCCGCTTCTGGCGTAGGCGTCGTTCAGCTGCTGCGGCACGTCACCGGTGTCCCCGATCAGCAGCGCCTTCAGCACCCCTCCCTCGGCCCCCGGCGAGCCTTGGCTGATGAAGCGCCCCAGGGCCGCCGCCAACCGGTCCATCCCGTGGCGCCAGCCGCTTCCGGGACCTACCAGCACCAGGTCGTCGGCCCCCTTGACGAAGGCCGTCGCGAAGACCCCCTGGTAGGCGAGCTGGCGGGGATAGTCGGCCTCCCCGGGAAGGCCGAGGAGCCGTGGCAAGCGGATCTTCGAGGAGAACAGTATCCGGTCCCCGGTAAAAAACCCCGTCCTCCCCTCCTTCACCCGCAGCAGAAGCTTCCCCGCCACGCTCCCGGCGCCCGCTTCCCGCTCGACCCGCAGACCGCCGAGATAGAGGCGCTCTCCTCCGTAGGCCATCCCCTCGGGGCGCCGGTCCACGACCCCCTCGATGAGCACCGGCCGCTCCGTGGCGCAGGCGGCGATTCCCTCCGCGGGACTTAGAAAGGGCGCCAAGGAGAGCCCGCCCCAGACAAAGAAGAGAGAGCCAAGCGACAGCAGAAAGGTCGCGGCGCCACCGGCCAGCGCCGCGACCAGCGCCGTCACCAGCAGGGCGGCCAGACTCCAGACCGGTGGCGTTTTTCCGCAATAGTCGGCAACCCAAAGCCCGGCGATCAGGAAGCCAAGCGGAATCAGCAGGGGTCTCTCCAGAGCGCACCTCCGGTCCTTGGGCAACTTCCGCCACGGCAAACGAACCCATTAATACATACCAATTCACAGTATACCGCTACCGGCCGCGCCGGCGCTTCTGTGCACGGCGAATTTCCTGTTCACAGATCGACATTCCCATAGATCCGCTCAGGATGGGGCTACAGCCCCCTAATGTGGCCTGAGTGTTCACGTTTAGCACAGATTCAGCCAGCCGGGACGCCACCCTGCGGCCCGCGCCGTATCCCGTACAACCTAAAGATACCGAGCAGTTACCATGTCAAATCCGGATTGCCGGCAACTTGGTACGACCGTTGTAAAGCAAAAGGAAACTGCGACTAAGGGGGAAAAGGATATGGGATATCGTGATCGTAGCACTAGCGAGAAATCTGGCTCTTTCGATTACAGCATCATGGAGGTACGGCTCAGGAAGAAGGGGGCCGCCGCCGGGACCAAGGACGACCTGCGGCTGATGACGGTCGACAACCACTGGGACACCTTGCGCTTCGTCCAGGAGAACATGGAGGATTGCGTCGGCAACATCGTGAGGCTCAAGCGGCTGCATGACAACGACGCCAAGGGGGTGAACGACAGCGCCGCGCTTTTCCAGAAGAACCTGGAACCGCTCGTCTCTTCGCTGGCCGCGTCCAACGGGCAGGGGGTCATGGACAAACTCTCGGCCTCGCTCAAGAAAGCGCTGCTGCTCATGGTGATGGAGCGCTACAAGAGCGACCGGGAAAAGGCCTGCAGGGTGCTCGGCATCTCGCGGGAAAAGCTGGAAACGGAACTAAAGCTCTGCGGCGTCGCCCGCTAACAATAGCCGATCCCCCTCAGGCAACACAAAAAAGGCCACCGTGCACCGGTGGCCTTTTTTTATGGGGCAGATCGGCATCAGGCCTCAGTAATACTCTTCCTGGTAGTCGGGCACTTCAGAATACCAGGCCGGATTGCGCCGGGCTTCTGTCATAGCTCTTTCAGCCGTCTCTATCAGGCGCTCCCTGTCCTTAGGATAACTCCCTGCCAGATTCAAAAAATTCGAGACATGATTGGAGCGCAAAATCGTTTTGTGCGGGTTCAGCTGGCGCAGCATGGTCAAGGCCTCCTGGAGGATCTCACCGTAGCTCAGGGGAGTGATGCTGCGGAAGTACTCGTCGTTGTGCCGTCTGAACATGGTCAGCAGGGAAAAATATTCCGGCGACAGCGCCGTTATCCACTCGGCGGTGGCGGCGGCGTGCTCTGCGGTGCGCGCCCGACCGGCAATACCGAGGATCGCAGTCACCGACAGCTTGATATCTGCGGCCTGGGCCTTGCGGCAGAGCGCCAGCATTTCGGAAGGCTCATACCCCTTGTTGACCAGCTTGAGAGTATCAGGATCGCCGCTTTCCAGGCCGAAGTACAAGATGCGCAGCTTCTTAGCCTGCAAGACGGCCAGTTCCTCGACACTCTTGGTGGTGAGGCTCCTGGGTGAGGCATAAGCTCCCACTCTGTTCAGCCTCGGGAACGTGGCGTGGAGCGCATCGAGGATCAGTTCCAGCCCCCGCTGCGGATACACCAGGGCATCCCCGTCCGCCAGGAACACGCGTTGCACATAGGAGCGCTGACCGGGCGCCACGGACTCTATCTCGTCCACGATCTCAGCCACCGGGCGAACGCGGAAGGTCTTTGTCTTATACATCCCGCAGAAGGCACAGTGATTTTGGGAACAACCAATAGTGGCTTGAAAGATCAGACTATGTGCCTCTGAAGGCGGCCGGAAGAGCGGCTGATCGTACCGTAGGTGTCCCATTTCTCATGCCTCCTTTCCCCGCGGCCCATCTCATTCCGGCCCGGCGGTCCAAGATTCGGGCGCCCGCGAGGGGGCCCCCCACCCATCCTGAGAGCAAAACTGTAAAAAAAAGGGGCGCCTCGGCGCCCCCTTTCATGTCATCTCTGCCAGTTGCAAACCTTACGCGAGGCGGTGAGCGTACATCGGGAAGCGCTTCATCAGCGCGTTGACCTCGCTCTTCACGGCGGCCAGTTTCGCGGCGTCCTCCACGTTGGCCAGCACGTCGGCGATGAACCCGGCCACCAGTTCCATCTCCTTTTCTTTCAGCCCGTGCGTGGTCGCCGCGGGGGTCCCGATCCTGATGCCGGAGGTGATGAACGGCGAGCGGGTGTCGAAGGGAATGCCGTTCTTGTTCACCGTGATCCCGGCGCGGTCCAGCGCCTCCTCGGCGACCTTTCCGGTGAGCCCGGTTTCGGTCAGGTCGACCAGCATCAGGTGGTTGTCGGTCCCGCCGGAGGTGAGCTTGAAGCCGCGAGCCATGAGCCCCGCCGCCAGCGCCTTCGCGTTCTTCACTATCTGCCCCTGGTACTCCCTGAACTCGGGAGTCAGCGCTTCCTTGAAGGCGACCGCCTTGGCGGCGACGACGTGCATGAGCGGCCCGCCCTGGATGCCGGGGAAGATGTTGGAGTTGAGCTTCTTGGCGTAGTCCTCGCGGCACAGGATCATGCCGCCGCGCGGTCCCCTCAGGGTCTTGTGCGTCGTGGTGGTGACGAACTCGGCGTGCGGGACCGGGCTCGGGTGCAGCCCGGCGGCAACCAGCCCCGCGATGTGGGCCATGTCGACCATGACGACGGCGCCGACCTTGTCGGCGATGCGGCGGAAGGCCTCGAAGTCGATGGTGCGCGGGTAGGCGCTGGCCCCCACGACGATCATCTTCGGCTTGTGCTCCAGCGCCAGGCGCTCGGCCTCTTCGTAGTCGATGGTCTGGTTTTCCTTGGTCACCCCGTACGGCACGATGTTGAAGAGCTTCCCGGAGAAGTTGACCGGGCTGCCGTGGGTCAGGTGCCCGCCGTGGGCCAGGTTCATGCCGAGCACGGTGTCGCCCGGGTTCAGCACGGTGAAGTAGACCGCCATGTTGGCCTGGGAGCCGGAGTGCGGCTGCACGTTGGCGTGATCGGCGCCGAAGAGCTCCTTGGCGCGGTCGATGGCGAGGTTCTCCACGACGTCGACCTCGTGGCAGCCTCCGTAGTAGCGCTTGCCGGGGTAGCCTTCCGCGTACTTGTTGGTGAGGACGGAACCCTGCGCCTCGAGGACGGCCTGGGACACGAAGTTCTCCGAGGCGATCAGTTCGAGGTTGTACTCCTGGCGCTCGGTTTCAGCTTTGATGGCCTGGGCCACGGCCGGGTCGAATGAATCCAGTACTGACATGTTGTTCTCCTGAAATTTTCGGGTTTTAAAAGAAAACGGGACCGTGGGTCCCGTTCTGATTTGCTGCAGTGTGCCGGGCCGTTAGAGCGCCTGGATTTTCAGTTCGCTCTCCAGGGCCGTGATCTTGTCGAGCCGCGCCTGGTGGCGCCCGCCGGCGAACTCGGTGTCCAGCCAGGCCGTTACCATGGCGCGCGCGGCTGCGGCATCGATGACGCGCCCCCCGAGCACCAGGATGTTGGCGTTGTTGTGCTCCTTGGCCATGGTCGCCATGAAGACGTCGGTGGCCAGGGCGGCGCGCACCCCGGGGAACTTGTTCGCCACGATGGACATCCCGATTCCCGTGCCGCAGACCAGGATCCCCAGTCGAGCGGAGCCCTCGGAAACCCGGCGCGCCACCTGCTGGCCGAAGTCCGGGTAATCCACCGAGGCGCCGTCGCAAGGCCCCAGGTCCTCGCAGGGGACGCCCCTTTCCTCGAGCAGCCCCTTGATCTCTTCTTTGAGTTCCAGTCCGCCGTGATCGCTGGCAATGACTAACATGCTACACCTTCTTGAAGAGCAGCGAGGCGTTGGTGCCGCCGAATCCGAACGAGTTGCTCATGGCGTACTCCACCTTGGCGTCGCGCGCGCTGTTCGGGACGTAGTCCAGGTCGCACTCCGGATCGGCGTTCTCGTAGTTGATGGTCGGGGGGACCACGGAGTTCTGCATCGCCATCAGGGAGAAGATCGCCTCGATGCCGCCGGCAGCCCCCAGGAGGTGCCCGGTCATCGACTTGGTGGAGGATACCATCAGCTTGTCCGCGTGCGGTCCGAAGACGGAGCGGATCGCCATGGTCTCGTACAGGTCGTTGAAGTGGGTCGAGGTGCCGTGGGCGTTGATGTAGTCCACCTGCTCCGGGTTCACCTTGGCCGTGGTGAGCGCCATCTTGATGCAGCGCGCGGCACCCTCGCCGCCGGGGGCGGGAGTCGTCAGGTGATAGGCGTCGCCGGAGAGGCCGTAGCCCACGACTTCGCCGTAGATCTTGGCGCCGCGGCTCTTGGCCGCCTCGTACTCCTCAAGCACCACGATGCCGGCGCCCTCGGAAAGCACGAAACCGTCGCGGTCCCGGTCGAACGGGCGCGAGGCACTGGCCGGGTCCTCGTTGGTGGAGAGCGCCTTCATGACGGAGAAGCCGCCGATCCCCAGCGGGGTGACCGTCGACTCGGTGCCGCCCGCGATCATGGCGTCGGCATCGCCGCGCTTGATCATGTGGAAGGCGTCGCCGATGGAGTGGGTCCCGGTGGCGCAGGCGGAGACGGAGGAGAGGTTCGGCCCCTTCGCCCCGTACTTGATGGAGATGTGCCCGGGAGCCAGGTTGATGATCAGCATCGGGATGAAGAAGGGCGAGATCTTCTTGTACCCCCCCTCGAGCAGCGCCGAATGGTAGCGCTCGATGGCGGGAAGCCCGCCCAGTCCGGCGCCTACCAGCACCCCGACCCGCTCGGCGTTCTCCTCGGTGATGACCAGGCCCGAGTCTTCCATGGCAAACTGGGCGGCGGCCAGCGAGTACTGGATGAAGAGATCCATCTTCTTGATCTCTTTCTTGTCGATGAAATCCTCAGCGACAAAATCCTTTACCTCGCCCGCGATCTTGACCGGCAGGTCGCTGGCATCGAAACGGGTGATCGGCGCGATGCCGGATTTACCGGCAATCAGTGCTTCCCAGTTCTTCGCGTTTCCGGTCCCAAGCGGGGAGACAACACCGACCCCCGTGACAACAACTCTTCTCATCTTCGAACTCCTTGGAATCTGATCGTGAATCTGATCCTTCATGGACGCCCGCAGGCGGCATGAAAAAGGGGAAGCTGCCTCCCCCCTGGTAACTCAGGTGTGATCGGTGATGTAGTCTATGGCGTCCTGGACGGACTGGATTTTCTCCGCGTCCTCGTCGGAGATCTCGATTTCGAATTCTTCTTCGAGGGCCATGACCAGTTCGACGGTGTCCAGGGAATCGGCGCCGAGGTCATCCATGAAAGAGGACTCGTTGCTCACCTGTGCCTCGTCCACGCCCAGCTGTTCCGCCACTATCTCTTTAATACGTTTTTCGATCGAAGCCATCTATACACCTCCATTTGATTTTGCCGTCTTTGATTGATCAAGCCTGCTAGTTTCATAACATGCACAAAGCGAATTTGCAAAAGGTATTTTTGGGCGCCCAAAGTAAAACAAGGGCGCAGTTGTTCCTATCACATATACATGCCGCCGTTGACCGAAAGCACGTGCCCGGTGACGTAGGCGGCTCCCTCGGAAACCAGGAAGAGCACCGCGGCGGCGACGTCGTCCGAGGCTCCCAGCCGCCCCATCGGGATCTGCTCCAGGAGCGCCTCCCGCGCCTTGTCGGAGAGCTCCTGGGTCATGTCGGTCTCGATGAACCCGGGGGTCACCGCGTTGACCGTGACGTTGCGGCGGGCCAGCTCCTTCGCGACCGATTTGGTGAGGCCGATCATCCCCGCCTTGCTGGCGCAGTAGTTGGCCTGGCCGGGGTTTCCCATCTCGCCGACCACGGAGGAGACGTTGATGATCCGGCCGTAGCGCGCCTTGCTCATGGTCTTGGCGGCCTCCCGGGTGCAGTTGAAGGCCCCCTTCAGGTTCACGTCGATGACGGCGTCCCAGTCGGCCTCCTTCATGCGCAACAGCAGGCCGTCCTTGGTGATCCCGGCGTTGTTGACCAGGATGTCCAGGCGCCCGAAGGCGGCGACCGCGTCCTTGAAGAGCCCCTCGACCTCGGCTGAGACCGAGACGTCCACCTTGAGCGCCAGGGCCTTGCCGCCGGCGGCGGCGATCTCGTCGGCGGTGCGCTGGGCCGCCTCGACGCTGGTGGCGGTGACGACGACGGCCGCCCCCTGCGCCCCGAGCCTCAGGGCGATGGCGCGGCCGATGCCGCGGGAGGCCCCGGTCACGACGGCTACCTGTCCGGTCAAACTCATAGCTCACCCCCTGCCAGGGCCTTCACCCCGGCGCTGTCCTGCACGTTGAAGCTCTGGGCCTCCTTGTCGATCCGCTTCACCAGCCCGGCGAGCACCTTGCCGGGGCCGATCTCCACGAAGCGGGTCACCCCGGAGGCGACCATCTGCTGCACGGAGGCGTCCCAGAGCACGGGGGAGCAGACCTGCTCCACCAAAAGCCCCTTCACCCGGCCGGAATCGGCGTTGGGCGTCGCCTCCACGTTGCTCACCACGGGCGCCGCGAGGGGGGCGACCTGCACCCCTTCCAGGGTGTCCGCGAGCCGCTCGGCGGCCGGCTTCATCAGCGCGCAGTGGAAGGGTGCGCTGACCGGCAGCAGCATCGCCTTGCGAAAGCCGCGCGCCTTGGCGATCTCGATGACGCGCCCCACGGCGCCGGTGTGCCCCGCGATGACGATCTGCCCCGGGGAGTTGTAATTGGCGGGCGAAACGATCTCGCCCTGGGCCGCTTCCTGGCAGAACTCCAGGAGCTGCTCCCCCTCGACGCCGAGGATGGCGGCCATGGTGCCCACGCCGACCGGCACCGCGTCCTGCATGAAGCTGCCGCGCGCCCGCACGGTCCTGAGCGCGTCGGCGAAGCTGAGAGCGCCCGAGGCGACCAGCGCCGAGTATTCCCCCAGCGAGTGTCCCGCCAGGAAGCAGGGAGAGAGCGGCGACTCCGCCTTGAGCACCCTCCAGGCCGCGATGCTGGCGGCGAGGATGGCGGGCTGGGTGTTCGCCGTCAGCTTCAGCTCCTCTTCGGGCCCCTCGAAGCAGAGCCGGGAGATGGAAAAGCCGAGGGCGTCGTCCGCCTCCTCGAAGCTCTGTGCGGCGACCTTGAAGTTTTCCGCCAGTTCGCGTCCCATGCCGGGGTGCTGGGAACCCTGGCCGGGAAAGATGAATGCGTAGCTTTGCATGAAGTACCTCGTTTCCTGGACTGTCCGCCCCTCGGGTGGAGACCCTTGTCGGGGGCGGTTAATTTTATCTCGTCGGCTGCGGCTCCCGGGAAACCGGGTGCAAATAGGGCGGGCCTTGACCCGCCCTACTGGATAATCTGCATGTGCGGCAGCGGCCTACCAGCGCAGCAGCGCGGCACCCCAGGTGAGACCGCCGCCGAAAGCGTCCAAAAGGACGATGTCCCCCTCCTTGACGCGCCCGGTCCGGAAGGCCTCGTCGAGGGCGATCGGGATCGAGCCTGCCGAGGTGTTGCCGTAGCGGTCCAGATTGACGAAGGTCCGGTCGGCGCCGACCCCCAGCCTCTTGCCGACGGAATCGACGATCCTCTGGTTGGCCTGGTGCGGGATGAAGAGGGAGATGTCGGCGGCGCTCAGTCCGTTGGCCGCCAGCGCCTCCAGGGCGACCTCGGCCATGGCTCGCACCGCGAACTTGAACACCTCGTTGCCGTGCATGGTCAGGTAGACCAGCCGGTCGTCCAGGTTCTGCTGGGTCGCCGGGTTGCGGCTGCCGCACCCCTTCTGGTACAGGATCTCCCAGTAGTTGCCGTCGGAGTGGGTGTGGGTGGAAAGGATGCCGTTGTCCCCCTCGACCGCCTCCAGCACGACCGCCCCGGCGCCGTCGCCGAACAGAAGGCAGGTGTTGCGGTCGGTCCAGTCGATGATCCGGGACAGCACCTCGGCGCCGATCACCAGCGCCTTCTTGGCCGCGCCGGTCGCGATGAACTTCTCGGCCGTGGTCAGGGCGTAGACGAATCCGGTGCAGGCGGCGGAGACGTCGAAGCAAGTCGCCTTGGACGCCCCGAGCGCCTGCTGCACGATGCAGGCGGTGGAGGGAAAGGGGAAGTCCGGGGTGAGGGTCCCCACGACGATCAGGTCGATCTCGGAGGCGTCGACCCCCGCCGCCTCCAGCGCCCGGCGCGAGGCCGCGGTGGCGAAGGTGGAGGTGTACTCCCCCTCGACCGCGATGCGGCGCTCCCGGATTCCGGTCCTGGCGACGATCCATTCGTCCGTCGTGTCGACCATCTTTTCCAGTTCGAAGTTGGTCAGCACCTTCTCCGGCAGGGCAGAGCCCGTGCCGGTAATCCTTGCTCGCATCATGACGCCACCCTCTCCTTCGCTTCGGCGGGCGCCTCGGCGCCCTCACGCTCGCGCGCCGTACCGGGGAAACTCTCGTCCAGCTTTTCAGCCATGCGGACGTTCACCCCTTTGAGCGCGTACTCGTAGGCAAAGCGGATCGCGTTCTTGATCGCCTTGGGGTTCGAGCCGCCGTGGCAGATCATCCCCACGCCGTTGATCCCCAGGAGCGGCGCGCCGCCGTACTCCGCGTAGTCCACGGTTTTTTTGAAATTGTTGAATGCCTTGCGGCAGAGGAGATAGCCGATCTGTGACAGGAAGGAGCTTTTGATCTCGGCCTTGAGCATCTTGCCGACGGTCTCGGCCAGCCCTTCGGAGAGCTTCAGCACCACGTTGCCGACGAAGCCGTCGCAGACCACGACGTCGACCGTGCCGTTGAAGATGTCGCGCCCCTCCACGTATCCCACGTAGTTGAGCGACTTCTCGCGCAGCAGCGCGCTGGTTTCCCGGGTGAGCTCGTTCCCCTTGCTCGCCTCCTCGCCGTTGGAGAGCAGGCCGATGCGCGGGGCGGAGAGCCCCATGGCGAACCGGGCGTACACCTCGCCCATGACGGCGAACTGCACCAGGTGGATCGGCTTGCAGTCCACGTTCCCCCCCACGTCGAGCACCAGGGTGGAGCCGGACATGGTGGGGAGCAGCTGGGCGATCGCCGCGCGGTCGATCCCCTTCATCCGCTTCAGCACGAACATCCCGGCCGCCATGGTGGCGCCCGAGTTCCCCGCGCTGACGACCGCGGCCGCCTCGCCCCCCTTCACCAGCTCGAAGGCGACGCGTATGGAGGAGTCCTTCTTCTTGCGCACCGCGTCCGAGGCGGAGTCGTGCATGCCGACGACCTCGGAGGCGTGCCAGACGGCGATGTCCAGCCCTGCGGTGTTGTGCAGGGCGAGTTCCGCCTGCACCTTGTCGCGGTCGCCGACCAGGGTCACCGGCACGCCGAATTCCCTGGCCGCGGCAACGGCGCCTTCAACTTCAACATGAGGGGCGTTGTCGCCCCCCATCACATCGACAGCAACTCTCATATAACCCCTAGGGAGCGGATTCCGTACAGTTACGACAGGCTGGGCCGGGGGCTTACAGTTCCTCGGACTTCAGTACCTGGCGCCCCTTGTAGGTGCCGCAGGAAGGGCAGACGCAATGCGGCAGCTTGGGAGCCTTGCACTGGGGGCAGGTCGAAACGGTCGGAGGAGTCAGGAAGTCGTGGGCCCGTCTCATATTTTTACGCGATTTGGAAGTCTTCTTCTTAGGTACAGCCATGGTCTTTCTCCTTTTTACTTTTCTATGCTAATCTTCTTCAGGGCACTCATCTTCAAATTGATCCCGCCTCGGTCGCAGCCGCACTCGCCGGCGTTCAGATCGGCGCCGCACTCGCTGCAGAGCCCCCGGCACGACTCGGAGCACAAAGGCTTGAAGGGGATCTCCATCATGACCTGCTCGGCGATCTCGAAGTCCAGGTCTATCTCTTCGCCGGAGTAGGAGACCGAAATCAGGTCCTGGTCGCTCAATTCCACTTCCTCGTCCAGCTCGCCACCGTGCGACTTGGTGTAGAAGATGGTGAAGTTGGAGGCGATGGGGAGCTGGTACTCCGCCAGGCAGCGCGAGCAGGAGAGCCGCACCGCGCTCGTCACGCTCCCGGTGGCCCGCACGTGGTCGTATTCCCAGATCGCGGAGACCTCCGCTTTGACCGGCTCGCTGAAGCTGCACTCTCCGGCCTGCTCCATCTGCACCAGGTTCGGGTAGTGGGCGGCGGGCTCCTCTTCGCTGAGGTCTAACTGCTTCTTTTTAACCTCATCGATACGTATCTTCAAAGGACGGTCTCCCCCTTTTTCAAAGCTTCTGAGTATATAGATGGAGTCGAGTTTGTCAAGGTAAATCTGGAAGGCAGGGACTAGGGGCTAGCGGCTAGGGACGAGAAAAAACAGCGGCCTCAAACCCCCGCCTTGCAGCCCCTAGCCCCGCCTTTGCCTCACAAGCCTCACCACCCGCCTCCCAGCCGGTAGTCGACGCTCACCCCGCTCTCCCCGCTGGAAAGGTGCCCCAACTGCTCGGCGGCCCCCTGCACCAGGAGGTCCAGCGCGGGGGTGCGCTTCTTGGGCGGGCGTATCAGCTCCGGCTCCCCCTTGATCCCGCCCAGGCGCGCCGCCTCCTCGATGGCGTCCTGCAGGGTGCCGAGCCGGTCCACCAGCTTCAGGGCCAGGGCCTGCTCCCCGGAGAAGATCCTGCCGTTGGCCAGAGCCGCCACCGTCGGGACCGGGAGCTTCCTCCCATCCGCGACGGCGCGCACGAACTGCTGATGCGTGCTGTCGATGACTCCCTGCAGCATCGCCCGCTCCTCCGGCTGCATGCTGCGCACCGGGGAGCCGACGTCCTTGAATTTCCCGGTCTTGATGGTGAACGCCTTCATGCCGACCTTCCCCATCAGTCCCTCTATGTTGGAGAACTTCATGAGCACGCCGATGCTCCCGGTGATGGTGCCGGGATTGGCGTAGATGAGGGTCGCCGGCACGGAGATGTAGTAGCCACCGGAAGCGGCCACGCTCCCCATGGAGACCACGACCTTCTTCACCTTGGCGAGTTCCCTCACCTGGGCGCTGATCTCCTGGGAGGGCCCCACGACGCCGCCGGGCGAGTCGACCCGCAGCACGACCGCCTTCACCCGCGCGTCCTTCTTGAGCAGGCGCAGCTGGCGGATGGTCTCCGCGCCGTCGACGATGACCCCCTTTACCTCGACGAGCCCGACCCCGTCCCCGCCGATCATGGCCTCCCGGTCGCCGAACAGCGCCGTGGCGACCAGGACGCACAGGGCGAAGAGCAGCAGCGTGGCGCCGAGGCCCAGGGCGCTCCAGAGCACCCACCTGTTTTTCATAGCATCCTCCAGATTTTGCTTGTCTAAACGGCGCGCCGTATCATATATCAGAGGTAACCTCATGAGAGGGAAGACAACGGCTCCTTCAGCCGGCGGCCGGGAGGGTCTCCCGGGCGGCCGTGCAGGCGGCAGCGGGCGATCTCCGCGGCTCTCCGCGCCGGGACCACCAGGAGTTTAGCACCAAAGCGGCCCGGGCGGCAGCCATTTCGTCAACAGAGGGAAACATGAGGGTATTGGTCTTCTCGGACAGTCACGGCAACTTCCCGCAGCTGCTCAAGGCGCATGAACTCGCGGGGCCGGTGGATTACATCATCCACCTGGGCGACGGCGCCGAGGATGCGCGCCAGATGGAGCAGCTGCTTGAGGTGCCGGTGCTGCGGGTGGCGGGGAACTGCGACCCGGATCCCGGCCTGCCGCTCGAGTTGACCCTCGATCTCGGTCCGTGCCGGTTCTACCTGACCCACGGCAACCGGCATCTGGTCAAATCGGGGCTGAGGCAGCTGGTCGAAAGGGGAATCCAGGTGGGCGCCAAGGTCGTGCTGTACGGACACACGCACCGGCCGGCCGTGCAGGTCGAAGCGGGGGTGCTGTGCGTCAATCCGGGCACGCTGAAGCAGGGGTTCCCGAAAAGCTATGCCATCCTCACGATAACCGGCAGCGAGGTCCAGGCGGAGATTTTCGGCCTTTAGCCCCCTCAGCAGCCGCAGCCGCAGTTGTGGCAGACCTTGCGGTTCTCGTCGTCCGGCGGGACCGTCTCGGGGGCGAAGGCGATCCGGTTCACCGCGCGCTTGATGTCCTCCAGCGGGTCGAGATGCGGGCTCTTGCCGATGACGTGCCCGACGCAGACGTTGCTGATGCCGTCCGACGGCGACGCGATCCGGACCGCGTTGAGCAGGTCCGCGTAACTTTTCACTTCGATGACCTGCCCGGTGCTCTCGGCCAGCTCCAGCACGATGCCGAAGCGCCCCAGGTCAAGGGCCAGCTCCGCGAAGAAGAGGTCGAAGGCGACCCCCGAAAGGGCATGTTCCCAGTCCGGCCGTATGTGTTTCTGCCCGTAGCAGGTCAGGCGCATTTGCTTTCCCATCGTTACCTCTCAAAAGCAGGGGCTAGGGACTGGGGGCTAGGGGCCAGACACAGCCAGTCCAAAACTCCCGTTCCCCACGCCCCCGTTCCTTTATTCTCGTTCTTTCTTGCCAGGCTTGCTTCCAGCCCCTAGTCCCCAGTCCCCAGTCCCCAGTCCCTAGCCCCTAGTCCCTGTTTTGCTTTGCCTAGCTTGCGGCGGCCTTGCGCTGCATGGAGCTGAAAATCATGTCCAGCACGACCTTCTGCTTGGCCTCGTACTTGTTCAGCACGGCGAGGCAGGTCCCCATCGGGAACTGCTCGTGCAGGTAGTTGGCGTCGCGCCCGGACAGGATGACGATCCGGTTCTTGTCCATGCCGATCGACACGGCGAAGCTGAAGATCTTGGTCCCGTCCAGTACGGGCATCTCCAGATCGACCAGCAGCAGGTCAACCGGCTCCGCCTTGAGGATGGCAAGCGCCTGGAAGGGATCGGTGCAGGTCACCACGGCGAGCAGCGGGTAGAGCGACCGGATCTGCTCCCTCAGGGCGTCCAGATATGGTGCGTCGTCATCAACGATCAGGATCTTTCTCATTACCACCTCAGCCAGATCACTTCAGAACCCGGGTCGCCGCGGAGAGCACCGGGAATGGCACGTGCAGCTCAAGCGCCCGCGCGGTCTTCAGGTTCACGATCAGTTCTACCTTCTTCGGGGTGGCGACCGGGAGGCTGGACGCCTTCTTCCCCGCCAGGATGCGGGCCGCGTAATCGGCCGCCACCTGCCCCTGCTCGACCGGGTCCGCCTCCAGCGAGAGCAGGGCACCCTTTTGGGCAGCTCCCGGCATCTGGGAGAGCACCGGAATCTTCAGCTCGCCGCAGCGGTGCACGATCTTCTCGAAGCCTCGGGAGCCGGCCGCGCACTCCGAGACGTAGATGCCATCCACCCGCGCGGCGAACAGGGTGGCCAGCGCCGCGTCCAGGCCGCTGGCGCCGGCCAGGTTCACCTCGACGAGGCTGATCCCCAGCTGCGCCGCGATCCGGCGCAGCTCTTTAAGCTGCACCAGCGACCCCTCCTCGCGCCCGGTATAGACGACGCCGAGCTGGTGCAGCGGCTTCAGCTCCATGGCGGTCTTGATCAGGGTAACCAGCGGAACCTTGCAGCTCACCCCGGCCATGTTGTGCCCGGTCGAGGCCATCCCGTGGGCAATGCCGCACTCCACTGGCCCGTAGACCTCCGCGAAGACGACCGGTATGTCGCTTGCCTCGTGCAGGGCGGTGAGCGTCGCCGGTGCGCCGTAGGTGACGATGAGGTCCGCGCCGATGGCGTTGAATTTCCTGATACTGTTGGACCAGGAAATCGGGTCCGGGTTCGGGGTCTGGGTGATCACCTCCACGTTGCTCTGGTCGTACCCCTTCTGCAGCAGCGCCTTCACGAACGCCTTGTGGGCCTCCCGGTAGCGCGGGATGTCGCAGGTCAACAGCGCCGCGACCAGCTTCCCGCCCGCGCGGGAGTCCGCCACAGGGATGACTGCGGATAAGGCCAACAGCAGCAGTATAGTACGGATCAGTCTCAGGAGCTACCCCTTCTTCGTCACCACTTGGCCGTCAGGTAGGCGACGACGGCGTGCACCGTGCCGTTGTACGCGCTGTAGACGGGATTCTTCTCGTTGTAATCCTGCAGGGTGTACTCCAGCGAGCCGGAGTACTTGCTGGTGAAGCGGTACTCCCCGCGGGCCGAAACCGAGCTGATCACGGTCTCCTGCCGAGTGATCTCGCGGATGCCGGAGGTGTCGGCGCTGCTCGCGCCGGTGCCGTCGACGGCAAAGACCCGGTCCTGCGGGGTGAAGGCGGAGGCGGACCTGATCTGCTGCAGCACCAGCGACAGGTCGAGCTGCTCGGTCGCCGCATAGCCGGCGTTCACCCCGTAGACCTGGGAGCGGGTGGTGAAGTTCGCGGCGGCCTGGCTCCCCGGGTCGACCTGGCCGAAGTCCACCCCGGTGAAGAGCACCCCCTGGTCCACCCGGTTGTGCAGCCAGGCGTAGTTGGCCGAGAGGGTCAGGCGCGGCAGCGGGGTGCACCAGAGCCCGAGGTTCGCATTCTCGGTCGCCCGGTCCCTGGAGAGCGGAGCGGAGGGGAGGTAGCCGGCCGGATCCGCAAAGACCACCAGGAAATGCTCCACCTGGTCGTTCCACTCGCGCCGGGCGATCAGGTTCGCGGTCGCCCCCCACTTGGGAGCCGTGTAGGTGGCGAGGAGCTTCCCCTCGTGCTTTTGCTGGAAGGAGTTGCCGTAGGAGGGGTGGTCCGTCGTCTCGTAGCCGTACCTGGCCGTGACCCGCACCCCCTTGGAGGGGTGGTAGAGCAGCGCCAGGGACCCCTTCTGGGTCGCCGAGTTCTCCGGGAGCGCCCAGGTCGAGGCCGAGGGGAGGTCCGAGACGTGCTCGCGGGTCAGCACCTCGCCCCGGTATTCCCCGGAGAGGGTCAACTGGGCCGTCGGCTTGTAGGAGAGGACCGCCATCACGACGTCCCTGGTGCTATCCACAGGGGGCTTCACCGGCTGCGGCTGGGTGACGAAGTTCAGGTCGCTGAGCGGGCTCCGCTCCCGGTTGTCCAGCTCCTGGCGCCGGTATTTGAGCGCCATGGAGAGCTCCTTGGCTGGTGTGTAGACCAGGTCTCCCGCCACGTTTTGCAGCACGACCAGGCTGTGCCTCGCCCCGGAGGAGTCGCTGAGCCGGGAGAGGTTCTCGCGCTGGTCGATGCTGTAGGAGCCGCTCGCCACGACAGCGCCGGCGAGGGAGCTGTGCAGCTTCACCGTGTGGGAGATGAACCGGCTGTCCGGCTCCTCGTTATGCTGCTGCACGCCCCCCAGGCTCTCCGGGGTCCCCTGGAAGCTCACCCGCGCCGCGTAGTCCTGGACCGGGATCGCCTGCTTGTCCTGGAAGACCCGGATGCGCAGGTCGTAGATGAGATCGACCCAGCCCAGGTGGGCGTCCAACCCGAGGTGCCCCTCCTGGGTCTGGCGCTCCACGCCGCGCGCCTGGGCGAAGATGCTGTTGGTGGCTCCCTCGAAGGCGGTGTCGGCGAAGACCTGCTGCATGGTCCCTTCCTTGACGAGCCTCCAGTAGCCGAGGTTCAGGTGCAGCGGGAAGTCGTGCAGCCGGTAACGGAACTCCGCCAGGTCCTGGGTGACGCTGACGCCGTAGTTCTGAGCCGGGTCCTGCTGCGCCTGGTAGAGCGCCGTGGCGGGCGCCGGGAGGTCGGCGCGCCCGGTCCTGAAATCCGGGGAGAACAGCAGCTCCCGGTCCAGGTTGTGGAAGAGCGACTCGGTCCTCAGGTGCAGCCGGTAGTCCCCCCGGTAGTCGAGCAGCAGGTCGCCGTGGTAGTCGTGCTCGTTGAGGAAGTTCCCCTCCAGCTCGAAGTTGCCGTCCTTCTCAAGGGTCCGGTAGAAGAGCCCGCCGCTGCGCGAGGAGTGCAGGAAGCCGTACTCCGAGGCGCGCCCGCCGTGGCCGGCGGAGTTCACCACGTTGTAGCCGATGCTCCCCCCCTTCTGCTCCAGGGTCTCCACCACCCTCTCGTCGGCGCCGTAGACCGCGGCCTCCCCCGGCGGGGCGGCCCGCTCGGACTCCGGGGCGCTCTGCGCCGGATCGCCCTGCGCCGCCGCGCTCCCCGCGGTCAGGAGCAGCAGCAGCAGCAAAGCGGGGGCGCCATATGCAAGCTCAAGCGGTCTGATCACCTTTCAGGCTCCTTTACCGGTTCACTGGCGCAGCGTGCCCCTACCGGTGGTCGCCGGGGAGGGGGTGTCGGTGCCGTGGACCTGCGAATGGCAGTCCGTGCAGCGGTTGGTGAAGAGTTGCTTTACCCCCGGGGTCGTGCTCGCCAGATGCCCGGTGTGGCACTGCAGGCAGAGAAAGGGGAGCGCGGCGTTCAGCAGGTGGTTGTTGACGGAGCCGTGCGGCGTGTGGCAGTTGGTGCAGTTCTCGGTGACGTCGCCGTGCTCGAAGGCGAAGGGCCCCTGCTTCTCCATGTGGCACCTGGTGCAGGTCTCCTTCAGGCTGTTGCCCCTCAAGAGCTTGTCCTGGGTGGAGCCGTGCACCTCATGGCAGTCGACGCAGACCATCTTCTTCTCCCGCAGCGGGTGGTGGGAGTACAGGGCGTTTTCGGCCCGCACCTCCGGGTGGCAGCCGAAGCACATCTCCGCCATCTCTTCGCGGCTCACCTTCTGCTGGGGCCCCTTGTGCAGCTTGTGGCAGTCGAGGCAGCTCACCTCCCCCAGCGCGTGGCTGCTGCCGTTCCAGTGGGCGAGCGCGGGGATGGAGGCGGCCGAATGGCATTTGAGGCAGATGAGCGACTGGGCCTGGGGCGGCAGGTGCATGAGGTCCAGGAACTTCGTGGTGTCGCACTTCTTCCTGAGCAGGGTGTTTTCCTCCCGGTCGTCGGAGAGCTGCTCGATGGCGAGGCTCCCGGGGCCGTGGCAGGATTCGCAGTTAACCAGCGGCAGCCCGGTTTCCGGCCTGATCTGCTCGCCGTGCGTGGAGTGGCTGAAGTCGCTGGAGATCTTGTCGTGACTGTGGCATTTGGAGACGCAGTTGTTGGTGCCGACGTACTCGGCGTCCAGGCGGCCGACGATCATCTTCTCGTACTCGCGCATCGGCAACAGCGGCTTGCTCTGCTTCAGGGAGGCGCAGGAGCCGAGGACCAGCGCGATCAGGAGCAGCGGGATCGTTCCTCTCAGGTGGCGCAGCATGCCAGCAGCCATCTATTCTCCCCTTATCCCCTTGGTGGTGGTGTAAATGAAGCCGCGCACGATCGGGTTCTCGCTCTTCTTGATCTCGCGCGGGGTGCCGACCTCCACGATGGTGCCGCCGTGCATCATGGCGATGCGGTCCGAGATGTAGAGCGCGAAGTTGAGGTCGTGGGTGACGATGACCGTCGTGTTCTTGGTGGTCTCTTTCAGCTTCAGGATCGTGTTGGCCAGCTCGTCCGTGGTGACCGGGTCGAGCTCGGCGGTAGGCTCGTCGTACAGGATCAGGTCCGGGTTCATGGCGAGCGAGCGGGCGATCGCCACCCGCTTCTTCATGCCGCCGGAGAGCTCCGAGGTGCGCAGGTCCTCCTTGCCGACCAGCCCCACCATCTCGAGCTTCTCCCGGATGATCTCCCTGATGCGCTGCTCCTTGCAGACCCTCTTCTCGCGCAGCCAGAGGCCGACGTTCTCGCCGACGGTCAGCGAGTTGAAGAGCGCGGAGGACTGAAACACCATGGAGTAGCGGTAGTCGCGGGCCGAGGCGTCCTTGGGCGCGTTGAATATCGGGATGTCGTCGATGTAAATTTCGCCCGAGTCGGGGGAATCCAGCTTGACGATGTGCTTCAGCAGCACGCTCTTGCCGGTCCCCGAAGGGCCGATGATGCAGAAGGTCTCGCCGGCCTTGATCTCCAGGTTGATGTCCCTCAGCACGTGGTTGGTGCCGAAGTACTTGTTCAGCGCTTCGATGCGGATCCCCACCCCCCTGGTATCCTGGAGGTCGATCGGACGGTTGCCGTTGTCGGCGTGGAAAAACGAGCCGGACAGGCCATGTTTAAGCTTTGCAAACACTGGGTTCCCCTTATCGGCGGAAACTCGGATGAGACCGGGCCCGTGCAGTTCCGGTGGCGGCCGGCTCCGGCAGGGAGCGGGAACTCATCGGTATCATCAGAGAAATGGCGCCCATAGTACCAGACATGGGAGCCACCTTGCAAGCGGAGAATGTTTGTTATCATTAACCATTGTCCGCCGGGACAGCTGCTTTTGAAATGAGTATCAATGTGTCAGTCTACCGCCTACAGATATCTCGCAGTAAGCTGGAAAGAGTGTCTGCAACCGTTTCGATCCGACAGCACCCGTTCAGAAGAGATAGGGCGAACGGTTATCAAAGTGACGCCTGTTGCGAAAGACATAGATGTTCAAAAGCACCAGGACGAGCGCTGCCGCAAGGGTGTTGAAACGCAGTTCGTCCTCGGGGATCGGGGCATCCGCCAGGCGCGCGTAGAGCCCCGGCGGGATCAGTGCCAGGTTGACGGCCGCGTTGCAGATGTCCAGCAGGTTGTAGGCGATCAGCAGCCAAACCGTGAAGCGCTGCCGCTTCAGGATTCCGATCAGGAGGTAGAGTGAGATGATGCTGTCGGCGAACACCAGGCACTCGCCGGGTCTCCCCGCGTAGAACCTCCCCATGAACGGGAAGGGGTAGCCGTAGCTGGAGACGGTGAGCAGCAGGAAGCAGAGGTAGGCCGCGGCGAGGGCGTTCAGCCCGAAGGGGCGGCCTTTGGTGGCATCGGTCATCAGTGGCGTCCCCGGGGCGGCGCCGTGCGGTCGGTCGGGCGGCTCGCGGTCAACGGGACGCCAGCTTGTGATGTTCCTTAAGCAGGCAGCGGTCCATCACGACGGCAAGCCCGGCCCCCTCCGCGCGGGCCGCGGCAGCCTCGTTGACGATGCCTTCCTGCATCCAGACCACCTTGGCTCCCTTGGCGATCGCCTGTTCCACGACCTCCGGGAGGAACTCGGCGCGGCGAAAGACGTCGACGATCTCGACCTCGCCCGGGATGTCGGCCAGGGTCGGGTAGCAGCGCTCCCCGAGAATCTCCTGGCAGGCAGGGTTCACCGGAATGATCCGGTACCCGCAGCGCTGCAGGTAGGCCGCCACCTCGAAGCTCGGTTTGCCCGGGTCGGGGGAAAGGCCGACCACCGCGATGGTCTTGTAGCTGTTGATGATCTCCTTGATGTCGGCGTTTGGCATCTCCCCTCCCTTGATGGTGAGTCGTTAAGTCGTCGAGTCGTCGAGTCGTTAAGTCGTTAAGTCGTCGAGTCGTCGAGTCGTCGAGTCGTCAAGTCGTCAAGTCGTCAAGTCTAAGGCAAAAGCGGACAAGTCGCAACTACTCAACCACTCGACGACTTCCCGGTTTTCCCCGCCTCTTCACCTTTTCCTCATGCCGCTGATGGCAACGAAGAAAAAAATGATCGCCATGACCCCTGCGATGAAGATCCAATCCGCCGGACTGAATGCGGCCATTGCTCCCTCCTTATGCCTCTAGTTTTTCCAGGGCGGCCTGCGCCTCGGCGTAGTCCGGGTTCATCCTGAGCGCCTGGCGCAGCAGGGTGCGCGCGTCGCGCCCCCGCCCCAGGTCGATGCAGCAAAGCGCGCAGAGATAGGGGATCTCCGGCATGGGAAACTCGATGGCAAAGTGCAGGTCCGCCATGATGTCGGTGAAGATGGCAATGGCCTCGTCGCACTCCCCTTCCTGCTGCAGGGAGAGGGCAACGGCCACCGCCTCCAGGTAGTCCACCGCGGGCACCTTCGGCGTTTCTCCCAGCTCGATCCGCTCCAGCCGCTGGTTCGTCTCGACCGCCGCCTCGACGGAGAGCTCCGGGAGAATCCGGCGCCAAAGGGAGGCCGCGGCGTCGTACTTGCCGAGCAGGAAGCTCACCTCCGCCAGGTTCGCTGCCGCCTTGAGGTCTCCCGGAGCAAGCTCCAGCGCCCGGGCCAGGTAACCCTCGGCCTTGAAGAGCGTCGTCGTGGAGAGATGCAGCGCGGAAAAGCGGCACCCCTTCTCCAGGAGCGTCGCGCCGATTTCCTGCGGGAAATGAGGGTTGTCGGGCTCCATGAGCGCAAAGATGCGCAGCAGGTTCACCCGCCGGTCCAGGTAGGGTACTTCCACGTCCTTCTCGCCCAGCATGATGATGTGGCTCGCCAGCTCCGAGACGTAGTGCGGATACCCCTCCTTGAGGAGCGCCGCGTAACTCGCGCTGTGGCGGCACCCCGGATCGGAGCGCAGCGCCTGGTAGATGCCGCGCCCCAGCGCGTCGTAACCCGGCAGTTCCCCTGCGAGCGCCCGGTAGTCCGCCTCCAGAAGGGGCACCGGGCAGTCGCCGTAGCTGAGCGTCACCTTGCCGTCCAGCCCGGAGAGCTGCGCGCCGGCGGGGGGGGTGAGATAGATGATGCCAGGGATTTCAGTAGTTTCGAGTGCTATGGCTAAACCTCCTTGCGCTCCCGCGTCGGGAACGTGTCGACGTCCGCGTGCACGCCGATCGTCTTGTAAATGCGCACCCCGTCCCAAGGCTCGTCCAGGATCCCGTCGTGGATCGCCCAGCTGCGGCCGAGGACGCTTCTCTCCATGCCGCGCAGCCTGAAGGGGGTGGAGCCGTCCAGGCGCCGGTACAGCTCCCCGCCGGGGGCGAACCCCGCGTCGATCTCCTGCATGAGCCGCTTGCCCACCAGGTAGTCGAAGCCGTAGTGCTCGTAGCGGATGGCGTTGTCGTAGGTGAGCGGCTCGGCGACGATCAACTGCATGCCGAGGCGCCCGGTGAGGCGCTCCAAAAGCGGCAGGAACTCGCCGAACATCCTCATGCCGCGCCTGGTCTGGTTCGGGAAGAGCCCCGCCGCCATGGCGCGCTGCTCCTCCGGGAGGTTGCGCCCCAGGGTCGTGAAGCAGTTGTCGCGCCCCTGCTGATCCAGGTCCACGTCGAAACGCTCCGCCGCCGGGTCCGCGATGATGCAAAAGGAGAGCTCCATCTGGCCATGCTGGGTGTCGCAGAGCTCCAGGAAAAAGATCAGGTCCCGGTCCGAGGGGCGCAGGCGCGCCTCGATGCGCAAAAGCCGCAACCCCTCCGGGGCGATGAAGTTAAGGCAGCCGCCGCGGCGCTCCAGCAGCTCCAGCAGGCGCGGCGGCAGCAGGGAGCCGTAGATCAGCTCCTTCTCCCGGGTCCCGAGACGGTTGATATCGTTGAGGGAGTAGAGCTCGCAGCCCCTGGCGTCCCTCAAGGCTTCATGTCCGAAGGTCATTGCCATAGGCACCGATCAACACCGGAAAGACGGTGGCGCGCACCTGCGCGATGCTCTTCTCCACGGCATCCAGGGCCGCATTGCGGTCATCTTCCCGGGCCCAGTGCATGGCGTCCAGGAGCATGCGGTGCGGAAAGCCGAGCTCGGAGCTCAGCTTCACGAAGGCCGCTGGGAGCCGGGGCGGCAGTTCCCGGTCGTTCATGATGGCCCAGGCGATGGTCCAGGCCCGGGCCACGTTCATCATGTCATAGCCCCCGCCGCCCACCGCGACCCAGGGGATCTGCAGGGCGCGCAGCTTTCTCATGATGTAGGCGTAGGCGTGGGTGGTGACCTCCAGGTTGGTCAGCGGGTCGGTCCGGAAGGTGTCGGCCCCCAGCTGGGTAAAGAGCAGATCGGGGTCGTAGGCGGCGATGAGCGGGAAGGCGACTTCGTCGAACGCCTTCATGAAAAGGGCGTCGTCCGTGTGGGCCTTGAGCGGCAGGTTCACGCTGTAGCCTCTTCCCTTCCCCTCGCCCGTTTCCGACTCGAAGCCGGTGCCCGGATAAAAGTAGATGCCGCTTTCGTGCAGCGAGATGGTGAGCACCCGGTCCGTGTCGTAGAAGGCATTCTGCACGCCGTCGCCGTGGTGGGCGTCGATGTCCAGGTAGACCACCCGCTTCCCCCGGGCCACCAGGTAGTTGATGGCGACCGCGGCATCGTTGAGATAGGAGAAGCCGGAGGCCCGGCTGCGCTGGGCATGGTGCCACCCTCCCAGGGGGTTGAAGGCGGCGGCGAACCCCTCTTCGCTGACCAAGCGGGCCGCCTCCAGGGTGCCGGAGACCCCGAGGCAGGCCCAGTCGTACACCCCGGGGAACACCGGGTTCTCCAGGTCGCCCAGGCCGAAGCGGAAGTCCGCCCGAGGCTCCCGGTCGGCGCTGAACTCCCGCAGCCGCTCCAGGTACTCGGGGCTGTGGCAGCTCTCGAGCTCCGCGTGCGTCACGGGGCGCGGACGGCGCAGCTCCATGCCAGGGAGGTGTAAAAGCCCGTAGGCGTCCATCAGGTCATGGGCCAGCCGGTAGCGCTGCACCTTGAACGGGTGCTGCTCACCGTAACAGTACCCCCCGAGTTCGGTACAGCTGATCAGTGCGGTCTTGCGAGACAAAGCCACCCCCGTCCGGATTGCCCATGAATTTACCCCGAGGCAGCGGGGAGGTCAACAGTATTTCCTGCACATTCATTAGGCACGCTGCCCACTATTTAGGCACCTAGCGCCCATCTCCGGGGGGCCTCGCGACGCGGCGCACGCCATATCAGCAACATACGACGACGGCACGAATTTTGCGTTATTTCTGCGCCTTTTGCAACGCAGCAGGGCCATTTACCAATGGAGGTAATTTAAATGAACGGGATGTCAATGACGACACCACTTGGCAACAGCAGCGATGTGCTCTTCCTCATGTTGGGCGCGGTCATGGTCTTCGCCATGCACGCGGGCTTCGCCTTCCTCGAGGTGGGAACGGTTCGCAAGAAAAACCAGGTGAACGCCTTCGTGAAGATCCTGACCGACTGGTCGGTCTCCACGATTGTCTACTTTCTGGTCGGCTTCCCGATCGCCTACGGCATCAGCTTCCTGAAGCCGGTGAAGCAACTGCTCGGGGATACCCAGGGCTACGACATCACCCACTTCTTTTTCCTGCTCTGCTTCGCGGCCTGCATCCCCGCCATCATCTCCGGCGGCATCGCCGAGCGCGCCAAGTTCTGGCCCCAGGTCACCGCGGGCGCCCTCTTCGCCGCCTTCACCTACCCCGTCTTCGAGTCGCTCATCTGGGGCAAGAACAGCGCGCTGTTGCAGGACATCTTCAAGAGCGTCGGGGGAGCCGAGTTCCACGACTACGCCGGATCCGTCGTGGTCCACTCCATCGGCGGCTGGCTGGCGCTCCCCGCGGTGCTGATCCTCGGCCCGCGCCTGGGCCGCTACACGCGCAGCAAATCCCACCCGATCCCGATCAGCAACATACCGTTCCTGGCACTGGGTTCCTGGATTCTCGCCATCGGCTGGTTCGGCTTCAACGTGATGAGCGCGGGACACCTGGAGAAGATCTCCGGCATCGTCGCCGTCAACTCCCTGATGGCCATGGTGGGCGGCGTGCTCGCCGCGCTCGTCCTCAGCAAGAACGACCCCGGTTTCGTGCACAACGGGGCGCTGGCCGGACTGATCGCGGTCTGCGCCGGAAGCGACCTGATGCACCCGCTGGCGGCCTTCGTCACCGGCGCGATCGCCTCGTTCATCTTCGTGTACGGCTTCCACATCGAGCAGGAGAAGCTGAGGATCGACGACGTGCTGGGCGTCTGGCCGCTGCACGGCGTCATCGGTTCCTGGGGCGGCATCGCCGCCGGGATCTTCGGGCAGGAGGCGCTGGGCGGCATGGGCGGCGTCTCCCTGGTTTCCCAGCTCATGGGAACGGCTGCGGCGATCGTCTTCGCCCTGGCCAACGGCTTCCTGGTCTACGGCATCCTCGCCAAGACCGTCGGCATCAGGCTCGACCAGGAGTCCGAAATGCTCGGGGCGGACCTCTCCATCCACAACATCGGCGCCTACCCCGAGGACAGCATCGGCTGACCCTGCGGCGGAGGGTCGGCAGCGCACATGAAAGGCCCGGAGACGGGCCTTTTTTTATTTTTTTGATATTTCTCGGAAAAACGGTATATTGGTACTTGGTGAGGCACTTTTAATTACATTAAAAGGTCGGATCAATCATGAAAATGCACCTAGGTGAGCTGCTGGTCGAATCCGGTATTATAACGGTGAAGACGCTGGAACGCGCGCTGGTCAGACAGCAGGGAAGCGGCAAGCGGCTCGGCAGCGTTCTCGACGAGATGGGGGTGATCAACCAGGATGAGCTGGTCGAGGCGCTGGCACAGCAGTTCGGGTTCCAGACGGTGCGTGGCCCGGGCTCCGAGGCTTTCTCCGACGCGCTCCTCGATCTGATCCCGGAGGAGGTTGCCCTCCAGAAGCTGGTCTTCCCCCTCAGGCGGCACGACGGCAAGCTGTCCCTCGCCATTACCGACCCCTTCGACACCGACACCATCGATTTCCTGGAGCGCACGACCTCCCTGAGCATCGTGCCGGTGCTCGCCACCCGCAGCGACATACTGGACGCGGTGCGGCTGCATTACCTGCGGGGCGAGACCGCGAGCAACAACGCCTTGAAGGTCCTGCTGGTGGACGATTCCCTGGAGATCACCGGCGTCATCGGGGGTGCGCTCAGGAGCGAGGGGTACGAGGTGCTGACCGCCAACGACGGTGTGGAGGGGCTCAAGATCGCCTTCTCCCTGAAGCCGGACCTGATCCTGTGCGACGCCGTCATGCCCAAGATGGACGGCTACGGGCTGATGCGCGCCATCAAGGCGAACCCGGCGACCGCCCGGATCCCGATGATCCTTTTGACCTCGAAGGCCTCACCGGAGGAGGAGCACCGCGCCCTCAAGTCCGGTTTCTACGACTTCATCGCCAAACCGATGACGACGGTCCGGGTGATGTCCCGCGTCAAGCGGGCCTTCGAGATCATGAGACAGGCCAGACCGCAGCCGTCGGCCCCAGCCGCCTGAGCGCCTCGCCGATGACCGCCCCCAGCTCCCGCATCTCGCTCACCTCGTAGCTGACCCTCAACACCCTTTTTCCCGTCCCAATCAGGGCCGCCAGGTCCACCGGCGTCGCCGCCAGCACCAGGTCGCAGGGGACCCGGGCCACCGTTTCGGCGAGGTCGGCGACTTGCCCGTCGCTGTACCCCAGGGCCGGCAGCACCGGCCCCAGGTGGGGGTACTCCAGGTAGGCCGCGGCGATGGTGCCCGCCGCGTAGGGGCGCGGGTCGACCACCAGGGCGCCCAGCTCCCGGGCCGCGGCCAGCCCCGCCCCGCCTGGGAGTCCGCCGTGGGTGACGCTGGGGCCGTCCTCCAGCACCAGCACCCGCCGCCCCGCCAGCGCCCCGGGATCCTCGACGGTTATCAGGGAGTCGGTCCTGAGCACCAGCGCCCTGCCGTTTCTCAGCCGCACCGCCTGCTCCAGGGCGTCGACGGTCCGCCGCGGGACCAGGTTACACTTGTTGATGACCAGGACATCGGCGCGCAGCAGGTTCACCTCGCCGGGGAAGTAGTCCGAGCCGTCCCCCGCGCGGGTGGGGTCCAGCAAGGTGAGTTCCAGGTCGGGGCGGAAGAAGGGGAAGTCGTTGTTCCCGCCGTCCCAGACGATGACCTCCCCCTCGGCCTCCGCGGCCCGCAGCACCCGGGCGTAGTCCACGCCGGCGAAGACCGGCACCCCGGCGGCCAGGTGCGGCTCGTACTCCTCGCGCTCCTCCAGGGTGCAGCGTCCCCTGGCGAGGTCGTCCCGGCTCCCGAAGCGCTGCACGGCCTGCGCCTCCAGGTCGCCGTAGGGCATCGGGTGGCGCACCACGACCGGCCTGAGCCCCGCCTTGCGCACCAACCTGCAGACCTGCCGGGAAAGACCGCTCTTGCCGCAGCCGGTGCGCACCGCGCAGACGGAGAGCACCGGTCTTGAACTCCCGAGCATGCTGGCGGCGGGGCCGATCAGCCGGAAATCCGCGCCCAGGGCGAGGACCTGAGCCCCCTTGTGCATCAGGCTCTCGTGGGAGACGTCGGAATAGGCGAACACCACCTCGTCGACGCTCTCCCGGGTCAGGAGCCCGACCAGCTCGGACTCCGGCAGGATCGGGATCCCGCCGGGGTAGAGCCCCCCGGCGAGGCTCGCCGGGTAGGTCCGCCCGGCGGTGTAAGGGATCTGGGCCGCGGTGAAAGCCACGACCCGGTAGGCGGGGTCGTCCCGGAAGCAGACGTTGAAGTTGTGGAAATCCCGCCCTGCGGCCCCCATGATGACGATCCGCCTCGGTCTCATGAGACCTCCGCCAGCACGGCGGCGAAGATGCCGAGCGCCTCCCCCATCTCGTCGGGGGTGACGTTCAGGGGGGGAAGCAAGCGGGCCACGTTCCGGTTCAGGCCGCAGCCGACCAGGATGAGCCCCCCGGCGAGGCAGCGCTCCAGGAGGCGGGCGCAGAGCGCGCCGTCCGGGGCGCCGCTTTGATCGACGAATTCCACGCCGATCATGCAGCCGAGCCCCCTCACCTCGCCGATGCGGGGGTTTTGCGAGGCGAGCCCCTGCAGGAAGGAGCTGGCTCGGGAGCCCGCCGCAAGGGAGGCCGCAAGCAGGTTCTGCTCCCTGATCACCCGCAGCGTGGCCCGGGCCGCGGCGCAGCTGACCGGGTTGCCGCCGCAGCTGCTGCCGTGGGCCCCCGGCTCCCACCTCTGCATGAGCTGCCGACCGGCGACGACCGCGGAGAGCGGGAAACCGGACGCGACCGCCTTGCCCACCGTCAGGATGTCGGGGACCACACCGGAGTGTTGGCAGCAAAACCACCTCCCGGTCCGGCCGACCCCCGACTGCACCTCGTCGAAGATCAGCAGGATGCCGTGGGCGTCGCAGAGCGCGCGCACCCCCTCCAGGTAGCTGGCCGGCGCCGGGTAGTAGCCCCCCTCCCCCAGAAACGGCTCTATGATGAAGGCGCAGACCTCCTCGGGGGGGACCTGACACTCGAAGAGCCTGGTGATCTGCTCCAGGCACCGGGTGCCGCAGGCGTCCGGCGCGAGGCCGCAGGGGCAGTTGAAGCAGGCCGGGTAACCGACCTGGTAGACCGAGGGGAGCAGCGGATGGTAGCGCCGGCGGTGTGCGGCCGAACTGCTGGTCACCGAAAGCGCCCCCAGGGTCCTGCCGTGGCAGGCGCCGGTGCACGAGATGATCGCCTGCCGGCCGCTCGTGTAGCGCGCCAGCTTCAGGGCACCCTCCACCGCCTCCGTCCCCGAATTTCCGAAGCAGAGCATGTCCAGGCCATCGGGGGTGACGCAGAGCAGTTCCTCGGCGGCGGCGACGGTCGCCTCGCTGTAGTAGACCCCGCCGGTGTGGACGCAGTGCTCCAGCTGGCCGCGGACCGCGTCCAGGACCTGCGGCTGGTTGTGGCCGAGGTTCAGGACGGCCAGCCCGGAGCTGAAGTCGAGGTAGCGCCGCCCCTCCGGCGAGAAGACGCAGGTCCCCGCGCCGCGGCTGATGGCGACCGGGTGGTAGTAGTGCGCGGCCGGCGGGAATACGGCGGATCCCCTTTGAACCAGCAGGCCGTCTTCGTTCATGGCGGCACCTCTTTGGTTGGCGCTGTTCAATGAGAATAATAGCACGGCGCGGCTGCGGTGCAACAGCGCCGCCAGCCCATTGGCACGCCCGAACTTTTCGCGTTCCCCGCTTGCATTCCGAAAAGATTAGACTAGACTAACAAAGATCGATTCGATTCGCCACATTTCCCTGTGAGTTGCTACGAGGAGGGCCGAATGTATAAAGAAAAAAGGAACTTTGCCAGGTTAGCCCTGCATGCGAAGGCGAACATCCATTTGGGAGAGGAGCTCATTGAAGCCGAGGTGGAAAATCTCAGCATGAAGGGGGTCTTCGTGACGTCGGTCAGGCGGATGGACCTCGACGAGAAGGTGGCGGTCACCATCTACCACACCCTCACCCCACAGATACTCTGCGACCTGAAGGCAAGAGTCGTCAGGGTGACGGACAAGGGGATGGGGCTGCAATTTGAAAAGACCCTTCTCGACTGAAGAAGGGTCCTGATGGAACGATTCGGAATGCGAAGGCAGGGTGCTGCCGGGCGTTATCAGCAGATGCGCGGCAGCTGCTCGCCGGCCAGCATCTCGACCCCCCGTACGCCGCCCACCGAGGTCCTCATCTGCACCCGCCCATCGGAGCTTTCGACCAGCTCGCCAATGACGGCGGCATCCCTGCCCTTGGGATGCCGGCGCATGATGCCCAGTGCCTCCTCGACACACTCCGGAGCGACCAGCGCCAGCAGTTTGCCCTCATTTGCCACATAGAGCGGGTCGAGTCCGAGGATAGAGCAGACCCCCTTGACACCGGGATGCACCGGCAGACTTTCCTCATCGAGCATGATGGTAACGCCGGATTGGATGGCGATCTCTTTGAGCGTCGTGGCCACCCCGCCACGGGTCGGGTCGCGCAGCACGTGCAGTCCCCCGCCCAGCACCAGCAGCTCGCCGACCAGGCCGTTCAGCGCAGCGGAATCGCTCACGATGCCGCTGTCGATCTCCAACCCCTCCCGCGCCGACAGTACGGCCACGCCGTGGTCGCCTATGCAGCCGTTCACGATGACCTTGTCGCCCACCCGCCCCGCAGTCCCGTCGATGCGCAGCCCATGCTCCAGAACCCCGATGCCGGAGGTGTTGATGAAGATCCGGTCCCCCTTCCCCTTGGGCACCACCTTGGTGTCGCCGGTGACGATGGTGACGCCGGCGTCGTCGGCAGCGACCCGCATGGAGGCGAGGACCAAGGCGAGGTCGGACTTCTTGAAGCCCTCCTCCAGGATGAAGCCGACGCTCAGGTACAGCGGGCGGGCGCCCATCATGGCGAGGTCGTTAACCGTGCCGTTCACCGCGAGGTCCCCGATGTTGCCCCCCGGGAAGAAGATGGGATCGACCACGTAGGAGTCGGTGGTGAAGGCGAGCCTGGCGCCGCCAATCTCCAGCAGGGCGGCGTCGTTCTGGCCGCTGGGCGGCACCTGGGAGAGGTTGGGTATGATCAGGTCGTCCAGCAACTGGTGGGAAAGCTTGCCGCCGCTGCCGTGACCGAGGAGGATGAGGTCGTTGTCCAATGGGTTGCTCCTTATGCGTCATATGACCGATCGGTCGGATCAGTCGGATCGGTCGGATCAGTCGTAGCCAACTGATGAGCGAGTTATCTGGCGTACTTGTACGCGGCGGCGCAGGTCCCCTCGGAAGAGACCATGCAGGCGCCGACCGGTGACTCCGGGGTGCAGCTCGCGCCGAAGAGCGGGCAGTCGAACGGGGAGACCTTCCCCTTCAGGATCTCCCCGCACAGACACCCCTTGTGCTCCTTGGTCTCCTCGACGCCGACCGGTATGGCGAGTTCCGCATCGTAGGCGGCATACTGCGCGGCGATCTTCAGGCCGGAGCCGGGGAGCGTGCCGATGCCGCGCCAGTCGGCGTCAAACGGCGTGAATACCCGGGCCAGGACCGCCTGCGCCTTGGCATTGCCCTCCCAGCGCACCACGCGCGAATACTGGATCTCCACCTTGGCTTCCCCGGCGAGCGCCTGGCGGACCAGCATCTCCACACCCTGCATGACGTCGGTCGGCTCGAATCCGGTCACCACGCAGGGAACCCGGTACTCCTCGCACAGGAAGCGGTAGGCGTTGGCCCCGATGATGGCGCTCACGTGCGCCGGGCAGAGATAGCCGTCCACGGAGAGTTCCGGGTCGGCTGAGAGTACGCCCATCGGCTGCGGCATGGTCTTGTGCGAGGCAAGGACGAAGTAGTTGCCAAGTCCCAGCGCCTGCGCGCTCAGGATGCTGCCGGCAACCGTCGGCGCGGTGGTTTCAAAGCCGACGCCGAGGAACACCACCCGCTTCCCGGGGTTTTTCGCTGCGATCTGCACCGCGTCCAGCGGCGAGTAAACGACCCGGACATCGGCACCCTTGGCACGCTCCTCCATGAGCGAGGAACTGGACCCCGGGACCCGCAGCATGTCGCCGAAGCTGGCGACGATCAGGTCGGGCAGGCGGCAGAGCGCGATGGCGCGGTCCAGGTAGCCGTTCGGGGTGACGCAGACGGGGCACCCCGGCCCCGAGATCAGCCTCACCTCGGGCGGCAGCAGGCTGCGCAGCCCAAACTGGTAGATCGCCATGGTATGGGTGCCGCAGACCTCCATGAAGGTGAGCGGCTTTTCCCTTCCCGCGGTGAGCGTCCGGATGCGCTGGGCGAGCCCCTTGACCACGTTCTTGTCGCGGAATTGATCCAGGTAGTTCATCGGCTTCATCCCATGCTCTCCGGAGTGTACACCTCGCGCATCAGGGCGAGGGTCTCCCTGGCATCCTCCTGATCCAGTTTCGAGATGGCGAAGCCGGCGTGAATGATGACATAATCACCCACGACCACGTCCTGGTCCAGCAGCATGAGGCTCGCTTCGCGCTTCACCCCGTCGACCTCGGTCATCGCCTGGTCGCCATCGATACTTATCACCTGCATGGGCACCCCAACGCACATAAGAAACTCCTTTAATTTTCGACTGGAATAAGCCTGACGAGCAGCGTTACGCCCCTGATGCCTGCAGCTTCAATCCAGCGATGACGGCCTGCCCCAAGGCTAAGCCCCCGTCGTTGGGTGGGACCAGCCGATGGCAAAAGGGCTGGAATCCCGAGGCGCTGAGGAGTCGAGCCGCCTCTTCGGTCAGCAGACGGTTCTGGAACACTCCACCCGAAAGCACGACCCGGGTCGCGCCGCTCTCCTGCCGGATTCTGGCGCAAACATCCAGGATACCGGCGGCAATCGTCTGGTGAAAGGCGTGTGCCATGTCCGCGGTATCCCGACCGTCGCCGAGATCTCGGCAGATCGCCGCGATCATCGGAGCGAAGTCGATCCTATGGGTTTCGGCGCTCTGCACCCGATAGGGATACGGGGCCGACGGGACCCCGCGCTCGGCCAGGGCTTCCAGCTCGATGGCCGCCTGCCCCTCGTAGCTGATGCGGGTGCGCACGCCCAGGAGCGCCGACACAGCGTCGAAGAGGCGCCCGCAGCTGGAAGTAAGCGGCGAATTTATGCCACGTTCCAGCATCTTCAGAAAGAGCGGGCGTTCCTGAGCGCTCACCCCGGCGAGGAAGGGAACGGGCTGCCCGAAGAGCTCTCCGCCGAAGCAGCCGTAGAGCGCGGAGAGCGCCATCCGGTACGGCTCCCTGACCGCGGCGTCGCCCCCGGGCATCCTCAGGTAACTGAAATGGCCGCGCCGCTGAAACCCGCGGTAGCCGCCCAACAGGAACTCGCCGCCCCAGATGGCGCCGTCCTCACCGTAGCCGGTGCCGTCGAGAATGACGCCGATCAGCTCGCCATCCAGGGCGTTTTCAGCCATGCAGGAGGCCATATGTGCGTGGTGGTGCTGCACGGCCACCAGCGGTAGCGCAAGCCTTTCGGCAAAATGGGTGGAGAGATAATCAGGGTGCAGGTCATGCGCCACCGCCTCGGGGGCGACCTCCAGCAAGCGGCCCAGGAGCCCGACGGTCTCCTCCAGGCTGGCGAGGGTAGCGGCGTTCTTCAGGTCCCCGATGTGCTGGCTCATGAAGCCGCGCGCGCCGCGGGTCAGGCAGACGGTCCCCTTCAGTTCGGCACCCACCGCCAGCACGCTGGGCTGAGCCGACGGCAGATTGACCCCGCGCGGGACGTAGCCCCGGGAGCGGCGCAGAAACAGGGGCTCGCCCAGGCTGAGCCGCAGCACGGAATCGTCGGTGCGGGTATGGATCTCCCGGTCGTGGGTCAGAAACAGGTCGGCGATCCCGGAGAGCCTGCCGAGCGCGTCGGCGTCACGGTAGGCGATCGGCTCGTCGGAAAGGTTGCCGCTGGTCATCACCAGGGGGGAGCCAGTCCCCTTAATGAGCAGATGCTGCAGTGGGTTGCCGGGGAGCATGACGCCGAACCAGCCGTTATCCGGCGCCACCAGGCGGCTGATCGGGTTCCCCTGCCGCTTCCTCAAAAGGACGATCGGCCGCTCCACCCCCGAGAGGAGCCGCCCCTCCTGATCGGAGCAGTGGGCGATCTGCCGTACCGCCTCGAGGTCGGCGGCGAGCAGCGCGAACGGCTTCTCGTCGCGCTGCTTCCTGAGCCGGAGCCTGCCGACCGCCTCCTCGGAACAGGCGTCCACCGCGAGATGGTACCCCCCCACCCCCTTCACCGCGACGGTCACCCCCCGGGCCAGCGCACGCAGGGTCTCCGGCAGCGGATCGCCAGGGAACTGCGCGCCGGCCGCATCGAGGAGTCTCAGCCGCGGCCCGCAGACCGGACAGGCGTTCGGCTGGGCATGGAAGCGGCGGTTCAGGGGATCGTGGTACTCGGCGAGGCAGTCGTCGCACATGGCGAAGGCGGCCATGGTGGTAGCAGGGCGGTCGTAGGGGATACCGGTGATGATGGAGTAGCGCGGGCCGCAGTTGGTGCAATTAATGAAGGGGTAGCCGTAGCGCCTGTCCCCGGGATCGCACATTTCGGCGAGGCAGTCGTCGCAGACCTCGCAGTCGGGCGAGACCTCGCCTCCCGTCGTCAGTTTGGCGCTTTCCAGGATCAGGAAGCCGCTCTCCCCCATCGGGCTCAGCGGCTGGACGTCCAAGGCGGTAATGACCGACAGCGGCGGAGCTTCCTCGCGCACCGCGCGGCAGAAGGCCTCCAGGTCTGCGCCTGCGCCCTCGACCTCGACCTGCACGCCGCGCCCGGTGTTGCGCACCCAGCCGGCGAGGCCGTAGCGGCCGGCGAGGCGATAGATGAAGGGGCGGAAACCTACCCCCTGGACGATCCCCTCAACCTCGAGACTGGCGCGCTGACTGCTTGTCATCATCCGGTACCTGGTTTACGTCCGCGACCTGCCAATCCCGTCAGTAAGCCAGGAGTACCAGGCGTCCATTCCCTCGCCGGTTCGGCTGGAGACCTCGAAGATGGTGATGCCCGGGGATACCCGGCGCGCCATCTCCTTGCACGACTCCAGATCGAAATCGAGGTAAGGGAGCAGGTCCACCTTGTTGAGCAGCATGACGTCGGCCGCGTGGAACATCTGCGGGTACTTGAGGGGCTTGTCCTCACCCTCGGTCACGCTCAGGACGACGACTTTGTGGTGCTCGCCGAGATCGAAGGAGGCGGGACAAACCAGGTTCCCCACGTTCTCGATCAGCAACAGGTCGAGATTGTCGAGGTCGAAGCAATCGGTCGCGTGCAGCACCTGGTGCGCGTCGAGATGGCACCCGGCGCCTGTGTTGATCTGCTTCACCGGGACTCCGGTGGCGGCGATCCTGACCGCGTCGTTGTCGGTCTGCTGGTCCCCCTCGATGACCGCCGAGCGGCAGCTCCCCGCCAGATCCTTCAGCGTCCGTTCCAGGACCGTGGTCTTTCCCGACCCCGGAGAGCTCACCAGGTTCAGCACGAAGAGCCCCTTGGCGCGAAACAGTTCGCGGTTGCCCTGCGCCATGCGGTTGTTCTTGGCGAGGATATCCGTTTCGATGACAACCTTCCTGGGGGGGGCCACGGCTTCCTGGACCGGAACCGGTCCACGGTGCTGATGACGGGCGCCCAGGTCATGTTGATGTCCTTCATGGCTATGGTCGTGGTCATGGCTATGGGCGTGGTCATGATTGTGATCGTGGTCATGCTGATGCCCGTGATCATGGCTATGGTCGTGAGGATGCCGATGATCGTGACCATCGCCATGGTGGTGCGCATGGTTATGGTCATGGTGGTTATCATCAGGTGGGGCACAACCGCAATCGATGCACATAGTAGCAAACCTCCGTAGTACTTCCCATGAGCCTAAAATTCCCGCCCATGAGCCTATAGGAAAACAGGAAAAAGTCAAGGTCGTTGCGGCATGACGGGCTGTCTTGTCCCACGCACGGCACGCCGGCAGCTTCCCATGCCGAAGAGGCAGGGAAACCGGCTGCCCCTCAATGGCCTGGCATCTTCTACTGTTTTTCGTTTATCTTCACGACATCGTCGCCGTTTACAGCTTTTTTGAACCCCCTGATGCTGCTCCCCAGGGCCTGGCCGAACTGGGGCAGCTTGCTGGGGCCTGCGACCACGAGGATGATGGCCAGTACTATGCACAACTCGGGCAAACCAAAACCGAACATGATGTTCTCCTTAATTGCCAGACTGATAAAAGTGTGACGGGCGATGAGTAATTGAATTACCCATCATCCATGACTCAGGACTCATCATTTATGCCCCATCGCCCATCACGTCACTACTCGAAATTCATAACTCATCACATGTCGTGAAATCAAATGCAGGCGTCACGGTTTTCTCTTGATCTCGATGCCTACCGATTTCAGTTCCTCTATCACCAGGGCGGCGACCTTCTCCAGGCCCGCCTCAAGCGGAGGCGAGAGCTGGTCCCCCGGCTCCAGCGACCCGGCGATGATGCCGAAGAACGTGAGGTCCGGCTTGGGCGCGTCGCGCATCTCGGAGATCAGCAGCATCTCCTGAAGGCCGATCTGGTGCGGGGACATCTTCACCGGGATCTTTTTCAGCATGATGTCTTCACGCTCGTAGCGGAAGATATCGCCCGGCTCCCCCTGTGCCTGGACCACGTCCACCAGAATGACCTTGTCGGACTCCTCGAACTTGAAGTGGACCATGATCCCCAAGGTGCCGCCGTCGTAAAGCTCGACGTTCTCCGGGATCTGGTAGACCTGCTCCATGTGCCTGACGAAATGGACGCCGAACCCCTCGTCCGAGAGGATCAGGTTACCGGCGCCGTAAATGAGTATCTGCATGTTACCTCCTAAAAAAACAGGGGCTAGGGGCTAGGGGGTGGGGACTGGTGCCCCCCCCCCACACGGGACTAGGAAATAGTGACGGGAGGAACCGACTCCACAATCGGGACTAGGGGCAGGGGCCGGGGGACGGAAGAACCAACCTTCCGCCCGTGCCTTTCCCTAGCCCCTAGTCCCCAGTACCTAGCCCCTGCCTTTTACAAAACCTTTACCTTGGTGATCTCCTTCCCTTCCGGGTCGATGGTGTGCACCGCGCAGGCGATGCAGGGGTCGAAGGAGTGGATGGTCCGCAGCACCTCCAGCGGACGGCTGGTGTCGGCGATCGGGTTGCCGATCAGCGACGCCTCGTAGGGGCCGTGCTCGCCCTTGTCGTTTCTGGGTGCCGCGTTCCAGGTGGAGGGGACGACGGCCTGGTAGTTCTCGATCTTCTTGTTCTTGATGACGATCCAGTGCGACAGGGTGCCGCGCGGCGCCTCGTGGAAGCCGACCCCGCGGTACTCGCCCTTGGGGATCTCGGTCGGGTTGGCGTAGGCCTTGTCGCCGGAGGCCAGGTTGTTGATCAGCTTGTCCAGGTTCTCCAGCGCGATGTCGGCCATCAGGTGCGCCCGGGCGCCACGGCAGTACATCCTTCCCATGGTCGAATGGATGTCGCCCAACGAGATGCCGAGGGTGGCGACCGCGCCGTCCACCAGCTTCCTGACCTTGGGGTTGCCCGACACGTAGGCGGCCAGGATCTGGGCCGGCGGGCCGACCTGCACCGGCTTGCCGTCCAGGGTCGGGGCCTTGCACCAGGAGTACTTGCCGTTTTCCTTGAAGTCGGTGTAGTCCGGCTTGGTTTCCCCGTCCCAGGGGTGCAGGGTGCCGCTCCCCTCGTACCAGGCGTGGGTGACGTTTTCCTTGATGTTCTTGATCAGGTAGTCGTCGCGGTGGTTCTTGACCGGCTGCATCCCCGCCACGTTGCCACCCATGATGATGCCGCCGGGGAGCGAGAACTTGCTGTTCTTGGTGTCCTCGGGGAACTCCGGCACCGCCATGTAGTTGGTGACGCCCGCGCCGTACTTGAACCACTCCTTGTAGGAGCCGGCGACGGCCAGAAGGTCCGGGTAGTAGACCTTCTGCACGAAGTCCCGGGTCTCCTCCATGAGCGTCTTCAGGTAGATCAGGCGCTCCATGTTGAGGGTCGCCTCGTTTTCCAGGTTGATCGCCGTGGCGACCCCGCCCACCACCAGGTTCTGGATGTGCGGGTTCTTGCCGCCGAGGATCGCGGTCGCCTGGGAGGCCTTTCTCTGGTAGTCGAGCGCCTTCAGGTAATGGGTGACCGCCATCAGGTTCACCTCGGGGGAGAGCTTCATGGCCGGGTGGCCCCAGTAGCCGGAGGAGAAGATGCCGAGCTTGCCGCCCGCCACGAAGCTCTTCAGCTTGTCCTGGGTCGCCTTGAACTCCTTCTCTGAGTTGCCGGGCCAGTCGGAGATGCTCTGGGCGATGGAGGCGGTCTTCTTGGGGTCAGCTGAGAGGGCGGAGACGATGTCGACCCAGTCCAGCGCCGAGAGGTGGTAGAAGTGGACGATGTGGTCCTGCACCGAGTGCTGGGCGATCATGATGTTGCGGATGTACTGGGCGTTGAGCGGCACCTCGACGTCGAGGGCGTGCTCGACGGCGCGGATCGAGGAGATGGCGTGCACCGTGGTGCAGACCCCGCAAAAGCGCTGCACGAAGCTCCAGGCGTCCTGCGGCTCGCGCCCCTTCAGGATGACCTCGATACCGCGCCACATCTGAGCCGAGGACCAGGCATTGGTGACCTTGCCGCCGTTTGCTTCGACATCGATCCTCAGGTGGCCTTCGATGCGGGTGATGGGATCCAGCGTGATTCTTGTAGACATGTATTCCTCCAAACCTGATTAATTTTGAGTTTCGACTGCGTCCTTGAAATGCACCGGTGCGAGCGTTCCCGTGAAATCCTCGCTGCGCTCCGGAAGCGTCAGCGTGGCCCTGCCGTGCTTGGGGGCGCCGTGCCCGGCCGCGTTGGGGAGCACCGGGAACAAGGCGACGAACACCTTGTAGGCGAGGATCTCCAGCGCCACGATCCCGACGGTGACCATCACCTCGCCAAAGGAGGGGAAGTAGTGCCACCCCTTGCCGGGGTTAAAGCCGATCAGGTACACGTTGAAGCGGTAGAGCGCGCCACCCAGCACGATGAGCGAGGCGCTCACGAAGAGCCAGCGCGGCGAGCGGCGCAGCTTCTTGGAGAAGAGCAGCAGGCTTCCGACCGCCACCAGCAGGAACTCAGCCAGGAAGAAGCGGGAGTAGAAGTCCCCCTTGAGGGCGGCCCCCACTTGGCCGCGGTGCACCAGGTCGCCGATCACCACCGAGAGCCAGATGACTGTCACGTAGGGCACCAAGGCGGCGAGTCCGGAGAGTTCCTCGATCTCGTAGGGGCGGTGGAAGGAGAAGCAGGAGATGATCGACTCCAGGATCGCGATGGAGTAGCCGATGAAGACGCAGTTGATCAGGAACAATAGCGGCAGGAAGCCGGTGTGCCAGAGCGGGTGCAGCTTGGTCGAGGCGATCAGCAGCAGGCTCCCCAGGGAGGACTGGTGCATGGTGGGGAGCGTGATGCCGAGCACGATGAAGAAGATCAGCACCTTGTTCAGGCGCGGTTTGAGCCAGGCGGCGCCCAGGCGAACCAGTTCCAGGGTGTCGGTCATGGTCTTCTGGTCCGGAGCGATGCGGGGATGCAGCCAGTTGCGGATCGCGTTCATCCGGGTCCACTTGCTCTTCTCGATCGAGGTGAGGATCGCCGGGATGAACTCGATGATCAGCACGGTGGAGTAGGCCATGACGCACAGGGCCACCTCGAACATGGCGGAGTTTGCCTGCCACTTGCTCGGGATGAAGAAGTTGTAGGCGTTCCAGGGGCGGCCCAGGTCGACCATGACCGAGAAGCCCGCCAGTCCGTAGCCGAACATGGAGGTGAGGATCGCCGAGCGGATCAACGGGTGGTACTGCATGCGGTTTCGGATGTAGACCAGGATGGCGACCGCGTAGCCGCCGCAGGCGATGGCCGTGCCGGTTGCCACGTCGTAGGTGATCCAGATTCCCCAGGGGTAGCCGTCGCTCATGTTGGAGACCGCGCCGATCCCCTTCACGAAACGCACCCCCACGAAGAAGAAGCCGACCAGGACCACGGCAAGCAGGATGAAGAACGACTTGGTGAAAATCTTCCCCTCCAGCTTCTGATAATCTTCAGTGTGTCCCATTACTTATCCTCCTTCTGGTGGTCCTTGCCATGCCCGTCGCCGCTACCCTGCCCCTTGTTCCCCTTCATGTTCTTCACCGCGATGAAGCAAAGGGCGCTGTAGAGGGCGACCGGGGCGATGAACCCCTTGTAGATGGTGTGCTGGATCTTCTCGGAGAACTCGGCCGGCGCCTCGGGCTTGATGTCCGGCAGCCCCAGCTTGTTGAAGGGCATGGAGGCCAGGTAGAGGTGGTTGGTGCCGCCCCCCTCGTGCTCCCCGTAGATGTGCGCGATGTACTTGTCCGGGTTGTCCTTCAGGCGAATCTGCGCCTCCTCCAGGAGGTCCTTTCTCTTGCCGAACTTGATCGCTCCGGTCGGGCAGGTCTCGGCGCAGGCCGAGATCCCCTTCTCGCGCAGGTTGGTATTCTTGCACAGGTCGCACTTGACGATCTGGGGCAGCGCCTTCTCCCACTGGAACTTGGGAATGTTGTAGGGGCAGGCGACCTGGCAGTAGCGGCAGCCGATGCAGGTGTTCTTGTTGTAGTCGACGATGCCGGTCACCGGCTCCTTAGTCATGGCGGAGACCGGGCAGACCGAGACGCAGGACGGCTTTTGGCAGTGCATGCAGGAGTACTTCACGTAGCTCCAGCTCTTGGCCGACTCCTTGAACAGCTTGATCAGGGTCCGCGTGCTCCCGGAGAGGTCGCTCGGGGCGTCCCAAAGGCCGTCCGAGTCGAACTTGGCCTTCTCGTAGGAGAGGCCGCCGTAGTCGGAGTTCACCCGCTTGCAGGCCGACATGCACGCCTTGCAGCCGACGCACTTGGTGGCGTCGTAGAGCATGCCGAGCTCCTCGTTGTTGATGACGAGCCCCTCGTGGGCCTGGGCGGACCCGGCGCCCGCCGCGACCAGCCCCGCGCCGGTGGCGCCCACCAGTTTGAGAAAATCCCTCCTACTTGTGTTTTTCATCGCCACCCTCCTGCGGCCCGTCGCCCTTGGGCAGCTTCTTCGCCATCATGGCGCCGGCGCCCAGAGCGGCACCCGCGGCGAGGCCGACGAACCCGGTGGTGAGGGGATCGGGCCCTTTCCCCTTTTCCTTCAGGTCGACCGGCGCGTAGCTGTCGAAGGGGGTCGGCTCGTGGATCTGCACCTTCTCGGCGATCGGCTTCTTGAAGAGGATGTCCGGCTCGGTGCAGCCGATGCAGGGGTGCCCGATGGAGACCGGCCAGGCCCCGACGTCGTTGAAGCGCTGCACGGAGCAGTTGGCGTAGGTCGCCGGCCCCTTGCACCCCAGCTTGTAAAGGCAGTAACCCTGGGCGTGGGTCGGGTCGCCGTAGGCCTTGGAGAAGCGGCCGGCGTCGAAGTGGGGGCGCCTCTCGCAGTGCTCGTGGATCTTCCTGCCGTAGGCGAACTTGGGGCGGCCCAGCTCGTCGAGCTCGGGGACCTTCTTGAAAGTGAGGTAGTACAGCACCGTGGAGAGGAAGTTGTAGGGGCTGGGCGGGCAGCCCGGAACGTTGATGATCGGCTTGTCCTTGATGATGTCCCTGACGCCGACCGCGCCGGTCGGGTTCGGGGAGACCGCCTGGATCCCGCCGTAGGAAGCGCAGCTCCCGATGCAGATGATGGCGGCCGCCCCCTCCGCCGCGTGCTGCAGCGACTCCAGCGCGGTCTTGCCGGAAACCTTGCAGAAGATGCCGTTTTGCTTGGTGGGGATGGCCCCCTCCACGACCAGGATGTACTTGCCGTGGTTCTCCCGCATGGAATCGTAGAGCGACTTCTCGGCCTGGGCGCCCGAACCGGCCATCAGGGTCTCGTGGTAATCGAGCGAAATCATGTCCAGAATCAGCGAAGATATGGTCGGGTGCGTCGAGCGCAAAAGCGATTCCGAGCAACCGGTGCATTCCTGGAAATGGAGCCAGATCACCGACGGGTTGCCGTTCTTCTCGACCGCCTCGGCGACCTGGGTATGCATGCCAAATGGGAGTCCCATCATGGCCGTAGCGGTGACACAGGCCTTCATGAAACTCCTGCGGGTAACCCCATCACAAAACATTTCAGTTTCCTCTTTCATAGCACCCCCTCAAAAAATCGTTTCGCTCGTATACGGCAACACCCGTGCCAACAAGACGAGGAAAATTTAATTTGCCAAGTCGGCGGAATGCTGACAAAAAAAGCGGCGCGCTTCCGGGAGGTCCGGATGCGCGCCGCGTTGGCATTGTGTACTTCTGTCCCGAACGTATCATTTTGTCCCGAAAAATGAGACGGGAGCGACTTACTCCAGTTCGAGTTCCTTGACCCGAAGTTCCTCGCCGGAGACGATGGCAAGGCCGAACGCACCGCACTCCGCGCAGGGGTCAAAAAGGCTCGTTACGGGGAGTTCCCGCGCGCAGGCGGGACAGCGCCCGAGGGCGGGGATGATCTCTATGGTGAGCCGGGCCCCCTCCAGGAGGGTCCCCTTGCTGCAGGCCTCGAAGCAGAACTCGATGCTGTCCGGCACGACTCCGGATAGTTCCCCGATCTCCAAGACCACGTCGGTTACCCTGCGCCCGGCCGCATGTCCTTCACAAATTTCCACCACGCTCTGGGTTATCGACATCTCGTGCATGCGCCCGCCTCCGTCTTGCAACTGGAATAGGGGGCGATGATACCAGAAAGGTGGCTGCCACAAAAGGGATCATTTTCCCGGCGGCAAAGTCGTTGAGTCGTTGAGTCGTGCCGGTTCCTTCACCTGACGCCGACCGGTTGGTCATTCATGAAATCTCCGATACCCTGTTCCAGCAGCATCCGCTCAAAGCGCACCGCGCAGCCCGCACTGCTGGTCCGTATGACGGTCGCCGGCAGGTCGTTCAGCAGGCCCATCTGAGGGGCGCTCTTGTGTATGCTCACGGTGACCGCCTCATGCATCGGGAGTGCGGACTCCACCCGGAGGAAGGCGCCGCCCAGGCTGATGTTGACGACCTGTCCGGCAATGGTGGCACGTTCGCGCCAAATGGTGGCAGGAGCGTTCAGCGTGAAGCGGGTGTAACACCTGTTTTCCACCGTGCCGACTCCGGTCATGGTAGGCCCCCTCCTGATACGTTTCGGTCAGCTCAGATGATGATCTCATCGGCAGGAAAGCCCGCACAGTTTAGTGCGGGGCGCGGTCTGCCGCGGCCGGCGGCCTCAGATCAGCGCCGGAAAGAGCCGGAGGAGTCCCTTCTCCCGCTCTCCCTGGCTGAGCGGGGCTCCTCCGAGCCCGCCAGGAAATCGAGCGGCTGCCCGGTCTGGCTGATCGGCCCCCCGGACAGGGCCGCCCTGAAGTCGGCGGGATCCCAGCGGAAAACCGCCTTCTCAAAGCTCGCATCATGTGATGCACGACTGCAAGGTGAAATAGAAGGTCGCACCTTTGTCTACCTCCCCCTCCGCCCAGATCCTGCCTCCGTGGCGGTTGATGATCCTCTGGACCGTGGTGAGCCCGATTCCGTTTCCCGGGAATTCCGCGCCGTTGTGCAGGCGCTGGAAGGCGTGGAACATGCGCTCCGCATTCGCCATGTCGAACCCGATGCCGTTGTCGCGCACGAAACAGGTCTTGTCTGCGGCCAACTCGCGGGCGCCGAATTCGATGCGGGTCGACTCCCGCATGCCCGTGAATTTCCAGGCGTTTCTCAGCAGGTTCTTCATGGCGATCTCCAGCAGGCTCGCGTCCCCGAAGGTCCTGATGCGCGGCTGAATGGCGAACTCGGCCCTGCGCTCCGGCATGCTTTGCCTCAGTTCGCTCGCCGTGTCGGCTACGATCTCGGAGAGATCGACCACCTCGCGTTTGAGGTTCAGGTAGGAGAGCTGCGAGAGCTGCAGCAGGGCATCGATCAGCTCGTTCATGTGCTGCGACGACTTGTAGATCCGCTCCAGATAATCCATGCCGTCCAGGTCCAGCCTCCCCGCGTACTGATCCTGGAGCGCGCGGGTGAAGCCGCAGATTCTGCGCAGCGGCGCGCAAAGGTCATGGGCCACCGAGTAGTTGAAGGCCTCCAGGTCCCGGTTGATCGACTCGAGCCGCTCCGTCTGCTCGGTGAGCAGGCGCTCGACCTGCTGGGTCAGGATGCTGATCTCCTCGTTGTTCGGCCGCTCCAGCAGCATGGTCCTGATGGTTTCCAGGGAGCTGTGCACGGCGGTCTTGAGATCGACGGCATAGGACGCGTTCAGCATGCTCGACGCTATTTCCTTGTCAATGTTCAAGGATCTCCCTCCCCCGCGTCCCCTCTGCTCCCTGAAAATCCCGGCCATTGGTCTCTCTCCCTGGCTGGTAATGACGTCGTCAGACCATTCAGGCCCGCGGCTGGCCCGCCGACGCAGGAGGCCCCTTTCCGGGAGATCGGCGCCGCCCGGGAAGGGCGCCGGCTGGCGCCGCTCAGCCTCAGCGGCTCAGCGGCTCGGCGGGCCAGCGGCGCTCTCGGCCCCTGTAAGAATCGTCTCCCAGAGCCGGCAGCACTCATACCTCTGCTCCAGCAGGCACCCCTTGATCCCCGCGCTCCCCAGCGGATCCTCCCGCCAGGCGAGGTGCCCCTGCAGGGTGATTTTCTTGTGCACCAGCTCGGACTGCCGGTGCAGCGAGCAGACCAGCGCCCGGAAGGTGGCGTCGAACCCCGCGACCTTGCCAAGCTCTATGGTAAGGTGCTGGCAGCTGGCCAGGGCGTCGCCCAGGGCGCTCTGCATCTCCTGAGCATGGACAAACACCGCCTCTCCGGAAATGACCGCTGTCGCCGCCTCCTGGCCGTCGCTGTGCACCACGGTGAGTCTGAACATCGGCCACTCCCTCTGGGGCCCTTCGTGCCGGAGCACCGTCCTGGCGGCCTGCGGAGTGCCGACCGCGCCTCGTCCGGCCAGTCAGACCCGGAAATAGAAGGTCGCCCCTCTCCCCGCCTCATCCGCGGTCCAGATCCTGCCCCGGTGCAGGGAGATGATCCTCTGCACGGTGGCGAGGCCGATGCCGCAGGAAAGCCCCGCCCCTCCGGCACCGGATGGCCGCTGCGCCTCTTGGGGTTTGCCGCACCTCGAGCCGTTGTCGGAGACAAAGAAGCTTTTCACCCCCTCAACCTGGGCGGTGCCGAAGCTGATCTCGGGATGCGGCACCCCGCTGGTGGAATTCCAGGCGTTCTCCAGGAGCTGCTCCATGGCAAAGCGGAGCAGCCTTTTATCACCGGTTGCCGTCACCCCCTTCTCGATGCTGAAGGTGACCCGCCGCTCCCCGCCGCCGCCTCCGAGCCGGGCCGCGATCTCCGCGGCAATGGCGCTCAGGTCGACCTGTTCGGGGCGCAGTTCCCCCGCCGCGAGCGTGGCGAACTTCTGCAGGGCCGTGATCTGCCCCGCCATCTCGAGTGCCACCTGGTGGATCTCCCCCAGCATTTCCCGGCAAGACGGTGCCAGGGCCTTGCCATAGAGCTCCTGCATGGTCGTGCAGCGGCCGCGTATCGTGGCGAGCTGGCTGCTCAAATCGTGGGACACCGCATGCCCCAGTGCCTCCAGTTCGCTGGTGCGCAGCTGCAACTCGTCGCTGAGCGCCCTGAGGCCCAGTTCGGCGTCGACCCTCGGGGTAACGTCCAGCCCCATGACCCAGTTGGGCCAGCCGGATATCGGGACGTACCGGGAGAAGTTGAACCAGGAGACCCTCCTCAGCGAGCCGTCCTTACACCTGATGTTCCACTGCATCCCCCGGTAATCGCCTCCCTCAGGAGGATGCGCGGCGACGACCTCCTCGCCCCCCTTCCCCTCGGCCTCGATCAGTTCCAGCAGCGGCTTTCCCATCACCTCCTCCGCCTTGAACCCGGTGACGCGCTCGAATTCGTGGTTGCAGGCGGCCAGCCGGTTGCCCGTGTCGAAGGCCATCAGCATCGCGGGGAGATGCTGCAGGATGGTCTGCAGCCGCCTGCGGTGCTCCAGGAGCGCCTCGTCCTTCTCGAGCAGCTCCTTCTCGCTGGCGCGCAGTGTGTCCTCCTCCTGCCAGTTCTCGTAGATCTTGCGCGCCAGGGCCGCGTAGGCCTGCTCCAGCTCCTGCCGCAGCCGCTCCCGGTCGTTGGCGGCACCCGAGGCAGCCTGCGCCGCCGCCAGGAAAAGGTCGAGCTCGCAGGCCGCGCGCGGCACCGCGGGATCTCCATCGGGGAGGTAGTAGGGGTTGCTGCAGACCTTCCCGCCGATCACGAGCTGCTGGTGCAGCCTGGCCAGGTCCAGCAGCCGCTCGGCGGAGAAGCGGCCGCGGTGGTACAGGCAGAGCAGCGTCACCTCGTTGCGCGCCGCGAAAAGGTTGAGCCCGAGTTCGAACTCGGCCAGGGGGGTTCCGCTCAGGGCCTTGCTGCCCGCCCACCCCATGTCGCAGATGATCCGGGTCCCCTTGAAGCCGTCCCCGATGGCCCGGGCGCACAGGGACTGCAGCAGCCCCAGGACCCGCTGTGCGTCGAAGCCCCCCCCCTGCAGCCAGCTCTCCTGCGCCGGCAGCAGCACGAGCGCTCCGATGTCGTTTTTCTGGCCGGCCACGGCACTTTTGAGCACCCGCTCCAGCATCTCCTCGCCCGCGTTGAGATAGACGCAGCGTTCCCCGAGCGCCACCCCCTTCTGGATAAAGGGAATGACCGGGGTAAGGATCTCGGCTTCCGATTCATAGAGCAGGCAGAGATGGCCATGGCGCCTGCTACCCTCCAGCCCCGGTTTTTCCAGCAGTTCTTTGTTTTCTGGCATCACGCCATCTCCCGGCAGACCGGCACACTAACGTTAGAATTTTCTTATTCAATATACTGGAAACTGGGAACATTGCAACCGGAGCCCGAACTTTGTCGCCGCGAGCGGCGGGGCAATTGTCGCCAATATTTTTCACACCTCCCGAATTCCCGGAGGAACCTTTGCAGAGGGGGCGGCCGGAATTAACTACCCGCTCTCAGGGGCGGATCATGGCCCGCCCGGGCTCGCGGGGCCGGTATCCGCCTAACACGCGATAAATTCGGCATTTTTTGATCAAGGTCAAGGCGAAAGGGGCAGATCGCAGCTACTCTGGCGACCGGATTTGCCATTATTGCGGAGCATAAACAGGGGGAAAAGATGTGTGACTGCGGATCGGGAAGTAGTAAAGCGGGGGGACCCTACGCTACCGGCAGGGAGTTGGTTGAGTTCGTTCTGGCCGCCCACGGAGGCGGGGTCGCGACCTCGCCGCTCCCTAACGGCGGTCTCGAGTTGGAGTGTCACGACTGCGGGGCCGGATTTCTGCTGGAGACCTTCGTGCAGGACTGCCCGGTCTGCGGCGGAGTCCACGCGGTCTCGCCCCCCCGGGCCAACGATCCGGCAGCGATCCAGTTCGCCGGACGGGACTTTATCCGGTAACTCCGGGAGGATGCGAAAAACAGAAGCCTCAGGGGCGCGGCAGGATACCAGGCGAGCGCGGGAGCTACCGGCAGCAACCGGTGAGAGCCGGTGTTGTCCGGTTTGGTCGTTACGCCAGCCTCTCCCTCCCTTGGCGGGAGGGGGTCCGGGGGAGGGAGGTTGCACTGCGGGGTGAGAGCGTACGTCCCTCCTGCAGCAGGTTTTTCTTTCTGCGCCGTCCCTGCCGCTCTTCGATTCAATTGCCTCTGGCTTTCTTCTGGCGCGGCGCCTCCCGGTGCTCCTGCTTGCGGGCGAGGTAGACCACGTGCCGCAAGCCGCCCCGGCCGGGACGGTCACTGAACACGGTGAATCCGGCTGCGGCCAGACGCTTGTCGAAGGCCTGATCGTAGTTCTCGCCCCAGACGGCAAAGACCCCGCCGGGCTTGAGCGCCGCCCGGGCCATCTCGATGGCGATGCTGCCGTAGAGCGGGTCCTCGACCTTGTGCGACTTGGCGTGCGGCCCGCGGTACAGGTCGAGGACGATGGCGTCGAACCCCTTGCCGGCCATGGCGCTCCTGGAGATCAGGTCGGTGACGTCGGCGATCTCCACGCTCACCCTCGGGTCGCTCGCCGCGGCGCCGGTGAGAAAGGCCAGGGGGCCGCGGCACCAGTTGAGCACGACCGGGTTGAGCTCCGCCACGACCACGCTCCCGGAGGCGGGGAGGTGGTCGAGCACCGCCCGCAGGGTGAAGCCCATACCGAGACCACCCACCAGCACCCGCGGCCCGGACTGCTGCTTCAGATGGCTGCAGGCGAGCTCCCCGAGCGCCACCTCCGAGCGGTGCAGCGAGCTGTTCATCAGTACCAGGGAGTTGACGGTGATCAGGAAGTCGCGCTCGCCGCGCTGCCGCAATTCTAGTATCCCCTCAGCGGTCGCCACACTGTCCAAAACGTTCCAGGGTTGTGCCATGCTTGTTCCTGCCTCTTTGCGGGTTATTTGCCGCCCGGTTTATTTTGGTGCTTAAGCCACGCCGCCGGGGCGCTCGCCTCGCGCCACTGACCGGGGGCCAGGTTTTCCAGCCGCCAGGGGCCGATGGAGTGCCGGATCAGGCGCAGGGTGGGGAGCCCGACCGCGGCGGTCATGCGGCGCACCTGCCGGTTGCGCCCTTCGGTGAGCGTCATGGAGAGCCAGGCGGTTGGTATCAGGCGCCTCTCGCGGATCGGCGGGGTGCGGGGCCAGATTTCGGGCGGTTCCATGAGGGTGACCAGTGCCGGCCGGGTCATGCCGTCGCGCAGCGCCACCCCGCCCGACAGCTGCCGGATCGCCTCGGGCCCGGGCACCCCCTCGACCTGCACCCAGTAGGTCTTGGGAAGCTTGTTCCGAGGGTCGGCGATGCGGTGCTGCACCGCACCGGAGTCGGTGAGCAGCACCAGCCCCTCGCTGTCGTAATCCAGCCGGCCGGCGGCGTACACCCCGGGGATATCGAGGTACTCCGAGAGGTTGGCGCGCCCATCGGGATCGGTGAACTGGCAGAGCACGTTGAACGGCTTGTTGAGCAGGATGATGCGCGGCCCGCCTTGAGTCGTCGCGTCGCCGAGTCGTGCAGTCGTCGAGTCGTTGGGTCGTCGGGTCGTCGCCGCGCCGCCGGGCCGCTGGCGCCGGGTCATTTCTTCCAGCCCCGGCGCTGGGCGTTCCCCTCGTCCGCCTCGACCTCCGCCAGCAGTTCCAGATAGGTCCGATAGCGCTCGGCGGGGAGCTCTCCCGCCGCGGCGAGTCCGGCCACCGCGCAGCCGGGCTCCTGGCGGTGCCGGCAGTTGTGGAAACGGCACCCCTGCCGCTCCAGCGCCTCGAAGCCGGGAAAGTGGCAGGCCAGTTCCTCGCAGGAGATGTCCACCAGGCCGAAATCGCGGAAGCCCGGGGTGTCGACCAGCTCACCGCCGCCCGGCAGGGCGTGCAGGCTGGATACGGTCGTGGTGTGCTTGCCCAGGTACTTGTGGTCGCTCACCTCGGCGACCTTGAGGTCGATATCGGGGCACAGGGCGTTCAGGAGAGAGCTCTTGCCGACACCGGTCGTGCCGACAAAGGCGCCGCGGTGCCCCTGGCGCAGGAAATCGCGCAGCGGCTCCAGCCCCTCCCCGAGCGCCGCGCTCAGGGCAAAGACCGGGACCGCCCCCGCATAGGTTTCCCTGAGAGCCGCGGAGAGGGCCAGGGCCTCGGGGAGGTCGCATTTGTTGGCCACCACGAAAGGCTCCAGCCCAGCCGCACGCGCGGCGACGACGGCGCGGTCGAGGAACCCGGCCGGCGAGAGCGGGGCCACCACGATGCCGAGCACATCCAGGTTTGCCGCCAGCAGGTGGACCCCGCCGCGCGCATCCCTGCGGCGCAGCTCCGTCCTGCGCGCCAGGCGCGTCAGCACCTCCTCCCGGACCTGGACCCGGTCGCCCACCACGTGCCCGGAATTGCGCTTCACCCGCACCATGCGGCGCTCCCCGTCGGCGAACAACACCTCGACCGCCACGCCGTAGTGGGACAGGATCAACCCCTCCCCGTCCGCGCCGACCACCTCCCCTCCCTTGCCTGCCAACGTTCTGTCTGTCATCTGCACACGTTTTCACCCCTCGCGGCCCACGGTACCCGGCCCAGCTGCGAGAGTACGGCAGCAGCCCTGGCTTTGTCAATCAAACGCTACTCTGGCCGGTTTTTTGCACCTTCCGGTGCAGCAGTCCCGACCGCAGGTCGGACTGTTGACACGGGACCCGTTTTCCACCATAGTTTAGCTATGGGGGAGCCGGCCGCGGCATCCCTGGCGCCGGAAGGTGCGGGGCCGGCGAGGCGTGCCTGCCCAGCGAGAGCAACCTCACCGAGGAGACCGGCGGTTCAGCCGGTCCACCGACATTTGCCGTACATCGAGGCAAAGCGGGCCAGATCAGGCGCTGACAGCCTGGCGCCGACCCGAGGGGTATCAGCCATGAAAAAAGATACGGTCGACGAGGCGATAAATTTGTATGTTTCGGAACGCATGGCGAAAGGGAAACAAATGGCGAGTACCCACTTCCTGGCCTGCATCTACCTCAAGCAGCAGGGGCGGGAGATTGCGGAATCGATGCGCCGCATCCGCGGCATGACCCGCTACTACATCGATTTGACCAAGGTGACCCTGAATCCCTTCAAGGGGCCGGAGGTGGCGTGGCTCGCCTCCATGGTCAACATCGCCATCTACGGGTCGGTCCTCATCTCCCTGGAGGAGCAGCGGCTGCTCGGCATCATGCTGTTGTCCGGGGCGCTGGTGAACGCCTGTTACCTGGTGCGCTGCGCGCTGACCAAATGGTGCGAGCTCCATGTCATGCTGGCAATTTACTTCGAGATCGTGCAGATCACCGAACACGAGCTGGAGAGCCTCGCCTGAGGCTGACGGCTAGGGGAGCGCCCGGGCCAATTCGGCGAGGCTTGCGACCGCGATGTCGGTGAGTTCGGGCCAGCGGAAGCTGCGGGACGGGTCCACGTGGATGGTGGCCGCGCCGGCGGCGCGTCCCGTCTGCAGGTCGAAGCCGTAATCCCCCACCATGACGAGCGCCTGCGGCGAGGTGCTCCAGGCGCGGGCCAACCGATAGATCCCGTCGGGGTCCGGCTTGGCCAGCGCCTCGTCGCGCCCCAGCACGTCGCACTCCGCGAAGAAGCCGGCAAGCCCGATGCGGCCGAGGGTCCGCAGCGCGTTGGCCCGCGTGTTCCGGGTCAGCACCCCCAGCCGGACGCCGCGCCCGCAGAGCTCCCCCAGCAGCCCCAGCGCACCGTGCGCCGGTTCCGTGCGCTCCGCCAGTTCCTCCTCTATGGCGGCAAGCTTCTCCCTCAAGACCTGCGCCCGCGCCGCGGGGAGCGCGTCCAGATGCTCCAGGATGTCGTCGCCCCGGGGCACCCCGAGCGCCTCCCTGATGCTGGCAAAATCGTGGATGGCAACGGTCAGGGTCCCGTCCAGGTCGAAAATCCAGTGCCCCCTCCCCAGTATCGCTGCGCTCCCCGATGCAGTATCCATCTCTTCCTTGTAGCAGATTCCCGGCGAAATGGGAATAGCCTCGCGGCCGGGCCCGCCTGCCGGCGGCGGCGCGCAGTGCGGTCCTCGCCCCCACGGTTGTTCAAAGGGGCGCCCGCCAGTGTGCACCGGTTGCACAGAGAAGGGGGACCGCCCGACCCGAAATTCTCATGAAATTAGCCGCTTGCAGTTGGCATGGAGCACGCAAGTAGCTGGGAAAGCAACCGGCGGCAAAAAAAGACGGGGCTTCGGGAAAGATCCCCGCGCAACCAGGCCGACCGGAAAGGAGAGAAAACTATGGGTATCACACTGGGCAACATCGTCACCGCATTCGCCGCCATTTCGCTGACCGCGTTCTCCGCGCAGGTTTACGCCTTCCTGCGCTCCCGGCCGCGCCGCTAGCCTATCGGCCGGCAGCCGTGCTGCCGCTTACCGCCCCGGGGGTGGGCTCGAGCAAGCCCCCTCCCGGGAGCCCCGCCTGCAGAGCGTCGACAAAGGACCCGATTGCCTGGAACACCTCCTGGGAGCCCGGTCCGGCCAGAATCCCGTGGCGCTGCAGGGGAAACTTCAGGTACTGCTTCTGGGGGGTGCCGACCATCTCGAAGAGGCGCCGCGACCCCTGGGGGTCGACGACCGGGTCCCCGTCCGCCTGCAGCACCTGGACCGGCACGCGGATCCCGGCCAGTTTCGGCTCGAGCTCCCTCATGAAACGCCCCATCTCACGCAGACCCGCCACCGGCAGCCGTGCGTAATTGATCTGCGGCCGCTCCGGCACCGTCTCGACAAACTCCTTTTTCGCCTCCTGGTAGCTGATCAGGTCCATGACCCGGTTCCAGACCGTCACCGCCGGAGCGAAGCGCGACGAGATGTCGAGCAGGCGCTGCGGCGGGCAGACAGCGAAGACCCCCGCCGGGTTCTTGACCCGGCTGGCGCAGTCGAGCGCCACCCCCCCTCCGAAGGAGAACCCCCCCAGCACGACCCGGCGGCACAAGGCGCTCATCAGGGCGTAGCCCAGGTCCACCGACTCCACCCAGTCCGAGCCCACCCGCCCGGCGAGATCCTCCGGGGAGGTGCCGTGCCCCCTGAGGCGCACCTGATAGACCCAGAACCCCTTGCCGTTCAGATAGGCCGCCAGTTCCGCCACCTCCCGGGGGGCCGAGAGAAAGCCGTGCACCAGGACCACGCCGAGCCCCCGCGAGCGCCCCCTCAGGAGCACCGGGGCGCCGACCCGGCGCTCCTTGCTTTCCTCCGGCCGGAAGTACTGCCGGTAGTCCGCCTCGAAGAGCTCCAGCGCCTGGCGCTCCAGGATGTCGGCGACGCGGCTGCGCACCAGCCACCCGGGAAGCCAGGCAGTCAGGTGCACCTCGCGCTGTAGGGTGGTGAGCGGCACGATTTCGTTCGCGATCACCCCTATCGGGTTGTCGATCCGGGCGCGCTGCATGTCGAAGGGGGCGGAGAACTTGGCACGGTCCTTCACCAGCACCCCCTGGTGCCGGGTCAGCACCCCCTTTTCCAGCGCGAGCAGGGAAAAATCCCGGTATTTGTGGTAGCGGTCGTCCGTCAGCAGCGCCACCTGGCCGGTCTCCAGGCTGTGGTGGCAGGTGACCCGGCTCCTTTTCAGGTGGGACGAGGCGAGCAGGAACACCCGGCGCCGGAAGTCGTCCTCGGCGATGGCCTTGAAGGGGAGGGCCCGCAGCAGCGAGGCGAAGAGATGGTCGTGGTTCACCGTGGTGAGGTCGTAGATGGACGACATGAAGCGGTCCATCAGCTTGGTGGCCGCCAGCCTGAGGTCGGGGAGCGAGGCGAGCGTGTCGTCGAAATCGATCCGGCCGGGCGAGGCGATGTCCGCCCCGATCGCCGGGGCGCCCAGGTAGCCGCCGGGGTCGAGGGGCTCCCCGAAGCGGATGTCGATGTCCACGCCCGAGAAGAGCATGCTCCCCTCGGTCAGCATCTCCTCGCGCAGGCGCAGCGAGATGTTTTTCAGGAAGAGGTCCGCCAGCGTGCTCAGCACGTTTTCCCGGGCCCGGAGCGGGTAATAGGTGATGTTGACCGGGACGATCCAGCAGGCTCCCGCCAGCACGGGGCCGAGATCGCCGATCTTGAACAGCCCCCGCAGCCGCTCCAGCTCCTCAGGCGCCGACCGGGCCAGGCTTGCGATCCTCTGACGGTAGAACTCGGTGCGCAGCGCCAGGGTCGCCGCGCCGGAATGGGGGCGCTCCCCGCGCGAGGGGAGCAGGAAGCGGCGCCGGAAGGCCCCCTTGTCCTTCACCATCCTCCCCTCGGGGAAGATGATCCAGTTGGCCTCGCCGGTCAAGAGCGTCTTCACGATGGCCCGGTCCCGGTCCGGGTTGCGCGTCGAGACGGCTCCGATCAGGTCCAGGAAGCCGCTGAGCGGGCCGTCGAAGAAGGAGGCGTCGGCCAGCGACCAGACCGGCACGCCGGTCAGCTGGTAGATGTGGAAGGGAAGCAGCAGGGTCTCGATGCGGGTAAAGTGGTTCACCACGAAGATGACCGACCCCTTTGGGATGTTCTCCTGGCCGTGCACCCGCACCCTCAGCTTGGAGAAGCTCTCCACGAGTGCGATCATGCGGCCGGTGGCGAGGTAGGCCTGGCGGTTCATTGGCAACCCCTCGGTAGGAACATCATGAAACGACCTCCTCACCCGGCGCCAGGCAGCGGCCGAGCCAGCCCGGCCGGTTGGTCATGATGGAGTCCACCCCCAGAGCGGCGAGCCTGCGGGCCTCGGCGGCCGCATCGACGGTCCAGACGTGGATCTCCTGGTGCTGCCCGCGCAGGGCCGCCACGAAGGAGCGCTCCAGGACCGCCCGGGACCTGCTCGCCAGCCCGTCGGCCCGGCAGGCGCGCAGGGTGTCCAGCACCTCCTGCGGCGAAGGGTGCCACCAGGTCCCGCGCAGGCGGTAGTCGGTGAGCCAGCAGGCCCGGTAGGCGGGGAGGGCCTCCTTGAGGGAGCGGATCAAATCCGCGCTGAAGCTGAGCAGCCGGAGCCGCTCCGGAGCCACAGCGGCGGCGGCCAGGACCTCCCCGAGGCGCGGGATGATCTGGGGACCGCTTTTCAGCTCGATGAAGAGGCGTTTGTCCGCAGGGAGAGCCGCCAGCACCTGAGCCAGGGTCGGTATCGGCTCGCCGCGCCAGGCTTCCCCCTTCCAGCCGCCGACCTCCATCCGGCGCAGCTCCTGCCAGCCGGTGCGCTCCACCCACAGCTCCGCACCCGCGGTGCGCCCGGTACTGTCGTCGTGCAGGCAGACGATCTCGCCGTCGGCGCTGAGCCGGAAATCCGCCTCGACCCCGTCCGCCCCCTGCTGGAAGGCGAGGCGGAAGGAGGCGAGGGTATTTTCCGGGGCCTCGCGCGAGGCGCCGCGGTGGCCGATGATGAGCGTCTTCCGGGTCATACTCCCCTCCAAGGCGAACGGGCCGGCGTGCTTACCCGCCAAGGGTACCCGCGGTCCGCGGACCAGGCGCCACCCGCCCGGCCAGCTGCCGGCGCCCCTGGCTCTCTCCCCGCGGGAGGCCGACTTCACGCTGCATGGTAATTGTACCGCAGTTGGCACGCTCTTTTTCCGGTTCGGCTTGCGGCGCGCAAACTATCGGCACCGGCCCCTCCGGCGGCGCTCCCTCTCCAGCCGGTGCGCCGATAACCCTGATGCCGGGCTGAGGAGAGATTCTATCTCAATCCAGCTTCTTGCTCAAGCAGCCGGGCGCAAAGGGTCTGTTGCATCATAGCCCTCTCAGGGGAAATTACCGCTCGGTTTGCGGCTGCTGTCTATTGAACAGTCAACATACCGAAAGTCAGCTATTCGCCCAATTGGCGTATCACGCAAGATTCCTATACTCAGCGCAAAACGTCTGTAACAGCGTCGGAAATCAGGCAAATCCCAGACGTCACTTCGACCTGAAGCCAATGGCGAAATGTATACCGCACCGGTACGATTTCCCCCTAGCCTATGAGTAAATTCACGCTACACTGTCTGAGTGCCGAATGGACGACCCGGAAACGCTTGAGGGACTGACGCCCTCGAACGGAGCCGGCGAAACGGCCATTCGAAGCGGACCATCCCAGTGGAGAGCCTGATGAAACAGAAGATCCTGCTGATCGAGGACGACGACAACAGCCGCTTCGGCATCGTAAGGTCCCTTTCTAGTAAAGGGTACGCAGTGAGCGTGGCAAATAACCTGGTCAATGCCGAGGAGGACGTGCTGGCGCGGCGCTTCGACGCGGTGATCCTGGGGATCAACCGTGCCGACGGAAAGGGCACCGCCTTCATCAAAGGGATCCGGACCTACGCCCCCCAGCTGCCGATCGTCGTCCTTACCGGCTGCGCCGAGATCGAGATCGCCGTCGACGCGGTGCGCTGCGGGGCCGACAACGTGCTGGCCAAGCCGCTTGACTGCGCGGCCCTGGACAGCTTCCTGAAAATCCTGCTGGAGGATGGCAGCCGCCAGCCGACCCACCCGCGGGACAGCCCCCCGGGCACCGGGAACGGGGAGAATTTTTTCGGTTCGAAGCCCGCCTCGCGCAGGTTTCTCGACCTGGCGGCCGGGGCGGCGGCGGGCGGGGCCCCCGTGCTGATCACCGGTGAAACGGGGACCGGAAAGGGACTGCTCGCCAGGTGGATTCACCAAAACGGTGACCACTCGGATCGCCCCTTCGCCGCGATGAATTGCTCCGGGCTGCGCAGCGACCTGCTCAGGGCGGAACTACTGGGAACCGGCTCCGGGACGGGCACGAAAAACGCCCGGAGCAGGCCTGGGCTGGTGGACAAGGCGGGGGGCGGCACGCTATTTCTGGACGAGATCGGCGACATGGACCTGTCGGTGCAGTCCGAACTGCTGGCCGTGCTGCAAGCCGGCAAGGCGCGGGGCTGCGGGAGCGGCGCCACGGAGTTCCACCTGATCTGCAGCTCCAACCGGCAGCTCGACGCCCTGGCACGGCAGGGGGCCTTCCTGCCGGAACTCCTGAGCCGCATCAGCACGGCGGTGCTGAGGATCCCCCCCCTGCGGGAGCGGCTGGCGGAGTTTCCCGGCATCGTGCGCCAGCTGCTGGACTGGCTGCGCGGCTCGGACGCCCAGATAAGCGACCAGGCGATTGGCGAGCTGAAAAGGTACCCCTGGCCCGGGAACCTGAGGGAGTTGAAAAACGCCCTGGAACAGGGGCTGATCCTCTCCCACGGCGCCCCGCTGCGTCCGGAGCATTTCAACTGGCTGCGCCCCTCGCAGCGCGCCAGGGAATCCCGGCCGCTGCTCACCATGAGCGAGCTGAAGGAGCAGCACATCGCGGCCGTGCTGCAAAGGGCAAGCGGCGACGTCGGCGAAGCAGCCCAGGACCTCGGCATCTCGCGCGCCACCATGTACCGCAGGCTGAAGCAGCTGCGGGGCAAGGATTACTGACCTCCTCGACGGGGGCCTGGCGCCCCCTATCCCTCCAGGATTTCCGACAGCCGGGCAAGCTCCGCGACGGAGGTGCAGCCGCGCTCCTGCGCCAGGTCGACGGCGACCCTCCCCAGAGCCCGGTAAATCAGGGCGACCCCACCGTCCCATCCCTCCAGCGCCCCGAGCTGCCGGGAGACCGCCTCGCTGTCGCCCCGCGCGATCGGTCCGGTCAGCGCCTGCGCCGTTCCCGCCCGAAAGATGTTATCCAGCGTCCCGCGCACCAAAGGCTCCATCACCTGGAGAGCAGTCTCACGCGGGAGTCCCCCCTTTTGGTAGGCCCGCGCGCCGGCCTCGATCAGGGCGGTCAGGTAGTTGCAGACGAGGACCGATCCGGCATGGTAGATGGCCTTGAAGCGTGCCTCGACGGGGAATACCTTGCCCCCCAGGGCGCTGAAGGCATGGCTTAGGGTGGCGAGCGCGGCGCCCTCTCCCTCGATGCCGCACCAGGTGCCGGCGAAACTCGCCACCGAATCGAGCGGGTCGGCAAAACTCTTCACCGGATGGACGCTCGCCACCAGGGCGCCGCGCTCGCGGACCGGGGCAAGGACCGCGCTCGACAGCGCGCCACTTAGGTGGCAAACGATGCACCCCGGTTCCACCAGCCCGGACGCGGCCAATTCGGCGGCGCATCCCGCGATGGCGTCGTCGGCGGCTCCTATGAGATAGAGGTCGGCGGGTCGCAGCTCGGCGGGTCCCGGGACCGGCCGTCCGGCCCCCATGAACGCCACGGCACCCTGCGCGCTTGCCAGCGAGCGGTTGAGGACGTCCCGGACCTCGAAAAGCCGGGCTTCGTGAAAGAGGCGGCCGAGCGTCCGGCCGACGGCTCCGCACCCTATGATAGTGAGAGTTTTCATGACAGGCACCCTCCCTTGCGGCGAATGCTGTCAGGGTACGCGTTACGGGAGCGCCTGTCAATCCGCCCGGGTCCGGCGAGAGGCAAAATGGATGGTGGCAGCGGGAGAGATTGGCGCCGCTCGGCTCGGGTTACGGCTCAGCCGGGGGGAGCCAGGGGGTCAACCGTGGGGCGGCCGGGGGGCGGCCGCGTCAGCACCTGGGATCAGCCGGGAGGCTTCCCCGCCCTGAGGGAAGCGAAACTCACCAACTCGCGCCGCTGCTCGTCCCAGAGTCTGAGGCGCAGGGATTTCAGACTGGAGCTGATGGTGACCGGATGCACTTTTTGAATCTCGGGAATGGCGTCATAGCAGCGCTGCAGGTTGTAGTTGGGGATGCCGGGACGCAAGTGGTGCAGGTGGTGAATTCCGATATTCCCCGAAAACCACTGCAAAAGCTTGGGAAGCCGGTAGTATGAGGCGCCCTCCAGCGAAGCCCGTATCGGGTCCCACTCTTGGTGCCGCGCCCAGTACACCCCTTCGAACTGGTGCTGGATGTAGAAAAGCCAGACGCCGAGAGTGGCGGCGATGATCAGGATCGGCAGCTGCACCAGGACATAGGTCCTGAGGCCGATGGTGTAGCTTGCCAGCACGATGATGGCGAGAATGTACAGGTCGGTGTACACCACGCTCTTGACGTCGTGCCTTTTGGCTCCCTGCGACGGGACCCGGTTTCTGAGCAAAAAGTAGTAGCCGGGCCCGATGCCGAACATGACGAGGGGGTTGCGATAGAGCCGGTAGGCTATCCGCTCCCGCAGGGGCGCCGCGCGGTACTCCTGCACCGTCATGGTCCAGATGTCGCCCATGCCGCGCCGGTCCAGATCGCCTGCCGTGATGTGGTGCCCGGCGTGGCTGCGGCGCCAGTCATGAAAGGAGGTGAAGGTGAGCACGCCGCAGAGATACCCGATGTCGCGGTTCAGGCGCGGCGACGCAAAAAACGAACCGTGGGTGCAGTCGTGGAAAAAAATGAAGATGCGCACGAACAAGGCGGCGGCCACCAGGGCCAGGGCGAGGGTGATCCAGTAGGGGTCCCCGCGGCGCACCGTCAGCACCATGGCCGCGAACAGGACGAAGTAGGGGATCAGGGTATTGCATAGCTGCCACAGGGATTTTCGGAGCTCTGGATGTGCGTAGCGCGCCATGGCGTAGTACCAGTCAGGCTTCTTGGCGTTGCTGACGACAAATACGGGATTAAACGACATAACCATCCTCCATCGGTGCGGAGCACAGTTGCATTTGCATGGCAGCCACATTATTTATTCCAAATAATACCAAACCCCCTGTGTGAAGACAAGCGCGCACCTCTCGGCGGAGGCCTGCAATGGGCTGCGATGGCCTGAGCGGCCGATGGCATGGGAGGAAGCAACGGGGCTTCCGAGGGTACGGGAACAACAGGAAAACCCCCCTGTTCTCCGCGTCAAAGGCGGGAGAAGCGAGAGGGGCTCGGGGAGGAAAACCGTCGTCATCAGACAGATGGTGTGCGCCAGGGTTCATCCATGCAAAAGTCGGTCGTTGTGGATTTTAATGCTCATGTCCATCCAGGCTGTAGTCATCACCTTCCACGCACTCTGTCTGCGCTTCCAGGAAGGATTCAATCTGCGGGTCCTTGACGATTTCTGTCACGCCGTGGTTAACCGACCAGATTGCGCCGCAGACACTGCACTCAGTGATACCTTCTTTAAACCCGTTTGAATGTAAGTTGGTGTCAACCTGCAGATGATTTTTGCATACCGGACATTTCATGACGCTCCTCCTCTCACAATAAACAGCAGGAAGTGAGTATTCTGGGAGAAAGTATGACGGCAAATTTAAAGTTCGCAACTAAGAAACAACAAATTTCCCAGGTCACTGTCACACAAAGAGCACCAGGCTAGTTCCTCGGCACCCTGGCGGCTCCAGTACCAGGTGGAAACGGCCGGCGCCTCCCACTGGTTCTGGGTCTCCGGTATCGTCAAGCGAGCAACCGATCAGGCTATTTCATCAGCAGCGACGCTTTCGGCTTCCGAATCTTCCTCGCCTTCACTCGGGGAGGCACTGCCTCTTTCCAGTTTGCGCTGCATTTTTTCTTCATTTTTTTTCTTCTTCTCTAATTCCTTTTGACGCTTTTGAAACTGAAAATTGGGTTTTGCCATCGATCACCTCGTAAGTAATAATATTTGGAAAACAGTATAGCATAGGCCCCAGAGGAAAAAGAGGGCTAAAATATTTCCAGTCAGATGACTGTAAAATAAATCGCCCTCCTTTTTACCATGAGGCTTCAGTGTCGGTTGCTGGCAGGCAGTACCGACCTGCAACGGGTGCGGCCTACGCCACGGCGACTTTGAGCTTCTTAGGCTTCTTGGGCGCGGCACTGAGCGACTTTACCTTGGCGACCTTGGTCGCGGGGACTATTTCGCTGGGAGGCAGATAGGAGGCGGGATCGGCAGGTTGCAGATCAATGAAATGGGACGAGGTAATCTTCCTGATCATCCCGTCGTTGAACTGAATCGTCGCCCGGACATCGTTCACCTCAACGACTTTACCGATACCCCATTCCTGCGCCACCATATGGCTCACCACGCTACCGCGTTTGACGATCATTTTACTCCCCCTTGTCTGCGACCCGCGGGTTCGGCCTAGCCGGCCTTCCCTTCACGTTGGGTCGCACATCATCTGTTTTGCCTCTTTTCAGCGGCAAGGCGCAACCTTGCACGCGGCGAAGCAGGTAACTGGAGCGAAGCATCAGGCCCTCAGTACCGGCGATTAATTGTCTTTGCGAGTAAATGGTGTTGACCGGTGGACGGAGACTTTATGGACCTGCCATAGATGCTGGACTGGTGCAACATCCGCATGGGAAGCAACCGATTCTTAACTATACACCCCAAGGGTCGGAATAGATAGCCATATCATGCAGATATTTCAATATAATGCAGCAGGCCGGGACTTCGGCACGAAACACCCCGCCGCCACCTGCAGGGTGCAGGGTGCAGGGTTGCGGCTGTGGCCTGGCAGGGACCCGAGCTTAAAGGACCGGCGGGGGGAACCGGCTTCAGCCAAATGGCAGGTTATGAGTACATGATATCTATACACCCGGCAAACCCCGCCAGTGTTGCTGCAATAACAGGCCCTTACCTTGTAGTGTACTGCCCGGCGCCGAACCGGAGCCGTCAGGGTGTATGGTAAAGATATACTAATCACGCACAGCGCGACCGTGCCGCACGTCCCTGGTCCGGTGAAAACTGGCCAAATTACTGACAGTTACCGAACCATAGAGGCACTGCGCGGCCACTGGCATGCTTAATGCTCTCTTATAAAGCAAGGGGATTGAGACCCTGCCGTGAACTGTACCTAATCGAAAGGAGATCACCATGGGAAGGGAAGCTAAAAAAACAGCAGCTCGCAAGATCGCCAGTTGGTCGATCGTCGCGGCGGCGCTTGCCGGGGCCTTTGCAATCTCGAGCCTGGCTGACGTCACGGTAGGTGCCGGCATCACGTCCAAACTTTTCGTCTTTTTCCTGGGCGCTGTCATCGTCATGCAGATCGTCCCCGGGGTCATGCTGCTGGTCGCGATGTGCAAGGGGATTTGCAGCGTCTTCAGCAAAAGCGCGAAAGTCAAAGACGGGAAATAGACCGCGCGGCACGAGATCGGCGTCGGCCGGCGGCCCTCAGTGCCGGTGGCGCCGGCGGCCAGCACTCCTCCAGCTGCCCCACCGGAGAACCTCCTGCTTCCACCTGCCATCAGGCGGTACCGCTATTCCGCTGCCCGCAGCCGAGGTCACTTGAAAGGGCCTCCGTCCCCCGGCGGGCTACCCGGCCGAAGCAGCAACTGATCAGCCGGCGTGAAGGCATGGCCGCGGATCAGCATGGTGCTGACCAGCGAGGTCAGGCCTGAGGAGGCGAAGATCATCGCCAGCACGACGAACTGATAAATTGCCGCGTAAATCGGGCGCGCGCCGGATAGCAGCATCCCCGCCATCAACCCGGGAATCCAGACGATCCCCAGGGAGCGGAGCGAATCGATGGCGGGGATCAGGCTCGTCTCGAAGGACGCCTGCACGTAGGGGGCGATACTTTGCTTCGGGCCGGCTCCCAGCGCCAGGGCGGCTTCGATTTCGCCGACATGCGCCATGACCTCCGAGCGGAACCGGTTCAGCGCCAGACCGTTGGTGTTCATGGCATTGGCGATCAGCATGCTCCCCACCGGGATCAGGGAGGTGATGGCCGTATCAATGACTCCCAGCCAGGTCATGATCGCGATCACCGATCCGGCGCCGCAGGCAATCGAGCAGGTGGAGACCAGGTAGGCGCCGGGTATCCCTTTGGCGCGCCTGGTCGAGATGGCGCCGGCAGCCAGGATCATCGCGGCGAGCAGGAAGCCGCCGGTCCAGCGCTGGCCGCGCAGCAGCACGACAAGCACCGAACCGACCGCAACGATCTGCACCAGGCCGCGCAGCAGGGCGACGGCGGCCTCCCCCTCCAAATGGACCTTGCGCCCGCGGGCCAGCAGCACGACCGCGAAGGCGAGCAAAGCCGCCGCCGCGGACTGCGCCAGGCCGAGGTGCAGTTGATCGGTGAACAGACGGTTAAGCATGCAGCACCTCTTGGATCGTGCCCTCCTTGAAGACCCGGCCGCCTTCGAGCATCAGCACGCCCGTCGCCATGCGCGCAGCTTGCGCGACGTCGTGCGTGACCATGACACAGGTAAGGCCGCGTTCGCGGATGATTCCCCGGATCAGACCCTCGACACCGGACTTGGCCGCCTCGTCCAGCGCCGAGGTGGGCTCGTCCAGCAGCAGCACGCTGGGAGTGTTGGCCAGCGCCCGGGCGATGGAGATGCGCTGCGCCTCGCCGCCGGAAAGGTTGGCCACGTCGCGCGCCAGATATCCGGGAAGGCCGACCCTGTCCAGCAGCTCCTGCAGCCTCCCCTCGGAGAGTTCCTCGCCGCGCTGCCGGGGACCAAAGCAGAGGTTCTCCCGAACCGTCCCGGGGAAGAGGAAGGCGCGCTGGGTGACCATGCCAACCTTGCGGCGCAGTTCGCAGGGCGGAATCTGGCGATAGTCGACGGCATCGAGGAAGACGGTCCCGGAGCTCGGTTCATCCAGACGGTTCAGCAACCGCAAGAAGGAACTCTTGCCCGAGCCGCTGGGGCCCACGACTGCAAGCAGGTCGCCGCAGCGGACGGCAACGGATATGTCGTCGACGAGCTTGCGGTCGCCGACCGCGCGCGTGAGGTGGTCGGCCCTCAAAACAATCGGTACCACTGGCATTGCGGAAATCCTTGCGAGGCTGCGTGTCGGGGTAAGGGCGCTGTTACAGGCCGGTCTCTTCAAGCTCCGGGCCGGAGGCGGCAGCCGCGCCGCCCGGTGCCCTCGAAGCCGCGCCCGCCAGGCGGGCACCCAGTTCGGACGCCTTCCGGCAATCCTGCGGGAAGACGGTCCGGCGCCTTTCCCGCCGTTCCTGCGGATCGAAGTAGTTGAACACCATCTTGTCGTAATCCTCGAATTGGAGCGTTTCGAAGCAGCACAGCGACTCGGCCGGGCCGAAGGTGCGCCCCAACGCGTTCTCGTTCAGGCCGATGTGCACGGGGTAATTGAATTCCTTCATCAGCTCTTCCGACACGTTCATCGTGTAAATGAACGCCGTCGGGATGGTGCGGCCGAACAGGGATCCCGGGGGCCGGCTGTAGACCAGGTAGGGGAAGAGCAGCCGCTCCATGAACGAGCGCATCTCCCCCGTCACCGTGCCGAAGTAAAAGGGGGAGCCGAGCAGCAGGGCATCCAGGTCGGCGAGCTTGTCGAGGACGGGGGTGAGCCCGTCGTTCATGGCGCATTTCCCGTAACTCTTGCCCCCTTTCAGCTTGCAGGCAAAGCAGCTGGTGCATCCCTTGAAGTCGAGATCATAGAGATGGACGAGCTCCGTCTCCGCTCCCAGTGACGCCGCACCTTCCAGTGCCTTCTCGAGCAGCGTCGCGGTGTTCCACTTTTTCCTCGGACTGCCGTTGACGGCTAGTACTTTCATTCGATGCCTCCCCTGATGGTTGGACTGCAGCCACAAACGTTACCGCGGGATCAAGCTTCTTGGCAGGGAAAGGACGCCCGACTCACCTTGTCGCTCCCCCCAGCCGTTCGCAAAGATCTTCGAAGGCCGTGCTGTCCAGCTTCAGCTCTACCGGTTTGCCGTTATCCTGGTAGCCGATCGTGACGAGCCCGCCGACGATCTCGTGCTCCATCTCGGCAAAGAGGACCGCCTGCGGGTTGAGGAGGAGGTTGCCGGAGCGGATGAAGCCCCTGTTCTCAAGCTCCCGGGCCATCGTTTCCTGCTCGGTCTTCGTCACCTTCTTGAAGAGCTGCTTGCGCACCGAGCTGCCGTCGAACCAGACGTCGGTGAGGCGCGTGTCGTCCCCGACCAGGGGATTTTCGGCCGGGGTGGTGAGTTGGGCGGCAAGGATCTTGTCGGCATTGATGTAGCGCATGGGGGCCTCCTAGGGTCCGAAGGGAGATCGTTGTTGCTTGAAGTGATGTATGCCCTAAAAAGCGGACTAAGTCACCTGTTTCGGAAGGGGACGCGCATTTTCGCCCTGTCTCGCCCTTATTCTGACCCCTTCGGCTAGGTCGACTCTCACCTGCTGTCACCTGCATCAGTTGGCACTGCAGTCGGGCAGGTCTCAGGCGTTCAGAAATCCAACGTGGAAACCCGGCCTACTAGTTGAACTCCAACTTCGAATGGATTTTTTTTCACTACAATATTCGACACCTTAACCTCAACCTACCTAATTAGGTAGGTAAAAGGTAGGTCCAAATTAAGCCTGTTATTCGACTATTAGTACTAGTTAAACCCACCCCTTCGAGGGGAGAAAAGGCCCGGTTTCCCGAGTCGGATGAGCCTTGCAAGGTATCATTTCGGTGGCCGCTACCACCGGGCTATGCTCTCAGACTGCGCGGCGGACAACTCCATGAGCCGGTACAGCGCATCGCACCGGTAGCGCGCGAAGGCGCCCTTGAAGAGCGGGAGCCGGGCACCCTCGACCCTGCGCGCCACCTCGGCGACCCGGGAGAGGACCAGGCGCGGCTTGATGCCGACCTCCAAAGCGAAGCGCTCCCAGTGCTCCTTCCTGACGGAGGCCGGATCGCCCTCCCCGCCGATCCTCATGGCGAGCCCCTCCGAAAGCCCGTAGTGGGCGTAGATCCTGGTGGAAAGCTGGTCGTAGAAGGGAGCCAGGACCGGCCCCCCGGGGAGCAGCAGCAGCGAGATATTCTTGCCGTGGGCGTCCGAGTTGCCGATCAGGTAGTTGTAAATCACCCAGTTCAAAAGCGACAGCACATCACCACCCGGCCTGGCGCTCGATCGGCGCAGCAGATCGAAGCAGGCGGAAAGCCTCGGTCCCCCCTCGGCCTCGTACTTGAACTCCGGCGCGATCCCCAGCGCCTGGCAGAAATCTTCCTGGTGAAGCCGCTCGGTCCCCCTGGCCGTGGTGACCCGGTCGTAGCGCTGCACCACGAACACCCTGACACCCTCGTGCTCCTGGATGAAGGAGAAAGGGACCTCGAGGCCGACCTCCCGGGCGAGCGCCATGCAGAAGGCCTCGTTCTCCACGGTGCCGTCCAGGTTCTCAATGGTGGGCTTGATGATGTAATTGGAGGGGCAGGAGCCGTAGCCAAGCGCATACTGCTCGTCGTCGTAGAAAACCGGCAGCTTCTTCTGGGCCCCCGCCAGGGAGAGCCGGATCCCCTTTTCGCCGGCCAAAAGCGGCCGCTGCGGCAGCTCACGGATAATGGCGAACAGCTCGTCGTGGGAGAGCTGCCGGTACCGGGAAGGGTCCCGCTGCACCTCGACCTCCTCAGGGGCGAGGGTGACCGCACCGGCGCAATCGCCGCCGATCCGCTCCAGGATGCCGAAATCGTTGTTGAGGGAAAGCCCGAGATTCCTGGCGATGACGGCCCGGATCCTCTCCTCTGGGAGCAGGTTCGCGAAGAAGGGGTGTGACTGGTCGTCGAGATAGGGTTCCGGCCGCAGCGGGAGTGACAGGGACAGCGGAATCCGGGAGCGCTCCAGCCAGAGTGGATCGTACTGGAAGCAGAAGAGCTTCCTGTCGTCCAACCAGAGCCGGCCGACCGCCGCCTCGGCAATGCGCACCTCCAGGGCTCCGGTCATGCCCCGTCACCGGGGGCCGCCCAACCGCGCAGCCGCGCCTCCAACTCGATCCCCATACAGTTGAATACCTGGAGGAGCTTGTTAAGCTGCACAGTCTCCTTCCCATTCTCCAAGGCCGAAAGAAAGGCGTAACTCACTCCGCAGACAGCGGCCGCCTCCTCCAGGGTGAGCCCGTCACCTTTGCGCTTCTGCCGCACCATCTGCCCGACATCCTCAGCATTTGCTATCTTCATGGCGCCCCCAATTATCAACGTACGCAGATAATAGCAGTAAAAGTGGCAAGTCGACAGCAAAAATCTACGGTCATGGATATCCAGCCCGCGAACGACCTGGTGGCCGGGAAAATTGCCGGCCCTAGCCGCCTGCTTTCCTGGCCCAAACGCTCCGGCCTACCCCGGGGGCGTTGCGGAGTCGCTTTTTGCGTGTCGACCTCTTCACTTCTGTCATGATCGACCTCCTGCGGTACGACTGGCAAGGGGAGGTGACGGCGGCAGCCGTCCTTAAGCCTCGCAGAGCAGGATACCCGTTGAGCGCGTGCGCGAATAAGGGTGGTGAAGTTGGCAAACCGGCCCCGCCGGTTAGCTAACTTCACATATCTTGCCCTGCCTAGATCGCAATTTGGTCGCTATTTTTCACCTTGTGGCTTTCCACAGCACCAATATTTCATCGCAATTTTACCACCAGGAAATAAATAGCGCCGGAATTGCGGTGCTGTAGCTCTATTTCAGTCAAATAGCGGTGGAATCGCGGTGGAATAGCGGTGGAATCACCTTAGTGTACACACCAGATGCAGCCCACAGGGCCGCGTCTGGCGTGCGCCGGGAACAACCAATCTTGAAGTGGTTGCGGTTTTTGAGACAGGGTGATAAGCAATGAACCGATCTAATTCAAGAGGAGAAGGTTCATGCCACAACATCGCACCCGCCACAGCGCCGAATTTAAGGCCAAGGTAGCCTTGGCC